>Ga0187876_1000995_pt1 | contig 26137 bp, 41 predicted proteins | sample June2016WEW_17_4_FD_133000 | JGI IMG/M metagenome (GOLD analysis project Ga0187876, IMG submission 133000) | Peatland microbial communities from SPRUCE experiment site at the Marcell Experimental Forest, Minnesota, USA - June2016WEW_17_40 | ecosystem: Environmental > Terrestrial > Soil >...
CCAGGTCTACGTGCTGGCCAAGGAGGAGGGCGGCCGGCACACCCCCTTCTTCCGGGGCTACCGGCCCCAGTTCTACATCCGCACCACGGATGTGACCGGCTCCATCAGCCTGCCCGAGGGCCAGGAGATGGTGATGCCCGGGGACAACGTGGAGATGGGCGTGGAGCTGATCGTGCCCGTGGCCATGGAGCAGGGCCTGCGCTTCGCCATCCGCGAGGGCGGCCGCACCGTCGGCGCTGGCGCCGTCACCAAGATCGAGAAGTAAGCTCTCAAGCCGAGCCGCCGGCTCACAAGTCAGAAGCCGGCGGCTGGGTGTCTGAGACGGAAGGAGTAAGATGGCCAAACAACGCATTCGCATCAGGCTCAAGGCATACGATCACAAGGTCCTCGATCAGTCTGCTCGACAGATCGTGGAAACGGCGCAGCGCACGGGCGCTGAGGTGTCAGGGCCGGTTCCGCTGCCCTCCGACATCCAGCGGTTCACGGTTATCCGCTCCCCATTTATCGATAAGGATTCCCGTGAGCAATTCGAAATCCGGACTCATAAGCGGCTAATTGACGTCCTGGATCCAAACCCGCGTACCCTTGAGTCGCTCGCGAAGTTGTCGTTGCCTGCCGGCGTAGACATTGAGATGAAACTGTAGCTGGAGAGATACCGATGGACCACATTCTGGGCCGTAAGGTCGGCATGACACAGGTGTTCGCCGAGGACGGTAGTGTCGTTCCGGTCACGGTGATCCAGGCGGGACCCTGCTTCGTCACGGCCATCCGCACGCCGGCAGCAGATGGCTATGAGGCCGTTCAGGTCGCGTTCGAACAAACGCGAAAACAGCTCACGAAGCCGAAGGCCGGTTACCTCAAGAAACGGGGCTTGCCGAATCTCCGCATCCTTCGGGAATTTAGGACCGGTTCAACCGGCATGGAAGTCGGCAAGCCCATTAGCGTGGACATCTTCGCCAAGGGCGACTTTGTCGACGTGACGGGAACCACCAAGGGCAAGGGCTTTCAGGGCGGTGTAAAGCGGTACGGCTTCAGGGGCGGGCCTAAGACTCACGGCCAATCGGATCGCCATCGCGCACCAGGCTCGATCGGCTCCGGCACGACTCCTGGGCGCGTCTTCAAGGGCACACACATGGCCGGCCACATGGGGCACGTTCGCCACACCACCCTCAACTTGCGGATCGTTGGAGTAGACACCGAACATAACGTATTGTTGGTAAAGGGACCTGTTCCCGGTGCGGATCAGGGCCTGGTCACCGTAAGGCGCGCAATCAAGAAGCACGTACGGAAGTGACCACCGTCAACCGTGAGCCGTACCGCGAGAGGTTGGTACGGCTGGACGCTGATAGGCAGAAGGACTAGTAGTTATATGGCTGAGATCCAGGTTTTCAATACTGCCGGCGTTGCCGTGTCGACGCTGGACGTTAGCGATCGCGTCTTCGATGCGCCAGAGAACATCCCTCTGGTGCATCAGGCTATCGTGGCGTACCAGGCCAACCAGCGACAAGGGACGGCCAAGGTCAAGACGCGCGGAGAAGTGTCCGGCGGCGGCAAGAAGCCGTATCGCCAAAAAGGGACGGGCCGCGCTCGCCAGGGTAGCACCCGTGCACCCCAGTGGATTGGCGGCGGCGTCGTCTTCGGACCGCTGCCTCGTGAGTGGCGCCAGCGCATTCCGCAAAAGATGCGGCAGGGTGCCCTGCGGTGCGTGCTGTCGGACAAAGTTCGCCGCGACCGCTTCAAGGTGGTAGACCAGTTCAGCTTTGAGGCGCCCCGAACCAAGGCTATGGTGGAAGTGCTTGCGGCACTAGCCCTCTCACGCAAGGTTTTGGTGGTGCTAGACAAGCGCGACGAGAACCTCTTACTCAGCGCGAGGAACATCCCTGACGTGCACTTGGTGCCGGCCTCCATCTTGAACACATACGATGTGATTACCGCGGATTGGGTGCTGACCGACGCTGACACCGTCCGTGTGCTCGAGGGGAAGTTGGGCTGATGGAACTTTACCGTGTTCTCGATCGACCGGTGATCACTGAGAAGAGCACCGCTCAAGCGAACCCAACCCCTTCTCGGCGTCGCGGCAGCAATCCTAGCGCCCGGTACACCTTCAGGGTGGCGCGCGAAGCGAACAAGATCCAAATACGCGAAGCTGTTGAGAAGCGGTTCAAGGTTGAGGTCATTGCTGTGAACACTGCTACCGTGCGGGCGCGCGAGCGCGGCATGGGCAAGCGGCGGGGCACGATACCGGGCTGGAAGAAAGCCTATGTGACCCTCAAGCCGGGGCAGACAATTGAGGATTTCTTCGGCAGTGTGTGAGGGGTAGGATCGATGCCAGTCAAGAAGTATAGGCCGACTTCGCCGGGCCGGCGTGGTATGTCGGTTTCGGATTTCGAAGAGCTGACGCGCAACAAGCCCGAGCGGTCGTTGACGCAGGCGCTCAAGCGACACGCCGGTCGCAACAATCAGGGACGAATCACCGTGCGCCACCGCGGCGGCGGCCACAAGCGACGCTACCGCATCATCGATTTCAAGCGCAACAAGGACGGCATTCCCGGCAAGGTAGTCTCTGTCGAGTACGACCCGAACCGCAGTGCGCGCATTGCGCTGGTCGTCTACGCGGATGGCGAGAAGCGCTACATCCTTGCTCCCAACGGCCTTAAGGTCGGCCAGGCTATCATGTCTGGCGCTGAGGCCGAGATCCGCGTGGGCAATTGCCTGCCGCTCCGCAACATGCCACTCGGCAGCACGGTGCATAACGTCGAGCTCCAACCCGGACGCGGCGGCCAACTGGTACGCAGCGCCGGGGCGGCGGCACAACTCATGGCCAAAGAGGGCCAGTATGCCCAGTTGCGCATGCCCAGTGGTGAGGTTCGGCTGGTGCCGCTCGTCGCTCGGGCGACGCTTGGGCAGGTTGGGAACCTGGACCATGAGAATGAGAGCATCGGGAAGGCAGGCCGCTCACGCTGGATGGGTATTCGCCCAACGGTTCGCGGCTCGGTGATGAACCCGGTGGACCACCCCCATGGTGGCGGCGAAGGCCGCGCGCCCATTGGCGGGCAGCCGCAGACGCCGTGGGGCAAACCGGCGATGGGGTACCGCACGCGGCACAACCCCAAGACTGACCGCATGATTGTGCGGCGGCGAGCTAAGTAGAGAAAGGAGGGAGCGAAATGTCACGATCGACGAAAAAGGGCTGGTTTGTCGACCCCAATCTGATGAAGAAGATAGTTGCGATGAACAAGTCCCGTGAGCGGAGGATTGTCAAGACGTGGTCGCGCGCCTCTACGATCTTCCCGGAGTTCGTCAACCACACGATCGCGGTGCACGATGGCAGGCGCCACGTGCCCATCTACATCAGTGAGAACATGGTCGGTCATCGCCTGGGCGAGTTTGCGCCCACCCGCCACTTCCGAGGCCATGGCGGCAAGACCGAGCGTTCGACGGCGCTAAAGTAGGCGGGAGGACGAAATATGGCACAAGCACGCGCAGTCGCCCGCGATGTCAAAGGCTCGGTCCGAAAAGTGCGGTTGGTAATAGATTCGATTCGCGGCCGCAAAGCCACGGAGGCCCTGACCATTTTGCAGTTCATGCCCCAACATGCGGCAAAGGATGTCTATAAAGTCCTGAAGTCCGCGGTTGCCAATGCAGAGAACAACTATCAACTGGAGCCGGCAGACCTGTTCATTCATTCGGTCATGGCTGACGAAGGGCGCACGTTCAGGCGAGCCTGGCGTGTATCAAAGGGCCGCGCCATGCCCAAGCTCCGGCGCCACACCCACATCACTGTGATTGTCGAGGATAGGGGGTAAAGCGTGGGGCACAAAGTACATCCGATCGGCTTTAGGCTCGGCATCAACCGTACGTGGCAGGCACGATGGCATGCCGAGCGGGACTACAAGGTGCTGCTGCATGAAGATCTCATGCTGCGGAAGCTGATCTTCGAGCGGCATCGGAACGCCGGTATCAGCATGATCGAAATCGAGCGCGCCGCAAATCGCGTTACGGTCATGATTCACACTGCCAAGCCAGGCATCATCATCGGCAAGAGCGGCGCCAATGTCGACGAGCTGCGCAAGCTGCTTGAAGAAAAGACGAAGCGCCGTGTGGCGGTCAATATCCTCGAGCTGCGCACCCCGGATCTATCGGCCGTGCTGGTTGCGCGAAATGTGGCGGAGCAACTCGAGAAGCGGGTGGCCTTCAAGCGTGCCATGAAGCTCACGGTGCAACGGGCCGTTCAGGCCGGCGCGAAGGGCATCCGAATCAACGTAGCCGGCCGGCTGGGCGGCGCTGAAATGGCGCGGCGCGAATGGGAACGCAAGGGTCGTGTGCCGTTGCATACGCTCCGTGCCGACATTGACTTTGGCACCGCGATTGCCCGTACGACCTACGGAACGATCGGCGTGAAGGTGTGGATTTATCGGGGTGACGTGCTTCCCGGCCAGATGCGCCAGGTCGATGCCGTGCCCTCAGGGGAGCGTCCGCCTGAGCGACGCCGCTCGCGCCCGCCGCGCGCGGCAGCAGGTGGTGCCGGCCCGACCAGTGCAACGGCGTAGTGGAGTAATCGACGATGTTGATGCCAAAGAGAGTTAAGCATCGGAAGGTGCATCGAGGCCGGCGCAAGGGCGCCGCGCACCGCGGCACCGAGGTGGCGTTCGGCGAGTTTGGGCTGCAGGCTCAGGGCACGTGCTGGCTCGAGAGCAAGCAGATCGAGGCGGCTCGCCGCGTCATCACCCGATATACCCGCCGCGGCGGGAAGATTTGGATCCGGGTGTTTCCAGCGAAGCCGGTGACGGCCAAGCCGGCCGAGACGCGCATGGGCAGCGGCAAGGGCGCTCCGGACCACTGGGTGGTCGTGATCAAGCCTGGGCGCGTGCTATTTGAGATAGCGGGTGTCGGCGAGGATGCGGCACGAGAGGCGCTGCGCTTAGCGGCCTTCAAGCTGCCGATTCCTACCAAGTTTGTCACGCGCATTGAGACTACCGCCTCGGAGAGCGCCGAAGAGGAGCCGGAGGACGAAGCGGATGAATAGGCACAATGCGGAACTACGTACGTTTACGCCAGGCCAGTTGCTGCAGCTGCTGGGCGAGAAGCAAGAGGCGCTGGCAACCCTAAAGTTCCAGCTCACGAACCGGCAGTCGTCGAATACGGCGCAACTGACGGATTTGCGACAAGAGATTGCGCGGCTCAAGACGCTGCTGCGCGAGGATCAGCTTCGGAGGAGCAGCTAGATGGTGGAGCAGCTTTCAGAGGCCATCGCTTCTGCGTCTCCGGTGGGCCGGCGAAAGCAGAAGGTCGGATGGGTGGTCAGCGACAAGATGGAAAAGACGGTGGTGGTGTCGGTGGAATCCCTTCGCAAGCACCGTCTGTACAAGCACACTGTGCGCGTGACCAAGCGTTTCAAGGCGCATGACGAACTGAACAAATGCCGCACTGGCGATACTGTGCGAATCGAGGAGACCCGGCCACTCAGTAAAGAGAAGCGATGGCGCGTAGTGGAGATTGTCGCTCATGACATCCGCGCGACCGAGGGAGTTATTCCCGCGTCGGTTCTCTCCGAGCAGGGTTAGATGGGCCGACATGCCTTCGTCGGCTGCCTGAAAGGAGGAGCCTGGCAATGATACAAGTTCAGACTCGGCTGCGCGTGGCCGACAATTCTGGAGCCAAAGAGATCCTGTGTATTCGGGTGATGGGCGGTGGCGCCCGCAAGTACGCTCGTGTTGGCGACATTATCATCGCCGCGGTGAAAGTCGCGACACCGGGCGCCGCGGTGAAGAAGGGCGAAGTTGTTCGCGCCGTCATCGTGCGCACTGCCAAGGAATATGGCCGGCAGGACGGTTCGCACATTCGCTTCGACGATAACGCCGCGGTCATCATCAACGTGCAGAACAATCCTCGCGGCACCCGCATTTTTGGGCCAGTGGCCCGCGAGCTGCGCGAGCGCGGCTTCACTAAGATTCTTTCCCAGGCGCCGGAGGTACTCTAAGACATGGATCGATACGCGCCAAAGCCCAATATTCGCAGGGGCGACGAAGTGCAGGTGCTGGCCGGCAAGGATCGTGGCAAGCGCGGCACGGTGAATCGCATGATGATCAAAGAAGATGTGGTTCGCGTGGTGGTCGGCGGAGTGAACATCGTTAAGAAACATTCAAAAGGCCGGCCGGGCGTCCGGCAGGCCGGCATTATCGATGTCGAAGCCCCGATGCAAATCTCGAACCTGATGCTGGTTTGCAGGAACTGCGGCAAGGCTACTCGAGTCGGAAAGACCCAATTGCCCGACGGCAAGCGCGCTCGCGTCTGCAAGAAGTGCAAGCAAGTGATCGACAGGAGTAGTTAGTAATGGCCGCACGTCTACGGGCACGTTACCAGCAGGAGGTAGGGCCTGCCCTGCTGAAGGAGTTTGGTTACCAGAACCGCATGCAGCTGCCCAGCCTGCATAAGGTCGTGATAAACATTGGCCTCGGCGAGGCGATTACCAACGCCAAAGCTATCGATGCAGCCGTAAAGGACTTGGCGACCATTGTCGGCCAGAAGCCTGTGGTGACCAAGGCGAAGAAATCCATTTCCCAGTTCAAGATTCGCGCGGGCATGGAAATCGGCGCCATGGTGACGCTGCGCGGTGAGCGCATGTGGGAGTTTGTCGACCGGCTCATGAGCGTGGCCCTGCCGCGCGTTCGCGACTTCCAGGGTGTTTCGCCACGGTCGTTCGACGGTCGCGGTAACTACACACTGGGCTTGCGCGAGCAGCTACTGTTCCCGGAAATCGATTTCGACAAGGTCGACAAGCTGCGCGGTATGGAAGTGAGCATTGTCACGACCGCGCGCACCGACGAGGAGGGTCGGAAGTTATTGCAGCTGCTGGGAATGCCGTTCCGCGCGGCATAGTTTTGCTCCATAGAGATCGCCACGATGAATTGTGAGTTGAAAGTTCTGTAGGTGTTCATCCGACCAAACGGTCGGATCCGTCGGATCGGTCTAGCCGAGCCGGCAAGGACACGCTAACCATCCCGATAGACGGGACAGGAGGGTCCATGGCCAAGACGTCGATGATTGTGAAATCACAGCGGCCACCCAAGCACAAGGTGCAGCAGCACAATCGCTGCCTGCGGTGCGGGCGGCCACGCTCGTACATTCGCAAGTTCGCGCTATGCCGCATTTGCTTCCGTGAGTTGGCACTACTGGGCGAACTGCCCGGCGTGACCAAGGCAAGCTGGTAGGGAGAAGCAAAGATGCAGCTGAGCGACCCTATTGGCGACATGTTGACGCGCATGCGAAACGGGCTGATGGCCCGCCACATTACTGTCGATATCCCACATTCAAATATGAAGGAGCGCATTGCCTCCATCCTCAAGGCTGAGGGCTTCCTGCGCGACTATCTTGTTGTACGTGAAGGTTCTAGGGCTTCGTTGCGGGTGGAGTTGAAATACACGCCGCAGCGCCGTCCGGTCATGACGCATATGAGGCGGCTCAGCAAGCCGGGTCTGCGCGTCTACTCGAGCACGGACCGCATTCCGCGAGTGCTCGGCGGCATAGGTTTGGTGATCATGTCGACCTCCCGTGGTGTCATCACTGGCCAGCAAGCCAAGAGTCTCGGCGTGGGTGGCGAGCTGATCTGTGAGATCTGGTAGCGGGACGGGGAGAGAACAATGTCACGAATCGGACGACGACCTGTGCCTGTGCCGGCGGGAGTCACGGTAACGCTTGACAGCGGCACTGTTCGGGTAAAGGGCCCGAAAGGCGAGTTGAGCCACGAGGTGCCGGACGGCATCAGCGTGGAACGCAGCGATGGTGTGCTGCTGGTAAAGCGTGCCTCAGACTCCAATACGCACCGGGCGCTGCACGGCCTTACGCGCACCTTGGTCGACAACATGGTCGTGGGCGTCACCGCCGGCTTCAGCAAGACGCTGGAGATAACCGGCGTGGGCTATCGCGCCCAGGTTACCGGAAAAGGGCTGACCTTGGCTCTAGGCTTTTCCCACCCGGTGGTGATCACGCCGCCTGAAGGCATAAGCTTCACGGTGCAGGAAGGGCGCGCGACGGACCCCTCCAAGGTTACGGTGATGGGAATTGATAAGCAGGTAGTAGGCGAGACCGCTGCCGAAATCCGCAGATGGCGAGAGCCTGAGCCGTACAAGGGTAAGGGCATCAAGTACGCCGGCGAGATCATTCGTCGTAAGGCCGGGAAGTCCGGCAAGGTCGGCGGCAAGAAAGCGAAGTAAGGGCGTCGATGATTACGAAGAAGGATGCGCGCTTGGCGCGAGAACGCCGGCGAAAGAGAGTTCGAGGCAAGATTTCAGGAACCCAGGAGCGTTTGCGCCTCTGTGTGTTCCGCAGCAGCGCCCACATCTATGCGCAGATCATTGATGACATCGAGGGGCATACGCTGGTGGCCGCGTCGTCGCTCGACAAGGAGATGCGCGAGACCGGGGACGCTGCAAGCAAGGACGGGAAAGCTGTTCGGGCGCTCGCCGTGGGCAAACTGCTCGCCCAGCGGGCAAAGGACAAGGGCTTGAGCAAGGTTGTCTTCGATCGAGCCGGCTATCTGTACCATGGTCGCGTCAAGGCGCTGGCCGACGGTGCACGTGAGGGCGGCCTTGAGTTTTAATCATGCGCGGCCCGATCAGACCGATCGGTCCAGTCAGTCCGATCAGTCGGATCGTGAGGAGAGATAAGCGAGATGGCGAAGATTGATCCAGCAGCGCTGGGTACCCTCGAGGAACGCGTTGTGCAAATCAACCGCGTGGCAAAGGTGGTAAAGGGCGGCCGGCGCTTCAGCTTCAGCGCTGTCGTGGTCGTCGGCGACGGCCACGGCGTGGTCGGCTACGGCTTGGGCAAGGCCGGCGAAGTACCGGAAGCAATCCGCAAGGGTGTGGAGGCGGCCAAGAAGAATCTCATTCGCGTGCCTCTGATGAAAGGCACGATCCCGCATCCTATTGAGGTGCGATACAACGCAGCGCGGGTGCTGCTGCGCCCGGCAGCTCCGGGAACCGGCGTGATCGCCGGCGAGTCTGTCCGGCCCGTAGTGGAGTCTGCGGGCATCCACGACATTCTCACCAAGTCGCTTGGTAGCAATAACAAGATTAATGTGGTAACAGCTACTATGAAGGCACTCGCCTCACTGCGGCGCATCGAAGATGAGGCCAGGTACCGTGGGCTGAGCGTCGGCCGCATCTTGCGCGGCCCGGAGGCATAGGGGCATGGCAAGAGTTCGAGTTCGCTACAAGAAGAGTATGATTGGCTACTGCCAGCGCCAGCGTGACACGATCAAGTCACTCGGCTTTAGAAAGTTGGGCGCCATCATCGAGCGCGAGGATTCACCCTCGTTGCGCGGCATGCTGCTGACCGTGCGCCACCTGGTTGACGTTGAGCAGCTGAGCGACGACCAGCCGGTTGGGGGACTTGCATGAAGCTCGAAGACTTACATCCAAATCCAGGAACACACAGGCAGAAGCGCCGTGTGGGGCGCGGCCATGGCTCGGGTCGCGGCAAGACCGCTGGCCGGGGCACCAAAGGCCAGCAATCGCGCACAGGCGGTGGCTGGAGCCCACGCTTTGAGGGCGGACAGACCCCGATTCACCTCCGGCTACCGCGCCGGCGCGGATTCAAGAATCACTTCCGTGTGGAGTATAGAGTCCTCAAGCTCGCTGATCTCAACCGGTTTGAGGCAGGTACGACCGTCAATCGGGCGTTGCTCGTGCAGATGGGATTCATGCGAGAGAAAGACGACCAGCCGCTGAAGCTGCTGGCAGACGGCACGATTGAGAAGGCGTTGCAAATCGAAGGCATTAAGTGCTCTCAAGCTGCTCGCGCCAAAATCGAAGAGGCCGGGGGTAGCATCATCGGTGTGCCTACGGATTCGGGCACATCCAGCAGTGAGGACGCGTAAGGAGGCCCACGATGTTGCAGGCAGCGCTCAATGCATTCAAGCTTCCCGACCTTCGCAAGAAGCTACTGTTCACGCTTGGAATCCTGGTGGTGTACCGATTCGCGGCATCAATCCCGGTGCCGGGCATCGACAGCGCTGCCTTCAACCACATGGTGAACACCTATCAGATTTTCCAGTTGCTCCAGCTGTTTTCTGGTAGCTCTGGCGGCTTTTCCATCGTATCGATGGGTGTGTACCCCTACATTACTGCTCAGATTGCCATCCAGATACTGATGCCTGTCATCCCCAGGCTGGAGGAGATAAGCCGGGAGGGCGAGGCCGGGCGCACCAAGCTCAACCAGATTACCCGGCTCGTGACCATCCCGCTGGCGGCCCTCCAGGCGTACGGGCAGGGCGTGCTCCTGACCAATACGGGTCAAGGACTGCTCACGAATTTCGGCTTCTTCGGTGGGAACCTGTGGTCGACGCTCGGCTTCATGACCGTGCTCACCAGTGGCACCATGCTCCTCATCTGGCTGGGCGAGATGATTACCGAGAGCGGCGTCGGCAACGGCGTCTCCCTCATCATCTTCTCGGGCATCATAGCCAAGGTGTTTGGCGCAATTGGCAATCAGGTGAATTCGGGTGACCTTATCGGCCTGGTTGGGCTGGGGATTGCCGGTATTGCGATCATCGCAGCTATCGTCTACGTGCAGGAGGCGCAGCGCCGCATCCCCGTGCAGTACGCGCGGCGCGTCGTGCGCGGCCGGATGACGCAGGCGCAGAGTACGCACATTCCCCTGCGGGTGAATTCGGCAGGCATGATCCCGTTGATCTTCGCCTTCTCTATCGTCACCACGCCCGCGATCATTGCCAGCTACATATCGCCGACCCGGGGATGGATCGGGGACGCCGCGACCTGGATCCAGAACACGTTCAATCAAACCAGCAACGTCTACTGGCTCCTGACCTTCCTCTTCGTGTTTGCGTTTACCTACTTCTACACCACGGTGCAGTGGCAGCAGCAGAAGCTCTCTGAGAATCTGCAGAAGAATGGTGGGTTCATTCCGGGCTACAGGCCCGGCAAGCATACGGAAGACTACCTGAACAGGGTGCTGCAGCGCATCACCTTGGGCGGCGCTCTCTTCTTGTCGCTTGTGGCCATCCTGCCGTTCTTCGCCAAGCCCTTCTACGGCAACACATCGCAACTGCCCATCACCAGCACGGCGCTGCTGATTGTGGTCGCTGTCGTGCTCGACACCATGAAGCAGCTGGAGGCGCAGCTGATGATGCGTAACTACCAGAGCTTCATTCGTTGATTGAAACCGAAATGAACATCGTCATCGTCGGCCCACCCGGCGCCGGGAAAGGCACCCAGGCAGATCGTCTCAGCGAGTGGCTGCGAATCCCGCACGTTGCCTCGGGTGACTTCTTTCGCGCCGAGCTACGGGCCGGGTCGCCCCTCGGCTTGCAGGCCAAGGCCTACATCGACAAGGGACAGCTGGTCCCGGACGACCTGACGACGATGATGATTCTCGAGAGAATCAGCCGGCCAGATTGCGCCCACGGCGTCATCCTGGACGGCTATCCTCGCACGCTCCCGCAGGCTGAAGCACTCGACGCTGCTCTGGCAGCCGAGGGCAAGGGCCGGCAAGTCGACATGGTACTGCGGCTGACAGTGAAGGAAGATACGGTCCTGCATCGGATGCTGGATCGCATCAGCTGCCCGAACTGCGGCAAGGTATACAACATGGTATCGCTCCCGCCCAAAGTGGCCGGCGTCTGCGATCGCTGCGGACACGAGCTGTACGTGCGATCCGACGATAGGCTTGCCACGCTGCAGCAGCGGATCCAGGTGTACCGCAAGGAAACATGGCCAATGATCGAATACTACGAACGCCAAGGGCTCGCCCGCAATTTTAACGGCGAGCGTGATATGGACCAGGTATATGCCGAACTCCAGGCCAGCATCTCACTCGATGGGTAATATTCGCCTCAAGTCCCCGCGGGAAATGGACACGATGCAGCAAGCCGGCCGGATCGTGGCCGATACCTTGCTGCTGCTGCGCGGGCACTTGCGCGAAGGCATTACAACCCGAGAGCTGAATGATCTTGCCGCGGAATACCTGGCGAGCCAGGGCGCTACCACCAGTTACCAGCAGGTGGGTTTCGACGGAGTCGTGTGTGTTTCCGTGAACGACGAGATCGTGCATGGCGTTCCCGGCAAGCGGGTGCTGCGCGCCGGCGACGTCGTGAGCCTCGACATCACGGCGATCTACCGTGGCTACCATGGGGATGCGGCCATCACCGCGTGCATTGGGATGATGTCCCCCGTCGCTCGGTACCTGATCACCACGACAGAGCAGGCGCTAGCGTTGGGCATCAGCCTGGCCACCCCCGGCCGGCACCTGTTTGACATCTCGGCTGCGATACACGATTTCGTCGATTCGCAGGGACTTAGCGTCGTGCGAAACTACGTAGGACATGGAATTGGGCGCAGCATGTGGGAGGAGCCGCAAGTTCCTAACTACCGGCAGGACTCGCGCGGCCCAGTGCTGCGACCGGGCATGGTGTTCACGATTGAGCCGATGATCAATGCAGGGAGGCCGGATACAGTTACGCTCGCCGACAAGTGGACGGTTGTGACGAAGGACCACAAGCTGTCGGCGCACTTCGAACACACGATCGCCATCACGCCGACAGGGCCTAGGATTCTGACCGAGCCCAGCGATCGAAACCAATTGTGGGGCGTGCAGCTACCGGGCCCGGTGGAGGGCACGGGCGCGCTGCATGGAAGGCACGCGTAGGGTGCAGTATGTGGTACAATCTTTAATCGCGTCTTCTCAAGGGAGTCAATAGTATGAAAGTTCGGCCTTCGGTCAAGAAGCGCTGCCCGAAGTGTAAGTTGATTCGGCGCCATGGCGTGGTAATGGTCATCTGCTCAGAGTCAAAGCATAAGCAACGACAGGGTTGACATAAGGAGAGTTGGATTGGCTCGTATCGCCGGTGTCGACATTCCGCGTGATAAGCGCGTGGTGATATCGCTGACCTACATTTACGGCATAGGCCTCACTACCAGCCAGAAGGTGCTGGCGGCAGTGGGCGTGAATGAGAATACCCGGGTCAAGGATCTTGCCGACGAAGAAGTCAACAGGCTGCGGGAGTACATCGACCGCAACATTAGGGTTGAAGGCGATCTGCGACGCGAGGTTGCCCTGAATATCAAGCGGCTGCAGGAGATCGGCAGCTACCGTGGCCTGCGCCATCGCCGGAAGCTGCCATGTCGTGGTCAGCGGACGCGGACGAACGCGCGCACGCTGCGCGGAGCCAAGAAGACGGTAGGCGCGCGCCGCAAGGCCAAGAAGTGATGAATCTGGTCGCTGCCTGCGCAAAGGGTGGGCGGCACATTGTGGTCTGCTGAGGCGGGCCGAAGGGGGAGAGATGGCGGAAGCCAAGGTCGCCACAAAGCGCCGAAGTCCGATTCGCGGTAGACGCCGCGAGCGAAAGAATGTGCCGATCGGTCAGGCGCATATCCACTCGACGTTCAACAACACCATAGTGACCATTACGGATCCGACCGGCGGCGTGGTTTGCTGGGGCAGCGCCGGCGCCGCTGGATTCAGCGGTAGCCGGAAGAGCACACCCTACGCCGCGCAGATGAGTGCCGACGGCGCGGCCCGCAAGGCGATCGAGCACGGCATGCGTCAGGTCGACGTCTATGTCAAGGGTCCAGGCTCCGGGCGCGAGTCGGCGATTCGTGCGTTGCAGCAGGCTGGCTTGACGGTCAGCTCCATCACCGATGTTACCCCGATTCCCCACAATGGTTGTCGCCCCCCGAAGCGGCGGCGTGTGTAACTGGTATAGAAGAGAGGAGGTTGCGGTAGGTACTGTCGCGGTCGCGTGAACCACTCCATGATGTGCGGTTTGCGTGGCTCAAGCGTGTACTCTCGCGCAGTATGGCACGATATACAGGCCCCGATTGCAAGCTTTGCCGCCGTGAGGGCATGAAGCTGTTCCTCAAGGGCGAGCGCTGTATGACCAAGAAGTGCGCCGTGGAGCGCCGTCCTACTCCGCCCGGGCCGCATCAGCAGCGGCGGCGCAAGCCATCTGAGTATGGCCTGCAGTTGCGCGAGAAGCAGAAGGCTCGGCGAATCTATGGCGTGCTCGAGAAGCAATTCAGGAAGACGTTTGGCGAGGCCAGCAAGCGCGCCGGCATGACGGGGGAAACCCTGCTTCGCTTCCTGGAATTGCGATTGGATAACGTGGTGTTCCGACTCGGCCTAGCGGTGAACCGGGAGCAGGCCCGGCAGCTGGTTACCCATGGTCATTTCGACGTCAATGGCCGAAAGACCAACATTCCCTCGTACCGCGTGCGTCCGGGCGATGTCGTGAAGGTTCGCGACGGTAGCCGAAATCTGACGTACTTCAAGGATGTAGCGGGGACCTTGCGCTCGAAGGCCGTGCCGCAGTGGTTGAATCTCCAGGCCGAGGGCCTGACAGGAACCGTCATCTCCAGTCCCGAGCGGTCCGACTGCGATCAGAGCGTGCACGAGCGCCTGATCGTCGAGTATTACTCGCGCCGCGTTTAGTCGTAGGTATGCCCTTGATGACGTCAGACAACTGGGCCACATCGGCCTACAGCGATCCAGGGAGGGTACGTCCGTTGTTGGATGGAAATACCACCCCGTCTCCGTTTCGCATTGAAGCTACGAAACTTTCTGCCACGCATGGGCGCTTCGAAATCGAGCCACTGGAAGAAGGCTACGGCGTAACGCTGGGTAATGCCTTGCGTCGTATACTGCTCTCGTCACTGCCCGGCGCGGCGATCACGTCGGTGAAGATCGACGGCATTCGGCACGAGTTTTCCGATATCCCAAATGTGCGAGAGGACGTTACTGAGTTTGTACTCAATCTGAAGAAAGTACGGCTCAAGTCGCATATTGACCAACCTGTGTCCATCGAGCTCGACGCGCATGGTCAGGCCGAGGTCACCGCTGCCGACCTGCAAGTGCCCGCCGACATCGAGATTGTAAATCCGGATCAGTACCTCGTGACGCTCGACGCGCCCGACGCGGCACTGCACGCCGAAATGATTGTCGAGCGTGGCAAGCGGTACCTAGCCTCCGAGCAGAACGAAAGCCTGGATATCGGCACCATCCCCATCGACGCCGTCTTCAGCCCAATTCGTCGCGTGAACTACGTGATCGAGCGCAAGCGCGTGGGGCCCATGACGAATTTCGAGCGCTTGGTGCTCGAAGTGTGGACAGATGGGACCATGGCGCCGAATGACGCCGTGACCCAGAGCGCGGAGATTCTGCGGCAGCATTTCCAGCAGATCGCCGAGTACGGCAAGATTGACGCGACCACTGCGGCCAAGATGCCGGCCGGCAGTGCCTTGCCGGCCCACGTGTATGAGATGCCTATCGAGAAGCTCGAGCTGACGCCGCGAGCATATAACTCGCTCAAGCGTGCCAACATCTCCAAGGTTGGTGAAGTCTTGGAAATGTCCGAGGAGGAGCTCCTGGCAGTACGGAACTTCGGCAAGAAATCCCTAGACGAGCTCAAGGATCGGTTGCAGGCGAATAATCTCTTAGCGGACGCGAGCAGCAGCCCTCTCCTCCAGTCTTCTGGCTCGGGTGGTTTGTTCGGGGCTCCGGATGAGGAGGAGGAAGAGCTGTGAGGCACTTACGAGCGGGCAAGAAGTTTAGCCGCCCGACCAATCAGCGCGTCGCGCTCTATAGAGCGCTGGTGGGGGCGCTTTTCGTGCACGGCAAGATCACTACCACGGAGGCCAAGGCCAAAGCCATCCGGCCTACCGCTGAGAAGCTGATCACTTTGGCACGTGAGCCATCCGTGCACCATCGCCGGCTGGCCATCGCCGATTTGCCCGACAAGGACGCGATCGAGTCTTTGTTCCGTGACATTGGCCCGAAGATGAAGAGCCGGCCGGGCGGCTACACGAGGATTGTGAAGCTTGGGCCACGTTTTGGCGATGCGGCACCGATGGCAATCATCGAACTGGTTGAGTGACGATCCTGGCTCAGGCATATCTTGCGTGACTTCGGTGAGTCCAGGGCACGCATTGAGTTGGTGCGGATGACGAGAACACTTCGCGGTACTGTCGAGTACGATGGCACCGCCTTCGCGGGCTTTCAAAAGCAGCCGCGCCTGAAGACGGTGCAGGGGATATTGGAAACGGCAATCGGACAGGTGACGCAACAGACGGCTACCGTGGTAGGCGCCGGTCGCACTGATGCCGGCGTACATGCGCTCGGCCAGGTGGTGCACTTCGAAACCGGGTCCAGCCTCTCAACCGGGACGCTGGAGCGCGCGGTGAATGCATGCTTGCCTGCCGCCGTGCGCATTCGATGCGTCGAGGAGGTCGATTCGTCGTTCCACGCCCGTTTCAGCGCGAAGAGTCGCGAGTACCGGTATCTTGTCGAGAATGCTGTCATCGCGTCGCCCCTTTGGCGCGATCGCGCATACCAGGTGGCCCAGCCGTTGGATGTCGAAGCGATGGGCGATGGGGCGACCCTGTTGCAGGGACGTCACGATTTCGCGCCGTTTGGCACGCCAATGAAGTATAGCCGGCACAGCGGCGAGGGATCGGAGTTGGTCGAGGTCTCGGGCGGCACTGAACGTACGATGCTCGCCGCCGATTGCTGGCGGCAGCAGCGGTTCGTGCATTTTCGCTTTGTCGCGGACGCGTTCCTGCGTCATATGGTGCGAATGATTGTAGGCACCCTCTTGCGGATAGGCAGAGGCGCGCTCAGTGTGCAGGTGCTTGCGCGCATGCTCCAGGGCGATCGGTTGGTATCCGCCGGTCCAGCCGTGCCGGCTCACGGCTTGTATCTCGTGCGTGTGCGCTATTGAGCGAAGATTGGTGACAGAATAGCGGCGTTGCGACTGTGCGCTGTCTGGCCCCGCAGTGAAGGAGTCAAGGATGCTAACTCACGTAGTGAAATTAGATGACATTGAGCGGAAGTGGTACTCGGTCGATGCGTCCGGCAAGGTGCTAGGGCGCTTGGCGTCGGACATTGCCTATATTCTTCGGGGCAAGCACAAGGTGAACTTCACACCCTTCATGGATAATGGCGACCATGTGGTCGTGGTCAACGCCGAAAAGGTCGCGGTGACCGGTAGCCGTTTGTCCAAGAAGATGTACTACAGCCATTCCGGCTATCCGGGTGGGCTGCGTACGACGAGCCTGCAGCGAATGCTGGACACACACCCTGAGCGCGTGCTGGAGAGTGCTATTCGCGGCATGCTGCCGGGCGGCAAGCTTGGTGATGCGATGTTCAAGAAGCTGCGGATTTATGCAGGTCCCGGCCATCCGCACGAGGGTCAGACTCCGGTCGATATTGCGCAGGTTCTCGATGCCGGCCGTGCCACGGTCCGCACACGACAGTAGCTGAGAGGAAGACAGGACGAGTATGGCTGAAGCAACCCTGTATCACTACGGGCTCGGCCGCCGCAAGTGCGCCGTCGCTCGGGTCCGCCTGATGCCTGGCGATGGCCGTGCCATCGTGAATGGCAAGCCAATTGCCGACTACTTTGGTCGACCGGCACTCGAGGCCGTGGCTCGCGCGCCCTTGACGGAGGCGGCGCTGCCTATTGCCTACAGCATGGTGGTCAAGGTCGTTGGCGGAGGCCATGCGGGCCAGGCCGGCGCGATTCGCCATGGCGTGGCTCGCGCGCTCGTCAAGATGGACGAGGAGTTGCGACCGCTGATGCGCCGTGGCGGCTTCCTGACACGCGACGCCCGCGTGAAGGAACGCAAGAAGTACGGCCTGAAGCGAGCACGCAAGGCGCCGCAGTACACCAAGCGCTAGTTGTTTCGCACCGTGCCTAGTCGGACCGATCAGTCGGATCGGTCCGACTAGGCATCGAAGCTTTCGAGCCACTTGCGGGTCTGCGGTAGCGCGCCGATGATCTCCGCCATCTGCGCGGTCACGCGGTACGCGATTGTTAATGGCCTCAGTACTACACCGAGGCAGGCTCCAGCACCGGCAGATCAGCCAGCGACGTGAGACCGGCGGCCTCGAGGAAGCCCGGGGTTGTGCCGAACAGCACCGGCCGGCCAATGGAGTCGGCGCGACCAATCTCTTCGATGAGCCCGAGGTTGAGCAGCACGGTGAGTACATGCTCGCTGCCCACGCCGCGGATTGACTCGATGACCTGCCGCGTGACCGGCTGGCGGTAGGCGACAATCGCCAGCGCATCCAGTGCCGCCGGAGACAGCTTGGACGGCTTGTCCAGTCCCTGAAGCCGAGCGACGGCCGGACCCAGCTCCGGCGCGGTGACGAGGCGCACGCCGGCGTTGCTTCGTTCCAGCCGTATACCGTGCATTTCGGCTTCATAGTGCGCGGCAAGCACGTCCAGCGCGGCCTCAATTTGCTCGCTGGTGAGGTCCGCCGCATGGCACAGGCTCTCAGGGTCTACATGCTCTGAGGAGACGAATAGCAGCGCTTCTAGGCGCTGGGCATTTGGATCAAGCACGCGCGCCGTCCGATGCAGGGAGCGAAATCGTTATTGGGCCAAACGCATCAGCCTGGGAGATGCAGAGCTGCTCAGCTCTCACGGCATCCAGCAGGGCCAGAAACATCGTGATGACCACCAGCGGATGCCACGCATTCTTGCACAGGACGGCAAAGGTAGTTTCTCGCAGGCGCCGCAGCTGCGCAAGTAGCTCAACTTTCAGCGAGGCAAACACCACGTCAGGCCATGGATCCTGTTCTGCGTCGGCCCGCTGCGTTATCGCCAGCAATCGCCGTGCGGCCCTCAGCAGCACGGCAGGGTGCACGGCGGGTGGTCGTGCCGCTGAGACGCGGTCCGCGATCCGAGGCGGTCGGGGCCTGGTGTGTAGCTCACTATCGAGCCTGAGTCCTAAGGCACGTGCAGCCGTCTGGAACCGGGCGTATTCGGCTATTTGCCGGGCCAGTACGTCCGCATCATCCTGCTGCTCAAGATCCGTATCACTGGCCCCACGGTGGAACAGCAAGGCACGAGACTTGATGAGCAGCAGTCTCGCCGCCGCGGCGACGAACTCTCCGGTGGTGGAAAGGTCAGACGCCCCGAGCGTCGCCACGAGCGCCAGAAACTGGTCGGCTACGGCTGCAACGGAGACGCGCGTCACCTCCAGCTCATTGCTCTCGATCAGGTGCAGCAGGAGCGGCAGTGGTCCCTCGAAATCGGCAAGCCGCAGGTGCAGCGATTCGAGGGACGACATCATAGGATGTTCGAGAGCCAGTCGGCGATATCGTTGGTCGCAGGTACCACGATGTTGGAGATCACGTGAATATAGGGATCCAGGATGAACAGGCCCAGCAGAATGAACGGGCCATAGGTGACAAATCCTCGGAGCTCATACCTCGTTTTGGCGCTCAGGAACGCCGAGAAGATGGTCCATCCGTCGAGGGGTGGAAGAGGGATCAGGTTCATCACGAACAGGAGCAGGTTGTAGGACAGCGTCAGGTTGAGGAAGTCGAACAGGGACGGGCTGCCCGCGACCGTGCCGAGCGTATCGCTCATCACGAGCGGTATCGCCACGGCCACCGCAATCACCAGATTGACGAGCGGTCCAGCAAGCGCGACGATCGCCGGGCCAAACCGATTCCGTCGACTGAGTGCACTTGGATTGACGGGGGTGAAGCCAAACGCAAATCCTCGGCCTGTGACCGAGAGCAGCACCAGCATCAGCAGGCCAATCTGCCCCAACTTGGGAAACGGATTGAGGGTCAAATGACCGGCGCGTCGTGGCGTGTCATCCCCGAGCCAGTCGGCTGTCAGCGCATGCCCAAGCTCATGCAGGTCGATCGAGATGAGGAGGATGATGAGCGTGTCGAGAATGAACGCGATGCTCTGTTGGTCGACATTGGTCGCCCATGGCAATAGGGCGACGCCAATGGGGCTCGTCAGGTGAAGCACTGCCGCCGTGGCTCCTCTCCGTTTGGGTAGCAACTGCCCAAGTATAGCATCCCGGCCAGTTAGTGGCGCAAAGGCATAACCCAGCCGGGGTATGGTATAATGCGATTGATCGCCACACCTTGTTACATTAGAGACGGAAGAGTCTGCGCGCTTGAAGCGCGCTTCCCGTAACCTTGCATCAGCCCACACCAGGAGACTTGGCATGCCCATGTATGTGTACGCTTGTGAGCCCTGCGGCCATGGCTTTGAGATTCGGCAGCGGTTTGATGACCAGCCGCTTTCGGTCTGCCCTGAGTGCGGTGGAAAAATCCGCAGGGTGATTCAGCCGGTCGGCATCGTGTTCAAAGGCACTGGGTTCTACAAGACTGACAATCGTGGCCCTAACGGCAACACCCTCCCCGCCGGCGAGCGGGTCGCGGCAGCGACGCCGGCTGCGACCGGCAACGGCACGACAGCGGACACGGCTCCATCCTCCAACGGGGCGCCAGCTGCTCCGTCCGCGCCAGCGGCGCCGGCCGCGTCCACTGAGTCGAAGGTCGCCACCGCGGCAAGCTGACAGCTTGCTAGGGGTGGTGCTGCTTTTCCTTCTCGCGCTGCTTCTTGTAGTAAGCACGCGTGTGCTGCGTTCGGCCCTCGGCGTCCGTGGTAGCGTCTGGGTAGTCCTCGTCGCGCCGGACAGGTCGCCGCTCATCGAGGTCGCCGGCCAGCGCCAGAATGTCCATCTCCACCGCATGGTTGTTTAGGACATCGCGTTGGCGCAGGAGATGCCGTAGCATCATGGACTGCGGCACCGACAGCGGGTTGTCGCGCTCGGGTTCTGCGTGCTCAATCAGCTTATTGAGCACCGCAATGGTCTCAGGCGTTGCCCCGCGATCTTCGAGCTGGTCGCGTATCTCGTGCAGTTGGTCGTAGATATTCACCGTACTGCACTCCTTCTGCTACGGGCGCCGGCCGCTCCGACGCGCACCGCTGCGACCACATTGTAACCGCCGTGGGCGACCACCGGCAACCGTGAATCCTCAATCAAGCGGCGGCTGGAGTCCTACCAAGCGTCCAACGCCGCGCGCTCGACGATAATGGGTATACCGAGGAGCATCGGGCCGCGGCAGTAAGCGTAGCGACCTTTATCCAGGTCTTCGACGCGCCATCGCACGCTGGCGGAGGCCGGCGTGCGCTACGCCACATCCCATAGTGAAGCCACGATGGAAGCCCCACGTTGCGCTTTGGCGATAGAGTGGCGAGCCGGCGTTACTCAGGGGACGAGCGCGACCCAGGGGGTGCCCCGCGCGCTCCCGGTAGAGTGCGGCTCGACGTAGGTCCCGCTCTGGTTTCGGTTTAGAGTGCGGCCGGTAGGGTGTGGCCACGCCACTCGAGGAGGGCGAGTGCATACGATCGGCGAGTGACGGCGGAGATTCCACAGTGGCCTCAGAATAGACGTGCATACGGCAGCAGAGGCGGGCCAATGAACGGCAACGCATAGTCACTGAAAGCGCTCGACACACCGAAGGGATCGGTGCCAAGGTACGCCTCCGGCAGCACACGTTGGCGATTTGCGACCTCTACAAGATCTACGTCCGTCATTTCGCAGCGGTACGCGGTGCCTGGAGCACGGCGAAAGCCGACCATGCTGCCACTCCTACCTTCGATCACGAATCGCACCGCGGTGGCGCCCGCTTCATAGGCTTCGGCGAGGTCTACCGGCGACGCGAGCGATCCGCTCATCCGCTGCAACGTTCCTGGCTTGTCGTAACGCGCCTTAACCCCCAAGGCCTGGCCAAGCGCCGACGCCAGCGCAGCAGCCGTACCTTGAATGTACGGATGCCCAAAGGCATCCGCTTGACGGACCTCGTTGAGACCGCCGACTGCTCTGCCTTGCTCATCCCGAACCGTTTCGGCCACGGCTGCCACCGCGAAGCCGTGGCGAGTGAGGGCGGCCTCCATCGCGCCGATGAACGCATCTACATTCAGCGCGCGCTCGGGAACGCACAGTACGTGCGGCGCATCGCTCTCGTCCTGCCGCCCAAGCACACACGACGCTACGAGCCAGCCGGCATCGCGTCCCATGACTTCGATCAGCTTGATCGGGTCGGATAGTCGCATGGCTTCGGTATCGAGCCCCGCGTCTTGGGTCGATTGAGCCAGGTAGCGCGCCGCGCTCCCGTAGCCTGGGCAATGGTCGGTACTCGGCAAGTCGTTATCGATAGTCTTTGGCACGGACACCACGCGCAGATCCGAGGAGCGTTCGCGCGCGGCGTGGTGGAGCGCGAGCGCAGTGCAGGCAGAATCGTTTCCGCCAATGTAGATGACGTACCGTATTTGGTGCCGATCGAGCGCATCGAGCACCTGCTCCACGTCGGTTGCCCGCAGCATACGCCGGCACGAGCCCAATGCGGCTGATGGAGTACGGCCAATGCGTGGCCACATGCTTCGATCGAAGGTGCGCAGGTCGAGGAAGTCCTCGCTCAGCAGCCCTTCGGCTCCGAAACGTGCGCCCAGAACGCGTCCGATACCTGGATTGGCTAAGGCGGCTTCGACGACTCCAGCCAGGCTGGCGTTGATTGCCGCCGTGGGGCCACCTGACTGCGCGACGACCAAACCTGGTCGAGTATCCATTGTGCCCTGCCTTCATGAAGAAACGAATGCCCTATGGTATAATCTTAGCAGCCCCACGCACACCAAACAGTCGTGGCCGCCTTCACCTTCCGGGGGGACTGTAATGGGGGTCCGTTCGGCTCGGCTCTTAGATCTTCCTACGATTCGTAAGCTCGAACGCGACCAAACGGCATCTGTCCTGTCCCCGACATTGGCGCCGCGACAGCCCTCGGCCATCGCCTTGACGGTGCTTTCTAATTGGCGCGGCGTGGGACAACGCACGCAGACGCTCGTCCACGTCGATGGCACTGAATCGCGTGGATTTGTGCAGGCCCGATCTCGTCCCGGCCGTGAGTCGTGGGACATTCTGCGGCTGGCTTGTTTGGCTCACGACGACGCGACCTGGGAACGCGCCTGTGCGGAAATACTTGACTGCTTGGCGATTGCCGCCGCGCAATGCGGCGCGCTTCGGGCATTCGCTCGCGTGCCATCTGACAGCCCGCACTTGACCTTTCTGGCTGAGAGCGGCTTCCGCCAGTACGCCAGCGAGGTGACACACCGTGGGACGCTCCGCGCGCTGGCCGAGGCAGCGCCCACGCCGCGCGCCGACGTGCGCGTGAGGCGGCCGCGTGACGCGTGGGACCTCTTCTCGCTGTACTGTGCCGTGACCCCACCGCTGGTGCGGCATGCCGAGGGGCGAAGCCTGAAGGAATGGATCGCGGGGCCGCGGGCAACACACACCGGGTTCCACAACTGGGGCTGGCCAAGAGAAGTGATGGCTGGTGAGCCGGGTGAGGTGCAGGCATGGATTCGCTGGGAGCCTATGCATCCAGCGGGACTCCAGTTGCTCGACGTGCTGGTCCGCCCTGAATCCACGGAGCGCCTCGGCGAGCTGGCGCGCTACGGTATCGACTATCTTGGCTTGGACGCCGACTGCCCTACCGTGTGCAAAGTACGGGAATACGACGGCAGGATCTCGGCTACACTGGTGGAGAAGGGTTTTCGCGAGGTTCTCAGGGAAACCCTCTTGGTCCGCCATACTGCCGCCAAGGTGACCGAGCGCCAATTACTGGTCGCCGCGCTGCGCGCACAGGGGTTGGGTATCGACCTCTCGCACTATCGGACCGGAGCCGAAGCAGCACAACATCGATTGGCATCGAGTAAGGGAATAGAACGCCAGTACTATGACCAGTTTGATAGGACAGAGCGAGCGAGTTACTACAGATGACCTACAAGTTCTCATTCAAGCGCTTCCCCCGCCAATCGCCGCCGCCGTCGCCAGCACGCTCGATGGAGGAGATCTGCTCGAGGTGGTGATGGATCTGGGCCGCGTGCCCGAGGTCCGCTTTCGCGGCGGCGAACACCTCCTGGAGGGCCTGATCGTCGCAGCAGCCGACATCGACTACGTCATCGAGCGCATAGGCGACTTTAGCGCCGATAATCGCGCCGGCATCGAGCGAACGCTCCACCGGATATCCGCCATCAGGAACCGAAAAGGGTGTGTCATTGGCCTGACCTGTAGAGTCGGCCGCGCGGTGACGGGCACGATAGCGATAATCGGCGACATCGTAGAGTCGGGTAGGAGCATCCTGCTGCTCGGGCGGCCGGGCGTCGGCAAGACCACGATGCTCCGCGAAATGGCACGCGTGCTGGCAGACGAATTTCACAAGCGTGTCGTCATTGTCGACACCTCCAATGAAATCGCGGGCGATGGCGACATACCGCATCCCGGGATTGGCGGCGCGCGCAGGATGCAGGTGGCAACCCCCCTCAGCCAGCACGCCGTGATGATCGAGGCCGTGGAGAATCACATGCCTCAGGTCATCGTGGTGGACGAGATCGGCACCGAGCTCGAAGCACAAGCAGCGCGCACGATTGCCGAGCGCGGCGTGCAGCTGGTGGGCACGGCGCACGGCAACACCCTTGAGAATCTGATGCAGAATCCCACCCTGGCCGACCTCATTGGCGGCATTCAGACCGTGACGCTCGGCGACGAGGAGGCACGCAGGCGCGGCACACAGAAGTCTGTGCTCGAGCGCAAGGCGCCTCCAACGTTCGACGTGATCGTCGAGATTCAGGACTGGTATCACGTGACCGTGCACAACGACGTGGCCGCGGTGGTAGACGCCATGCTGCTGGGCCGTCCGCATAGCGCTCAGGTTCGGACTCGCCGTGAAGACGGCACAGTTGACGTGCGAGAACAAGGGGTCTTTCGTCGCGAGGTGGGCGAGCAGCAAGCGCACGTGCGGAACGGTGCGAGTGCCAGGCTTGCACCCGGACTTGTTGCCGGTAGACCGGTTGAAGCCATCGCGCTCGAGCCCATCCGCGTGTTCCCTTTTGGCGTGAGCCGGCCGAAGCTCGAGCAGGCTGCCAAGGATCTGAAGGTGCCAGTCTCGCTCGCTCCGGATATGAATTCTGCCGACGTTGTCCTCACCCTCAAGCCATACTACCGGCGCAAGCCGCAGTTGCTGCGCGATGCCGAATCGGCAGGCATGCCGATGTGGGTGCTGAAGAATAACACAGGCTCGCAAATTCAGACGGCATTGGCCGGCATGTTCAATCTCAATGTCGCAGCCCCGCCGCCGGAGGCCGACGCGGACACGCAGGTCGGAGCGCTGCAGGAAGCCGAAGACGCCATCAACCAGGTTATGGAAGGCGGCGCCGCGGTCGACCTTAGCCCGCAGAATCCGTACATCCGTCGCATGCAGCATCGGCTGGCCGAGCGCTACAACCTGGGCTCCCGGAGCTTCGGCAAAGAGCCGCAACGGCACGTGCGCATTCTAGCGCCCGGCGCGCAGCTGTCCTGACCATGCTGATCACGTTTGAGGGCTGCGAGGGTAGCGGCAAGAGTGTGAACGCCGCGTGGCTGCGCGGCTGGCTTGCCGAGCGGGGTATCGCGGCCCTGCTGACGCGCGAGCCTGGCGGCACCGTGCTGGGCGAGCGCATCAGATCCCTACTACTCGACGGCGAGCTGCCTCCCACGCCCATGGCATCACTGCTCCTGTTCGAGGCTGCCCGCGCCCAGCTCGTCAGCACCGTCATTCAGCCGGCGCTTGGCGCGGGCACCATCGTCCTGTGCGATCGCTTCACGGACTCGACGCTAGCCTACCAGGGCTACGGCGAGGGCTTGCCGCTGGCGACCATCGACGAGCTAAACGCCCTGGCGACAGGGGGACTTATACCACGGCTCACCATACTCTTCGACATAGACCCGATTATCGGCTTGCAACGTCGTGGCACTGCTGGTGCCGTGAACGCGATGGACGCGCGCGATCTTGAGTTTCACCGCCGGGTCCGCCAAGGGTTCCTGGTGCTGGCCTCCCAGTTCCCCGATCGCTGGCTCATGCTGGACGCGACCAGACCCCTCGATGACCTCCGCCGGCAAATCGCTAGGCGCCTCGAAGACGCGGGTCTGCTGGCCTAGCAGATGAAGTGCCTGGCGACCATCTCCGGGAGCGCGCGGGGCACCCGCTGGGTCGCGCCCGCCCTCGCCCACGGCCCCGCGTGACATGTTCGAGCGCACCATGATATGCGCTGGTACTACCTGACAAGTGCCCAATTGTCCATTGGCCGCCACCTTACATATGGCCCGGGAACGGTGTAGGGGTGATATGCCTGCATCCGCCCCGTTCCGGCCCGGAAAATAGCGACCGGAACGCCCGTGGCATCGCGCGCGGATGTAGGCATCCCTAGGCAAACATAGCCCTTGCGAACGGCAACTGGTTCGGCAGATGGCGCTGGGCGGCAGCGACGTGCAAG
>Ga0187876_1001009_pt1 | contig 25872 bp, 19 predicted proteins | sample June2016WEW_17_4_FD_133000 | JGI IMG/M metagenome (GOLD analysis project Ga0187876, IMG submission 133000) | Peatland microbial communities from SPRUCE experiment site at the Marcell Experimental Forest, Minnesota, USA - June2016WEW_17_40 | ecosystem: Environmental > Terrestrial > Soil >...
CGGGGCGCTGCTGAGCTACGACTTGGAGGGGCGGCTTGTGAGCACCACCAGCATCGCGGGCACGGTCGTGAGCCAGAGCTACAACGCCCAGGGGCTGCGGGCCAGCTACAGCGTGACGCCGGCGGGAGCCACGGTGCCCCTGACCAACGAGCAATTCCTCTACAGCGGCGGCCAGCTCACCCAGATGGTGATGACGGTGAGCGGCACGCCGGCCTACACCCGCACGAACGCGAAAGGTATCTACGATGACGAGAGGCTGGGTTCGCCAGAATCCTCCGCCAAGACCCCTGCGCCACACCGAGGCTGCGACGGCGAGTTCCTCCAAGAGATCCAGAGCCTGCCTTTTCGGCACACGGTACCAACCCGCGTCGCCCGCTCTTCTGGCAACACCCTCGCCAGATCATTGCCGTCGACCTCACAGCGCGCACAGCCGCGCCAGTCCGCGCTATAGTGATGGTATGACAGGGAGAGGCCCAGCCGTACCGCCTTCCACAGAGCAACCCCAGGCTTCGCCAACACCGCGAAGCGTGCCGGAGCCGCTCCGTCACCTCTTTTGGGACTACAGCTTCGACCACCTCCGCTGGGCCGACCATCGCGACCTCATCACTTTCCGCGTGCTCGATCGTGGCGGCTGGACAGACATCGAAACGCTACTCACGCTGCTCTCACCGGCAGACCTACGCGCATTCTTCTTTCGCACGCACGGCAGAGGCATCTCTGCCCGCACCTTGCGCTACTTCGAGGCTGCGCTCGACTTGCCGCACCAGACCGTCACCGACTGGCTCGCAGACCCAAACAGCCGGATCTGGAGAGCACGATGAAGGCGAAAACAGCCAAGCTCACTAGAGCCCAGCGCGAGGCCATCGCAGCGCTGGCGAACATCCTGACGCAGGAAGGCTTCTATCTCGCCGGCGGCGTCGGTTTGGCATTGCAGCTCGACCATCGCGAATCGCAAGACCTGGACTGGTTCCGCTCACAGGACGTGAATCCTCAGGCGCTCAGCGCACGCCTGACACAGGCCGGCATCCCCATCCAACCGATACACCAAGAGCCAAACACACTGTACTTCGACCTCTATGGGGTCCCGTCCAGCGCCCTGCGCTACGGCTACAGGCTCCTATCACCACTGCAGCACATGGACAACCTGCATTGCAACGTCGCAGCGCCGCTCGACATCGCCTGTATGAAGCTCAGTGCCATCGTGCAGCGCGTCCAAATCAAGGACTACTACGATCTTGCCGTCCTGGCTCAGACCGACTTGCCGCTGCTACAGGTCGTGGATGCCTACCGGGATAAGTTCGACGGTGCAGACCCGCGATCCGCGTTGATGGCACTTACCTACTTCGATGACGTAGCCAGTCAGGCCAGCGCGTTTGAGCCGCTGCGCGATCCGCAGCGCTGGGCAGCAACTCAGCAGACGCTCACCAATTGGGTGCAAGCCCTGCACCGCGACCTCAAGCAACGCCTGCAACAGCCTCCAGAGAACGGGCCCAACGTTCCCGGCACAGAGCCACTACAGCCGCGACGCCACAGCGGCCCCAGCCAAGACCGCAGCGAGCGCTAGCGCTGCCGCGGCTGCGACTCCCCGCTCAGGGCGCTCCGTTCCGCGTGAGATGAGACCGTCGCATTCTTTGGTTCTTGTATGGCACGGAGGATCCCAATGGCTACTCTCGATCTGATCATCCACGTCTTCTGCCTTGTTGACGACCGCATGCACAGCATCGTAGATACGAGCGAGCCAGGTATTTAGGGGAGCCATTCCCAGGCCATCCGGGTATTTCTTCCCTGCCATTCGGCCGCTGCCAGAGGCCCTGTCAGCAGTTGCCGGGCGCTCACCAAATGGTGCATCATGATGGGGGCGCAAAACGGCGCCACGTTCTCGTGCACGCGGGCCCTTCAGGCGCGCTCGTATGCCGGGACACGTTCTTATTTTCAGCAGGCAGTAGGAAAGGGCAGCGACACCATGGCGACTCGTGTTGGGATCAACGGTTTCGGCCGCATCGGACGCCAGACTCTCCGAGCAGTGCTCGAGCGACACCCGGGTGAGCTCGAGATCGTAGCCGTCAACGATTTGACGGACACCAAGACCAATGCTCACCTGTTCAAGTATGACAGCACCTACGGTACGTTCCCCGGCGACGTACGCGCCGAGGAGTCCGCTATCTCCGTGAACGGGAAGCGGGTCGCGGTCATCGCGCAGCGCGATCCCGCCGAGATTCCGTGGGGCGACTACGGCGTGGAGATCGTCGTCGAGTCCACGGGCCTGTTCACGAACGGCCAGAAGGCTGCAGCGCACCTCCACGGTGGCGTGAAGAAGGTCATCATCTCCGCTCCCGCCAAGGAAGAGGACATCACGGTGGTGCTGGGCGTCAACGAAGACAAGTACGACCCGGCCAAGCACAACATCATCTCGAACGCCAGCTGCACCACCAACTGCCTGGCGCCCCTGGCCAAGGTCGTCAACGACGAGTTCGGTATCGTGCGCGGCCTCATGACTACCATCCACTCGTACACTAACGACCAGAAGATCCTCGACCAGGTGCACAAGGACCTGCGCCGCACGCGCGCTGCCGCCGCGAACATGATCCCGACCACCACCGGTGCCGCCAAGGCGCTGGCGCTCGTGATCCCCGAGCTCAAAGGCAAGTTCGACGGCTTCTCGATGCGCGTGCCCACCATGACCGTCTCCGCGGTCGATTTCGTGGGTGAGCTCAAGAAGGAAACCGACGTCGCCGGCCTCAACGCCGTCATCAAGCAGGCAGCTGAAGGGTCGCTCAAGGGCATCCTCGGCTACTGCGACGAGCCGCTCGTGTCGGGCGACTTCAGGGGCGATTCGCGCAGCTCCATCGTCGACAGCCTGTGTACGTTCGTCCTCGGTGGCAACTTCGTGAAGATTATCTCGTGGTACGACAACGAGTGGGCGTATGCCTGCCGCGTGGCCGACCTGGCGACCCTCATCGCATCCAAGGGCCTGTAATAGGAGACTGTCCAGCCAACCTGGCACCGCAGTGCCGGTACGCTGCCATGCGACTGCGGTCGCAGGCTCGGACCCTGCGGTGCCACGTTGGTTGCGACGGCTAACGGCTATATGAACGGAGGGGAATAGCATGGCTAAGCGAAGCGTGCGGGATGTCGAGGTCAGCGGCAAACGCGTCCTCGTTCGCGCTGATCTGAACGCGCCGCAAAGTGCGGATGGAACGGTGTCCGACGACACCAGGCTGCGCGCCACGCGGCCGACCCTGCAGTACCTCAGGTCCCACGGCGCCAGCATTGTGCTGATGTCGCACCTTGGCCGGCCAAAGGGCAAAGTCGACGAGCGCTATCGCATGGCACCTATTGCCGCCAAGCTCTCCGAGATCATGGGCCAGGAGGTAGCAGTCGCACCCGATTGCGTGGGGCCTGATGTGGAAGCGCTGGCAAGCAAGCTGGAGCCGGGTCAAATCCTCCTGCTGGAGAACCTCCGCTTCCATAAGGAAGAAGAGGCGAACGACGTGGAGTTTGCCAAGTCGCTGGCTCGGCTCGGCGATCTGTACGTCAACGATGCCTTTGGCTCCGCGCACCGGGCGCACGCCTCTACCGAGGGTGTGGCGCACTACCTGCCCGCAGTGGCAGGGCTGCTCATGCAGAAGGAGCTCGACGCACTGGGGAGCCTCATCGAGAATCCCGCGAGGCCCTTCGCCGCGATCATTGGCGGCGCCAAAGTGTCCTCAAAACTGGCGGTGCTCAAGAACCTGCTGCAGAAGGTCGATATTCTGATCATTGGGGGCGGCATGGCAGGCACCTTTCTCAAGGCCCGCGGCCTCGAGATCGGCGACACGCTGCTGGAACCCGACCTGGTTGAAGAGGCGAAGGCGATTGAGGCGGCGGCAGCCGCGCGCAACGTCAAGCTGCTGCTCCAGGTGGATGCCGTCATTGGCGATCAGTTCTCGGCCGAGGCGCAAAAGCGCACCGTGCCGGTGAGCGAGGTGCCCGCCGGCTGGCGGATCCTGGATATCGGCCCGGAGACCATCAAGCTGTTCGAGCAGTCGCTGGCCACTTGCAAGACCATTCTCTGGAATGGCCCAATGGGAGTCTTCGAGCTCGAGCCGTTTGCCGCCGGCACGCGCGCGGTAGCCTCGTTCCTCGCCACCAGCAGCGCGGTAACGGTGGTGGGCGGCGGCGATTCCGTCGCGGCGATTGAAAGCCAGGGGCTGGCCGACAAGATGACGCACGTCTCGACCGGAGGCGGTGCCAGCCTGGAATTCCTTGAAGGACGAGTTCTGCCCGGCGTGGCAGCACTGGAGGATCGTGAATGAGTAGCGCCGGTGTTGCGCCACGGCGGCCGATTGTAGCAGCTAACTGGAAGATGAACACGACGCCGACCGAGGCGCGTGACTTGGCGGCGCGGATAGTTGCCGCCACCGCGGACCTGCGTCAAGTGGAGGTGGTCATCTGCCCGCCCGCGATCTCGATTGTCGTCGTCCGCGAGGCGGTCGGCGATGCCGTGGGCGTGGGTGCGCAGAATGTGTTCTGGAAGGATTCAGGAGCGTTCACCGGCGAGATATCGCCCGCACTGCTCTCCGGCCTGGCCGACTATACCATCATTGGGCATTCGGAGCGCCGGCAGCACTTCGGCGAGACAGACGAAGGCGTGCGCCAGAAAGTGCGCGCGGCGCTGGCACACAAGATCACGCCAATCGTGTGCGTGGGTGAGACCCTGCAGCAGCGCGAAGCCGGGCAGACCGCCGACCTCGTGGCACTGCAAGTTCGGGGCGGACTCCACGGCCTGTCGCCGGAGGAGCTCGCCGGCATCGTAATCGCCTACGAGCCGGTGTGGGCGATTGGCACGGGGCTTGCGGCTTCCGCGCAGGACGCCAATGCCGTTGCCGCGGGCATCCGCGGTGTGGTCGCCAGCATGGGCGGCGAGGCGGCGGCGCAGGCGGTTCGCATCCAATACGGCGGAAGCGTCACCTCGGCGAATGCCGTCGAGTACCTGCAGCAGCCGGATATTGACGGGGCGCTGGTCGGAGGCGCGAGCCTCAAGCCGCTCGAGTTCGCCGCGATCGTCAAGGCGGCCATTCATTAGGCAAAGGCAATTTCATTCTAGGAACCAAAGCAGACTGGGCGGTCCGGGAGCGCGGGCATCTTGCCTGCCCCTGGACACGCCCAGTGTCGTACCTACCGTCAGGGCTGAAAGATAATGCTTGACGACACAGCCGCTATCGGCGCAATCTGGGACCTGGATGGCACCCTTGCCGATACCGAGCAAGCGCATTTTCGCGCCTGGCAGGTCTTCTGCAAGCGACATGGGCGCGACCTGACCTGGGATGAGTTCAAGCCAACCTTTGGGCTCGGAAATGGCGACATTCTCCACATGCTGCTCTCGGATCAGCTGTCTGAGGCCGAGATCGCCAGAATGAGCAGCGAGAAAGAGGCGACGTTTCGCGAGGTGTCCGGAGGCGTCATAGCGCCGATGCCGGGCGCGCGCCAGCTGGTGGCCCACTTGCACGAAATCGGCGTGAGGCAGGCGATTGGCTCGTCGGCACCCCCAGAGAACATCGCGTTCGTGCTGGCTGCGCTCGAGCTGGAGAGCCAGCTGCGCACGACGGTCTCGCGCTGGGAAGTTGAGGACGGCAAGCCTGCACCCGACATCTTCCTGCTGGCTGCCGAAAAGCTAGGAATCGCGGCGAACCGCTGCTTCGTGCTGGAGGACGCTCCGCCCGGATTGCAGGCGGCGCGCGCGGCAGGGATGCGCTGCATCGCGCTAGCCAGCACCTGGCCCGAAACAGCCCTCGGCAGCGCCGACCTCATCGTGCGCGATCTCCAAGATGTGGTATGGGATCGCGATACGTACGCCGCGTTCGTGGAGCAGGGACTTACGCCGGGTAGGTAGCCCACCGACGCCCAAGACTTGCCTTACGATAAAAGCCGGACGGACCGAGGCGGACCACGACGAAGATACTCACCGTCGCCATACCTGCGCCGTGAGCACGTCGCTGATAAATACGGAGCATGCCCCGAAGCGCCAGCAGCAGGGCGGCTTCGGCGGTCGGAACGAGGCAACGCCTAGTTTACGCCCGGGTACTGCGGTTGGTGCAGGTACGTGACGTCAGGGATAGGCCAGTACGACAGCATCGCCCGGCCAATGATCAGGTTCTGCGGGAGCAGCCCCCACTCGTGCGAATCGCTCGAGTTGTCCCGGTTATCCCCCATCACGAACAAGTCCCCCTTTGGCACGGTTACGTCACAGTAGTTGCACTGCGGCTCCTGCGTGCCCGGGCCATAGTTAGGCTCGTCGGCAATATAGGGCTCGTTCAGCTGCACCCCATTGACGTACACGTGGTAGTTCTTTATCACCACGTGGTCGCCCGGAACGCCCACGACACGCTTGATGTAGTCGAGCGTATGGTCATTCGGGTATATGAAGACGATCACGTCACCGCGCTCGGGAGAACGGAAATGGTAGGTTACCTTATCTACAAGGATGTACTCGTTGTTGTGGAGCGTGGGCTCCATGCTCTGACCTTGCACGGTAAACGGTTGCAGTGACCAACGAGCGGCGAGGAAGAGCACCACGGTGATGAGCAGGGTTTCAAATAGCTCGATAGCGGCGGAACGAGCCCGATGACGGCGAGGCGGCACGGTGGGCGGATTCTGCGGGGGGTAGTCGGAGGGCGGAACGGCTTGAATGGTACGTCTCCTGACTGGCTTGGCAATCGGCAAGCCCTAGGCAATGTGCCTGAGGGCGCGGTACTCCGGGCAGGATTCGAACCCGCAACCCTCTGATCCGAAGTCAGATGCGCTATCCATTGCGCCACCGGAGCATGATGGAAGTATACTAGCCCGCCGGCATCTGGTCCACAATGGGACACACGGCTCTATCCCGCGTTCGGCCCGCAACAAGCCCAAACGTGCTGTACACTCGAACGTGGCGTCGTTGGTCGTGCGTGTTTCGTAGCCACATGGCAATGGGGCGAGTTGGCTGAACGTATCTATCGTCTTCTTGTCGCCGACGATTCGGCGGTCATGCGGCGGCTGCTGCTGACCACGCTGGAACAAGAAGCAGACTTACGAGTTGTAGGCATGGCGCGCGATGGCGCCGAGGCCATGCGCCTCTGTGTGGCGTTGCGACCCGACGTGGTGATTATGGACATCAACATGCCGGTGATGGATGGCCTGGCCGCAACACAGAAAATACTCGAGCAGATGGCCGTGCCGATCGTGGTCCTCAGCGGCTACGTGGGTGACCCGTCCTCGCAAATGGCCTTCGAGGCGATTCGCGCTGGGGCGCTGGCCGTGGTTGCCAAGCCGACCGGGCCGGAGGAGCCGGAGTACCGGCGCATGCACGATGAGCTGGTGTATGCGGTGCGCAACATGGCCGACGTCAAGGTAGTGCAGCGCATCCCCCGGCGCACGAGTCCCATCGCCCCCATGGCTGCGCACAGCACGCCAACCCACGTTCGCGCGGTCGGCATCGTCGCCTCAACGGGTGGGCCGGCCGCGCTTCATTTCATCCTGCGCCGCCTGCCTTACAACTTTCCGGCGCCTATCCTCATCGTGCAGCACATCACGCTTGGGTTTGTGCCGGGGCTGGCCGACTGGCTACGAAACGACACGAGGCTGGAAGTTCGGGTTGGCCAGGCCGGCGAGATTCCGCAGCCCGGCCAGGCGCTGTTTGCCCCGGACGATCTGCACATGACCGTGGACGGCGCGGGGTTCATTGCTTTCTCGAGCGATGCCTCGGTTGACGGCCATCGTCCCTCCGGCACCATGCTGCTGCGTTCGATGGCGCGGGCGTACGGCGCCCAAGCGGTGGGCGTCGTGCTCACAGGCATGGGCACCGATGGGGCTGCAGGATTGCTCAACATCAGGGCCGCCGGGGGTCAGACTATTGCGCAAGACGAAGCCAGCAGCGTGGTCTACGACATGCCGCGCGAAGCCGCGGCCATTGGTGCGGCGCAAGAAGTACTGTCGGTTGAACGAATTGTGGCTCATTTACTTTCGATGGTTCCTTGAAAGTACATTGCTACCGGCCCAGCATTCTGCTACGCTGGACCAGCGCACGAGGAGGAGACTACTTTGCAGCACGGCTCACTGATCTGGCAGCAGGCCCTGGCGCAGCTTCAGGGCATAATGACCAGGCAGAACTACGGCATGTGGTTGCAAAACACGCGCTGCGTCGAATACGAGGGCTCCGTCATGACCGTTGGCGTGCCCAATACCTTTCACAAGGAGTATCTGGAGAAAAAGCTCAACCACCTGATCGACAAGGCCATGCAAGGGCTGGGGTACGGCCATCTCAAGCTCCAGTACACGGTGGTAGGCGGTCCGGATGCCGCAGCCGCTAGTGTGCGGCCGAAACCCGGGTCCCGCAACGGCCATGGCACCGCGCTTGCCGATGTTGCCCAGATGCCGCCCATGGCGCAGGCAGCGAACTCATTCTTCACGAGCCAGGCTCCGCAGCTCAACCCCAAGTACGTGTTCGAGACGTTCATTCAGGGCGGCGGCAATCGCTTCGCGCACGCGGCAGCGATGAGCGTGGCCGAAAATCCGGCTCGCAAGTTCAACCCCCTCTTCATTTGGGGCAGCGTTGGGCTGGGCAAGACGCACCTTCTTCACGCGATTGGCCATGAAGCGTTGCGGATACACCCGCACTTGCAGGTGCGGTACACATCGTCCGAGAACTTCGTAAACGAGATCATCGCCGCGATTCAGAAGGGGCGAACCGAAGAATTCCGGGGCCGGTACCGCAGCGTGGATATCTTGCTCGTGGACGATATTCAGTTCATTGCCGGCAAGGAGAGCACGCAGGAGGAGTTCTTCCACACGTTCAACACGCTGCATGAGGCGCAAAAGCAAATCGTGATGACGAGCGACCGGCATCCCAAGGCAATGACGACGCTGGAGGATCGGCTGCGCTCACGTTTTGAGTGGGGGCTAATCGCCGACGTTCAGCCGCCGGACCTCGAGCATCGCACCGCGATCTTGCAGGCCAAGGCGGAGCTCCAACAGGTGCCAGTACCAAAGAACGTCATCGACTACATTGCCAAGCGCGTGCAGAGCAACGTTCGTGAGCTCGAGGGCACGCTCACGCGCGTCACCATGATGGCCGCGGTGCAGGGCACGCAGGTCACACTCGAGCTCGCGCAATCCGCGCTGGAGTCGTCCGCAGGCGGCATGCGCCGCTCCGCGCCCACGCTCGACGAGGTCATGGAAGCAGTCCTCAACTACTACAAAGTCGATAGGCAGAGCATGCTCAGCCCCTCACGCGAGCGTGCTATCGCACTGCCGCGCCAGGTAGCGATGTTCCTGATGCGCGAAGAGTCCCAGTGCTCGCTGCCCCGGATTGGCACCTACCTGGGCGACCGTGACCATAGCACGATCATGCACGGGTGCGAAAAGGTAGGGCAGGAGCTCCGAAACGAGAACACCCAGATCCGCAAAGATATCTCGGCAATCCGTAGCGCCCTCTATGAGACGCGCGAGCGCTAAGAAGGCGGCCACATTGAGCCGCTAAGCAGGTAGCTGTGTCAGCAGACACGCGGCACTAAGCTGGTCGAGCCAGCTTGGAGTACGACGCACCGCCTGTGTTGGGCACCTGGCAGGCTAGCAGAGGACGCCACAGTCGTTATGTCGAGTGAAATCGTCGACCCATACGCGGTCTTGGGTATCTCAAAGTCCGCGAGCATGGATGACCTCCGGCGCGCGTATCGGCGCCTCAGCAAGGCATGGCATCCAGACCGCCATACGAGTGAGTCGGATGCCCAGCGAGACGAGGCAGGGCGCCGTTTCAAGCTGATCAATGCCGCATATATCGCCGTTGGCGAGGCTCTGCGCGAAAAGGCGGTGGCCCTGGCGCCGTTCGCAGTGCAAGCTGACTCGCGCGTTGAGGCGATCCGGTCGGTTGTAGCCAGCGCCGCGCTCCGGCTCATCCCCAACCTGCCGCGCAACACCTATCGCAGGGTTGTGGGCGTGGCAGAAGCCCTGCTCCTCGACGCTGTCGCCATGGGCGATCGGGCGTTCACGCCCGGCTTTGACATCGCGCTACGCGAGGCTATGGATTTCGCCGGTCTGAGCCACTCGTCAAGCCCGGACGCGATCCGCGTGTTAGACGCGGCAGCCGACGAGCTTCAGTGGAAAGGTAAGGGCGCTGACCCCGCGACCTGGCAGATCCTGCTGCAACCGCTCGAGAAGGCCATGCATCCTACCCTAGCGCCTTCCACGAACGGCCGGCCCGGGTCGCGACCGGTACAGCGCAATCCAGCAAAACGGCCGGCGTCGGTTGAGCATAGCGCCTCGGTGCTGCGTCCCGAGCCGGCGCTACGAGCAGGCCAATTCACCCTTGCCGTGCTCTTCATACTGCTTTTAGTACCCGAGGTGCCACTGCTCGGCTGGCTGCGCGTAGTGTTGCTGCTGGGCACCATCGTGGCCGCGGGGTACCTGACGTTCTTCGCCGAGTCGGGCAGCGGGGTCGGTTGATGCACTAACCGGCAGTCAGCGGGTGGCCAGAGATAGAGCTGCGATCAGTACGATTGCTACGCAATGCTAGCCATCCAGCCACGCCTGCACCAGACGACAAACTGCGATTGCCACCGGCGGCACGCTCAAACCGCAGTGATGGTTTGGGAGAGTAACGCGGACGCCTTGTCGGCGCCGACGAGCAGGTCATCCCCCAGGTAGGTAGCAATGCCCTCCAGCCGGCATCGCAATCCTGCGTCCCGCCCGAACGGCAGGCCGCCGTAGGCCAGGGCGATCGATGCGGCTTCGGGGAGCGAACGGGCCTGGAGCAGCGTGTCGACGAGCGCGGCAGCCGTCCCATCTGTGGAGGCGGTCAGGCAAATCAAGTTGGGCCGCTTCCGCGGGATAATGTCGCAGAGCGCCTCAAGTGGCACGGATTGACCAAGGAACATGGCCCGGCATCCGCGGCGGCGCAGCAACAGCGCCAGCACCAGGGCCGGAATCTCGTGCTGATCTCCGGGGCCGGCGCCGACAAGGGCCACTGGTTGGTGCTCGCCTCGTGACCCACCTTCAAACGCGGAGAGCAGGCGCGCGCGAATGAGCGTGCTCCCAAAATGCTCGGCAGCGACTGACGCACGCCCTTCTTTCCAGGCTGTGCCCAGCTCGGCGAGAGCCGGGAGCACGACTTCAGTCAAAGCCAGCTCCGGGCCTAGAAGATGGAACGCCTCGCTCAAGACACGGTTGGCGCACTCCTCGCATAGCTCGACGAATGCCTCAACCAGAGGGTTCCGCAGCGCGCCGCCAAGCGCGGCACCGGCGCGCGCGTCGGCTTCCAGCTGCCGCGGGGCGTGCGCAGCTTCGGTAAGCACGTACGAGCATGCCCGTCCGGGCGGTGTGCCTGTGAGAATCAGTTGCTGCACGCGCCGGAGCAACGCGATGTCCTCGACGTCGTATAGCCGATGTGTGCCGGTCGTGCGGGACGGCCTTGGCAGGCCGTAGCGGCGTTCCCAGGAACGCAAGGTGTGGGCGCCAATGCCGGTCTGCTTGGCGACCACACGAATCGGGTACATGCCAAGCTTTTGGGCTGCGTCATCGGCAGGACCGCGCGAGTTTTCCATGGCTAATCAAGCTATACCTGAGATGATCTCGGCCGTCAACCCCGGCAACAATCAAGATCGTGAGACCAGCGAGGACGGGCAAGATGCCGGCGCTCCCGGGTCTGAGATCATCGCGGGCGTCAAACAGGTATTTCTTGGGGATGCTCACCCTCGAGGGGCACAATCACCAGGTTATCGCGGTGAATCACCTCGTCGCCACGGTTGTAGCCCAGCACGGACGATATGGTGTCCGAGTGTGCGCCGCGAATCCGGGCCACGTCGGCGGCGGAGTAATTGCTGACGCCGTAGCCAACGACGAATCCATGGCGATCGCGCACCTCGACGGGCTCGCCATGAAAGAACCGGCCCTGCACGTCGATGACCCCAGCGGCCAGCAAGCTCGGACCCTGTCGCCGCAATGCCTGCGCCGCGCCATCGTCGATGATCACGGCGCCGCGGCTGCCCAGATGCGCACGCAGCCAGCGACGGCGCGCGTCCAGGCCTGTACCAGTCGCCAGGAACAAGGTTCCTATGTCGCCGGCGATTGCCCCCGCGACTGCTCGGTCGCAGCGGCCGTCCGCAATGACGGTAGGTATGCCGGCCGCGGTTGCCAGCCGGGCGGCACGGAGCTTGGTGATCATGCCGCCCGTGCCATGCTTCGATCCGGCCCCGCCCGCCAACCGCTCGATCTGCGCATTCACCGCCGGGACGCGGCGAATCAGCGTCGCCGTGGGGTCGCACCGGGGATCGGCGGTGTAGAGGCCGTCGATATCCGTGAGGATCACGAGCATGCCGGCATCCACGAGGCCCGCGACAATGGCGGATAGCGTATCGTTTTCGCCAAACTTGAGCTCGTCGGTAGCCACCACGTCGTTCTCATTGATTATTGGCACTATGCGGTGCCGGAGCAAGCCGAGGAGCGTGCTGCGCGCGTTGAGGTACCCTCGCCGCGTGCCAAGATCGCCGCGCGTCAACAGCGCCTGTGCTATGGGAATTCGATTGCCACTGAACAGGCGATCGTACAGCTGCATGAGCCGTACCTGGCCGATCGCCGCGAGCATCTGTTTTGCGGGTAGGTCGGGCCTCCGCCGCAGCTCGGGAAACCGGGAGCGAGCGGCGGCAACCGCTCCAGATGAGACGATCGCAACCTCGGCGCCTCCGCGGTGCAGCTCCGCGATCTGGTCCACCAGGCGCTGCGTAGGCGCCTGCGCTAGCTCCCCGCGCGCATTCGTGAGAATGTTGCTGCCGACCTTGATGACGTAGCGCCGCACGCTAGCGACCCATGCCGGCGCCCAGCATCCTCAGAAGGACGCGGCTCACCAGCCCGGCCACTATCATGTCCCACGCCGTGTTCTCGGTAACTACACCCATGCCGAGCGATGAGAGAATCATCGCGATGATCCCCAATGATAAGCACATGCTCGCAAGTCCGCCAAGGGGCAAAAGGACTCGCTGCACGAGGGCACCCTCCGGGCCTTGCACGCGCAGGCAAACCGGCATGCCCCAGGTGTTGCCGCCTGCATGTACGTGCACGACACCTTGATGCTCTCCCGGGGGCGGATCGGCCCACGCTATCCCAACAGTGAGTTCCAAGCGATCGCGAGGCTCTAACCAGGCCGCGGGGCGGTCCGGCCGCAACCATGGTACATCAGAATCGAACGTGCAGAGAAGTCGCTTGTCGGTCCGGTTCCTGAGCCGAATTGTGCGTTTGTCGATGCTGGTCACGAGTCTGCCGCGGGCATGTGCGATGGTCATGTCATCTGGGCGAAGGCGGACTCCACGGGCCGAAATTACCACTGCGCTGCCATCGCCCTGATCGTACACGCCGGGGAGCGATCCCCGACTAGTCATGCCCGGCATTGTGCCGGTGCCCGAGGTCGACCTGGCCAACGAGCCAGTTATGGTCAGCTGCTTTGAGCCATTGTCCATGCCGGTACTCGCGTGCAGCGCCCGGCGCATGTCGGCAGCCGTGCCGGGGCGCGCGCGGGGATCGAGAGCCAGCGACCGGTCAATCGCAGTGGCCACAGGGGCACTGACTCCGGCGGCGAGCGTACGGACAGAAGGAAAGTCAAAGGGCCGATGCCGTCGCGGGTCTCGACCGGTGAGCAGGTGATGCATGGTCGCGCCTAGCGCATACAAATCGCTCGCGGGCTCCGCGAGACCCTGATACTGCTCGGGGGGTGCGTAGCCAGGAGTGCCGATTGCGGTGCCGCGAGCTTGTTGCGTGAACACTCGGGCGATACCAAAATCGATGAGCCGGATCTGGCCCATAGGCGTCAGCATGATGTTGGCCGGCTTGAGGTCGCGGAAAATCAGCGGATCGCTCCGGCTGTGCAGGTAGGACAACACTTCGAGTATCTGATCAGCCCAACCGACAACCTGATCTTCAGGGAGGCCGGGGCGTCCCTCCTCGACTACGACCTGCTCGAGCGAGCGACCGTCAACCAGGTCCATCACCAGGTAGTGGCGCTGACCGTCGCCGAACGTGTCATGTACCTGGGGAATTGCAGGGTGCTGGAGACTCATGAGGGTCTCACCTTCACGCCTGAACCAGGTTTCGGCTTCCAGGCGTTCCTGCGGCGTTGCGAGGTTCTGCAGCAGCTCCTTGACCGCGCGCGGACGGCCGCTCAAGCGGAGATCCTCGGCCCGATACACAGCGCCCATGGAGCCCGCGGCAAGTGCATCGACAATCTTGTACCTGCTGCTAAGGATGGTGCCGGGCGCGAGTGGCGTGAAGCCCGGTACCGTCATGACCCGAGTGGATGGCGCAGCCGAATCCTGTACGAGGCGCATACCGCACGTCCCACAGAACCGGGATGTGCCCGCAACGCTACCGCAGGAGGGACAACGCGCGGCGCTCACTTGACGGGGCCTAGGTAATCGATTGACGGCATCTCAGACACGCCAGCCTATTTTGACAGCGAGATGGAGATAGCCTCCATGACATTCTGATGGTACGACATCCGCGACTTCATGCGAAGCCGAACGGGGGCCACTAGCACCAGATAGTCGATGCAGTTATGACAGCGTGACTTTGACGTGTACGCTCGGCCGACCAGGCGGCGGCAGCGGCACCAAGGTTCCCGATACCGCCTTGCCATCGACCGTCAGCGAGACCGTGTTACCGGCGCCAGACCGAACGACCTCGATAGTGTAGGTTACCTGGCGGTAGATGCGCGTTGCGGTGAATCCGGCCCAACCGGCGGGAATCACCGGCTGCAGCACGAGACCGTCGAGTGTGGGCCGAATGCCCAGAATCCATTGGGTAATCGCCGCGTAGTTCCAGGCAGCAGTTCCGGTCAACCAGGAGTTCTTGGCCTCACCGTGCGTAGGGGCATCGCGGCCGGCGATCATCTGGGCATAGACATACGGCTCGCAGCGATGCACGTCGCCGATTTCTTCGCGGGCTGACGGATTGATGCGCAGGTAGTAGTCGTGAGCCCGGTCCCCGTTGCCAACCACGGTTTCCGCGATCATCACCCAGGGATTGTTGTGGCAGAAGATGCCGGCGTTCTCCTTATAGCCCGGCGGATATGAGGACACTTCTCCCAAATGCAGGTAGTAGCGGGAGTACGCAGGCTGCAGCAGCATGATGCCGTGCTCGGTCGCCAGGAGCCGGTGCACCGACTCGAGCGCGCGCGACGCCAGCCCATCCTCCAGGCCGATACCGGCCAGCACGCAGAAGCCCTGGGGCTCGATGTAGATCTCGCCTTCTTCACACTCGCTGGAGCCCACCCTTCTCCCCAACGCATCGTACGCGCGGACGAACCACTCGCCATCCCAGCCGTACTGCCGGATAGTCGCATCCATTTCATGAGCTTGCGCCAGATAGCCTGTGGCTTCGCCCTCTAGTCCGCGGTGGGCGGCGATCGCCGCCAACTCCTTCGCGGCCAGCACATACAGTCCGGCAATAAAAACGGACTCGGCAACGTCGCCGTCCCGGTTGGTGGTAGTCTGAAAGGACTCACCGGGCGTATCCGAAAAGCAGTTCAAATTCAGGCAGTCGTTCCAGTCCGCGCGGCCGATGAGCGGCAAGGCGTGCGGTCCTAGACGATCGGCGGTGTAGCGGACACTGCGCTGCAGATGCTCGTAGAGCGGGCGCTCCGAGCCCGGCGCGTTCTCGTATGGCACCGGCTCGTCGAGGATGGCAAAGTCGCCGGTTTCCTTGAGATAGGCCGACACGCCGATTACGAGCCAGAGCGGATCGTCGTTGAAGTTGCTGCCGATGGCATCGTTGCCGCGCTTGGTGAGTGGTTGGTACTGGTGAAAGGCGCCGCCGCTCTCGAGCTGTGTCGCCGCCAGATCGAGAATCCGCTCGCGAGCGCGGGCAGGCGCCATGTGCACGAAGCCCAGCAGGTCCTGGTTAGAGTCGCGAAAGCCGAGACCCCGGCCGATACCGGATTCGTAGAAAGACGCCGAGCGCGACATGTTGAACGTGGCCATGCACTGGTAGGCGTTCCAGATGTTGACCATACGGTTCGTATGGATGTCGGGTGTCTCGACGTGCAGGATGCCGAGCAGGCTATCCCAGTAGCTGCGCAGCGCTTCGAGCGCCTGCGTCGCCTCGGCCGGATTCAGGTATTTGGCGATTGTCGGCTTCACGGCACGCTTATCGATGATCCGAGGGTTGGCGGTGTCGAACTTCTGGTCGCGTGGATTCTCGTGGTAGCCGAGCACAAATATCATCCGTTTGCTCGCCCCCGGCTCCAGGACAACCTTGACGTGGTGCGATCCGATGGGCGCCCAGCCGTGTGCCAGGGAATCGAACGATTCGCCGCGTTCGACGGCAGCCGGTGAATCCCAGCCCCGATACGCCCCAAGGAACGTGTCGCGCTGGGTATCAAAGCCTGCCAGGGCCTCGGAGCAGGCGAAGAAGGCGAAGTGATCGCGCCGTTCCCGGTATTCGGTCTTGTGGTAAATGACGCCGTCTTCGAATTCAACCTCGCCGGTGCTGAAGTTGCGCTGGAAATTGGTGCTGTCGTCTTGGGCATCCCACAGGCAGAACTCGATCGAGGAGAACACCGACAGTTCCGCTACGGTCGGGCGATTGTTGGTGAGATCGAGCTGCCAGACTTCGAGATTCTCGCCGAGGGACACGAAGTACGTGGTCTCTGCGCGTATCCCTGCGTAGGTTGACCCTATCAGGCTGTAGCCGAGCCCGTGGCGACACACGTAGTCGTCCAGATGCGTGCGGGTCGGCTGCCATGACGGGGACCAGAATGTGCCGGTCGCGTTGTCGCGTAGATAGAGGTAGCGACCACCGACGTCAAATGGAACATTGTTGTAGCGATAGCGCGTGATACGGCGTAACCGCGCGTCACGATAGAACGAATAGCCGCCGGCTGTGTTGGAGATCAGCCCAAAGTATGCCTCGCAGCCAAGATAGTTGATCCACGGGAGCGGCGTGTCGGGGCGCGTAATCACGTACTCGCGCAGGCGATCGTCGAAGTATCCGTAACGCACTGTATTCCTCAACCGTAAGGCTCGAGAAGGCCCACGCCTCACAATACCCTGCATTCTACGAATACGCGACGTACTAAGGCAACGCCACACAGCGTTCGCTGCGGAAGGGCAAGCTGGAGCGCAGGCGTCTCGACTGCCCCTCGTAGAACGGTAACCGCACACAGCGTGCAAACGAGGGCACGCCGGGGGCGCACAGCGCAACGCTGTGGGTCGCGTGGCTCCCGGACCACACGTCCCCATCCGTACGGAGAACGAGATAGCCGTGCGCCAAATTAGCCGGTCGTGCTACGATCACTGCAAGACATGGCACGTTTGTATCGGAGGGTGCGATGGGTAGGACTTTGGCTCTGTTGGTCATGCTCGTGCTGCTAGCGCCGACGCCGATGTCTGCGGCGTCTACCGGCCAATCCCGCTCACATTCCAGCGCTGCAATACCCTCGGCCGCCGCACCGCTCAAGCTGCCCGCGGTCCTGCCCAACCGCGTGGTGCGAGTGCCAATACTGATGTACCACTTCATAGACTCGGCGCCGCCGTTGACGGAGCTCAACTACGGGCTGACCGTCACGGATGCCAGCTTCACCCAGCAGCTCAGCTACCTGCAGGCGCACGGGTATCACGCGATCCTGCTGCCACAGCTATTTGCCGCGCTCTACCATGGCGCCAGCCTGCCCAGCCACGCCATCATCTTGACCTTCGACGATGGTTACATCGACAACTACACCGACGCATTGCCCTTGCTGCGGAAGTATCACTTCCAGGCAGAGTTCAACATCATTAGCGGGTATGTCGGCAAGAAGATCGGCATCAACAGCTACATGACGTGGGGCCAGATCAAGACGCTGCTCAAAGACGGTATGGAGGTCGGCTCGCATACGGTTGACCACCAGGACCTGGGCATCATGTCCGAGACCAGGGCCCGCTGGGAATTGGCGTACTCGCGCAGTGTATTGCAGCAAAAGCTGGGGGTGACGGTGCAGTTTCTCGCCTACCCCTCTGGTGAGCCGTTCAGCAGCGGCACCTACGCTGCTCAGCAAGAGATACTCAGCCTGCTGGCAAAGTACGGCTACGTGGGTGCATTGCTGGATTCGCCGCCCTACTCGAGCCAGCAGAACGCGCGTACACCTTACCAGCTGTATCGCATTCGCGTCGCAGGCGGCGAGGATCTCAGCCAGTTCATCGCCTCGCTGGCCGACTAAGCCGAAGGCACGGCGCGATGCGCATTGAGCCACACGCCACCGGGAGCGCGCGCATCTTGCGAGTCCCCTGAGCCGTGCCGGCTCGAGACCCCATCGCCAAGGCGTGACGAGCAAGGTTTCATCGTGGCGTAACGTTAGTGCTGGCACAATTCCGGGCCGGCATAGACGGAGCTGCCCTGCCTCGACCGCGCGGCTATGCCAATGAGCGTGACACACAACCTGCCGATGCCCGAATTCGTTCTATGGCCTGGAATTCACTCCGTTATTTGGCGCCGCGGCCGGTTGCGCCGGCTCGAGCACCAGGTGCCCACCGAGCTCACGCCGCACGTCGCCCGCCGGGAGTGACATGGGGTGGTACCGGCCTTCGCGCCAGGCCGCGATCATGTCGTCGTAATGTGGGCTGGCCGGGTGGCCGGACTGACCCGTGGTGTGCATCGAGAGCGACCGATCCAGGCTGCCAAGGTCCACGATTAGCCGGTACGACGCAGACCAACCGTTCCTGTCGAACGGGCTGTGCAGCGGCAGGAACGCCGCGGCAATGGTATTGTCGTCGCCCCCAAGCTCGAACGGTCCTCGGCTGAGCCACCTATCGAGCAGCGGCCACTGACCCAGTGGATGGTGGAAGCTCAGCCTATTCAAGCGACCCCAACGCCAGGTCGATACGTCGCTGCCGAGCTGGATTGTCAGAAACGACACTGTATCCGACAGGGCGCGATGCAGCACCGCATCCCAAGTGTTGCCGGGAACGCCCATGCGCTCGAACCACGTGTCGTCGCGACTTCGCGCCAGCTCGTAGACAAACGGGATGGAACGGCTGAAAAACCCGTTGCGCGGCCTGACGACGGAAGTGCCGGTGCCGAGATATGCCTCCGTAATCTCACCCAGGATTGGCTCGAAGACCGCACGCAAGAGGTGGTGCTGAAACACCAGGCAGATGCAGCCGCCGACGGTATCGTGAGTCAGCTGGCCGTCCCAGTCACGTGCTCGTGCCAGCACAGCGCACTCCGTTTCGGTGCGGCCGGTCACCTGCTGCAAGAGCGCCGCGGCCTCCCGGCCTGGAATGGAGTACACGTCAAGCTGCATCTGGCGGAAATCGTCAACCGTGAGATCCGTCCGCTTGCCGAGCAAGTCGGTAATACGCTGCGCTCGATAGCCTGCCAGCCACTCGTTGCCGAGGAAGTGTGGGTAGTCGCTTCCCGTCAGTCGATGGTTAGCGGTGACAATCTGATGGTCGGCAGGGTTGTACTGGTGCGGCAGCTCATGGAACGGCACGGAGCCCGTCCACTCGTACTCTCCGGTCCAGCCGGGCACCGGAAGAGAGCCGTCGCCCTTGGATCGTATCGGCACCGTCCCGGGCGTATAGTAGCCAATGTTGCCGTCCACGTCCGCGTACACGAAGTTCTGCGTTGGGGCGTCCCAGTGCCGCAACGCTGCCACGAACTCGGCCCAGCTGCCCGCACGATTGATGCCGGCCACGGCGCGACCGAGGTCGCCGGGCGTGAGTGCCGTCCACCTGAGAGCCAGCGCATACTTGTCAGGATCCGTCGCGGCGCTGACGATGGGGCCATGGCGAGTCACGAGCACGTCCTCGACGACGGGCACGGATCGGCCGCGGACAGCAATCGTCTCGCGCACAATCCGGCCCTCATGCCATTTCCCTTCAAACATGTACTCGTGCCTGGCATTCGGGTTGATTTGCTCGATCACCAAGTCCTGCGCGTCGATTGGGGAAGACGTGATTCCCCAGGCCATACGCGAGTTGTGGCCGATCACCACGCCGGGAGTTCCGGGAAAGCCGGCGCCTGTTACCTCGAATCCGGGCCCGTTCAGCTCGATCTCGTACCAGATCGACGGCATCTGCAAGCCGAGATGCGGGTCGTTAGCCAGTAGCGGCTTGCCGCTGGCGGTGCGGGAGCCGTCGACCACCCAGTTGTTACTGAATCCGCCGGCGCCGACACCGCTTGCCGCCAGAAACGGCTCGAGCTCGGCATACGCTTCCAGGAGGCTTGACGCGAGGCCGGGAGGGATGCCGGCGCTGGGCAGCACCACGGGCGAACCGGCAGGGTAGACTGGCTCCAACGCCGCGGCTCTCGCCGGGCCCAGCTTGGCGAGGAGCGCGGCTCGCACCAACTCGCTGCTCCAATTCAGCCCGAGTCCAAAAGCCATCAACTTGCCGTACGCCAGGCTATCCGCGATGGTCCAGGGCTCCGGTCGCCATCTCGGTCTTGGCGGGGGCATGGCGCGCACGATGCCAAACTCAATGGGCCATCTTCCGCTCAGGCCCGACACGGCGAAGTTCACGCCTCTGCAGTAGGCCTTATAGAGGTCGCGAATGTCCGACGGCAGTCGAGCAACCTCGAGTTCCGCAACGCGCCGCAGCCCCATGCGTCGCATCAACCTGTCGGCATCCAGTGCCAGCCGGCCGAACAGCTCGGAGAGCCGGCCGGCAGACACGCGGCGGCTGAGCTCCATTTGCCACAGGCGGTCCTGCGCGTGCACGAAGCCGTTGCCGAAGTACAGGTCCTCGAGGTTGGACGCCGTCAGATGGGGGATGCCCCAGGCGTCGCGATCGATGGTGACCACCCCGTGCAACCCCGGCACGCGAATGCTGCCGCTCGTCTCCGGCAGGGATCGGCGCAGGATACTCCGGGTCAACCCGGCGGCGGCGCCGGCCACAGCGGTGCCGGCCAACGCGGCCGCTCCGGCGCTCCTCAGCCACGCGGTCATCGGGACGCTCCTCCTGAACTCAGCGAAAGCAGTGGCCCGGCAATACCTGCCTCAAACGATACCAATGTGAAACCCCGACGAGATCAACATCGCCGTGCACGCCACTGGGAGCGCGGGCGTCCCGCCCGTCCCCGGATCACGCCGGCCGCAGACTCCATCGCCATGCCACACCAGGCCCCCTCGATCACACGTTGCAGCAGCGCCCCCGACAATGCCGGCACTACTGGCCCCCGCCGACATAGGCAAGCGCGGATCGGCCGAGATCCTCCCAGAGCGCTGCGTGCTGCGCCGGAACGACGACCCACTCCCTCATCAGGCGCCCCATGTTGCCCGGGTCGAACAGGTGGGCGCCGGGCAGCGCGAGCGCGCGTGCATGCGCCTCGCCGGTGAGCTTGAACACCATGGCGTCTTGCGTGAAACCGGCAAACGCCTTGCTCCCAATCTTGAGGCTCGGCATGCCAAACATCTTGCTCAGCGTTGCCGGTGTGATCGCGGCAAGCACACCCGCCACCTCGTCGTATGCCGCTCTTGGATTGACGTCTTCCAAGATTCCCTCCACGATAGAACGCCGTGTCAAACTCTGTAGAGGCACGCGCCATCTTCGTATAGGCTACCACAGCACCTTGGCTGGTGGACGTATCGTGCGAGCTTTGGCGGTGCCAGGTTCAGGGCAGTTGCACACGCTTGGGGTTGGTTTGCGAAACGCTGCCAGAGATCGGGCATGGAGGAAGGCACCGGCTGCAGCGCGCCATCCACGCCGTGCCACAGCGACGTGCAGGAGCCCTGAGGCGGGCCACCACCCGCCGGCAGGTTAGCGGCAGATGATAAATAGATCGTGTTCCCATCCCCGGTGGTGGCGATCCCATATACCCAGCACTGAGCGGGGTCGGCGATCGTCCCCCCAATGTAGTGCCACGCTGCGCTGCCATCAGACTCGAACAAATCGCCGTTGGAAGCGAGCGCGTACAGCTTGGCACCGGCAACGCGGCCGGGGCCGGTAGCCACGAGCTGGGTCGCAGCTGCCGGTAAGGCAGCGGGCAGCCATCCCCGTGCGCGCAGGGCATCCCGACCCACCAGTCCAAGCTGCATCTGGTAGGGAGCGGCAAGATTCCGGTGATATTCCAGCCGGCCGCGCTCGAACCACTGCAGCTGGTAGGCACCGCCCGAGCCGGCGTCGACATCGATCACTTCGCTGAGCGGCGCACCCAGAAGCGTCGTGCCCTGGTGCGCGAGCCAGTAGGCAAGGAACGGTCCGCCGAGGGTGTGGCCGGTGGCAGGAAAGTACCGGGATCCCGGCGCGGCGTGTGAGACGCGGGCGAGGTGCAGATCCACGGTGAGCAACGTACCCAGGGCGGCCGGCTGCACTCTGCCGTGCACGACCTGCAGGAGCGCGCGCTCGGTGTACTGCTGCAGCACGCCATGCTCGGTGAACGCTTCGCTCAAGGGATGCCCCAGCAGCACGACACCGCCGTGCGTGCGCCAGTAGCCGAGGAACGGCTGGGCCAGCGTGTGGTGCGTAGTCGCGTCATAGGTGGCACTGCCGGTCTGGGCCGGCGGCGGCACGGGGTCGGCAGGGTTGAGCGAGTCGACGAACACCGAACCGGAGATCGCCAGGGTAGACTGCACGGAATCGATCTGGCCGGCGAACACCTTGATGCACCCGCCGGAGCCATGAGGGCCGTCGACCGTGCCGCGACCGCTACCCCTACCATCTGCGCCGCCGACGGCTGCGATGCTGCCGGCGAGCACGAGATGTTGGGCGGAAACGGTGATGCCGCCGCCGGAGCCGCCACCCGCGCCGGACCAGGTTTCCGGTCCATCTACGTCCTCGACGTTGAACGCATTCTGCCCGGCTCCGCCATCGGCCTTCAGTCGCCCTTGAATAGACACCGTGCCCGCTATTAGCGTGAGTTGGCCACCTCCTTGGCCAGGCTTCGCAATATTGGTCGGGTCGCCGTAGGCGCCGTCTTCGCCTAAGCTGTACCCAGTCACCGGGTCAATAGAAGCTCCGGCCGGTCCGGTGGCGCCCACGCCCGCCGCACCATGATCGGCAGAACAGGTGCCGGTATCGCCATAACGCCCGGAGCCGCTGCCGACGATAGGGATGTCGAACACGCCGGGCTCTTGCCTGCACGGACAGGATCCTTCGCGTACACAGGCCAACCTGGCCCACGTGCGGCAGAGCTCGGCCGGAGTTACCTCCCAATCGCTGCGCGCTGCATTGCTATCCTTGGCCAGATCACCCGCTTGGGAACTGGGGTAAACACAATCGAGCAGGTGCTGGATCAGGCCTGCACGCAGACACGGGCAGTCGCAGCATGGGGCTGTCGCGGTGCCGCGCGATGGTTTGCGGCGTAGGCCCGTGACCATCCACGCATGAACGATGTGTCCCAGTCGCGCCGGCGGGTCCAGTGCCAGCCAACCAGACTGCTCAGGGCCAGTTCCCAGAGTGTCGGCCTGGCTGCGCTGCAGGAGGCCGGCATGCAGTGCCAGGTCAACCAGAAACGAGGCATACGCCGGCTGGGTCGACGTGACGAAGCAGGAGCTCAGCTCGCACTGGACGCGCGATCGCAGACGAGCGTTTCGCCGATCCAGCGGCAGCTGGTCTGCCGCTGCTGCACAGAGCACGACGGCCAGATCGTAGAGCGGCCACGCTCGCGGCTGCAGCGGCAGGATGGGTGCGGCATACTCGCTGCGGGGTAGGGCCTGCCGTACCTCATCGGGCAGCACGACTTCCGCACCGATAGCGAACAGGAGCGCGCGCTCCGCCAGCCAGGGACCGGGCGGCGACGGCGGAATCGGCCCATTCCGCGGCACAACGCAGGGGCCAAAGACCTCCTCAAAGAGACTGCGGTCATAACGGCCGCCAGCGTCGGCGACCAGGCACAGGGCGCGAGCCGCTGGGCTAGCGGGATCTCCCGGAATCTCCGCGCCGAGACGCTCTGCCAGGGAGCTGGCACCCAGGCGAGCCAGCAGCGCGGATCGATGGCAGTCATGGCCCAGCGTGATACGATAGTGGCGGCAGATCCGCAGCAGGGCCACGTAGGGCGCCTGCCCCAGACACGCAGTTAGGTTCACGGGTGACAAAGGTCCTCAGGCAACTGGTGGTATGCCTAGATGATACGCATTGCGACCGGTTGGCGTCAGCACGGGCACGACAATCGCCTGCACGTGCGCCCTGGTGCTGTTTGCGCCGCCAATTCCTGCTTGGAGGGGCAAAGCGATCGAAAACGAGCCAAAGCATGCTGCAAAACGGCGGGCGCGTGATGTATAAGATGTATAATACGCGCAAGATCACGGGTTTATTGCGGCTCGAGCAGGCTGGCGCCAAAGCGGGCGCAGACGGGAGAATGCAGCGCGGATTTTACTCTGGTAGTGACGTGCGCCTCGAAGGTGCAAACTCGTCAGAGTCCGGACGGCTTCCCCGTTGGGTAGGGGATTGAAACTTCCGTACGGTGTCGAATTCCGCAGTCTCCTCTACCCAGGTCCGGACGGCTTCCCCGTGGGGTAGGGGATTGAAACTCCGGCAATGATCCGCTGTGTAGTTGTCATTTCTGTCCGGACGGCTTCCCCGTTGGGTAGGGGATTGAAACCGTTGAGATCATGACCTCTGGGATGTGCGAGACGAACGTCCGGACGGCTTCCCCGTTGGGTAGAGGATTGAAACGCGATGACCCCACGTTATTCCTCCAGAAGGTTTGACAGGTCCGGACGGCTTCCCCGTTGGGTAGGGGATTGAAACCGGAGGCCGCGAACTGTGTGGGCGAGAGTATTCATGGGAGTCCGGACAGCTTCCCCGTTGGGTAGGGGATTGAAACAGGCGGGATCTGGAGCCTGACAAACATCTAGAGCCTCACGTCCGGACGGCTTCCCCGTTGGGTAGGGGATCGAAATGTCCTCCATGGGACTGATACGCAAGACTCTCTTAAAGTCCGGACGGCTTCCCGTTGGGTAGGGGATTGAAATTAGAATCTGGGAAGGGCGGTTGGGGTCATGAATCTGTCCGGACAGCTTCCCCGTTGGCTAGGGAACTGAAGTCAGGGAGCCCGAGCATGGCGAGGCCTTGGTGAGGACAGGCCAACTTCGCCACACGGAAGTGCTCACGCGGGACGATGGCGGACGATGAGCACAAGTACGTCACTTGGTTCTGGCTCGCCGGTTGGCTCCGGATGCCCAAGTGCCGCGGTAGTCTTCACTGAGCGCATATGCGATCGAACACTAAGACCCGTGATTACCGGTGGGCGTGCAACGGAAATCGGGTGTCCCCGCACCCGGAAGCGTTGTCCAAGAATTGTCCACGCGGGGCGTAGAACGGCGTTGGCGAGCGTGGCTCAGCACGAACATCGCCTCTGGTGGCGGGGCTCGGCAAAGCCGCGCAGAGCCGACGTGGCGAGATTCTTAATCAATGGGTTCCGCGTTCGAGTCTCGGGCGGCTCACCACAGCATCTCGACCTATCTTGAATGTGTAACTCGCACTACCGTCCTAGTTAGTGGCAACACTGCGCTGCAGTGGGTGGCGAGCCTGGCAAACCGAGGCGCCGTTCCATCTGGCCAACATTCCGCGCTGTCTACCTGCAAGCGCGCGGTTCACGTAACACGCGCGAAGTACCGTTCGTCATCTGCCCAACTGCGCCATCCGGTTTTCCGCACGCCCGCCTTTACCACCAGCCTCATCCATGCTATACTAGAACATATGTACTATCTATTGAGAGAAAGGATACGTCATGTGCGCCAACCCCATCGCCGCCCGCAACCGCGCCAATGCCCAGCACTCCACCGGACCCCGAAGCACCGCCGGCAAGACTGCCTCTTCCCGCAATGCCGTCAAGCACGGCCTCCTCAGCACCCAGCCCCTCGCCCTGCCCTCCGAAGACCAGGCTGCCATGGACGCCCACCGCGACGACTACGTCGCCGTGCTCGGCGCCTCCGGCGCCGTCCAAATCGACCTCGCC
>Ga0187876_1001010_pt1 | contig 25827 bp, 44 predicted proteins | sample June2016WEW_17_4_FD_133000 | JGI IMG/M metagenome (GOLD analysis project Ga0187876, IMG submission 133000) | Peatland microbial communities from SPRUCE experiment site at the Marcell Experimental Forest, Minnesota, USA - June2016WEW_17_40 | ecosystem: Environmental > Terrestrial > Soil >...
CATAGCCAGGACGGCAGACCCCGACAAGGTCAGGGCACTGGAGGGCGAGTGAGGAAGAAGGCCCCCGCCAGGAAGAAGAGGAAGGCCCCTGCTGCCCGCCTCGGCGTATGCCCAGGGTGCGGCTGGCCTCAGGCGGACCGACGTGATGCCCCTGGGCATCGCCAGGCAGGTGCGCCCGTGCTTCGAGGGCCAGGTGGCCTGGCTGAACGTCATGGGCGGCGAGGTCACCCTCCTGCCCGACTACGAGGGGCTCCTGGACGCCCTCCACTTCGTCCCCCTGCGCATCGTGACCAACGGCTGGTGGGTCAACAACAAGAAGGCAAGGGAGAGGCTGGTCAGCGCCGTGCGCGGGCTGGCAGGCGGAGGCCCCCCTGTCTACCTCGGCATAAGCCGTGACCGCATGCACCCGGCAGGGGTAGGCGACAGGGCCATGGGGTGGCTCAAGTCCCAGGTCAGGTTCGACGACGACTGGGGGTTTACCGCCACCAAGGACCCGGAGGAGGAGGCACGGGCCATCGCCCCTGTTGGCCGGGCGTACGACAACTACCTCGGCGACCCGGTTCTTACCATGTTCTCCGCCTACTGTGCCGCCCACCGGTCCAGGAGGTCGATGACAGTGCTGGAGGACGGCAGGGTGACGTTCTGCGAGTTCGGGGCGTGGCCCATGGGCTACCTGTGGTGGGGGTTCGAGGAGCTTGAGGCTATCCGGCTGCGGATGGAGAAGGTATTCCTACCGAGCTGCCGGGCCTGCTGGACAAACTGGACCTGCGGGGGCGAGCACATGGCCATGGAGCAGCTTGCCAGGCAGGAGGCCGAGCGGAGGAAGGAGACAGCATGAGGGAACTGATGGAGGAGACAGCGAGGAAGCTGGAGAGGCTCTCGCTGGAGCTGAAGGCCTGGAACGACACGCTGCACAGCGGCGGGTGGAGCACCATACAGGAGGCCTTCAACGAGCAGGAGTCCGGGCGGTGCGCCGTCCTGGCGCTGAGGATACGGGAGGAGCTGGCGAGGCCCCCGAAGCCTGAATAGGGAGGCAGATATCATGGCAAGAAACGGACGTCTGGTAGGGGTAAGCGATGCAGAGCTAAAGGCCGAGCTGGAGCGGCGGAAGCAGGAGGCGGATAAGCCCCCGGAGCCGCTCCTCAGGCCGAACATGGACGGCATCGTGAAGCTGGCAAGGGAGATGGTCCAGCAGCACGCCGAGAAACGGGACGATGGCGACAGCGACCACTGGTGCTTCGAGGCGGTCTTGACAGCCGTCTACGGCACGGGCATCTGGAAGTGGTGGAACCAGGAGCGCTAGTATGTGGGAGGCCCCGTGATTGACAAGCATATCGTCTACTTCGGGCAGGACGCAAGGATAGGGTGCGACAACAACTGCCGCAAGGCCTGGGGCATCCAGTGCCGCCCCCGCGTGTACTTCGACTCCGGGGGGAGCCTTGTCGGCATCGGCACCCCAGGCGATATACAGGAGGTAGGGGACGAGGACCCCCCGTTGTTCCTCAGGAGGGACGAGGAGACGGACCCCGACAACCACGCCTACATCCCGGACCGCCTCCTGGGTAAGGCCCCTGCCGACCCCCGTACCTACGAGGGGGGGGACGCCAAGCCCCCCTGGAGGCCGAAGACGGCAGAGAAGATGAACAAGTGGTGTGCCCGCCAGTGCGAGCGCTGCGTCCTGACACACGGCGTGCTGGCCCTGCCCGACATGGACACCTACCAGTTCAACATGCCGCAGACAGAGAGGCTGGTCAAGGCAGGGGTAGCATGGGAGGCCGCCCTGGACAGGCAGGTGAGGAAGCGCCTAACCCCGCCGCCGGCCAAGAGGGACCTGATACTGGCCCCCTTCTTCGCCAAGTCCGATGCCTACTACAAGCAGCGCCTCGGGTACAGCAGCAGCGGCATCGGGGGCGTGCGCAGCTTCAAGGGGCTGACCCTGAAGGCGCTGGAGAGGCTGACCCGCCTGGGGTTCGCCAACGGGGAGCCATGGAACGACTGCCCTGGCAATACCGCCTTCCTGGAGTTCCTGCGCAAGCACCCCTCCTGGACGGCGCACGGCTACGCGGTCTCCCCGGAGAGGGAGGACATGCGCGTCTCCGTCGAGGGCCTGGAGAAGGCGGGGCGGATAGGGGCAAGGGAGAAGCTGGCCTTCTATAAGGCCTTCGGCAGGGCCGACGAGTTCGAGGCATCGGAGAGCTATGCACGGTGCTGGTACGACTGAGGGGAGGCAAGCATGCCATACTCGATAGGGAGCGTCTGCCCCGGCTGCGGGAGCAGCATCGCAAGGCTGGAGCGCTGCCCGAAGTGCTACAGGCGGGGGGAAGAGGCGGAAGTGCCTGAGAGGAAGCCGGATAAGCCCGCAGAGAAAAAGCCATAACGGCGTGTATCCACGTGTAGAATCCCTCCGGGAAAGCAGCTTTTTGATGTATTATATAGGTGGAGGGAGACACCATGGCAGACATCAGCAAGACCGCCGCCGAGAAGAAGGCAGCCAGGATTGCCTCTGACAAGAACACCACCAAGGCCGAGAAGGCAAAGGCCCTCTTCCAGTTGCGTGACAGCTATGCCGAGGATTCCCCGGAGAGTCTTGCCGTCACAAGGTTCATAGTAGAACTCACCTTCGATGTCAGTGATTAACCTAGAAACCGACCTGAGGAAATACCCTGCCGACGTAAGGGCGCACCTTGACAAGAGCATGAACAAGCGCCGTTTCCAGTACACCATGCAGCAGGAGCTTGACAGGTGGCTGAGGACCCCGAGGACTGTCCCTGACGAGGCCGAGTCCCCGCAGGGCTGGTACCTGGAGTTCGGGACGTCGTTCACTATCTTCGGGAGAGGGCAGTACATCATGACCGTGGGGACCGAGATTGAGAGGGTGAACCCCAAGCCCGCCAAGCCCGAGGAAGGCCTGCCGAGGCAGGTCAACCTGAAAGAGTGGTGGGGGATAAGGCAGGAGCCGCCCCCCACGGACTTCGACGACTTCATGAGGCGGTGGAAGAGCTATACCCAGGAGGAGCGGGAGAGGTACAAGGGGATATTCCCCGAGCGCTTCAGGCACCACGGCTCCCTGGACGACACCGTGGACGCCTTCCTGGGCGGGACCCCGCAGCCCCTCGATGACGGCTACACGGGCCTGGACCCTGCCCCTACCAGCCTGGACCTACCCTAGAATCCTGCCAGCAGCCCTGATTGGCCAGCGTAAAAGGTATGGGTTGTTTCGTGTCAACTAATTCAATTTTTTCCGGGGCTTTCAGAATCAGCGTGGAAGGGCGGGTGGCGCTTGAAGGGTAACTATATGGAAGCGAGGCAGAATCCTGACAGGGAAGGATGTATCCTGGTGTATAGTAGTGCCAGGGGGAGCTACCGATGGCAATAAGGGCATTCAGGGTAAGGCTGGAAGGCAAGGATACCCAGGACCTCCTGGTAAGCGTCCGTGGGGAGCGGATGATGACCATGTCGGAGTTCGTCCGCATCCAGAACGCCCTCTTCGCTGGCTTCAAGAGGAAGGGAAAGGTCGTCAAGATCGACTTCCTGGGATGCTTCCACGAGACGATGGTCTGGAAGGAAGAGGACCTCCTGGGATGCCCTGGCAAGAAGCGGAAGCCACGGAGGAAGAAGGCCAAGAGGGCTATCCGTCCGTTATGTGGCCTCCGGCTCTTCGGCGGGACCCCCTGCCTTTGCAGCGAGGAGCTATGAGCCAATCGCAGCGCTACACGGTCAAGGCGGTCGGGCAGAGGGGCGTAGGGCAGCCCCGCTGCGCCGTGTGCGGCTGCACCCGTGAGATGGCCCCTGGAAGCGGCGTCTGCGCCCACCAGTGCTTCTGGATGCTCCCAGGATGGGTGGCCTACAACTCCCTGACGGGCAGGATGGTGTTCAAGGACCACCGTGCCCTGCCGCTGGCGCTGATGCACAGGCTGGACAGGAAGGGCAGGCGGCACGCCGCGTCCTTCCCCAAGATCGTGGCGTTCGCCGTTGCCCTGGGCTGGAGCGGCAGCACCGATGCCCCCTCGCAGCCCACCTTCATCGACATCTACCAGGAGGCCCTGTAATGGAGAGGCCCATCAGCCGGGAGCACTACAACGAGGCCAACGAGATTCTCAGCCGCCTGCACAGGCTCTACATGGCGGTGCCGGGGGACACTATCGGGTTCGGGACGCTTGAGGACGCCGTGGACAGGCTCGCCGAGTTCATAGAGGACGAGGCCGAGGTAGAGCCGGAGGCCACATAACGGAGGCAACGTGAGACCAGAGAAGAAAGAGAAGAAGCGCAGGAAGGAAGTGCGGGTATGCCTTTACTGCGGCATCAACACGGTGAAGGGGGACAAGGCCTACTGTAGCGATGCCTGCCACAAGTACGACCTGGAGTACAGGGAATGGCTAAAGCAAGAGAAGAAGTAGACCTACTTCACTATGCCGTGGTCAGCACGGGCGGCAGGTCCGGGCACCTGGTGGCGTCCGGGGAGAGCAGCACCCTGTGCGGCAAGGGGACGGGGCGGATGCCCTGGCTGCGGGACTGGTTCGAGCCGGGGCTGGACTGCCCCGAGTGCTACCGGCGCTACCGGGAGCGCCGGAAGAGGCTCGGCTGGAGGAAGAACCCGTGGGGATGGACATCCACCAGGGGGAGGAGCAGGTGGATGGTCAAGGGCCCCATCCTCGGCCTGAGGGTATACTGGCTGTACAGGGACGGGAGCCGCTACACGCCGACAGGGAGCGAGGGGGGCGTGGTCTGCTTCCGCTCGGCAGGGTCGGCAAGGGCATGCGCCGAGAGGCTGGAGGAAGCGCACTATGAGCAGGCCGGGGCCGTGCAGGTCGGCAAGGGGAAGCACTGAGGACGAGAACGGGAAGCTGCGCAGCAGGCTGGCGGCGGCAGTGAAGCTCAAGGACTGGGCGATGCACACGCCGACTTGCAGCAAAAGGCGGGGCTTCCGCTCTCCTCCCTGGGACTGCGACTGCGGCCTCGATGAGGCCCTGTGTGTGTTCGAGATGACGGAGAAGCTCTGATGAGGTACCGCCACGCGATGAGGGAGCGTGCCCGGCTGCGGCGGGGGGACAAGCGCCTGGTGCTGAGCACGGAGCACCTGCCCAGGTGGGGAAGGTGCTGGCGGTGGGCGGCGGAGGCAGAGCTGACCCCGCACCCCGACCCCAAGGCCCCCTACCATGGGGTAAGGGTCCGGCGCAAGGGGCGCAGCGAGGCAGAGGCGCTCAGGCGCACCATCAGGGCAGTACAGGCGAAGGGCCTGTGGGAGATGAGGCATGGCAGCTAAGAAAAGGCAGCACCCCCGAAAGGCAAGGCACCCCCTCCAGCCATTGGTCAGGACGGCGGACGGCGTGGTGCGCTTCAAGGAGAACGCCATCGTCAAGTACCTCTATGAACACAGCAAGGACAAGCTAAGGACAGGGCTGAACGAGATAGCATACCTGCCCTTCTCCGACGAGGACTTCGCCCAGTTCCTCCAGTTGCTCGGCTATTCCCTCAGCGGGTTCGGGGAGTACTCCAGCATGGGGAAGCTGTACAACGAGGCGGCGGCACAGGAGGTCGGGAGGCCTTGATGTGGACGATAGCAATCGTAGCCGTGGCAATCTTCCTGTTCCTGGCGGCGATGGGGGCAGGCCCGGACCTGGACTGGGACGGCAGGAACCATAACCTGGACTGGAACCGCAGGAACGGGCAGTTCCGGGTGCTGTACCCTGACGGGGAGGTCTCGCAGCCCTTCACCTGGGAGGTAGCCTGCGACTACAGGGAAATCTTCGAGGGGAAGGTCATACCCCGGTAAGGAGCCTGAATGGAAGCCCATAGCGAGTTCGACTGCGTGCCGTGCGGGACGGCAAGGTGCGGCGTGCCCAGGAAGACCGACATGCTGACCGGGACCATCGGCGAGGGCATGGAATGGATAGACGTGCGCAAGCCGAGCGACGGGTTTGAGCCGGAGTGGGAGGAGTATGTCGATGCCACGACCATCCGCATCATCAAGCGGCTCTACAGGCTGGCAAACGGGCAGGACTACCCCGAGGGGGAGATAATCTCCCCTGCGCTGGCGTCCGTTATCGGCGGGGAGATAAAGAAGCTGGTCAACGAGCTAACGCACGACTGGTACTGAGGGAGGGCAGGATGGACACTGAGGGAGACGGCAAGAAGGCAGGCAGCGACGGCAAGGCGAAGTTCCCCTTCGCGGGGGGACGGCAGGGGATGGACGAGCTTGTCCTGGAGGCCATGAGGGTGACGGACGACATCTGCCTCTTCGAGACGAGGCTGCTGCTCGGCTCCAGGGCGAAGGTCGCCATGGCGGACGAGGAGCGGGTGTTCGGGGCCATGCTCAACTACGACGAGTACCAGGAGTTCACGGCGGGCCTGGAGCGCCTCAAGATGTCCGGCAAGCTGCGCAGCTACTCCGTCCGGCCCGTGCCGGAGGAGGGGTGGTTCGACATCGACATGTGCAACACTGTCGTGCAGATGGTCAAGGACCTGGAGGCATACCTCCCAGGGGACGCGCCGGGGGACCGCAGGCATGCCTAGCAACGGCAACCGCCTCGTGTCCTGGGGGCACATGCAGGACACCGGGGCAGGGGTAAAGGTCGAGTGGTGGAAGCACCAGGGGCCGCAGGATGCGACTGTCCTGGTGTTCAGGAGCCGTCTCCCCATAGCGAGCGTCACGGACGACAGGGGGACGACGTGGTTCAGGGCCATGGCATTCCCCAAGGGGCACTGCCATGCGTCCGTATGGCACTGTACAGGCCCCCTTCCCCCCGGCACGGTAGTGACCGTGATGCTGGAGGACAAGGGCTTCGTGGTGATGACCATAGAATAGGGAGGGCCGATGACCAGCATACTGAGGCGCAAGACCAGGCTGTGCCTGGAGACGCCGCTCCTCGTGGGGAAGCGCCTCCTGGTGGCCCACGTGGAGGCATGGGGGCTGAGGCTGCGCCCCAAGGGGTGCAGGCACGAGGTAAGCATATCCTGGGCGCAGATGTGGAACCGGGCTAACCAGATAGCCGCCGAGGCCCGCAGGGAGGAGCGCCTGAGGAAGGCGAAGGCGAGCGGCAAGGCCATGTGCTACTGCACAGGCGGGCCGCATCAACGCTAGGAGGATAGCGCTATGATAGACGACAAGGTAGTGGTACCGGCCCATTTCAAGTCGCTCAAGAGCAGGGTGGAGTCCGCGCTGGTGGGGACAGTGGCCTTCGTGGCGTTCTGCATCGTGGCGTCCCACCTGTTCCACCGCTGGGAGGTAGGGGTGCTGCTGGCCCTGGCGGTCGTCATCGAGCTGGCAAGGCGCTGGTAGAGGGAGGGCATGATGGACGAGAAATCGCTGAGGGCTGGGACCCGCAGGGAGTCCATGCTCAGGCACGCCAGGACCCTGGTCGGGCTCCTGGAGGCCCCCAGGCCGGAGACGAACTTCAAGGCCCTGGACTGGGACAAGGAGGTAAAGGGCCAGGTGTGGGAGCTTTACCACGACATCAACGACCGGGACTTCGAGGCGGACTTCCCGAGGAGGGACTGATGGAGGACGACCGCAGGAAGGGCATGCTCAGGGACGCCGAGCGCCTGGTGGCGCTGCTCCAGGAGGGGCAGGACGGGTACTTCTCCTGGCACATGTCGGTACACGAGGCGGTGGGGAGCCTGGTGAGGAACTACTACGGCCCGGCGGCCAGGGTGGCCTTGCAGGGGGACCTGGAATCCCTGCCCGAGCCCGTGTAGAACGGTGTATACTACCCCTATGGACGAGAATGAGGCCAGGAGCTTGAAGGCAGGGGACAAGGTCGTGTACCAGATCGGCGACAGCGCCCTGTCCGCAGGAAGGGTGGCCAAGGTCTACTGGGCGGCGTTCGAGGTCCGGTGGGACGACGGGCTGCTCCAGGTCATCTCCTTCAACGAGGCCCACAATATATTCCAGGAGGGGCGCGATGGTCGTATTCGAGAGCCTTGAGTACGTGCGTGACGTCTTCCGGGCAGAGAAGTGCAAGGACGGGCTGGGCAATATCTCCGTGCCGGACGGCAAGGAGAACTTTACCGTCAGGGTAGAGGTGAACATGAAGGCCCTGGCATTCCAGGCAGGCAAGGCGGCACGCAGCAAGAAGGGGGTATCGGTGGACGGCCCCCTTAAGGTCACGGTGGTGAGGCGCAGCAGGACCCCTGCCTGAGCGGTATTAGGGTGCATGACCAACACTCAGTAAGGCAAGGTTAGACTTTAGCAGGGCCTCGCAACAGCGTGCAACTGCGGCCCGCCGATGGGTGAGAGATAACCTGAATCACCCCGAAGTAGCCAACGTCTTTGCCAAACTTGCCGCCAACCATAACAGCCGAATTCCCCTAGGGGGGCTTTCCACAGAAACCCGCAAGGCAATCCTAGCACTGGTCCCGTCTGCTGAGTACGAGACAAGCTGCCTAGAGTTCAGCAGGGCAAAGCAGCAGATTGCCGCCGCCACACGGGACTGGATAAGAGAAAACCCAGGGCATCCCGAGGCGCAGGCCCTTACCGCCAGCCTTGCGGCAAACCATAACAGCAGGGTTACCTTGAGCCTGGCATCTAGGGAAACCCGTGAGGCTATTCTTAGGAGGGTTCCAGACGCCCTTGCTGCCATCGCTACCCAGCCAAAAAGGATGACTGCGGAGCTAAAGGCCCTTGCCCTCCGCTGCTTTCCCGCAGCAATCCGGGCTGGGAAGGGCCAGCGGCAGGAGACCAGGCCTCCCCAGCCGACAGGCCTACCACGCCAAGCCAAATCAAGGATTTCCTTCCTGGAGGCGATACAGGCCTCCGATGAAAAGTGCTCTGCCTGCCGCAACCCCTTCGGCATAGTCTACGCCCTATTCATGGGGAACCGCTTCGTCCAGAATATCCCCGAGCACAGCCACTTCGGGCTGACACGTGCCCAGGGGAAACGGATGAATGTTGCGACAGACGGGTATGACTACCCTATGTGCCTTGCCTGCCAGCTTATCCTCGGCAACAATAAGAGCGACCATTGGGAATCGCTCCCTGCCTTCGGGGAGTACTCAGTACAGTCGCAAAAGGAGCGGGGATATCAGGTATACCAGAGGCGGGACGGTGGGGGCTGCATCACCTTTGAGCCCTTTAAGGGCACAGAATCCCTGCCTAGCACCGTGTAGGACGGTGTATACTATAACCGATGGACAGCAAAGAGTTCCTCAGGCCGGAGAACCACCCCTATACCGAGAACCCCACCTACACGGGGCCAGGATGCGCCCACTGCGGGAGGCCCCTCGGGGAGCACCCGCAGGGCAGGGCAGGGATATCGGAGAGCAGGGCGGCAAGGCTAAACCAAGACCAGGAGAGGTAACACTATGGCTATCATGGGCTTCGACAGGATGTCATGCCGCGTCCTCAGCAAGGACATCGAGGCAGCGCTGCTGGCGGTAGCGGCCAGGCACGGAATCGTAATCAAGGCGGGGCGGGGGACCTACACGAGCGGGCACCTGACCCTCAAGATCGAGTGCAGCACGGTCAACCGGGACGGCGTGGTGAACAGCAAGGAGGCGGACGACTTCAAGACCTACGCCAGCCTCTACGACCTCCAGGCGGGCGACCTTGGCAAGACCATCACCTTCAGCTTCGAGAGGTACACCCTTACCGGAATCCGCCCCAAGGCGACACGGTTCCCCATCCTGGCGAAGCGTGTCAAGGACGGCAAGGTGTTCTGCCTCCCCGTGGACGGCGTCCGGCGCTCCCTGGAGCAGCAGGAGCCGGGGCGGGGCAAGCAGCAGGGGGCGTCCGTGCGGCAGGTCACCGTGGACGGCGTCCCGGCCACGCTGGTGGACCCCCGGACGGGCCTGGAGCCCATCAACGGGTAGCAGGGGGCTATGCTGACCAACATCTACACGGGGCGTGGGGAACTCAACATCACGGTGGCAGAGCTGGCGCAGTACATCTACGACCTGTTCAGCTCCTACGAGCGCGACCTCCACGTGAAGGCCATCAATGCCTCCGCCCACATGGTGTCCGAGCGGGCTGGCGAGCAGGACTGGCTGCAAAAGATGAAGGAGGACGACTACTACGGCTGGAACAACTGCCCCTACAATGTCCACCGTGCCATGGAGCAGAGCCAGGAGGCAGACCGGAAGGCCATCATCGCCGCCGCAGCGCTCAGGTACATCGTGCGGCACTTCCTTGAGAGGCTGCCGGACCAGCGGGACGGCAGCGGGATTTGAGGGCTGGATGACCGAGACAGAGGTAATACGGGCGAAATGCAGAAGGGTTATAGCCGCCCACCTGGCCATGGTCTGCACGGAGCATAGGCCCCTGCGCTCCCCGCTGTGCTGGAGGTGCCAGCTTGACGCAAGGATAGAGGAGCTGGAGGAGCTAATGGGCGCAGGAAAGGCCGGGACCTACGAGATAGGGAAGTACTACTGGACGAGGCTGCCACGGGACGGGCCCACGAACCGGCCCTGCCCTGCGCTCTATGACCCGTCAGTCATATGGTACCCGTGGGTCAGGAACGGCGTAAGGTTCGGCGGCTTCGAGATTATCATCGGGGAGCGTATCCCCGACCCTCCGGGCTAGGGCGTAGGCACGTCGATGTCAAGCTCGTGCCCTGCAATGACCATTATGTCCTCCCCCAGGTATGGCCCCTTCCCCTTGACCTCAAGGGTGTGGGGGCCTGCCGGGAGGGAGAATGTACCAAGCTCCCCGATGTAGCCCGCAAGCGCCTTGTCCACCAGGACTTGGTCTCCCTTTACCCCGCCGCTGATGACCACCGTCCCCGTGCTCTCCTGCGGGGCCACCTTGGCCTTCTGGCCGGGGTGCAGGTCATCGTAGGCATAGTAGCAGCCGTCATCGTTGTCAACCTCGATGTATATCGGGTCCGAGTAGCCCCAGTAGTAGGGGTAGCCGTAGGGCCAGAAGTCAAACCCCCAGTAGAACCCCCCGAACCAGAACCACGGGTAGCCGTTATGGCCCCATCCGTGCCCCCACCCGTGCCCCCACCCGTGCCCTCCCCGGAAGTAGGGGACGAACGGGTGCGCCCTGCCCAGGTGGCCGTTATAGCCCCCCCGGTAGGCGGGAGTCCGGCCATAGCCGCTATAGCCCCGGCCGCCCCGACCATATCCATACCTGGAGACACCAGGGGACATGCTAGGATGCCCCGCAGCAGCGCCAGGATGCCCCTGGGCGCGTCCTTCTGCCCTGGCTGGTGCCTGGGCATGGGTAGCGGGCCTGGAGGCGGCCTGCGGGGCGGCAGACCTGCCTCCTCCCCCGCCCATCCCTCCCCCTCCCCCATGGTGCTGGGCGAGGGCGGGCAGGCAGAGAAGCAGGGACGAAAGAGCTACAGACAAAAGTGCCTTGTTCATAAGCACCTCCACTTATATAATACCTAGGCTTTTGATGCCGGGGAAGGCCCTGGGGTTGCAGGGGGGGCCTTGAGCCCCCTGATGGCCGGGAAGAGGACGTGCTCGACCTTGTACAGGAAGTACTGCCCGAGCTTCTGGGCGGCGGGCTGCGCCAGCTCGCCCTCGGTCACGGCATCGTAGATGTCGCCCGTCAGGAGGTTGTACCCCTCGGCGTCCGTGAAGTCATGCGCCTGGAAGAACTCTACCAGCTCCGTGGTGTTCAATGGGCTACCTCTGCCTTATGGCCGCCTCGCCCTGCGAGACGGGAATCTCGGCCTTCTCGACCGGCTTCGGCTCCGCCTGGGGGTCCCTGTCCGTCACGAACCCTCCCCCGCCAGTGGCCTGTATCTTCACCCTGGACGGCGTGGACCGGCCCTCTGCCTTGTCTGGGGGCTTCGGGGCACCCTCCTCGTCCCTGTCGGTCACGAAGGCATCGCCGGCCGCCGCCTCCTTGCCCTCCAGGTCCAGGCCCTCGGCCGGGGGCTCCTCGCCCTCGGGCGGCTCGCCGCCCCCCATGGGCATCTCGCCGTGCAGGCCCTCGTCCCCGTCTCCCGTGCCGTCAGCAGGCGGAAGCTCCTCCTCCCCGCCAGCGAGGTCTATCCCCAGGTGGGACGCCAGGTTCTCCAGCCCTGCGGCGATGTCGTCAATGGAGCGGTAAAGCTCGACAATGGCCTCCTCGACCTGCTCGGGCGCTGCCTCGGCGATGCGCCGGAACTCGGCGGCATACTTCTTCCTGGCCGCCGTCCTGGCCCTCAGGGACGCCGCGTGCGGGCCGTCCGTCAGGTCCAGGTTCTCGCGCAGGGCGGCCGCGGAGGCCCCCCATGCGCTGGCGATATGCGCCAGCTCGCCAAGGGCGTCCCCTACCTTCTGGGGCTCCCTGGCGGCCACCTCGCGCAGGAGGCCGTACTCCTGGGCCTTCCTGTCCTCGCCTATCGCCGCTATCTTCTCCCTCAGGACTTCCCTCGACGTCTTTGCCATGTTCTCCTCCGCCGCCGCTTGGCGGCTCCTAAACGGTTTCCGTAGTCCGCTCCTCCAGGCTCTCTGCCATCGTCCAGAGCCGGTGTGCCTCGTTCATGATTGCCAGCAGGGGCCTCGTCTCGTTGAACCCGGTGAAGATGAGGAGGGCCCGGACTCCATACAGCTTGTTCATCCCTGCCAGGTAGGACTCCTTCGTCCCCTTCTTGTGCGCCTCCCCGACGATGTACTGCACGGCCTCCCGCAGCTTGGTGCCGTAGGCGAAGCTCTCCCCCGCCTCCCAGTCCGTCTCTGCCCCCCTCTTCCTTGTCAGGTCGCAGTCCTCGGGGCTGCACGCGCACTGGGCCTCGGGACGGCCGCAGGCATCGCAGTAGCCTCCCCTGGCCGGCTGGCGCAGGAAGGGGGACGCGAAGGCCAGCCCGGACGTGCGGGTATAGATAGGGTGGACGCGCATCTCCGGGTTGGGCAGCTCTTGGAGGGTGGTAGGCATGGCGGGCGTGAGCAGGGGCTCCTCGCCCCCCTGGTCCCCCCTCGCCATCGGCCCTCCCGTGCGCTCCTCCATCCCCTCCATGTCCAGGTTCGCCTGGGAGTCAGGCCTTGCCAGCAGGGGGGAGGCGGGGACGGCCCCTGTCTTGGAGGAGCGCCGTTCCATGGGGGGGAGCTGTCCCCTCCTGACCATGCCTTCCTCCTCCTCGGGGGTGAGCCCGGACTCCTCGGGTATGACCCTCGTGGTGCCCTCTACCTCCAGGCCGTCGTCCTGCATGCCCTGGACTATCGGGTCAACATAGCGTGCCTCGATGGCGGCGGCGTTGCCGTACCACTGCCAGCTCTCAAGCTGGAGGTTCTCGTCAATCCAGGCCTTCCCCTCGCTGCTCATGGGGATAAGGAGGACTACGGTCCCCTCGTTCTTTACCTCTACGTCGGCCATGCTAGGTCCTTTCGTGCCCTGGGTTGTTGGCGAAGTGGTCCTTGACGCACAGGGAGCAGTAGCTATCCTCGCAGCCTGGGCACCTGCTGACCTCCTTCCCCGTCTGGCAGGTAGCGCAGCGGGGCATCTCTATCTGCTTGGCGGAGGTCTTGCCCTCGGGGGCGGCCTCGGCAGGGGGCTGCTGCTCCTCGGGCTCGGGCCCGCCCCTGCGGGACTCCCTGTCCTTGTCGGACTCCTCCAGCCTCTTCTGACGCCTTTGCTCCCCCTCCCTTACCAGGAGGCGGACGATGTTGGGGAGGATGTGGTGCTCCTCGGGCGGGAGGTGGAGGACGGTCCTGACGTATGTCTCAAGGGCCTCGGAGAACAGGGTGAAGAGCTTGACGAAGTCCTCGTGGCCGAGGCGCTTGTGGCTGCCTACCTCCTGCTGGAGGGTCTTCCACTTGCCCTCTATCTCGGCCAGGGAGGGCTTGGTGCCGTACTCCTTGGCATGGCTGTACAGCAGGCTCAGGAGGCGGACGTACTGGGTAGGGGCGTAAGGGTACCTCTTCCTGCCCTCCAGCGTCCTCTTCTGCTCCAGGAGCCAGTGGTACAGGCCCTCGGTGAACTTGCCCACCAGGGCGTTCTTGCGGCGGAGGCTGTAGTCGCCCAGGTCGGCGACCTCCTCGGCCTCGCGGAACTCCCTGCCCGTGTCGGGCTGCTCCAGGTAGTCTATCGGGGAGTAGGCCTCCTCCTCCCCCACGCCGCCGGGGGACAGGGGGACAAGGTCCTCCTCCCCTATGCCCTTCCTCAGGCCCTTGAGCACCCTCTTGAGGTACTTGTTTGCCTCGTCCGCCCTGAATATGAAGGACTTCTTGAGGAACTCCGTGACCTGCTTCTCCAGGGGGAGCGCCTCTGTCTGGCCGGGGTGGTTCTTGCCCCCCCACCTGAAGTCGCCTATGGTCTGGTAGAACCCGTGGGGGTTCTGGGGGCTGAGCTTCTTGCGCTCTACCAGCTCGCGGATGATGATGAAGTGGATTGCCTCGTCGATAAGCTCGTCGTCCTGGGTGTCCAGGCGGGGCACCATGATGGTGTAGAGGTACTTGGCCCAGTTCATGCTCTGGTCAACGGGCAGACCGGCCTCCCTGATGGAGTCCTTTACATAGGCATCGAACTCCTTGTTGTAGGCGAGCCGCCGCATCATGGCGGCGAACCTGGACAGGCGGAGGGATATGGGGTCGAAGCGCAGCCCCGCAGGGGCGGGCTCTCCCATGAGGTCCGCGAGCCTTACGGAGGTGCCGTCCTTGGTCCTGACGCTGGAGGTGACGACCCACGGCTGGCCGTCGGTAGAGCCGACGAGCCTGCCTGGGACAAGCAGGCGGGGGTCCGCCTTGCAGGTGAGCATCGGCTTGCCTCCCTTAGTCCACCAGCACGTCGTTGGGGTTACCGGAGCCCTCTGCCTTCTTGTCCTCCTTGAAGGCGGCCTCCAGGGTAGCGAGGTAGTCCTCGTGGTCCTTGAAGGCCTGGATGTCCTTGGGCTGCCCGGTGTCGTCCTTGGCAGCGACCTTGGCACCCAGCTTCTCCAGCTCGGCAACGTAGAGGCCGTTCATGCTCTCTGCGTCGATGCGTGCTATCTTCTTGGCCATTTTCCTCTCCTTGGGCACGGGTATGCATGCCCTACTAAAGGCATGCCATAGTATGTTTTCAGGCCCCTTCCCAGGCCCCCTCGGGGCTGGCCCTATACGAAGAAGGGCCGGAACGCGATGATGGCCGAGACGAAGTTGGCAGTGCCGGAGAGCCCGCTTACGGTGCGCTCGTCCGAGTACACCCCGGAGCCGCTCCCGACCAACTGCCAGTTGGGGTTCACTATGCTGGGCTCCGAGCCTATGTTGTCGTAGGCGCACAGCCAATGGCTGCCTGCGTCCACGACCTCGTTCCCGGCGTAGTACTGCTTGCCCGCCTGCCAGGCCGTCAGGAAGTGCGGGGCGTCCCCGCAACTGCCTATCGTGGTCCCAGGGCAGGGCTCGAACACCTGCATGCTGCCGGCCGGCGACGGTGCCTGGTACTCCTGCCCGCTCCATCCCTGGAAGCTGGTGCCGGGTATCGGGACAGTCCTGGCACCCTGGTCCTCGTCTACGAAGAGGGTCAGTACCAGGTCGTAGTCATGGGTCATCGTTGTAGTGCCCGTCGATACGCTCCCGCTGCCGTTTACCGCAGTGTCGTTCCAGGTGATAGTGTCAAGCGCATAGCCTACCTGGAACTCCCATATCTGGACCATGCGGGGCACCCCGTCGCTGGCCCCGACCTGGACCGTGTCGGGACCGCCGTACGTGTCGCTGTTATAGACCGCGAACACATAGGCATAGGGATAGTTAGACCCGAGCCCGTGGTGGCTGCCGACCAGGGTCCAGGGGCTCCCGAGGGTGTCGGAGATAGGGGGGGCGGAGGCATCCTGGCTGGCGACAAAGCACAGCAGGAAGTTGCCGTTCGTGGTGTCCTGGAGGTAGGGGACAGTGACCGGGTTGGGCACCTGGGGGCTCCCGGCCATATTGCTCTGGACGAAGGGCGGGAGGTCCGGGTAGGGGGAGACGGAGGTGACCAGGAAATCGACAGGGTCGGAAGAGCCTATGCTATTGGTCACGACCACGGGATAGCTGCCCTGGGTCGCCTGGTCCCCGTCCGTCAGCGGGATAGACAGCTCCGTGGGGCCTATGTAGGATACGGTGTGCGGGGTGCCGTTGTAGGTCGCCGTGCAGTCCGGCGTGAAGTAGCTCCCCATCAGGTCCAGGGTTTGCGCGGTAGAGCCCTCGGTGGCAGACGGGGGGGAGAGGCTGTCCAGCTCCGGGGCCGAGATGACGGTGACGGTCAAGGGCTGGGAGGCCACCGTGTTGCCGCTGGCGTCATAGGCAAGGCAGGAGAGGGTGATGCTGTGCTGGAAGCCGCTGGCCACGGCATAGAGGCCGGGGCCGGAGGCCTGGAGCACCCCCGTGTCCAGGGAGTCCGTCCCGTTGCTGCCGTATATCCTGACGGAGGCGATATTGGCGCTGGTCCACAGCAGGTAGACCTCCTGGCCCTGGTCGGCCGGGTCGGGGCTGGCAGAGAAGGATGCCCAGGCAGGGAGGCCCTCGTCCCCCTCGGGGGAGTAGGACGCCACCAGGGCGAAGCCGGGGAGGTCGGCGTACACGAGGCTGGAGGCCACGGTTATAAGCTCGACAAGGGACGCCGTGCCCGTGTTGTAGCTGCTGTCCCCGCCGTATGCTGCCGTGACGATGTGGCTGCCCACCGCCCAGGGGGAGAGGAGGTCCATGGTGTAGGTAGCCGCCCCGGAGACAAGGGGATAGGTGCCGAGGTCTCCCAGGACGGTGTCCGTGAGGCCTACCGTCCCGGTCGGGACCGGCCCCCCGGACGAGGGCCCTACCGTTATGGTAAGGGTGAACTCCTGCCCGAAGGACTGGGGGTCGTTGCTGCTGGTCATCGCTACCACGGGGTCGTACTTGGGGACGACCTGCTGCACCAGGACGGCGGCCAGGGGGGCATACACCCCGTCCCCGCTGTAGGCGGCGGATATGTTATGGTAGTCCAGGCCCAGGGAGGGGGCCGTATACTGGGCGGAGCCCAGGACGAGGGGCAAGGTCTGGGGGCTGAAGCTCCCCAGGTCGTCGGACAGCAGCACGCTCCCGGTCGGCGTCCCGTACCCCCCCGTGACGTTCACGGTAAAGGTGACGGGGTCGCCGGTGAGGGACGGGTTGAGGCTGCTCAGGACGGCCACGGAGGGGGTAGCGTACTGCACGCTCTGGGCTACCGTGCCGAGGCTGCTGGCATGGCTGCTGTCCCCGTTGTAGGCCGCCGTGATGGTATGGGAATCCACCGAGAGGGCAGAGGTGCTGAACTGGGCCTGCCCCCCGGAGAGGGGCACCGTCTGGGGGCTGAAGCTCCCCAGGCTGTCGCTGAAGGTGACGGTCCCCGTAGGGTCTCCCCCCTGGGTGGTGGTGACGGTGGCCGTGAACGTCACGGAGGTCCCGGATATGGAGGGGCTGTTGCTGGTGATGACTGTAGTGGACGAGGAGTAGACGGAGATGAGGACCCAGCCGGTCACCCAGTGGGCGGCGTTGGGAAGGGTGACGGAGACGGCGGTATCGGGCAGGGGGTTGCCAGTGGCGGCGAAGAAGATGGAGTTGTCCCCGGCCGGGTCGCCGTTGGAGCGGTTGACCCACACATAGGGAGAGGGGGAGGGGTTGGTGCTGGTGTCGGCGCTCTTCCAGGTGAACCCCCCGATGCAGAGCGACTCGCCGGGATTGGATATCTCAGCGGTCGCAAGGGTGGTGCTGGCGCTCGACCCCCCACGGGCCCAGTAGCTAGACCCGGCATACGGTTCCTGGTCGATGTTCGGGACGGTGCAGGTCCAGGAATAGGCTATCCAGCTAACCACGTTACCGACAGAGTAGGAGGCAGAGGGGTTCCAGCAGTTGGGGTCGTGGCTGTGGCCGCCGTACACGTCTGGCAATATCGAGGTAGTGATGGTCGCAAGCCGGATGTCGCCCGTAATCTCGAAGAGCCCCCAGCTTATCGCTGGCCAGAGGCGCGAGAAGGTCACTACCTCCACGTGCTGGGAGTCGTCGCCGTCGGCCACGAGATGGCTCCACGAGAGGACCTGTCCGAAGGTCCCGTACGGTGCGATAGAGTAGTCGAAGGCAAGTCCGACCCAGGTAGCCCATGGGGGCCCGGGGGGCACTTGGGTCCTTACCGGGAAGAAGCTGTCGCCCCCCAGCCCCATGAGAAGGGTGGAGTTGCCCGTAACGCAGGCATAGGGCAGGCTAAGGGTGGCCGACAGGGCATTGTCCACCCTCGTGAACACGGACTGCACGATGGTCGGGACCTGGACAGGCATGCTATATCACCACCGGTATCCCGTACTGGTACGGGGGGCTGGGCATATGGTGTATGGCCTGGACCACCGCCGTAGAGGGGTCGAAGGCCTCCGCCAGGAACAGCAGGTAGCGGTTGTTGACGCTGTCGAAGGAGAAGGTGCTGACCGTGGCGGGGACGCCGTTTATGTAGACCTCCAGGACCCCTGGGTCCGTGGGGTCGAAGGGGGCCGGGGGGCTGGTCGGCTGGACGAGGGGGCCGACCCAGTCCTCCAGGAGGAGCTGGATGCGGTTGGAGTAGGGCTGGTTGACCTCTGCCGTAATCATGCTATTCCTTAGGCTTCTCCCTGGGCTTCCTTGCCCGCAGCTTCCTCTCCTCCTCCCTTACCAGGTCCTCCAGGCCGGGCCCCTGCGGGGCGGCAGGCTTAGGGGCAGGCTCCTTGGGGGGAGAAACAGCAGGCTCGTCCCTCTTCACGACCTTCTTCTTCTCCGGGGGCTTGGGGGGCTCCTTCGGGGAGGAAGGGCCAGGCTTAGGGGGAGCAGGGGCCTTCCCCGGCCCCTTCCCCCTCTCCGTCTCTACCTGCCTGTAGAGGCGCTTCTTCTCCTTGTCCACCAGCTCCTTTACCAGCCGCTCCCGCTCCTCCGGGTCCTTGGTCTTGAGGATGGTATTGATGTCCTTCCTCATCCTCATCTCCATCTGCTCCCGGCGCAGGCGCTTCTCCCTGTCGGTCGGCCGCTCCTCCTTCTCCACGCGCTCCCTGGTGCGCTTCACCTCGCGCTCGCGCACGACCTTGGTGATATTGTACTGGACGGACGGCAGGATGCGCTCGAACACCGCCTTGACGTGCTTGCAGATTACGAAGTTGCCCCGGAGGTCTAGCCTCTGGGTGGGTGCCTGGAGGAGGGGCCGTGCCTGGCCGTGGAGGCCGTCGCGCTGGTGGAGGTTCCACTGTGCGCCCCAGTACAGGAACGCGGGGCAGCTACAGCTTACCCTCACGTCCAGCCTCTTGGCGTCCTGGGTCTCCTCGACCTGGGAGAGGTCGAACTGGACCTGCACGTCGTGCCCACGGGGGTCGGAGTAGCTCTCGTGGCACACCACGTTGTACTCCAGGTAAAGCTCCTTGGGGCGGCTGCGCTTCAGGGTAGCATTGCACCCCGCCCTCCGCTTCACGCTGAAGGCATTGGTCTGCCTCACCAGCTCCGGGAGGCTTATCGCCACCTTGGTGTACGGAGGGCGGAGGACGACTATAGGAACCTGCACCCAGAGCGCTGTGTCCAGGCTGGATAGGCTTGCAAAGGCCATAGACCCCTCGTCTATGGTTCGGATATTCTGTTATGCCAGGGTTCTGGCGGGGCGTCCTCGGGGCCGGGTACCTGGGAGGGCGGCAGGGGAGGGGGATGCACGGCGTAGTCAATCTCGGCCACAGGGACGGGCTTCCTCCTCCTCTTGCCCTTGGGAGGTGCCTCGCCCGGAGGGCCTACTACAGGCTGGCCGTCTACGATAGCCACGCCCAGGTCGGAGGGGAACGAGTCTGCTGCTGCCTCGGGAAGCAGGACCTTGGCATCGGCCAGCAGGTCGGAGTCGGACAGCGGCCCTGCTGCCTGGGGAGGGCTGAGCAGCCCGTATAGGTCGGGGGCGGGCGGCCCGGGCCTGAGCGTCCTGGCATACCCGTCGATGAGGGTGTCCAGGGTGATTGTCCCCGCAGGGGCGGGCGGGGGCTTGGGAGGGGCCTTGACCTCGGATATGAACCTGCTCTTCAGGAACGCCTCGATGGCCAGGGAGTCCGTCCTCAGCACCTTGACAAGCTGCCCGTTGCGGAATATGGCCAGGGAGCCCCCGCCGTGCTGGGGGTTATAGGACAGGATGTCCCCTGGGCGGACGTAGAACCTTGACCCCTCGAAGTTTATAGTCGTGCTGGCTACATAGTTCGTCATCCCTGGTCCCGGAGGCTGCCTCCTAAAATAGCATCCCCGTAGCACGGGCATGCTTGTTTATAATACCGGATACGGGAGGGAAGGGGCAAAAAAAGAGCGGGGACCCGCAGGGGTCCCCGGCTGGAGGAATGCTACTGGAGGGCCTTAGTTCTCGCCCTGGTTCTGGCCGTTCCACATCTGGAAGCGGCCGGTTATGGTGAGGCGCTGCACGCCGGAGGGGTTGAACACCAGGAAGCCCAGGTTCTCGAAGATGCTGAACCCAATCTGCCTGAGGTCCGGCCTGTCGGCGGACATGACGGTCAGCGGGATACGCTCCGGGATGACGCCCAGGAACTCGGCGTCCGCCAGGAGGTACACGCAGCCGAAGCCGACCTTACGGGACTGGAGGAGCGTTGCCCCCCACAGGTAGCCCATGACGCCGGTCTTCAGCAGCTTGCGCTGCGTCTCGCGGTCGATGTTCTGCTGGGTCCACTTCAGCAGGTCCGTGTAGTCCCTCGGGTTGAAGAAACAGAAGGCCACGGAGAGGTCGTGCCGCTGCACCTGCCCGAAGCCGTCGGCCATCGAGTTGATGTCAACGGGCGGGCTGATTGCGATGTCCCCATTGTAGACAGGGTCGAACGGGCCGCTGCCGGCCTTGGTGGCGTTGTCCGCTGCGACCTGTACGTTGGCTGCGGCGGCAACGGCATCGAACAGCCCGAAGACGTAGCCGTCCTCGGCTGCCCCGACCTCTGCCTTCGCCAGGTTAAGGGAACGAGCGACCAGGTCGAACCTGCGCTCCTTAATCTGGGTGATTGGAATCATGGGGTTAGAGACAATCTCGAACGTCGGGACGGTGACACGCTTCGGCTTGGTGACCCGAACGATGTCTCCGCCCTCTTCGCCGACCACGAAGGCCTCGACAAAGGACCCACCGGCAGGGCCGGAAACGGTCTGGGCCGCGATGTCGAACTCCTTGTCGTAGATGGGAAGAGCGCCGTCCGGCAGGGTCTCGACCATGAGCGCCTTGCGGGCGATGCTCATGTAGTCACGACGCCTGCGCAGGGACGGTCCGAGGCTGGCGGCGAGCTTCTGCCGTCCGCCGGCCGTCTTCAGCAGTTGGCCTAGCATTGCCGTCTGCTGCTGGGTGCGGGAAAGGTTTGCCATTTAGTTTTTCTCCTCTCGCCTTATAGCAGGCTGGCTACGCCGAGCCAAGGCTCCTGGGTGGTCGGCACGTGAGTGCAGATTCCCACGGGTATCTTGAGGCCCGCCGTCGAGGCATTGCCGGAAGAAGTGTACAGCCCGACGTTGCCCTTGCTGTTGCCTCCGCAGTAGACGTACTGTCCTACCTTGTAGGCGTTCATGGCCAGGGTAGCCGTGTCATACGACTCCTGGTTGAGGTTGCCCTGCCAGAGCGCACGGACCAGCGGGGCCTTCTTGGACCCTGCGGGGCCGATTGCACCGGAGAACTCGCCAGGACCGTTGAGCAGCGCCCCGAAGGGGATGTTGCCCGCTGCCACAGTGGTGGTCGCAGACGAGGTGTAGTAGTTGTCGTTCGGGTTGTACGGGCCAGGACCGACGATGCCCGCCTTGGCAGTCTCAGTGCCAGGGGCGCTAGCATCTACGTCACAGGGAACTATGACCGCCTGGTTGGTGATGTTGTTGCCAGGGGAGGCCAGCGCCATGATGCGCCCGCCCAGGTACCCGGCGCTGATTAGCGTCTGCTGGTCAGTGCCAGGGTCTCCGGTCAGGAGCACGTCAGGCGTGCAGTTCACGCTGTCGTTCTGTCCGTAGTAGAGGAGCTTTAGACCCATTTTCTTCTACTCCGTCGCAGGCGGTTTGGATTATGCGGCCCGCCAGCCCGTCGTCCAGGGAGGGACATTCGGGGCTATAGCATGCCACACACGCCTACATATAAGGGGGGCCGTAGTTGCGGAACCGGCAGAATTCCGGGCTAGAAGGGACGCCCGGAAGTCGGTTCCGGGCGCTTGGTTGGCGGGGTTCCAGCCGTAGCCGTATAGGCCCGACTTGCTGGGATTCTATGGGGTCTCTCTTGCGGGTTATTGGCGGGTGGCCAATCTTGCATGAAGGGGGTGTCCTGATAAGGGTACGCCCCCCGGCTGGCCCAGGGGGCGTATGGTGTTGTAGGTTTACCGGCCCTCTCCCATGCCGGAGTCCCCGAACAGGGCGTCTGCGATGTCAACGGTGCGCAGGGCAGCGTCCTTGTCGGAGGCGATGACCGGCTTAATCTTCTTCAGGGTGGCCGGGGCCTTCTTCACAGCGGCGGGCTTGGCGGCCGCCTTGCCCTGGGAGGCAGGCGTGTCGCCGTCCTTGGGGCTCTCCAGCTTGGGCTTGGAGTCCTGCGGGACCCTGACGGGGCCCTTGCCGGGGCCGCTGTCCTTGAACTCCGGCAGGTCGGAGGTCTTGATGACCTCTGCCCACAGCGTGGCGCTGTGGTCGTCATCATAGTCCCTGCCATCGCTGCCGGCCGTGTCGCTCTGGAACTTCTTGGCCGCCTCCCCGGTGAAGCTGGGGACCACGTCCATGCCTGCTACCTGGGCGGCCGTCTTGACATCGAACAGGGCCGCTAGCGGGTCGGCATCGGAGCCTACGACGGAGAACATGTCCTGGATGCTGCCCATGTCGTTCTCGTCGATGGCAGCCTCCATCTCCACTGCGGCTGACGGTGCAAAGAACTCTGCCCCGGAGCCGTCCCCCTCGTTGGCGAGAGCGGAGGTCTTCTCCTCCATGGAGTCCTCGTTGAAGATGCTGTCGAGGTTGAGGGCCTCGCCCTCTCCCTCCTCGCCCTCTCCTTCCAGGCTCTCCCCCTCCCCTTCCAGGGCAGCGCCCTCTCCTTCGAGGTCCTTGCCGGTCTCCTCAAGCTCCTGGCCCTCTGTCTCCAGGACGCCCTCGGGGACCTCCTCGCCTGCCTTCTCCTCCCCGGAGATTTCCTGCTGAAGCTCCTGTATCTCCTGGGCTACCTCCTGGACCTTCTCCGAGATGTCCCGAATCTTTTCCTCGGTCACCATCTCGGCGGCCCCGCCCTCTGCGGGCGGCATGTCGCCTGGGGGCGGCAGGGCACCCTCGCCCTCTACGGGCGGGAGGTCGGACGGGGGCTCGGCCGGCGCACCCTCGGCGGGCGGCTCGGCGGCGAGCGGCTCCTCCGGCGGTGCGGGGGCCCCGCCCTCTGCGGGCGGTGCTGGCGGCACTGGCGGTGCCGCTGCGGGAGGCGGGGGCGGTACGGGCTGGGCCGTCTTGGCAGAGGCGTCCTTCTTGGCGTCCTTGACCTCTGCCTTTGCCTTGGCCTTCTCCACCTTCTCTGCTGCCTTGTCGGACTCCTTGCCAGCGGACTTGCCCTCGGACAGGTTCACGGTGTCGCCGGGGCGCTCTCCTGCCCCTGGGCGCTCCGCTGCCTTGCCAGAGTCTACTTCCTTCGGCTCGGAGTGGGTTCCGCCGCCGCATCCGCGGCCGTCACTATAGGTAGCGGGCTGCGGCCCGGCGTCCTTGCGGTCGTCCGCCTGCTTCCCGGTGGCGTTCTTCGGGTCGCCCTTGACCTCGGACTTGACAGCGCCCTTCTCCTTGGTCAGGATGGAGGGGTCCTCAAGCAGGTCGTTTATCTCGACCTTGTGGACCTTCTTGAACTCATCGGCGACCTTGGAGTAGTGCGCGTTGACCGCCGTCTGCTTCAGGGCCGCGACCAGCGCCTTGGTGCTGTTCGCCAGGAGCGTCTGCGCAAAGGCCTTCTGCGCCTCCGGGGGTGCCGTGGGCAGCATGGTCTTGGCAATGGTCCAGGCGGCTGCGACACGGGTCTTGGCCTCCCTTGTCACTGCCTCCCTGCTGGCCTTCATGTCGGTTAGCGCCGTCTTCAGCGAGGTCTTGGAATCATTTGCCATAGTCTTTCCTCTCTCAGGGTTAGGGACGTTACTGCCCTTCTTATCAGGAATCGGATAGTTGTCTTTCTTGGCCGCCTGGACTGGTGCCGGTGCTGCCGGGGGCGGTGTCTCCTCGGTGGGGAGGGGCTCGGGGGGTGCCTCTGGAGGTGCCTCGGGGGGCAGTGCCTCCTGCCCTGCGGGCGGCGGTGCCTCTGCCGATGGCTGCCCCAGGGGGGGTGCCCCCTCGGGCTGAACGCCCTCGGCGGACCTGCTGGTGGCTATCTCCCCGATGCTCTCGTCCAGGCCGTCTAGCTGGGTACGGAGGCCCTCGGACCAGTGCATGCCCTCCTTGAGCCTCTGCCAGGCGGAGAGGAGGTCAATCTTCTCCTTCATGCCCCGTATCTCGCGCTCTATCTCCGTGCGCTTCTGGGCAAGGTAGTCGAAGGTCTTCCCGCCCTCCCCCTCCGGGAGGGTCATGTCCAGGCTGTTTATCTCGTTGTCAAGCTCGCCCAGCTCCGCGACCTTGCGCTGGTAGGCGGCAATCAGGGGGTTAGGTCCTGCCATTACCGTAGGTTCCTCCCGTCATCCATGGAGAGGAGGTACTCTCCTACATTAAGGCCCTGGTAGTCATCGTTCTCCGAGGCTGCCTTGGCGAACTCCTCCCCCGAGGCCGATACCTGCCTGGTGTACTGGGTGGCAGGGCCTATCCACTCCTCCGACACTATGGACCTCTTGACCGCCCCTGGGAACGCCGGGGTCTGTACCCAGGACGCCTCCACGAAGCGCACGCCGCCGCCCGGCAGGGACTTGTGGCCGCAAAGCTCGGCTATCCGCCTGGGCACCCCGTCGTCGTCGGGCAGGAACGCCCCCTTGCTGAACTGGAGGTGGTGGCAGTAGGAGCCTGCATCGGCCACCCTCTGGCCGCAGAAGGAGCAGATGACCAGGTCCGTCACGCAGCCCATGCTGAGGTACTTGACCTTGCCGGTGCGTATGTCGGCCGCCAGCTTCTTGTGGCTGAGGTCCGTGGCGACCAGGATGTCCACGAAGTAGACGCTGTCCCTGGGGTCCTGCGTAAGGTGTATCTTCCTGAGGATGCTGTCGATGATGTGGCCCTTGGCGTACTTCGAGTTCTGGAAGTGCTCCACGAAGTTGAAGGCCCCCACGAAGGTCCTGTGGGACATCTTCATGACATCGTTGGACCAGGCATCGTCGTTGTTGTTCACCAGGTGGGCGCTGGCCGGGCGGATAAGGAAGTCGTAGGGCTCCTCCTCGGTGGCGACGGAGGACATGATGGTGCAGTGGCTCAGGAGGTACTTGCTCTGGGCGGACGAGGCGGTCTTCCAGAAGCCCTTGGCCTCGGGGGACAGGGGGATATGGAAGGCGAGGCCCCCCCAGGCATTCTCCCAGTCATGCGGGGAGAGGACCGGCTCCCGGACTATCGCGTTCGCCGTCTTTGGAAAGGCCATTATCCTGCCTACTAAAGGTGTCCCCTAGTATGTATTTGTGTCTCTAGCGGGGGAAGAATGCCCCGCATCCCCTGCATTCCAATAGGCTTTCCCCGCCGGACTCGGGGTCCTCCACGGGGGCGGTGTCCGTCCCCTTGCAGTTGGGGCAGGCCTGGCTGGCCAATCCCTCGGTCCGGACGGCAGCCTTGTCCTGGGGCAGGGCCTCGTAGATGGCCCTCGCCTCCTCGATAGTCTGGTAGGTCTTCCCCTTCGCCGCCTCGTCGAAAATCCACTGCATGAACGGCTCCGTGGCGGGGGCCTTCTCTTTTTCCGGCCACGGGTTCTTGCGGCGGAAGTTGCGGACCGTAAGGTTGGGGTTTGCCGCCTGCTTGGAGACCATCTTCTCGCGCAGGAGGTCCTGGACCTCCTTCGGCAGGTTCTCCAGCAGCCCCGCCTTCTCCATGCCCTTGATGAGCGAGTGGTAGGCGTAGTTCTCCTGGGGCTTTATCCTCAGC
>Ga0187876_1001018_pt1 | contig 25739 bp, 22 predicted proteins | sample June2016WEW_17_4_FD_133000 | JGI IMG/M metagenome (GOLD analysis project Ga0187876, IMG submission 133000) | Peatland microbial communities from SPRUCE experiment site at the Marcell Experimental Forest, Minnesota, USA - June2016WEW_17_40 | ecosystem: Environmental > Terrestrial > Soil >...
CCTGGTGCCCCAGTGCGCGGTGGCCCCACCCGTTCCCGTCCCGAACACGGTCGTGAAACGCCGCAGCGCCGACACTACTGCAAGGGCAAACCTTGTGGGAAGATAGGCCAGTGCCAGGACATCCTCAAAGGCTCCCCTCGTGGGAGCCTTTGTTTTATGCAGTCACCCGATTCCTCACATCACATGAGCCTGCGAAACGAACTCCTTCTGCGCCTTCGCCTAGGACACCCCGTCAGGAACCCCGCGCGCTGGTATAATTCCACAGGACCTCTAGCGACCTGAATAGGCGGTTGCCGTGCACAGGGAAAGACGCGTGATGTTTGCCGCGCGGCAGCAGTTAGTCGTTGATTGTTGCCCTGAACTTTGACTCAACTGCCACAGAACTCAGGACCCGCGGTTGCTGCTGTCGAGCGCCTGCCTGTTGAGATGGCCGACGAGCACAGTGCAACCCAGCCGAGTCAGTCAGCACCTACTGTCGCCCTTGTGGAGGCCGCACTGCTGCTCGACATCGTGGTGGTGCTCTGCCTTGTCAGAACGCTCGTCCCGATCCCTTTGCTCCAGGGCGTAGTCCGGCTGTTCTGCCCCACACCGTTCGTACTGCTGGGGTTACGCCGGGGCGTGCGCACCACAGTGCTGGGAGCAATCGGCGGGTACGTCGTGTTGTCTGCCCTCGTCGGCCCACTGTTTGGCATTCAGATCCTCATCTATGGGCTGCTCGGCGCGGCCTATGCCGGTGCCGCCCGCGCCCGCCTGCACGCTCTCATCGCCGTATTCTTCGGCAGCCTGATATATGGCATCTATGTGGGCTTCCTCACTGTTGGCTTGCCGCTCGTGCTTGGCATCGTGAATCTGCACATCTCCGCGGCGAAGCTCCTCGACGACATTCGCCAGGGCCTCACCTCCCTGGGCCATGGCATTGGCTCCTTAGGCATCGGGTCGGTAAGTCTTCACCATTGGGTTGGGCTGCGCGACCTGTACCATTGGACGATCCAGCACTGGCTCGCGGGCCTGCTGTTCATCATCGTGTTTAACGGCGTGCTCAACGGCTGGCTCTTTCTGTTCATCACGCGGGAGATTCTCGGGCGCATCGACCGCGGCATTCGCATAGACGCACAAGGCAAGCGAATTGATTTCTATCCGCCAGTTGGTCTATAAGTACAAGGACGGGGCGCGCCCCGCCATCAATGGCGTCGACCTCGATATTGCCGACGGCGCCACACTGGCCGTGCTCGGAGCTAACGGCTCAGGCAAGTCTACCCTCGCCCGGCTCATCGGCGGCCTGCTCCCACCGACGGAGGGATCAGTCTTGGTCGATGGAGTCGACACGATGCACCGCCCGGCAGGATGGGCCATGCATCGCCATGTAGGGATGGTGTTTCAGAACCCCCTAAACCAGATCGTCAGCACGGCAGTAGAGAATGAGGTCGCGTTCGGCCTGGAGAATCTGCGGATGGGTAGCTTCGCCATGCAGCAGCGCGTCGACCAATGTCTGGACCTTGTTGGCCTGACGCATCTGCGCGCTGCCAATCCCCACGACCTGTCGGCCGGCGAACAGCAGCGGTTGGGCATCGCGAGCGCGCTTGCCGCAAGCCCTAGCCATCTCATTCTGGATGAAGCAACCGCGCTGCTCGACGATCAGACGCGGACGGAGCTCATGGCACGCGTGCACACGCTTGCTCAGCGGCTGAAGCTGGCCGTGCTGATAATTACGCACCGCATGGACGAGGTGCCGGATGCCGACCGAGTACTCGTGCTGTCGCGAGGTTCCGTCGTGTTTGACGACACGCCAACGTCGCTCTTCAGGCAAGCAGATAAGCTATCTGCCTGGAATCTTAGCCTGCCCCCGCTGCAGGCACTCACAGTATCATTGCGCGATGCAGGGTTCGATGTTCCTATCAGCATCGGTAGCCCCGCAGAACTGGCCGGAGCCCTATGGCCCTGAAACTTGCCGGGATCTCGGCCTGCTATCCCATCGACGAGCAGCGCCTCGTACTGCGAAACATCGACCTGACCATTCCGGACGCCGGTTGCGTCGCCGTGGTGGGCCCGTCGGGCAGCGGCAAGAGTACCTTGGGGCGCGTGATGAATGGCCTGCACAAGCCGAAAGAGGGGGTAGTCGAGATCGACGGCACGGATATTCGCACCATGCCCAGCATTGCCGAGGCGCGCCGCCGAGTGGGCTTGCTCATGCAGCAGGCCGACAACCAGCTGTTCGGCATGACGGTGGGAGAGGATATCCGGTTCGGACCCGAACAGGCGGGGATCGCGCTGGATGAATGCGAGGAACGCGCGGAACGGGCGATGGCGCGCGTGGGGCTCGATCGCGACGCGTTCATCGCGCGTTCCCCGTTCTCCCTGAGCGGTGGAGAGCGCCGTCGCGTGGCCCTCGCGGGCCTGCTCGCGATGCAGCCGCGCCACCTGGTGCTCGATGAGCCGGTGTCAGGGCTCGACCCGGCCGGTCGCAGCACCATCGAAACCGTGATTGCCGAGGCCGCGGAGCAGATGGGTATCGTGCTGCTTACCGCCGATTTGCCGCTGGCACTGCGACTCGCAGCCCGCGTAGTGATCATGGATGCCGGCCGGATTGCGTTCGACGGCTTGGCCGGTGACGCGGTTGCCGATCGCGGGCAACTTGGCAGCCTGCATCTTCTGGCACCGGTCGAAGCCGATGTGCTCGACGAGCTGCGCAAGCGTGGAGCGCCTATCGGACCGACGCCCGACATGCGATCTTCCGCCGTGCTCTCGGCAATCTCGAGCGGCCTGCAGTCGGCATGGCCCAGGAATGGCCTACTGACGGGAAAGGATTCGTCATGTTAAGCGGGCTTGGTCTTGGTACCTACCAAGCCGGCGACTCCATAGCTCATCGACTCGACGGCCGCTCCAAGATCGCGGCGCTGTTCTGTGTGATGGTCGCAGCCTTCGGCGCGCTTCATCTCTACTACTTTGGCGTGATCACGGCAGTGCTCGTGCTCTCGAGCATCGTCGCTCGCGTCGATCAGAAAGCGATGCTGCGCAGCATGGCGCTGGTGCTCGTGCTGCTTGCATTGAGCTGCTTCATCTATGCGCTGCTAATCCCGGGAGACACGGCGTGGCGCCTCGGCCCCATAGTGCTCTCACATGATGGCATCGACTTGGGCGTGCGCATCTTTTTCCAGTCGGGAGCACTGATTTACGGCGCACAGATTCTGACCTTTAGCACCGAGCCGCTGGCCATCGCCACAGCAATTCAGCGTCTTTGCCGGCCCCTCAAAGCGGTCGGCGCTCCGGTTGATGAGCTGGCGATGTTGATCACGCTGGCACTGACCTTCCTGCCGCTGATCCGAGAACAGGTGCGTACCGTTATCGATGCCCAGCTGGCACGCGGCACCGACCTGTGGCACGGACCGCTGGAGACGCGTTTCCGCGCGATGATCAGCCTGTACAATCCCATTATCTCCGCCAACCTGCGTCGCGCTGGGGAACTCGCGACCGCGATGGAGGCTCGGGGGTACAGCGTAGGCAACCCTCGCAGTCACCTGCGCGAGCAGCGTTTCGCCTGGCCCGACTACGTACTCATGGCTCTCAGCCTGGCACTGGCCGTCGCGGCCTTCATCGCTTGAGCACTGCGCTCTGGGTTGCTGTACGCACCAGGCATGCAGGACCATCGTCTTTAGCGGCCACGCCTGCAGACCCAAAGGCCTGCCCCTTCGGCGATGGGGACCAGCCCGAGACGTGTAGGCGGGGCTCCGTCCGTAGCCGCCGCCGTCCGTCCTACGAACCTCACCGGGTTCGGCCTAATTCAAGGCAGGCAATGCGAACCAGGATTGCTTGGTCATCTCGGGCGCTTGCTGAGCGAAGACGCCACTGCTTGGAAGAATCACAGTGAACACCGAACCGGCGCCGATGACACTGGACACCTCGATGCGCCCGTGGTGAGCCTGCGCCGAGCTTTGCGCGATGGCCAGACCCAATCCGGTACCCTCGTGGTTACGCGAGCGGGCTTGGTCGGCGCGGTAGAAGCGCTCGAAGACGTGGGGCAGGTGTTCAGGCTCGATTCCTATCCCCGAGTCCGAGATCGAAACCCGAATCTCATCAAGGGTAGTCTCGACCGCGACGTAGATGTGACCACCTAACGGTGTGTAGTTCAGCGCATTGTCGAGCAGATTGATGAATAGCTGCTTGAGCCGCGTGATGTCTCCAAGGATCGTGGCCGGGCCTTCAAGCATGTGGGTAAGCAGAATGCCCCGGTCCTTGGCAAGCGGCTGCATGCCGGTCACAATGCTGTCGATAAGGTCGTCCAGCGCCACGGGCTCGTGCTCGACAAATGCGACGTCAGTATCAAGTCGCGTCAGCGTTAACAGGTCGGAAACGATGTGCGAGAGTCGAGTGACTTCCTCCTGAGCGCTCTGGAGAGTCTCGCGGTACTCTTCCACCGACCGCGGGCGCCGGAGCGCCAGGTCGATGTCAGCCTGCATGACGGTCAGCGGAGTCCGCAGCTCGTGAGAAGCGTCGGAGGTGAACCGTTTTTGCCGATCGAACGAGGCCTGGAGGCGCGCGATCATATCGTTGAAGGTGGACGCCAGGCGCCCAATCTCGTCGTGCTGCCTAATCCGCAGCCGCTCATTGAGGTCATGGATGGTGATTTTGCGGACCCTCTTGCTCATATCGTCGATTGGCCGCAAGATACGTCCGGTGAGGAACCAGGCACCGGCCCCGGAAAGAAGCGTCATGACGGCGGCCGCCATGATGATTGTGCGCTGCAGCAGCGAGACGGTGTCCTCAGTATCCTGTTCGGAGGCCTGAAGCACGAGCACTGCCTGATCCTCAATGGGCACCACGACCACGCCGTTGTCCCCGTTCGACCCCTCGAGGGTCAGGCTTTGTGGTGACTGCGAGACGAGCGCCTGGGTGATAGCCTGCTTCGTCTTGGGATTGGTGGTAACCTTGGGATCTGCCGGCTTTGAGCTGGTAACAGGGTGTCCATTTGGATCGAAAAGAGGTTGGCCGTTCGCTCCAAGGAATGCATACTGGTAGTCCTTGGACGTGTTTACGTCGCCGCTTGCAGTCTCGGCCGTCACATTCACGTGGACACCAATGTCGGGGTAGCCCACGGGAACCGAGGTGATCTTGAACTGTTTGACAACCTTCGTGGCCGCCTGCTGCACGCTTTGCTCAAAGTTGTTATAGAGGACGTTGTTGAGCCCGATTACGATGGCGCCGCTGAATAGGGCGAAAGCAGCCGCCAACAACAGTGTGTATGTCAGCGTCAATCGGAAGCGGATCAATCTGAATCGCCACATAGACCCAGTATATGCCGTCTTTGACACCAGGCATAGTGGCTGCTACGCTTCACAGTAGGGGCGGTTGAGTCTCCACGTCCGCCAGACAGGGGAACAATATGGACGCGATGCGGTCTCGGCTGATTCGATGCGCGGTGGTTGTAGTGCTCGTGGGCCTCGGGGCGAGTCCGTACGTGGCACATGGGGCGGGCACCCCGGCCGGCATGGCGCCGGCAACCGCGTCACAACCAACTGACCAGCTGGTCTGGCAAGGCAAGATCCTGCCGATCGTCACCGATGTCTTTACATCCATCAACAATCTTGGCGTTGCAATCCAGAATGACGATGCTACCAGCATCTCGAAGGCGGGCGACCAGTTTTCTGGGGAGTTGATTCGCTTTCAGCGCGTGTTGCCTGTTCCCCAGGCGGACATCAAGACTGCCCAGGCTTTCGCCAAGGGCTTGAAGGACCTGGGGGGTGGCAGCAAAACCCTGGCTATTGCCTTGCAGGCCGCGAGCCGTACGGGACTACAGCAGGCGGAGAAGCAACTCGAGGCCGGCCTGCAGGAATTTCAGCAGGCGATTGACCAGGTTCGCAGCCGGTCTGGCCCTCTCGCCGAGCCCACGGTAGCGCCGATGGCAAACGCCAGTCCAACTGCTACTCCGGTGATCCGAGGGCTCCCGTAGCGCATGGAAACCACACTGGTCAAGCGCTACCTGTCGTGGGACGAGATCCAACGTCTCGTCGAGCATCTAATTCGCAGCTACCTCAGAGACATACTGTTTGACGCCATGCTGGTGATCACGCGCGGCGGTATGGTCCCTGGCTGTCTGATAAGTGAGAAGATCGGTCTGCGCAATATTCTCGTCGCGGCCGTTGTCTACTACACGGACGTGGATCGTACGCTCGACACGCCCATATTCCTGCAGTTTCCCACAGATACTCTCCTTGCCGGGAAGCGTGTCCTGGTGGTGGACGACGTATGGGATAGCGGCCGGACAATCATGGCGGTGAAGGAGCGTCTCAACGCCGTGCGCTGCAACTATAAGGTCGCGGTGCTGCACTACAAGCCAGGTCGCTCGCGCTATGGCGACGAGATGCCTGACTTTCATGCCGAGGCAACCGATGACTGGCTCGTGTATCCCTGGGACCGCGAGCGCTGATTCCACGTACGTCAGCTAGCTGGGATGAGCCTCCGAGCCTCTCGCTAGCCAGATAGTTCAGGCCTGTTCGCTAGGTGGCATGGGCAGCCGTTGCGCCTGGCCCTGTTTGCCGCCCAATTAGGCGCTCGCTGACAAGACAAACGAAGGGGAGGGGCTCCGATTTCAACCCCTCCCCAAGTCATTGCCTTCATTTAGCTTCGCGTAGGAGTTCAGTTTTGCTACACCTCGCAAAGATTCAAGCAAGGGCCGGCGACGATGCGGATTATCCGCTGCCTGCGTCCACTCGAGATCATCGAAGGCTCAAGGGCCTATTCGTAGCGCTGGCGTGGGACCGTCGGCCGGCCCGTGGATGGACGTCCTTCTGTCGCCGCCCGGCACGTCGCTGGCTAGTGCATGCATTCACTGCCAGGTGCCTGGGCCGGTCTCAGTCGACTTGAAGGACTCCAAATAGAAGGTACGGCTTCCTCAGTGCGTACATGGGAAGTCTCCTTTCTATGCGCCCGATGGGAGGCTGTGAGCCTCCAAGTGCCTTCGCACTAAGGTCATGCTACGTCGCAGGAGGCCTAGTGTCAAGACCCCCATGTGGACGATCCGAATGTGCGAAGTCACCTCCGCACGCGTCCAACCTGGGCACGGCACAGGCGCCATCTGGAGGTGCAGACGATGCTTGAAGGCGCATCAGAGCCCCGGACTGCTGTGCATGAGCCCGCCATCCACGAAGACCGTTGTTCCGGTCACGTAGCTTGCGGCATCGCTCGCAAGAAAGGCCACGACCTGCGCAATCTCCTCTGGTCTTGCCAGCCGGCCAAGTGGAATGGCGGCATTGAGACGTCCTAGCGCGGCCGGATCGCCGAGCGTCTGCTGGTTGATGGGTGTAGCCACGGCGCCCGGTCCAACGCCAACCACGCGGATGTTGTGCCGGGCCAGCTCATCAGCCGTGGTACGTGTCAGCATGCGCATACCACCTTTGGAGAGACAGTAGGCGGTGTTGCCCGGCATGGGCCAATCCTCGTGCACGGAGGTGATATTGATGATGCAGCCACCGCTGCCTTGCGCGAGCATCTGCTTGGCAGCAAGCTGTGTGCCAAAGAAGGCGCTCTTGAGGTTGATCGCAAGCACCTTGTCATACTGATCTTCCGTGGTGTCGAGCACGGACGTGCGAGTCTCGATGCCGGCATTGTTGATCATTATGTCAACACGTCCGCATTGCCGAACCGCCGTGTCGATTAACCGCTGCAGGTCCGTCACCCGGCTGACGTCGGCGGAAATCCCGGTGGCCTTGATGCCGAGCGCCGCCACTGCTCGTTCCAGCTCTTCTGTCGCCTCCGGGTGCGCTACATAGTCGATGACGACGTTCGCGCCCTCTCGCGCCAGGGCCAGCACTATTGCGGCGCCAATACCGCTGTTGCCGCCCGTGACAATTGCAACCTTACCCTGCAGGTCCATCTCTCGTATCCTCCTCAGTGGCAGCACCGTCGGGCCTTGCTATGATGGTACGCACAGGCTAGTTAAGGAGGAATACGCATGGGCAACCTGGAAGCGCTGAAGCGCGAGGTCCTTCACGTAGCAAGGCGCATGTCGGGACTCGGTTTGGTAGCCAACATGGGGGGCAACGTCAGCGCCCGAGATCCCCAGAGCAATCGCATCGTCATCACCCCGAGCGCCTATGCCTACGACGTGATGACGGAAAACGATGTGGTCGAGGTGGACCTTTGGGGAAAGGTTGTGTCGGGCCGGCACACTCCCTCCTCGGAAACGCCGGTGCACTGCCTGGTCTATCGTGAACGGCCCGCGGTGTGCGGCATTGTGCACACCGAGCCACCGTACGTCAACGCCTTCGGCATGCTCGACCGGGAGATACCACCGGTGCTGGCGAATCTGCTGGCCGCAGTTGGTGGGTCCGTCCCAGTCATGCCGGTGCAGGCGAGTGGAACGGAGGCCTTCGGCCGGGACATGCTCCAGGTAATGGGCAGTACACCGGCGGTAATTTGGTCTCACCACGGACTGCTCACGGTTGGCTCGACGCTTGCGCAAGCCTTTGAGCGAACGTGCTTTATCGAGGACGGAGCCAAAGCTTACCACCTGGCACTCCAGCTGGGGCAGCCGACCGCGCTCTCGCATGACCAGTTTACCCATCTTGTCGGTTAGCCAGGCTGGCATATACTGAGAGCACATGCAGGGCGATCCCGGCGCGCCAACGTGTCGCCTGGATGCCTTGAGCTGCAGCACAGTGGAGTGGACCGCAAGGAGCCGCCGATGATCGAACCCGAGGGCATTATTCAGTTCCCCGGCTTTATGCTCGCCATCGTTTTGGGCACTGAAGCGGTGCTGGCGCTCCTGTCCCCACTATTTGGCATGGGATGGGGCTTGTGGACCGCGTACCTGGTGAGCGCCACCATCGCGCTCATTCTGTCAGTGCGGTTCGTGTGGTCGCGCTAGGCCTATCGCCGAAGTGGCCTGGCGTGTACGCACGCTAAAATACGCCATTCGCATAGGGACTTATCGGCGCGGCCACATTGACATGCGTGGTGTGCACCTGGTAGTATAGGCATTGAACATCCGTTCTATAGTATCAGGAGGTAAGGCCATGCCACGTCAGAGTGGGGAGTTAATGCGGCAGCGCATCGAGCAGGCCATTGCTGAGTTAACCGCGCGTAATGGTCGGCCACCAACCAACCGCGAAATCGGCGCGTGGGTAGGCGGCGCCACAGCCAAGTCTACCGGTCACATCGACTACCATCTGCGGTACATGCGCGAACAGGGTATTATCAGCCACGAGCCGCACAAGAGCCGCGGCATCACGCTGCTCCGCACCTCACGGGCGGTCCAAGGTTCGGCGCCGCAACTGCGTATTCCGCTTGCGGGTCAAATTGCCGCCGGCGCGGCGATTGAAGCTACGGAGTTGCAGGACGACTACGTCGATCTCACCGACGGCATGTCGTTTGGCAGCGACGTGTTTGCGCTGCGCGTGAAGGGCACTTCGATGATCGAGGACCATATCGACGATGGTGACCTGGTCATCGTACGACGACAAGACTCCGCGGAAAACGGCGACACTGTGGTGGCGCTGCTTACTGACAGCAACAACGAGCGCGGCGAAGCAACGCTCAAACGGTTCTACCGCGAGAAGGGCGGCAAAATCAGACTGCAGCCGCGCAACCCGGAGATGACGCCAATCATCAAGGATGCCGCAAACGTCAAGGTGCAGGGCAAGGTCATCTCGGTCATCCGGCAAATCTAGCCGCTACTCCGAGCGCTGGTCGACGACGTACGCGCTCGCCTGAACCTGCTTGGCCTGCTTCTTGAGCTGCGCGGCGATGTCGCTCACCTCATACTCGCTCGCCAGGAGGCGACGGCGATTCGTGACGACGGCGATTGACACTGTGACGATGGGGAACTCTTGGCGCAAGCCTTGACGATTCCTGGTGCTGACGAAGCCGCGAGCCCGATCCTCGGCGTCGTAGAGCAACGGTACTAGCGCGTCGAATTGCTGGATGAGCTCCTGGCAGATGCGCTGGGCCTCCTCCTCGTCCTCCCGAAGGATGGCAACGAAATCGTCGCCGCCCACGTGTCCAACGAATGCATTATCGTGGCCCGAAAGCACCACCGACCGCAGAATACCTGCCAGCGTCTTGATCAGATCATTACCCCGCAGGAAGCCGTAAGCATCGTTAAACGACTTGAAGTTATCTAGATCGATGTACAGAACGTAGAGATTCCTTCTCTGATCCTGGAGGGTCTGCTTGAGGGCGCGCTCAATCTGGGTGTTACCCGGCAGACCAGTCAGCTCGGAGAGCAGGTGCTCTTCGGCGTGCCGCAGCTGCGTGCGAACGCGTGCCAGGAGCTCCTTGACAGCAAACGGCTTGCCAACATAGTCATCCGCGCCAAGCGCGAGGCCGGTGATCCGGTCTTCCGTATCGTCGAGCGCGGAGAGGAAGATGACCGGAATGTTGGCGGTGCGCGGCTGCAGTTTGAGCTCTCGCAGCACGTCCCACCCGCGCATGTCGGGCAGCATCACGTCGAGAATCACCAGCTGCGGCTGATCCAAGGTGGCGCGGTGCAAGCCCGATGCGCCGTCGGAGGCCACGAGCACGGTATACCCATCTAGCTCCAATGCCGAGGTTACGAGGTCGCGAATATTCGGATCGTCATCAATGCACAGGATAGTGCTAGTCTGCATCGTCCGGGTCCGGTTCACTGTCGTCGTCCTCGTCGTCACCCTGATCATCATCGAACGTGCCGTCGCCTGCCGCGTCCGCTGCAGTGCCGAGGTCGGCCGAGACTTCTTCGAGATCGCTCTCGGATTGCCCTGCTGCATCTGCAGCTGGCGCCCCGTCAGCACTGTCGCCATTCTGGATCGCTATGCAGGCCATTGAGACCACGCTATCACCCTCGTTCAGACTCATGACCCGAACGCCCTGCGTGTTTCGTCCCGTCTTGCGGACAGAGCTCACGGGGAGGCGGATGACCTGCCCGGCTGCCGACATCATCACCATCTCCATACTATCAGAAACAACAGCGGCTGCAACAATGGAGCCCACTTTGTCGGAATCCTTGATGGTATGTACACCAGAGCCATTGCGCCCTTGTTGGCGATAGTTGTCGACCGAGGTGCGCTTGCCGATGCCCCGTTCGGTAACCACGAACAAGTCATGACCGGGCTTGGCTAGTCCCATCGCCACGAGGCTGTCGCCCTCGCGCAGACTGATACCCTGAACGCCCGCGGCGGTCCGGCCCATCGAACGCACCCGGCTCTGCGCAAAGCGAATGGCACGCCCATCCGAGGTCACCAGCATGATGTCCTCGTCCCCTTGAGCAGCCTCAACCCACTCGAGCTCATCGGCTTCGTCCACCGTAATGGCGTGCAGCCCACTGCGTCGAACGTTGGTGAAGTTCTCGAGTGGCGTACGCTTGATCACGCCGCGGCGTGTGGCCAGCACCAGATAGCCTTCGCGCAGTCCGTTCTTGGGCATGACGAGGACAGCGGCGACGCCTTCGCCCGGCTCTAGCGCGATGAGATTATTCACCGGCACGCCCCGCGCCTGGCGTCCCGTGGCTGGGAGCTCATACACCTTGAGCTGATACGCGCGACCTCGGGTGGTGAAGAACAGCAGCCAGTCGTGCGTATTGCACGCGAGTAGCCTAATCACCTCATCGGTCTCGCGCGCCACCATGCCTACAATACCCTTGCCGCCGCGCCGCTGCGGCCGGTAGGTGTTTGCCGGAATGCGCTTGGTGTAGCCGCGTGTAGTCATGGTCACAATCACATCCTCGGGCGCGACGAGGTCATCGAGCGTCAAGGTAGTGATCTCTTCTTGGATTATCCGAGTTCGGCGATCATCGCCATACTTCGCGCGTAGCTCCTTCAGCTCGTCCACGATGATGGCATCGACGCGGGCCGAATCGGCGAGAATCGAACGGTACTCCGTGATACGCGCCTGCACTTCGCCGAGCTCGTCGCGAATCTTCTGCTGCTCCAGTGCGGCCAGCCTGCTGAGCTGCAGCGCGAGGATGGCCTTTGCCTGCGTTTCGGACAGTTCGAACCATGCCTGTAGCGTTTCGTTGGCTTCATCGGTGTTCTGGGCCGCGCGAATCGTGGCAATAACGTCGTCCAGGTTGTTGAGCGCAATAGCCAGGCCCTCGAGGACATGCGCCCGTGCTTCAGCCTTGCGCAAGTCAAATTCGGTACGCCTGCGCACCACGTCCCGACGGTGGTTGACGTAGTAGCGCAGCGTCATCTCGAGCGGCAGCACGCGCGGCTGATTGTCCACCAAAGCCAGCATGTTGATGGAGACGCTCTCCTGCAACGAGGTGTGCTTGAACAGCTGATTCAAGACGTGCTGGACATTGGCATCCCGCTTGAGCTCGATCATCAGGCGCATGCCGTCCCGGTCGGATTCGTCGCGCATGTCCGCGATGCCGTCGATCTCGTGCTGCTGCACGAGCTCCGCAATGCGCTCCTGGAGCTTGCTCTTGTTCACCTGGTATGGCAGCTCGGTGACGATGATGGCGGTACGGCCCGTGCGGCTCTCCTCAAGATGGTGCTTGCAGCGCAGGATAATACGCCCGCGTCCGGTGGCGTAGGCATTGGTGATGCCCTCTTGTCCCAGGATGATGCCGCCGGTAGGGAAGTCGGGGCCCTTGATGAATTCGCTCAGCTCCATCACCGTTGATTCGGGATGGCGAATAAGGTGAATGATGCCGTCCACCAGCTCGCGCAAGTTGTGTGGCGGGATATTCGTGGCCATGCCCACCGCGATGCCATTGGTGCCGTTGAGCAGCAGTTGCGGCAGACGTGCCGGCAGCACGGACGGCTCCTGCTCGTTCCCATCGTAGTTGGGAACGAAATCGACGGTGTCCTTATCGAGGTCGACGAGCATTTCGTCCGCGATGGCCGCCATGCGCGCCTCGGTGTAGCGCATTGCGGCAGGCGCGTCGCCGTCCACCGACCCGAAGTTGCCCTGACCGTCGATGAGCGGATAGCGCATGGTAAAGTCCTGCGCCAGCCGCACCATACTGTCGTATACGGCCACGTCACCATGAGGATGGTACTTGCCGAGAACCTCGCCGACGACCGTGGCGCTCTTGCGGTAGTGAGCTGAGGAGCGCAGGCCAAGTTGATTCATGGCGTAGAGCACGCGCCGATGCACCGGTTTCAGCCCGTCCCGCACGTCGGGAAGCGCGCGTGAGACGATCACGCTCATGGCATAGTCGAGATACGCCTCGCGCATCTCGTTTTCGATGTGCACCTCGCGCACGCTGCCTATGTTTGCTCCCACGCAGTGGCGCCTTTCGTGTAACGCCGCGCACCATCACACGCGCAGCAAAGCACAAGCAGGAGCAAGAAGCGTGACGCCGAAGGAACCCCAATACCAGAGGAGATCAGGTGGAGCTTCACCCTCAAAAGCGATCTTGTCTTCACGTTTTGCTCTAATATAGTATACTTTCTGCGCCAAACCGGGGTCAAACGCCGCGCCACTAACGCAGGGCAATAATGGCCGCGAAGCGACCGGTGTGGCCGCCGTCGCCCCGATGCGAGAAGAATTGGTCGCGATGGCAGCGCGTACAGATCGCCGCGTGCTCGATGCGCTCCGTGCCCAGGCCCGCGGCGCGAAGTTGGCCGACTGCGACAGCCCAGAGATCGACGTTGCGGCCCTGAATGTAGGGCCCAAGGCTCCGTGGAAGCTCGGACGTTGGGTCGGTGAACTCGGCGCAACACGGACCGAGGCCAGGCCCGATGCCCGCGAGCATTGCGTCGGGCCGGCTGCCGTAAGCTAGGCGCATGGCCTCAACCGCGGCGTCGATCACACCGGCGACGAGTCCGCGCCAGCCTGCGTGGACCAGCCCCACAGCAGGGGTGGCAGGATCAAACAGCAGTAGCTGCAGGCAGTCGGCCGCGGTGACCAGTAGTGCCTGGCCCGAGATCGCCGAGATCAGGGCGTCAACTTGCCGCACGACGTGGCTGCCGTCCAGCAACGCCTCCGTCGGCGACCGCTCCAGGCATCCGATCCGTGCGCCGTGCACGAGTCCCGCCGCGGTGACCGCGGGTAGCGTAAGTCCCAACGCCCGCGCGCAGCTGGCGCGGTTGCGCGCGACATCCGACGAGCGGTCGCCGACGAGATACGAGACGTTGAGCGAATCAAACGGGGCTTGGCTGACGCCGCCATGCCGCGTGAAGATCGCATGGTCTACCGCGCTCTGGTATGGCTCGAACAATTGGAATCGGATAGCGGGTACCGCTAGCACCATTGAGCAGCCACCCCAAAGCTCCCCTGGCGCTTGCTGGCCAGGCCTCAACGACAGCGCCGGCCATGAAAACTGCTCGTACGGGCGATCGCCTCCTCGAGATTAGCGGCGGGAAAGCTCTTCGCGTCGTCGCCCAGCTCGATTGTACCAGGTAGATGAGCCGCATTCCTTCCCTGGCAGTCAGAGCATATTCACGTTCCGAAACCTACTATTGAAGGTAAGGGACCAACGGGTCACTTTACATGAACCCGTTCGAGCAGGATAGTGGCCACATGGGCACTCCGATGGTTCGGCTCACGCGCGGCTGAAGAGTAGGAGGTGGATGCATGACTCCCAAGCAGATCGCCGTTAGCTGCCCCAACCCTTTCTGCGCTGCGCCGGCCTCGCTTGGCCTTTGCACACGGTTCGCGAGCGGCTTTGGGCTGCAGCTGGGCCAGGGCGGTACGCGTAGCGCGCGGTGGGACGACACGCACTGCCTGGTGTGTGGCCACTTCTCGTCGCCCTACTCGGGTCCCGACCGCCAGGGCAGCGACCTACGGTCGGATGCTAACTGGCTACAGGCCGTCGATCGGGCGCTGGTGCAGACGGTGCCCTCGGGTCTGGCGTCTTTCCTAGCTGCTCGCGACCTGGGTGTTCACGACCTGTTGGCCATGCGCCACGCAGTGCAAGGGCTGCGCGACCTGGACGTTCTAGCAGCAACCGTCCCCGGCTTCCCGCAGGTGGGGTTGCTGCGCGTCTTTGCCGGCATGGATCTGCCCGACCGGTTTGGTGTGTCGCACGGGGAAGCCGAGAGCGAGCCGTTTGCCAGGAAAGTCCGGGTGCTCGGCCGCCTTCTGGGTGCGACAAGTGCCGAGGGAAGTCCGCGCTATTGCGCTGGGTACGAGCCGCCACCCTCCTGGTACTTCTACGCCGACGACGCCTTCATCGGCCTGCTCCATCTGGAGCCGAATCGCGGCTATCGGGGTCAGCTTACGATCGATGACTGCTTGAGCCGGCTGCTGCATACAAGTTAGAGCGTCGAGCGAGATCGCTACCCCGAGGAACTACCGATGCAAGAGGCCACGGCTGCCTCGACCTACGTGATTCGCGGGGTATAATGGTGCGAGGCAACACGAGAGCTACCGCGCACGTGCTCCGGGACTGCTGCCTGTATCCCGTGGTGCGCTGGCCGGCGGACGACACGGAGGAGAGCTTCTGATGGGTTCAAAGCCCCTTGTTTTCGTCGACGGCGAGGAAGGCACCACCGGCCTGCAGATTCTCGATCGTCTGCACGCTCGGCCCGACGTCGAAATGCTCCACATTGATCCAGCGCAGCGCAAAGATCCGGAGGCGCGCCGGGCGCTGCTAAACGAGGCGGCTGTGGCGATTCTCTGCCTGCCCGATCAGGCCGCACGAGAAGCGGTCTCACTCGTGTCGAATCCGAGGACGAAGCTGATAGATGCCAGCACCGCGCATCGAACCGCTCCTGACTGGGCGTACGGCATCCCGGAGCTGGGCTACGGCACGCGCGAGGCCATCAGGGCCGCCAGCCGCGTGTGCGTGCCGGGCTGCCACGCCACGGGCTTCGTCATGAGCGTCTATCCCCTGGTGAAACTGGGCATCCTGCCGGCGGACTGCCCCCTCACCTGCCATTCCATCACGGGCTACAGCGGCGGCGGTAAGAAGCTCATTTTCCAATACGAAGATCCCAGTGTCGATCGCAACAAGCTGAACAGCCCGCGACCTTACGCGCTGAACCTCAAGCACAAACACCTGCCGGAGATGCAGGTGCGTAGCGGGCTAGCGTTCTCGCCGATCTTCACGCCCATCGTGGACGATTTCTACAAGGGCATGGTGGTGTCGGTACCACTGTTCCCGCGCCTGTTGGCGCGCCGAGCTACGGCGATGGACATCTGGGCTGCGCTGAGCATGCACTATGAGTCCGAGCCATTCGTGCGGATCATGCCGTACGAGGCTGAGCCCGTGCTAGACGGCGGCTTCCTTGACGTTCAGACGTGCAATGACACAAACCGCGTGGATATGTTCGTGTTTGGCAATGCAGAGCGCGTAGTCGTCTCGGCACGCCTCGACAACCTCGGCAAGGGCTCTTCGGGAGCCGCCGTGCAAATCCTGAACCTCTTGCTCGGCGTCGAAGAGACCCGTGGCCTCTAGCCTGGCGGCTGATACGCGCAAGCCGGATCTGAGGCGAGCGGATCGCCCGTCGTCGCCCAGGCGCGGGCGCGGCTACCGCCGCAGACCGCACGATACGAGCACCGGTGACACTTCCCCTTGAGGCGATATGGATCGCGCAGACTCTGGAAGAGGGGATGCCCGCGGTAGATGTCTGTGAACGACACATCGCGCACGTTGCCCGCGGACAGCTGCAGGAAGCCGCTCGGCATGACCTCTCCGACGTGCGAGACAAAGGCAAACCCATTGCCATCGTTCACGCCCTTCTGTTCGGGCGCCCGCCCCTCGCGGAAGGCGTAGCCTGCGCCCGTGGCTTCCCACCGTACCTCGGCGCTCGGCACATCAGGCGCCAGACCACGCGCTAAGCGCTCACCCTGAATCACCACGCGCCGGTAGTGCTGGGCAGCTGTAGTACGCACGCGGAATGGCACCTGCTGGGACAACGTCCAGAGCCAGTCCAGCGTCAGCTCGGTCTCCTGCGCATCGAGCATGTCGTCGCCCCTGCCGCGTCCGGTAGGCACGAGGAAGAAGAGGTTCCAGACCTGGATCCCCGTGTCCACGAGCAGACCGGCCAGCGCATGCAAGTCGGCGACTGTCTGCCTGGTGACGGTGGTCCCGATTTGCAAGGGCATGGCAACGGCACGCGCGCCCTGCATGATACGCAAGGTTCGGGCATAGGAGCCCGTCACGCCGCGAAAAGCATCGTGCGTGGCCTCCAGCCCGTCGAGACTGACGTGCACCATCGAAACGCCGGTGTCTCGCAGCTGCCGCAGCCTGCCCGGCGTGGCCAGCGCGGTGGCCGATGGTGACACAGCCACGCGCAGGCCGCGTTGCACCGCGTGCTGGGCGAGGTCAACCAGATCTCTGCGCATGAACGGGTCGCCGCCAGTCAGCACCAGGATTGGCCGGCCAATCGCCGCCAACTCGTCGATCAGCCTCCGGCCATCAGCGGTGCTCAGCTCATTCGGATCGCGTTGCGGCATGGCCGATGCTCGGCAGTGCCGGCACGCGAGGGCGCAGGCGCGCGTCATCTCCCAAGCAACCACGAAGGGCGTCTGGTTGAAGTCGACGTCGAAATAGTGTGGCCGCGCAGCCGGGCTAGCCATGGCTGCCGGCCGCCACGAGCTCGCGAGTCCTCACCTCACCGTGGATTTCGTCAGTAGTGAGGTAACACGCCGGGTCGGACGCCCAGCGATCGCCGGTCAGCACCTCGGCACGCGCCCGGAAGTTGCCATTGCAGAGATCGAGGAAGCGGCAGCTGGGGCACCGACCCTTGAGCAGCGGCCGGCGGTTTCTGAACTCCGCCAGCGTCGAGTTCTCCGGATCGGACCAGATCTTGCTGAAGGGTTTGGTGCGCACGTTCCCCAGAGATGCCTGCCACATGAATTGGTCCGGGTGGACCTGCCCGCGAAAGTCGACCTGTGAGATCGCGATGCCGGAGCGATTGCCTCCCGTCCGGCTCGCCTCCTCCCAGACGCGCTCTGCTTCGGCTGGACCACGCTCGCGCAGCACCCAGAGGTAGAGGTACGCCGCATCGGCGTGATTATCTACGGTCAGGATCTCGATGGGAATGCCGCGCTCGACGTAGCCGGCGGCACGCCGGATAATCTTGTCGACCGCCGCGCGCGCCACTTCCGGCGTGAGCATGTCGTCTTGCAGAAAGCGGCCCCGACCGGTTGGCACCAGGTGGTAGAAGCAGACGCGGCCGATACCTTCCTCTTCGACCAGCCCGAACAGTCCATCCAGGTCGCCGACGGTGTGGCGCGTCAGCGTCAGGCGCAATCCGGTTTTCAGTCCTGCCGCGCGGCTGTTGCGCAGGCCCTGCAATGCAGCTTGGTAGGCGCCATGCTGGCCGCGGAAACGGTCGTGCGTCGCCTCGGTCCCGTCGAGGCTAATACCCACGTACCCCACACCGATATCGCTGATGCGCCGGGCCACGTCGGAGGTTATCAATGTCCCGTTGGTCGACAAGGTGATGCGAATGCCCAGCTTTGTGGCATGCGAGGCAAGGTCGAGGAGATCCGGTCGTATGAGCGGCTCACCGCCTGAGAGCATGACGACAGGCACGCCAAACTCGGCGAAATCCTCCAGCATGCGCTTGGCTTCCTTCGTCGTCAGCTCGCCTGGAAACGGTGTCGACTGGGCCGTGGCATAACAGTGGACGCACAGCAGGTTGCAGTGCCGGGTCGCGGTCCACACGACGACAGGGCGATGCCAGGCATCCTGTTGATCGGCGCCGTAGCGCAGATGATCCGTGTCAGTTCGTATGCCACCGAGAAGTCTGGTTATGCCTAGCATCGCCTTGGCCCCCTGCCATGTACATGCGTTAGGTGAATGATTGCCGCCACACTAAAATAAGGTTCACCTATAGCATCGGCGCTGGCAGCCAGCGGTGCTAGGGCCAAAGGGCCTGACATTGGTGGCCGCATGTGCATCTTCAGCACGCGCAAACTACCGATACGCTGCCGCCTGCAGCGTGAATAGCTCGGCGTATCTGCCCCCGAAGCGCATGAGCGCCTCATGAGTACCTTGCTCGATCAGGCGACCGTGCTCGATCACGAGGATGCGGTCGGCCATGCGCACAGTGGAGAAGCGGTGCGAGATGTAGATAGCCGTTCGGCCGATCGTGAGCTGTTTGAGCCGGGCAAACAGGTCGTACTCGGCCTGGGCATCGAGGGCCGCCGTCGGCTCGTCGAGAATTAGGATCTGAGCATCGCGCATGAAGGCCCGGGAAAGCGCGACCTTCTGCCACTCGCCGCCCGACAGCTGGTGACCCTGATCGAACCAACGACCAAGCAGGGCCTCGTAGCCTTCGGGCAATCGCTCAATCAGCTCCGTCGCGCCGCCACGAGCAGCCGCTTCGCGGACTGCCTCCAGATCCTCGAGTTGCTCGAGGCGCCCTACCCCAATGTTCTCCTTGGCCGAAAGATAGTAGGTCGCATAGTCCTGGAAGATCACCCCAATTTGCGAGCGCAGCTCATCCGGGTCGTACTCGCGCGCATCTCGACCATCGATGAGCACCTGCCCCTCTTGTGGGTCATACAAGCGAGCAACCAGCTTCACGAGGGTCGTCTTCCCGGCTCCGTTGCGCCCCACCACGGCGATCGTTTCACCGGGGTTGACGGTAAAGCTGAGGTCGCTTAGCGCGGGCAGCTCCGAGCCCTTGTACTGGTACGTCACGTTGCGAAACTCGATCCCTCGAGTGAAGGGCCGCGCGACCGGCACGGGCGATTCCGGCCTAGCTATGCGCGGCTGCATATCGAGCAGGTCGAAGAGCGTGTTGAGATAGAGATTGTTCTCGTACATGGTCGAAAGGCTGCTCAGCAGGGTCTGAAAATTGCTTTGCACTGAGGTTGCGGCGCCGGTGTAGAGCGTCAGGTCCCCGAGCGTGACCTTGCCGTGAACCGCGAGCAGCGCCACGTACAAGTACGTGCCGCTGCTCACCAAGATCGTAAGCGTTCCCCAGGCAAATCCCGCAAGGTATCGGCGCGTCACCAAGCCTTGCTGCTCTTCGTAGTAGTCGTCGGCAAGCCTGCGAAAGCGTCCCGCGAAGAAGCGGGCCAGGGTGAACACCGAAATCTCTTTGCTGTACGTGTCTGTCGTCAGCAGCGTGGTCAGGTAGTTCATGCGGCGGCGTGCCGGCGACTGGCGCCGCATCATCATGAAACCCCACCAGCCGTACCGCGAGTTCGAGACGAACGCGGGAATGGGCGCCACCAAGGCGAGCACGGCGAGGAACCACTCGAGCTGCAGCAGCAATCCCAGCATGGACACAAAGGTGAGTGCCGTTCGCACAAGCCCAAAGGTGCTTGAGACCATTTGCACGGGGCGGGACGCCGCCTCTTGCTGCACCTGCTGCAGCATGTCGTACGTGGCCGGATCTTCAAAGAAGCTCAGATCGAGACGCCCGGCTTGCTCCATCACCATGAGCTGGACCGCAAGCGAGACCCGCTCTTGCAAGAGCTGCTGGCTGATATTCGACAAAGTCTGGAAGAGGCTGCTGGCAGCGGCAAGGGCCAGTTGCAGCAGTGCCAGCACGACCACCGGGCTGATATCCACGGACGACCCGCTCTGGCGGATTGCATGCACCACGGCGTCGATGAGCAGCTTGGACAGATACACCTGCGACACCGGCACGGCGGCCTGGGCAATGGTCATCACGGCCATCAGCAGGGTCAGCTTCTTGCTGGCCCGCCACACCAAGGCGAGGACCCGCGGCACGCCCGCCGCGGTTCCCCGCACGTTGCGGACCATGGTTGCCCAATGCCCTGCCGGCTCCTTGCCGGCAGCCTGCTTGCCGGCCCGCCCGGGTCCGGCGCCGTGAAAGCCATTGCCGAGATCTTTGGCGGAGGGAGATGGCCTCATGTAATCAGTATGCCCGGCCAGGTGGCCTGATGAAACCCGGCCCTCTGGGAGATCTCTGGGATTGTCCTTCTCCAGAGGAAGTGGTAGGCTTGCGCCACAAGGTTGGTGGTGCAAATGATGCGGTTGAATCCGGCGGCTTTGGGATCCGAATTCCTGGCGGTGCAAAGGGCACTGGTCCTGCGGTTGAGTGCTGACCGGATGCGACTGGACCAGCACGTTACTGCCGAGGCGCTGGCCATGCCGCGTGAGGAGCTCTTGGCCGCAATCATAGGGGAGTGCACCCGCATCGGCCTACAAGCTACACCATCCCTTGCAACGCTTAACGCGAGCCTCGCGTCTGCCTCACCAGGTAGCTGGGTAACGTTGCTTCAGGGAGTAGGTCCCACGGCGCCAGTACATGGGCACATGGAGCTACTGATGGAGGTGCCTGTACTGAGTGCCGCCCAGGGCGTGCGCATGAAGCGCCAAGTCGTCAAAGCTGGCGCGGCGCTGGCGCGGCGTACACCCGGCATCCCTGGCCAGGACGGCTCAACGTTGCTCGGCCAGGCAGTGTGCGCGCACCGGCTGCGTGAAGCCCGCCTGCCCGGTGGCGCACATACCGAGGTCAGTGCCGATGGTTGCACGCTACTCGCCGCGTGCGACGGGGAAGTCGTGCTACGCAACCTCCAGGTTGCTGTGATACCCATGGTCGTGCATGATGGCGATGTCGGTCCAGGGACGACGCTCGTCCAGCCTGGCGCGGCCCTCTACATCATGGGCTCAGTGCTAGAGCGGGCGCACGTCGAGGCCGATGGTGAAATTTACGTGCAAGGCAACGTCGTTGAAGCGGGAGTACAGAGCCGGCAAGCAAACGTATGCATCCAGGGAACCGTCTCTGGCTCGGCGCAGCGCCCCTGCCCGATCCAGGCGGCAGGCAACATCGCGGTTGACCAGGCGCGGCTCGCGCAGCTCAGTGCGACCAGGAACATCTACGTCCTCGTACGCGCCTGGCAATGCAGTCTGAATGCGGGGCAGAATCTCCACCTGAGCGGCACGGTGAGCAGTTGCTTGCAAGACGTTCAACTGGAGATCGGCGGTGGCGTGTATCCTATCGTCCAGCCAGACCTACCCGTTGAAGGTAGACCCCGTGAGCGACAGCACCTTCGGGTGCCTTGTCACCTCTCCGCACAAATCGCGGTCCACACTGGCGCATCGTTGAGCTTCAAAGCATGCACGGTTCTTGAGCTTAGCGCGGGCGGCACGAAGTGCATGTCTGAGGATCAGGACTTCGATGTCGCAGCTGGCACCGTGGTCCAGCTCAAGCTCGCACTGCCGGGTGATGATAGGCCAATCATTTTGATCGCTCGCGTGGCGCGGGCGATCGCCCCTGGCTGGGTAGGGCTGCGCTTTGAGCAGATCACGCAGCGCGATGCTGGGCGGCTGGCGACCTACTGCCAGATGCTCGTGAAGAAGCGGCCCTCGGCGCTGCTCACGTCTCCTGCGCAACGGCGCGCACATGCGGCTCGTGAAGCTACCCCCGCGTCCGGAGCGGACTAGATCAACGATGAAGCCGCGGGTGCCGCGAGATCTCTCTGCACTGCGGTCGCCAGGAACGTCCCGAGATCCTTGTCCAAGCCCATGATATGGTCGGCCAGCCAGTCACTCAGGAACTGTGCCAGCTGCAAGGCGATCACCGGCTCGCCCTGCCGGAATCGGGTGTGAAGGCCTACTACGTGCTGGGCAAGACCCTCGTGCGCGGCCCTGTGTTGCGCCTCACCCGGATAGGCATGCTGCCGCATGAGGCGTTCTTCGGTGGCAAAGTGTATGTGTGCGTAGTCCAGGACGCCGCTGAGCACGTCGCCCAGACTCTCTCCGGCGCTGCCTCGGTTCATCGCCGAGTGCAGCTGGTTGATTAGCTCGACCAGCTGCCGGTGCTCCAAATCAATTTCCGGCACATTGACCAGGTACCGGTCGCTCCAGGCAATGATCGGCCTGGGAATGGCATCAGCAGGCACTGGGCGCGAGATGTAGTAGCCTTGCGCGTAATCCGCACCCAGCGCCATGAGAAGATTCCACGTCTCGACATCTTCCACGCCCTCGGTGACGACGTCCAGGCCTAGCGAGTGCGCAAGGCCAATCGTTGACGCCACGATCGTTTGGTTCTGTGGCTGCGCCGGCAGATGCTGCACGAAGGACCGATCGATCTTGAGTTCATGCACCGGCAATTTTGAGAGATATGCCAGCGAGGAATAACCTGTCCCGAAGTCGTCGATCGACAGCCGAATGCCCATGCCGGCGAGGTAGTCAAGTGCAGCCTGCGTGCCGCGCGTATCGGACATGATCATCGACTCGGTCAGCTCAAGGCACAGCCGGCTTGGTGGCACACCATGCTCCGCGAGGAGACGCTCGATAGTGCCGGGAAGGGCAGGGTCTCGCAAGTTTCGCATGGAGAGATTGACGGCAACCGGAATCTCCAGGTCGCGCGCCGCCCAGGCTGCCGACTGGGCGAGCGCTGCCGCCAACACGCGCTCGGTCAATGGCACGATGAGTCCGGTCTGCTCGGCGAGCGGGATGAACCTGTCAGGCGGGATCAGGCCTTTGCTGGGGTGCGGCCAGCGCACCAGCGCCTCGACCCCGGATAGCTGGCCAGAGGCGAGCGATACTTTCGGCTGGTAGTGCAGAATCAGTATGCCGTCTTCAATGGCGGTTCGCAACTCCGCGAGCAACGCCAGTTGATCGGAATCGCGGCCGTCGAGTGTAGGGTCGTAGCACACGTAGGCGCGCTGATCGCGTCTGGCAGCGTATAGTGCGACGTAGGCCCGCTGCAGCAGCAGCGCGGGCTCGTCGCCGTGTTGCGGGCAGAGCACCACGCCCACGCTGACGCGAGCTGCCACCGTCTGGTCCAGGACGACAATCGATTCCTCCAGTGCCGCGAGGATTGTCTCACCGTGCTCGCGCACATGCTCAGCGTCTACGCCGGGAAGGATTACCGCCAACTCATCGTCACCCAGTCTGGCTACCGAGGCGCCGGTATGTACTGCGCTTCTCAGCCGTGCCGCCAATGTGCCGACCAGTTGATCGCCGGCGTGGTGCCCGAGCGTGCTCTTGATCTGGGCGAGCCTGTCCAGGCCGAGCAGCAGCAAGGCCCCAGAATGCGCGGTGTCGCGCGTGGACTCAATCGTCCGCCCAAGCTCCAGCTCTAGCGCCGCTCGATTTGGCAACCCCGTCGCAAGGTCGTGGGTTGCTTGGTAGCTCAGCCGTTCCTCCCTGGCGCAAAGCGCGGTGGTGAGGCGATGGTTCTCAACCAGCGCGACCACCTGCCGCGCCACTACGAGCGTAGCCAGAACAGCATGGATGGCGAGCACATCGTTGGTCATTGTCCGGCCGTTGGCCAGCCACTCGGCAATGGCCGCCAGCACAACAACCACAAGCAGCGCCGACGGCAGCAGCACGCGCCAAAGAGGCTGCGCGTCATCGGTATCTCCCGCGATCGGTGTGCGCACAGCCGGCGGCGCGGCCGCCTCGGCAGCCAATTGCCGGCGCACCACCGCGACGGTGAGGCCACACAGCATCAGCGCGACCGGCCAGCCGGCATCACTTGGATAGCCAAGGTGATAGTTACCGGCCAGGCTGGCAATGGTGTTGGCAGACGTGGACGGGGCAAGGAAGCCCGCGGCAAACGAGAGGAGTAGCAACGACTGGCGCCGTTTCCGGTCTCGTGTCTCCATCCAGGCGAGGACGACGCTGGCAAGGACCAGACAGCTTACCAGCGGATAGAGCGCATAGACCGTCTTGGTAGCGATACTCGTGGTGCTCTGCTGCAAGATAGGGTGCAACACCGGAGTCCAGGTGACAGCGACAATGGCACACAGCACAATCAGAGCATCGAGCAGCGTGCTGAGGCTGCGGGTTAGCGAGCGCGAAAGACCGGCCAGCAGCCAGACGGTTGGCAGGAACAGGCAGTAGCCGCTCAGGTAGCAGGCATCATCCCAGAATGGCGTCGGCGTACCATTGCCGGTGACGGCCGCGTAGATCAGGTCGATTACGATGCCTGTGAAGATGGCGACCAGGGCAGCCACCGCGAGGCGTGGCACGAACTGCCGCCCATCGGTGCGGGCAGCCGGAAGGGAGAGGCTGCCGAACGAATGGCCGTCCCAGAAGCAGCAGAGTATGGCGACGCTCACGCCGCAGACCTGCTGCACGACATCGAGAACCGCAGTGACGTTCGGCCCGCCAAGCCCGCTCACGAGCAAGGCAAGCTGCGCCAAGCCAAACAGGAGAACCCCGCCGATAGCCCGCCATGGCAAGCGATCACCCTCGGTCAGCGTTTCCATTTCCGCCCTTCCGCCCACGTGCCCCAGCATACGCGACTGTCTGCTCAGGCGCACTCCCCAATTCGGCATCCGCCCCTGTGCGCCTGAAAAGGCGTCGTGAAGCCGCATTATGAGATGCAGAGCGAGCCGCAATCATGGACGAGACGCAGCGGCCGGCGCCCTAGTTTCATGACCGGCCTTCGGATGGCGGGTCATCGGTGGCGCCTTGCACTGCGTTTGGCGCGGTTCAGCCGTGGCGACCGCCTCGAGGTTTCCGGCTGCGCGGAGGTGCGCAGCGCACTGGCGGGTAGGGCAGCAACGAAGCCAGCTGCTAGAGGTCGGCCATGTAGGCCGCCTCGTTCATGGCGTCGCTCTTCGTCCCCTGGTGCGTAGGCGTCGAAATGAAGTTGTCCTCCGAGAAGAAGATGGGCAGCCCCTGGTCACCCAGGTAGAGCTCCCAGTTTGTGACCAGTAGGCGCAAGTCAGGCCCGGCGCCGGTGCGCTTGTCGAATAATGCCCCTCGGCATTCCGGTCGAGGCACATCCATGCCTAGCCGGCCGTTCAACCGGCACCGTTCCCTACCGCCTCAGCAATCCCGCTCGCCGGCTGCCAGGTAGACCCACCGTCCGGGCTGCTCAGCACCGTGCCGTGCGCCCCCACCGCCAGGCACGCAGCTGCCGGGTCCGCGCACTCCACGCCGTACAGGTCGCTCGTCGTGCCCGAGCGCACCGCGTGCCATGGCCCCA
>Ga0187876_1001019_pt1 | contig 25692 bp, 20 predicted proteins | sample June2016WEW_17_4_FD_133000 | JGI IMG/M metagenome (GOLD analysis project Ga0187876, IMG submission 133000) | Peatland microbial communities from SPRUCE experiment site at the Marcell Experimental Forest, Minnesota, USA - June2016WEW_17_40 | ecosystem: Environmental > Terrestrial > Soil >...
AGCGTCTTTCTCAACACATGCTGCACGGGCGTGTCCTCCCAAAAGTGTCCTTGAATCCAACCGGAGGATACGCCCTTTTCTTTCTCCCGACAATTTACACACGATAGGGTACACTACCGCCGCTCCGATGAGACTTGTTACTGTCAGAGGCCTTCGTTACACTATCATCGATTCGGCGGCTTGTGGACATCATGGCGGCTCGTGGGTCGGCGGAGTACATCTGCGAGCGGGAGCCGGCAGAGCACGATGGAACCTTTCGCGAGACATTATTTTCAGTTGGCATTCCGTGTGAAATTCTACGATGCTCGAGGCGATGAGTTTCAGAAGTTGTTCGGCCGAATCATGAACCTTCGTTTCCCTGGTGATTTCGTCCAGACGCGGCCGTGGGGTCGCCTCGGTGACAATAAGTGCGATGGATATCTGCCTTCAGCACGCAAGTTTTACCAGTGCTACGGCCCGGATGAGATGACGCAGAGCCGGACGCTCGAAAAACTGAACGACGACTTTGAGGGCGCTCTCCCGTTTGCAGGCAGGTTCTTCGATACATGGGTATTCGTCCACAACTCACGAGATGGTCGGCTGCCGGCGTGGCTGGTCCTTGACTTACAGGCCCGTCGTGTTGCGCACCCCGAACTTCGTATCGAGACCTTCGGCTATGAGGAAATGCTTCGTGAGGTGCTCGCCTTAGACCAAGGGGCGCTGGTTGACCTCCTCGGCCCGTTCCCAAGCCAGACCGACTTCCTCTCGCTGAGGTTCGAAGATTTGAGGCCCATCCTCACGCATATTGCGACAGTAGCGGTGCCGGCCGACATCGCGGTGCGGCCAGTACCTACCGCAAAACTGGAGTACAATCGGCTGGGTGACGATGCCAGGCAACTTCTTCTGGCCGGAATGCGGAAGGCGGCACTCGTAAGGAGTTATCTGGACCGCCAGCCTGACAAGGACCTGGCTGCGAGAGTCTCAGGGGCGTTTCACCGAATGTACGAGGATTATAAGCAAACGTCTTCCGATCCAGACACTATCTTCCACCGGCTCCAGGTAGCCGTTCAAGGGCCTTTTACTCAGCAGTCAAAACAGATCGTGGCGGCGCTCGCCGTCCTGGCGTACCTGTTTGAAGAGTGTGACATTTTCGAACGCCCGCCGGAGACCTGACGGATGATCCTTCCAACAAGGAAATTGCGCCCCGAAGATTCGCTGGTCTATGTCGGCGGCAGAGTGCTGTCACTGCTCGACGAACCGAAAACAGTTTCGCGCCTTTGGGAGGAATTCAATCATCAACAACAAGCGCAGCCCACGGTCCCCAAATGGAGCGTAACCTACGATTGGTTTATCCTTTCACTCGACCTGCTTTTCCTCATGAGCGCACTCGACCTTGCTGAAGGACGGCTCAATCGGAGGCGGCAGTGATCCACAGAATCTACAGCGACTTGCCCACGTTCAAGAACCTGGAATTGCATGGCGGGCTGAACGTGCTTCTAGCAGAGCGCCATAACACTGCTACTGAACGACAGACACGTAATCGCGCCGGGAAATCGAGCCTGGTCCAAATCATTCATTTTCTGATGGGATCATCGGCAGACCGTGCCTCTCTTTTCCGTCAGGAAGCATTGCGGGAATACAAGTTCGGTCTTGTGTTGGATCTCCCGGGTGGGCAGGTCACCGTTGAACGAAAGGGAAGTCAGTACGGACATATCGTTATCCGAGAAGGCGATACGTCAGCGTGGCCGATTCAACCCTCGATGCGACGAGATGTGGGTAGGCGTCTCTCGCGCCAGGACTGGTGCTCAGTATTGGGAGATGTCTTTTTCGGCATGGCCGTGACCGATGACCGTATCCCTGATTCGTTCCGGCCAACTTTCAGAAGCGTTTTCTCTTACTTTGTCCGGCGGGAACGTGACGGAGGCTTCCATGTTCCACAAGCCCATGCAACAATTCAGCAGACCTGGGATCAACAAGTTGCAGTTGCGTTCCTCTTGGGCCTCGACTGGACTATTCCCCAGGCATGGGAGATGGTCCGTCAGCGCGAAAAAGCCTTGACCCAACTGAAAAAGGCCGCTGCCCAGGGTGCTCTTGGCGGGATCATCTCCTCAAGCGCCGAACTCCGAACCCAACTGGTCATCGCCGAGCAGGCATCCGAACGCTTAAATCAGGCGCTTGGCCAGTTCCAGGTGCTTGCTGAATATCGGGAACTCGAACAGGAGGCATCACACATCACGCGAACGATGAATGAACTCTCGAATCAGAACACGCTGGATGAACAGCTCCTAGAAGACCTGAATGGCGCGCTCGCCTCCGAGCAGCCTCCAGAAATGGCCGCCGTGTCACGTCTCTATGAGGAAGCTGGCGTTGCGCTACCAACAATGGTTAGCCGGCGTTTCGAGGAAGTGCGGGCATTCCATGAATCCATCATTGCAAATCGGAGAAGTTACCTTTCTTCTGAGGTCAGTTCGGCAGAGGAAAGGTTAGGTCGGCGGCGGCGCGAGATGACAGGCCTGGATACCCGAAGAGCAGAGATTATGAGAGTGCTTCAGTCGCGTGGCGCGCTGGACCAGTTTCAACATTTGCAGCAGGAGGCATCGAGGCAGCAAGCTGAAACTGAAACCATCAGGCAGCGCTTTCAAGCTGCCGAACAACTCGAAGGCGCGAGTACTGAGCTTGAGATTGAGCGCGCACGTCTTGTGCAGCGACTGCGCCGTGACCTTGATGAGCAGGGCGCACGGGTCCGTGAAGCCATCACAACTTTCGAATCGGTCTCACGCGCTTTATATGAAGACGAACACGCGGGAAGCCTCACACTGGAACCCACGAATAATGGGCTCAACCTCGAAATCCGAATCCAGGGGCAGGGCAGCCGAGGCATCCAGAACATGCAGGTGTTTTGTTTCGATCTCATGCTGATGAAGCTCTGTTCGGCGCGCCGGATCGGACCGCGATTCCTCGTACACGATAGCCATCTCTTCGATGGTGTCGATGAACGGCAAGTGGCGCGCGCCCTGCAACTGGGCGCAGAGACTGCCGAGGCGTGTGGATGGCAGTACTTAGTGACTCTCAACTCGGATGATGTTCCCACGAGCTTCCCCGGTCAGTTCAATTTCGCTCAGCACATTCTCCCAGTGACGCTGACTGACCAGACCGAGAACGGCGGCCTATTCGGCTTTCGTTTCTAACGAACCAGTTGCCCACGGTCGGCTCAGAAATGGCCGAGCCGAAGGCCGGTGCCTACGCCGCCATATCTTAAACCGCGCGAAGGTTGCGCTGACCGCTACAATGCCCGCCTTGAACGCAAATGCGAATTCATTACTTTTGTTCAAAGATTCTCTTCGGAGACGATAGGTAGCGAGCTATCTGCATTTGTAGCTCAGCGCGAGCCTTCTCTCGAGACGGCATGCTGCATTCCCCGTGTATCCATCTGAACCTGAAATCCCTGTCCCGCGCAAGAACTGCATACCCCCAGTCGTTGTCGACTCTGTCCCGGTGCACAACTCCAAGAAAGCTGCCGGTTTCGTCACCAAACCAGCCCTGCTCATCGATAATTGGGTTCTTGTCATGAACGATTCCAAAGGTTTCCTGGAACTCCTGCTTCGTTATCGCCGCAACTGCGAAACGTCGTCTGAACAAAGGCGCGACCTTGTCTAGCTCCTTCTTAAGATCGCCCATATGCATTATTATTGTCTTGGATGACATGGGATGCCACGCCACATGGTCTGTCCGAAATTGGCCATCAACGATGTATCCTTGCACGGCGCCAGGGAAAAAGTCCCGGGGAAGTGGATTCTGACAGCGCGGATTATGCAGAACGACAAGGCCTTGCGCCCAAGATTCAACCAGAGGTGGCTCATCCATATTGTAAGAGAACAGCGTGGGGTCCATTGCGCTTGGCTCGGGATTGAAGCAGTATCCATAACGGGTTATGCTGACCTTCTCACAGGCATACCCATGCTGGTATCCCATGCGCGAGAATTTGGGGTATGTGCCGCTATTCGTAAAAACAACCGCGCTTACATTCTCGGCGCCTGGCTGCACAAAGAATCCCGATGGAATTGCCTTGCTGCCAACCTCGTGTTTCTGGATGGTCGCCGTGGCGACACTAAGCGTGCCGTCTCCCGCCCAACTGGCGGCCTGTTCAATCCCGTAAACATAGGAGCTCAGCGCAGTGTCAGATAAGGCAAGGGATTCTTCATCATGAAACGCTTCTATCGCGATAACGAACGGCAGACCGCGACAGTGCTCCAGTTCCCAATACCGTTTCTGCAACTTCGAAAACAGTGGACTACCGAATCGTATTGGTAACTCATTCTTGCAGTAGGTGTGAATCTCCTCTTCCGACAAGTCCGCCAGCTTCTTGCCCACCCCGCTCATCGCCCCTGATGTCGGAGGATTCACCGTGGTTGCTTCCAGAGCGACACGCAGACCGTTTCTCTCGACAATGAAATCGGGATTGGGGTGCGCTCGCGAAACGTCAAAGCCGGATCGCGTGAGGTACGCGAACAAATATAACTCGAAAACCCGAGCATCAAAGCCAGTCGTTTGAAACTGCTCAAGAAAATTCCCATCCGGGTCATTGAAATCCTGATACACATCGTCCATCATCTGCCGCGCCGACTCAGCCCCCGGCCAAGAACGGAGATGCTCATAGCTCGGATGAAGATTTGCGAGTGGAACCACCGGAGCAAACAGTGTTTTATTGACCTCTGGCATGGCTGTCTCCCATCGTAAGGCCGAAATACTGTCGGTATTGAATGGTGCGTGGGAGGCGGCGGCGTCCGCCTTGCCCTGGCTCAATAGTACTGCCGGATATACCCATACGCCCGGTCAAACAACTCCTGGTCACGGTGGAGCTGGTACTTGAGCAGAGTCTTGCGCAGGGCCTTCTGAACCTCGCGCTCGCCGGCGGAGGTGTTCTGCCAGCCGGGGAAGCGGACGAGGCGCACGATCTCATCAATATCCGCCACGATTCGCTCGACCATCTTCGGCGTCTTGTCCGTCTTCGCCTCCATGAACAGTTCGGTCAACGCCGCCTTGGCTTTATCCTGCTCTTCCTGCGGGTCAACCTTCTTCTCCGCCTCGACCACCTCGCGCGCCAACTGGAGCAATTGCTTTAGGAACTCTATGCTCGTAATCAGCCCCTGTTCGTGCTTCTCCCGCAGCCGCTCCAGCCGTTCGCCCAGTTCCACGAATTTCGCGTCGCCGGCATGCCGGCGCAAGCGTGCGAACAGTTTGATCTCGATCTCCTTTGCCTTCTTCGGGTCTTTGGCGTGCACCATGCCGTCCAGCACGTCCGGGTCCATAACCAGCGTATCCAGGTCATCCCGGACGGCGTCCACGTGAACATTCCGGTGGATCAATTCAACGGTTTTCGCGCCGAGCACATGCCAAATGAGCTTACCGTTGCCGCTGTGCGGTCTGACGGATTCGTACACCTGCGTCAGCCAGCGGTAATCGTCGTCATGCGGATTCAAGCACGGGTCGGGCGACAGTGCCTCCCACAGACGCGACAGGAAGGAATACTCCGCCCCGAACTTGTCGCGCCTCTCGTTGTTTGGCAGGCATTCCTGCGCGGCAATCAGGCCCTCATAGCCGCCCAGCGCCCGGTCCACGCCGAGGAAGAACGCCAGGCATTTCGTCACCTGTCCGGGCAGCACCTTCTTCAGTTCGTCCAGATTCGTAATGACCAGTTGAACCGTCTTCTCATCGAAGTCCAGCGCCCGCGCCACGTCGTCGAAGATGCCGAGGTAGTCAACGATCAGGCCGAAGTCCTTGCCGGGATATGGCCGGTTCGTGCGGCAGATGGCCTGGAGCAGGTTGTGGTCGCGCATCGGTTTGTCCAGGTACATCGCTTGAAGGATCGGCGCGTCGAATCCGGTCAATAGCTTGGAGGTGACGATGAGAAACTGTAGCGGATCGGTCGGGTCGCGGAACCGGTCGAGAAGCTGCTCCTCCTCGTCCCTGTCCCTGTCGTGCTCTTTCCATTCTGCCGGATCGCCCTGTGCTGCGCTCATGACGATGGCGCTGGCCTCCGGCCCAACCAGTTCGTCCATGACCTTCTTGTAGACCGCACAGCATTCCCGGTCAAAGACGACCACCTGCGCCTTGAAACCGTTCGGTTCCACCTTCTGCCGGAAGTGGTCTACAATGTGCGCGCAAATTGCGCGGACGCGCTCCGGGTTCTTGATGAGTACGGCCATCTTCGCCGCGCGCTTGGCCAGGTCATCGCGGTCTTGTTCGCTCAGGTCGTTCGTGATGACCTTGAATGCCTCGTCAATCGCCGCGCGGTCAATGTGCAGCTTGACCTCAGTCGCCTCGAAGTGCAGCGGCAGCGTGGCCTTGTCGCGGATGGACTCCTGGAAGGTATAGCGGCTCAGGTAGCCTTTCTCATCTTCATCGGCGCCGAAGGCCCAGAAAGTGTTGTGGTCGGCGCGGTTGATCGGCGTGCCGGTGAGTCCGAAGAGAAAGGCGTTCGGCAGCGCCTCGCGCATGCGCCGGCCCATGTCGCCTTCCTGTGTCCGGTGCGCCTCATCCACCATCACGATGATGTTCGCCCGGTCATTCAGGACTCCGCGCGCCTCGCCGAATTTGTGGATGGTGGTGATGATGACTTTGCGCATGTCGCGCGAGAGCAGGTCGCGCAGTTCATCCCGCGTGCCGGCGCCGATCATGTTCGGCACGTCGGCGGCGTTGAACGTGGCCGTGATCTGGGTATCCAGATCAATCCGGTCCACTACAATGATGACGGTGGGATTCTTCAGTTCCGGCTGCATGCGTAGCTTCTGCGCCGCGAAGACCATGAGCAGGCTCTTGCCGCTCCCCTGGAAGTGCCAGATAAGACCCTTCTTCGTCCGCCCGGTAATGACTCGGTGGACGATCTTGTTCGTGGCCTCGTACTGCTGGTAACGGCAGATGATCTTGATCCGGCGATGCTTCTTGTCCGTGGCGAAGAGGGTGAAGTTCTGAAGGATATCGAGCACCACGGCCGGCCGCAACATCTGTTCCACCGTGCGCCGCACGTCGGCGAGCGAGCCTTCATGGGGGTTGTCCGGGTCGCGCCACGGCCCCCAGATATCCAGCGGCATGCGGATCGAGCCATATCGGAAACTCTTCCCGTCAGTGGCGAAGGAGAAGACGTTCGGCACGAACATCGCCGGCACGCTGCGCTCGTAGTCGTCGTGAATCTGGCTGGCGCCATCCACCCATGTCACCGCCGGGCGCACGGGCGTCTTCGCCTCGCCGACAGCCAGCGGGAGTCCGTTGACCAGCAGGACCACGTCAAATCGTTTCTCCACCTGCCCGGCAGTCGCGACCCACTGATTGGCGACGATGAATTCATTGCGAGCGGGGTTCTCAAAGTCCACTAGGCGCACGGTGACATGCTCGCCGTTCGGGCCGAAGGGCATCGTCTTCTCGCCCCTCAGCCATTCGGCCAACGCCTCATTGCATCGCACCAGGCCGTCCGTCTGCACCGCCAGCGGGATCGCGCGAAGGCGGTAGAGCACCTCGTCGGCGCGGTCGGGCTGCGCGGTGATTTCCGGGTTCAGGCGAATCAGCGCCTGGCGCACCATCGGCTCGACGAACACGTCCGATGTCTGCCGGGGCAGTTGCGCCGCAGGAATAGGCTTCCAGCCGATCCCCTGTGCCGCCGCGCCGAGCAGGCCATAGACCGCTTCCTCCTCGCCGACGCGGTCGGCGCGGGCAATATTGGACAGCGCGTCCACGACCATTTGTTCCACAGTGTTGGATTCGGTAAACACTTACTATCCCCCCAAGAGGTCGTTCATCAGCGTCGTCTTCAGTTGCCGCGCCGTGTCCACTGCCGCGTCCAGACGGCGCAATTGCTCATTTGGGCCGCGCACCAGTTCAAGGAACTCCTCTTGTTCCTTCAATGGAGGCACAGCGAGTCTGTGCTGGCGAAGGTCTTTGCCGTTAACCTTCCAGATACCGTTCGTGGACTTTGCGAATTTCAGCAGCCGCTTGTGAACCGGTCCTGCATTCCACTGAAGGCATGCGAACTCAGCCAGGACGCGCTGTGGCTTGAATCGGATTCTGATGAGAAGGTCTGGGTAGAAACAGTTCGTCGGGACCGTTTCGACCATGCCGCAACGCCCCGTAAAGCTGCGATTGCCATTGCCGCGCACAACCAGTAGGTCGCCTGATTCCAGTCTGAATCGCTTCAACTCATCATCAGAGATAACGGCGAACTTGAGGTTGCCTTCGGCGATGACCTTCCCGTCCCTCACGGCGCCAATGCTCAATGTGGGATATCCGTCGCCGCCGGACTCAGCCTGCGGCGAGAAACCATTTCGTGGAGGATTCTCGAAGAGCGTGTCACACTGGGCGCACTCCCACCCGGCAGGTAATGTGCCAATTTCTGTCTCCACAAACTGGGTGTGTCTACCGGGCAAGCCACGGGCGAGGAAATCACGCACTATCACGTCGAGCAATGACGCCAGATGCCTTTCCGCCGCCATCAGTCCTTCGGCGCTCTCTTCCGCTGCCCGGAAGATAGCGGTGATGCGGCGCTGCTCGTCCCGGGGCGGGAGGGGAAACTCGTACTGCGCAAGCTGGCTCCACCGGGTGCGCGGCGAGAGCGACCCGGCAGAGGTGCCGAGCGCATGGTCGAAGAACCCCTCCGACTGCACGATGAATGGCAGCAGTTCGGGGATCAGGTCTTCCCCCTTCGGCTCAAAGACGAGGATGTCGCTGGAGCAGATGCCGTCGAAGTCCGCCACGGCGACCTTCCGCTGGTACGCGCGCCGCTTGCCGAAGAGCACCTGTCCCTTGCGAAAGACGCGGCTGAAGGACGTGCCATCGGCCACGAGTCCCCACGACCTAATTCTCAGGGACCCCGGCTCCAGGTGCTCCAGGCCGACATACCGCTCGTAACCCGCCGCCAGCGGATCGCGTGTCGCCTCCGCGCAGTTCTTCACCACGTCGCCGAACCGCACGTGTGTCCAATCCTCGCGCTCAGAAAGTGACGGCACATCCGCTGGCAAGCCACTCGAACGGCTTGGAACAATACTACGGGCAGGGCGCATGTGTGAATCCATTTTAAGTCATTCCCAAGCTCTTCATGTATTCAGCCAGCGCAATAACTCTATCGCCGCATCCTCCTGCGACGGCGGCAGTAACAATCTCCCGATCTCCACTTACCAAGTGGACATTCGCACCGTCGATGTTATGAGATGGGCCGATAGCAAAGGAGATGGAGACGTCGCAGATGAAGTTCCAACGGCGCTTTTTCCGGCTGTCCAACTTGAGAGGCTGTGATACAGCAATCTTTTGCAGCAGACTGGCTGTCAGGTGGAACGGCACCGGGAACGCCTTCTGGACGAAGCGAGACTTCGCTGCCAACTCACCTGCGGAAAGCGTCTTGCCGACTGACCGGGCATGATCAATGACAGTGACTAGCGCCCATGCAGACCTGAAGGCTGCACTGCCGAAGTATCGGCGCAATTTGGCGAGCACTTCCTTGTCATCGCGGCCGCCAAACCAGACCGCTGCCGCACGAGGGTGGCAACCGTTAAGAACAGTTTTCATGCCGCTCGTCCACTGTTCTTCGCTTTGCCTCATGGCTTTGGCGAAGTTCACGACGTTATGCTGGGCGGCAGGGCTGATTATAGGGGCGTGGAGCTTGATTTCTGCCGCGAGTGAACTCAGATTTCGGAAGTTTTGCTCTGCGTTAGCTGGAACTACACCAAAGAGTGCGTGGCAGATGGTTGACTCGCCGTCCGGGAGCAAACAAAGTCCCTCGTCCGGGTCGCGCCGGGACCAAGTGTGCTCGGCCAGAGCGACGAGCGCGTTGAGGCAGTCCATGTATGCGGGATCACTCTTTTCAGCAAGATGGGTAACTAGTTCCCAGATGACCACCGGACTGGCCAATGCAAAAATACCGGCTTTCTTCTCAATCTCTCTGAGTATCAGGGTCCGACGCCGCGTATTAGGCAACGATAGGCCGTGTACCAATTCTCGGTAACCATTCGTGTCGAAGACGACAACTTTTTGTGTGCCCTGCGGCACCGTAGGCGGACTCGGACGCGGATCTGACACGCTGAACTCTCCTTTTCCTCTTCTTAAGGGGCCTCGCTAAGCACTCTCCTCAGGCCGTAGCGTCAGCCAGCCATTTCTACTTTCACGGTCTCGCTGCATGAAGCCGCAAAGCCTTTCGATAAAGGTTCAGTTTTCGCTTTAGCTCTTCACCGTCGTGCGGCATGTCCAAGAGCTGCATTGTTTCCTCCAGCGACTGCCGGCGGCTGTTTCGGTTGAAGATCAAAAACGCGAGCATCTGATCCACATAGCTCTTCAACTGATATGCGCGGGTCTCCCTGTCATCTGACGACTCGCTGAGATGGACGCTTCGATTTCGCCATGACCGCAGGTGCGTGAGTTCCTGCACGGGGTAGGTCGGATCCCGCCAGACCGATGCCGCGCGATGTACTGTCGTGTCATAGGCCGCTCTTGCCGTGCAGGTCAGCGCTTCGAGCAGCGACCACAGGTTCAGGAAACAGTCGTCCAGGTCAAGTTCGTCCTGCGTCCTGGCATAGCGGATGAGAGACCGACGCAGAAGCGCGCCAGCATTGCTCCTGTTGACCTGGCGCATGACGCTTCGCTGAAATTTCCGCAGTTTGTCGTAACCTTTGGACAGGTCGTGAACCTTGTGCGGTTTGCGGTATTCCGGCTCGTAATAAAACTCTTCCACCGCGGGCTGGCCATTGGGAGTGTGAACGGTATGAACCGGCCCGAGGACAATTTCGTTCATCGGTCCACGCGCATGGGAAGACACCTGCCATCCCTGGAACGTGAGACACAGATTCCAGATACCACGTAGCAAGTCCACGGCCTCAATAGCGGCATCGCCGGCTTCGCGCCAGGTGCGCCCAGATGCAGGAACCGTCACCCAGGCATATTCACGCGGGAGATCGCCCGTGATGGTGTACTCGATCTGAGGCGTATGCTTGCTCCTGTCGAACCTGCGCGGGTATCTCTGGGTAAAGGACAATATATTTTCGCCAAGGCGGACGGCAAGCCGGTCCGATGGCAGCTTTACAGAGACGCTGGTCAACAAGACATACTCGGCCTTACGCTGACGAAGATGCTCGCTCTCCTTTTCTCCGGCGATGCGGATGATGTTCTCCGCGTTCAGTTTGCCCTGCGTGACGGAATCACATACCGCGCGCCAGATGATCGTCTGGCGAGTGTACTGCGGGATATCCTTGTGGAAATCCATACCCGATGCCAGCGTCGCGATGTACCGGTCAACGACGGGGTTGAAGCTCGCCTTCCCGTCCTTGTTGACCGTCGCCACGGCGGCAATGGCCTTGATCACGACCGAATGATCAATCTCGTTGTTCCACTTCGCGCACATGCGCCCTGTCCTGTTTCCTATGCCCACACGAAGGTACGCTTGAGTTCATTGCAGTGTGCAAAAGGCAAAAGCCGGCGGTGCTGGAGTTGGCCGACCACTATGCCCGGAGCGATGCCTTGGCGCCGCGCGAAAGCGACAATATCGGCCTTGCTCAAGTGTCTCCTGGAAAAAGCGAGGGCGGTCAGCTCGACTTGAGGCACGAGTTGCTCGGCCGCAAAGCGATTTGCAGCCTCTTCATGCTCGCCGTCGAATCTTTCCGTGTCCACGAAGAGCATCTTCTTGGAGTCATTGAGCACGTGCCATGCTTCATGGAAGACGGTGAACCAAAAGTGGTCGTCAGTCTTGTACCGGAGATTCACCTGTATGAGCGCCTTGCTGGGCGTCAACCAGCGCGTCGCGCCGCTGGCGCGAATCTTCGGCAGTTCAGGCACAAATGCAACCGCTACGCCGCACGCGGCGAACCATTCGGTTAATCGCGGTTGGAACACTCGCGATTCTGCCGTAGTGAGTGCCCGTACCTGGTCAAGCGCCCTGCGAAACGCCGCTGCGTTGTAGTCCGCGCATTCACAGGCCTGTCCTCCGATCTCCCCTTTCCTCAACCATGCCCTGAGTGCGTGAAGATCGGCATCAAACGCGGTGGACTTCCGGTACGATACCTGTATCTGCGACCAGTATTCCTCCCACGCGCGTGGCGACGCCACACCGAAGTAATTCAGCAGTTCTCTGAGCTGAGCAACGTCATCCCCATACTTGCGTATCCATCCCAGTTTCACCATAGCGCTCACAGGGAACTCGCGCAGCCAGCCGACAACATCGGTAAGCTGCTGGCTTTCATCCTGTCTGGAAATGGCCTCCCTGTACTGCCGTTCCCGGTTGTTCCAGAACTCGGCGGGGACGCCCAGTACTCGCTCAAGCTGCAACGCCGTGTCCGAGGTTATGGGAGCCTTCCCCTTGATGATCTCGTTGACGAGCTTCGTGGTGCGTCCCGTGCGCGCGGCAAGGTCAGCCTGAGTCATTCCGCGCATCTCAAGCGTTTCCATGAGCGTTTCGCCCGGCGGAGAAACGGTATCCGGCCTGTATTCGTTCTTTCCTGTCCTAGCCATGAGTGTCCTCCACTTCGGTGATTTCCACGGCGGTCACCTGCGTCCAATTCATTCCGCCATCGGGCATCCGGGGCACGGCGTTGTGTGCCGGCATGAACAACAGGCGGTATGGACCTCTGAGGTCGAGGGATAGTTGGCCGGCGCGGTCGCCGCGAAGTTCGTGGCACCGTCCTGGAAGGTTGCGCATGTCCTCCAGGATTCTAGCCGCCCTGAGGTCGTCCAGCCGCCGCGAGATCACCTTCGCCATGTCCGCGCCGTATCGGCCTTTCAACCGTCGCTGGTCGTTACAGTCGTCACGGAGGCGATTGGTTCGGAAGGAGATGTCCACCCACCGCCACTCCAACCAGAAAGCTTAACGCATTACGTTAATAAAAGCAAACCCTTCCCGTGCGCGAGAAGACTTGCGGCCAACTGACAGGTCGCGGGCAAGGTCTGTGCTTAAGGACCAGAGGTCTGCACATAGCGAGCGAGGTCTGCACTTAACGGCCAACGCCGTTTTCCTTCAACGTCTTGAACATTTCCTCCATAGACGCCCGCAAGGCGGCCGAACTGCGCTCCCATTCGGCAACGGTGTTCTTCAAAGACTCCTTGCCCGTCGCAACGCCGTTGCCATTCGGTGCCCGCACGTACAGCGGGATGCTCAGGTTCGCCTTGTTGGCGCGGATTGCGTCGGCAGACACGACCTGAGCGAACCCCGTTACATCGCGGTAATCCCGGTACACGCTCACAATTTTCTCAATGTGATCCTCGGTGAGGAAGCTCTGAGCACGCTCGCGCGTAACCTCGTCCACTGCGTTGATGAACAAGATCCTTCTGCGCCGCGCCAGCGGCTTGCTTGTCCGGCAGACGACCACGCACGCCTCCATGGGCGAATTGTAGAAAAGATTCGGCCCCAGGCCAAGGACGCAGTCAATCACGTCGTGCTCGACCACCTTCTCGCGCATCTCCTGTTCCTCGTTACGGAAAAGGACGCCGTGCGGGAACAGGATCGCGCACCGACCGGTCTTCGGGTGCAGGCTCTGAATAATGTGCTGCCAGAAGGTGTAGTCCGCACGGCCCTGCGGCGGCGTCCCATAGATATTGCGCCCCCATGGGTCTTTCTCGAACTTCGCACGGTCCCACTGCTTGATCGAGTATGGTGGATTGGCCAGGACGGCATCGAATTGCATCAGACGGTCGCCTTCCACGAACTTCGGGTCGGCCAGTGTGTCGCCCCGGACTACCTGGAAGTCCTCGATGCCATGAAGGAAGAGGTTCATGCGCGCGATGGCGGAAGTCATCAGGTTCCGCTCCTGGCCGTAGAGGCGGAGGTTGCGCCACTCCTTGTTCTGCCGGCGGAGATGCGCCACGCAGGAGAGCAACATGCCGCCGGAGCCGCAGGTGGGATCATAGACGGATTCCCCCGGCTTGGGCTGGAGCAACTCTGTCATCAGGTGGACGACGGTGCGGTTGGTGTAAAACTCAGCCGCCGTGTGGCCGGAATCATCGGCGAACTTCTTGATCAGGTACTCGTATCCCTGGCCGAGTTCATCCTCGGGGCAGTTGGCGACGGAAAGCGTGAGCGTGCTGAAATGCTCGACCAGTTCCTTCAGCATGCGGTCAGGCAGGCGGTCCTTATTCGTCCACTGCGCGTCTCCGAAGATGCCATAGAGCTTCTCCGGGTTCGCCTTCTCGATAGCGCGCATGGCGTCCTGAATCGCCTTGCCGACGCTCTTCGACACCTGCCGCGTCTCGCGCCAATGGGCGTCGGCAGGAATCTGAAACCGATGGTTTTCAGGGAACAGCGCGTAGTCTTTGTCCCCGCCGGACTCCTCCAGGGCACGGGCGACCTCTTCGTCGAATACATCGCACAGGCGCTTATAGAAAAGCAGCGGGAAGATAAACTGCTTGTAGTCCCCGGCATCAATGTAGCCCCGGAGTAGTGTGGCCGCGCCCCAGAGATACGACTCAAGTTGGGATTGGGTGACCTTTGAAGACATATAACTATGGCACCTGGGTAAACCCGCGCTTCTGCGCGTCCACACGATAATATTCCGTATTCTGTCCGAGTTTCGGTGAACTCCGCTTAACCTCAGACGGTATGTCAGCATGGAGAACGATTGGGTCTAGACTTATAGCCATATTGAAACACGTCAAGAATGGTTGCCAGTACTTCGTCGCGGTTGTTACGAGAAGATGACTCAGCACCGGTCCAACAAGGGGTGCCCACGCCGTTTTGCACTCCTGCGAGTTGCAGCCAATGAGCCACAGGATGGCGACCCCGTTCGGGAGGGCGTTAGCCAGTTCCTGCCAGGTTACCTCGCGAGCCGGATCGTTCCGAACGCAACCTAGCCCCGACTTGCCCATGTGGGCATAAATAGCCAGATACGAATTCGTCGGCTTCACTCCCTCGTTCCACGTCCGTAGCCCGTCAAGGAATGCCGGCTTCTTATTGTGAAGCTCTCCCCTTACTGGGCCCTCTTGCTGATAAGTGCCACATACACTATTCCAGGCAGCATTCTCCGACCCATCGTCTTTGTACACAAACAGTGCGGCCTGACATGTCACGTCACCCAGAATTTTCATCGGAACCCCTCCCGTCTGAGTAATTCCATTAGTCGGTCCTCGGCCGCGTATGCTGCCTCAAGGCTGGTCTTCAGGTTTCGCACGGCATCCCCGACTGTGACCTGCTCCTCCTCCACGACCGGCTCGACGTAACGGGGAATGTTCAGGTTGAAGTCGTTCGTGGCAATCTCGTCGAAGGACGCTACCTTGGCGATCCCCTGGACATCCGCATAACCGGCATACCAGTCGTAGATGCGCGCAACATGCTCCGGCAGCAGTTCGTTCTGATTACGCCCCTTCTTGAATTCGCGCGAGGCGTCAACGATCAGCATCTTGTTGCGGCGTTCCTTCGGCTTGCGCTCCCGGAATACGAGAATGCAGGCCGCCAGTCCCGTGCCGTAGAAGAGACTAGGGCCGAGACCGATCACGGCATCGAGAATGTCCATGCCGAGAATCTTCTTGCGTATCTTGCCTTCTGCGGCCATGCGGAACAGCGCCCCATGCGGCAGCACAACGGCCATTCGCCCGGTCTTGGGCGCCATAGACTTGATCATGTGCTGGACCCATGCGTAGTCGCCGGTCTTCGACGGCGGCATCCCGGCGAAGTTGCGCCCGAACGGGTCCTTCTCCCAGACTTCCTCGCCCCATTTCTCCAGCGAGAACGGAGGATTTGCGATCACGCAGTCGAACGTAGCCAGGCTGTCGCCGGAATAGAACGCCGGCTGGCGAAGAGTATCGCCGCGAATGATCTCGAAGTCTTCGACGCCGTGCAGGAACAGGTTCATCCGCGCGATGGCGGAAGTGGTAAGGTTCTTCTCCTGGCCGTACAGCTTTCCCCATAGCGTCCGCACATTACCGCCCGACGCGCGCACATGATAAAGCGCTTCAAGCAGCATGCCTCCTGTGCCGCAGGCCGGGTCATAAATCGTCTCGCCTTCGCTCGGGTCCAGGATATTCACCATGAGGCGCACGACCGCGCGCGGAGTGTAAAACTCGCCGGCCTTCTTGTTCGTCGCGTCGGCAAACTTCTTGATGAGGTACTCGTAGGCTTGGCCGAGCACGTCGGCTTGGGCGGCCTTGTTACCCAACGGCAGCCGCGAGAAGTGCTCCATCAGGTCACGAAGCAGGGCGTCGGAAAGCCGTTCCTTGTTCGTCCACTGTGCGTCGCCGAAAATGCCGTAGAGCGTTTTCGGGTTGACCTTCTCAATGTCCCGCATGGCGCGCTGGAGCGCTTGCCCCAGGTTGGCCGTCCTGGCGCGCACGTCGTTCCAGTGGCCCCCTTCCGGTATCTGAAAACGGTGGTTTTCTGGGAACTCCGCGAACTGCTGATCGCCGCCAGACGCCTCCAGCGCCTCTGCCGTCTCTTCATCGTACACGTCAGAGATGCGCTTGAAGAACAGCAGGGGGAAGATGTAGGTCTTGAAGTCCGCCGCGTCCACCGGCCCCCGGAGAATGTTGGCGGACTCCCAGAGATGGTTCTCCAATTGAGATAGCGTCGGTTGCTGATTCTCGGCGGCCATGTGCCCCTGCTCCTCATTGTTCGACTAGGGTGCAAGAGACTTTACCACTCGTCGCTGACTGGCGCAACAAGCGGGCCTCCGGCATGCCACGTCCGTGCTGAACTTGCGACCTCCAGCCCCCGTCTGGCACGCTACAGGGTTTCGTTACTGTCACGTTCGGTACTCCAAACGGGAATCGAACCGCGCGGAAGGGCGTTGTCGTAACTCGTTCCCAATCAACAACCGAAAAGCTGGCAACCAGGTGGGGGGTAGTTGCCGGCTTTCGGAGAAAGAGAGAGGAACCGGGCCGATTTTTGGGCCAAGAGGGGCGAAAAAGAGCGCGGCTGGTTGCCAGCTTCTTTAGCGCGCCGTCTGACGACCACGCGAAAAATGGCGCGAATACTGGCCAGAAACGCGCAAGGCCCGCTGACGTGGGTCAGCGGGCCCGTGCGCACCGGAGAGTTTGATCTCCGGTCGAGTGGTGAACCAAACGATCCTGTGATCGAACTATTCTCTGTTTTCGGCGCCTTATTCTAGCACGATACTGTGCAGGCGTAATCCGAGAAAGGTTGCTCCATCGTGCACAAGTGAATCGGTCGCCTGTCTTTACGAGAACGGCCCTCCGCCAGTCGAGGAATCACCTCTTCTGGCGTCTTCGGCGCTGGACGGTAGGTGTGTGGGAGCTACACCCTCCGTATCGAAGAAACTCAGGTGCGTGGCAGCGGGCGCGGGGTAGCGGATCCCGGTTCGGTAATGAAAGACAAATTTCGTACCCGCAACGTCCAGCTTTTCCTTCCTTCGCCCCAGCCACCTCTGAGATTTATCTTCGTGTGAGTGTAATGCCGCCATCGAGACTACCCTCATCCGTTGATGGCGTGCCTCACCCGCTTAAGCCAAGGACATCATGGATAGTCTGAATCATGTATCGTGCTCGTTCTCGGCTAGTGTGGTGAGCCAACAGATGGGCGTGTCCAGCACGGGCAATGCTCTCGGCTTGGGCCTGATGGCGAGAGTAGTGAAGGAGTTCATCGTGCAGTTCTCGCATGTTATGATACGGGATGAAATGCTCTCCCTCAATAAACGGATGCGGCATGGTCAATGCGACCGGCGGAGAGAACAACAAGGCGCGGTTGGCCAAGATCTCCCAGAAGCGCCCCGTGTCAAAACCGTCTCCGGGATAGGCGACCGAGATGCGGCTTCGTGCCAGGACGTCGAAATAGGCCGCCTTCCGCTGCGACTGAGCCGGCTCTGCCGGCCCGCCATCGCTTACCGGCCCGACAAGACAATGGCCTATGCCCAGGCCCGCGACTGTCTCAACGACAGCTCGGCGCGCGGGCGAGTGAGGACGTAAGGTGCAGGAAATCTCGATATCCTTGGTCTGATCGACCTTGCACTGGAAGTACGCCGTCTCGGCTGCAAGTGGAAGCGGGCGCACACGAGGGTGGGTTTGGCCAAACATCTCACGCTTGAAACATAGTGCATAATGCGCCGGCGCTTCGGGGTCTTCCAGATGACGTCCGTCGCTGCCATCCAGATAGACAGACTTCGACTGCCATCCCCGCTCCAGGAGGAACTGCCTGCGTGAATCATAACCACGGTTCGAGAAAACGAGAATGAAAGCGGCCTGCTGACAGGTCGACACGATACTGGAGGCGGTCAAGAGGAAATCGCGGCGCGCGTTGTTGGTGAGTTCCGTACAACAGGCCGCATATCCGAGTTGATCAAGTCCCTCGACTACCGTTGCGCACAGGAAGTCATGGCGTGGGGGGATCAGGCAGGGAATCAAACGGTTCCGATCATCCATTTCAGCCCCTGTTCCGGTTCTTGTCGGAGATAATACCTCATGCCGGTCCGGCGCAGCGGATATTCTCTTGTGGCCGGCGCCCCCGTTACGTTGATCGCACCTCCGTGGCGGCCTGGCGGGTTACGCTGCGGTAATGATAGACGAACGACGTACAGGCGACGCCCGTCTTTCCTGCCTTCGCTCGCAGTCGGCCCTGGAATTCCTCCTCGTTCCCAACCATTGGAAAGGCAGGGTCGAAGACATGCTCGGCATCGTAGGCGTGCTTCCACCACGTGGTAGTCTTGGCGACTTGGCAAAACCCGTTTACCACCGCCGCAATGACCATGTCAGGCGGATAGCGCCGACGCAGCTCGGACTGTGTTTCGGTCAAGGCCGTTTCCGTGTCCTGAGAGGCATAGGAGCGATAGTAGAATCGCACGTCCTGGAAGGCGAAGTTCGGCGGCCCTGGGGCGTTTGTCAGCGGCCCGACATAGTCCCAGCCATGTTCCAGAGCATGACGCATGCCGTCAAACCAGCCTTTCGCAAAGAGCACGTCGCTGTTGGTGGCTACAGCGTAGGTGGCGCCTATGGCTCTGGCCTTGGCCAGTCCCCAGTTCCAAGACCGTGTCACTCCCCCGCGCGTGGAGAAATGATGCAGGAGCAATCGCTCATCTCCCACCTCTTTGCGCAGCGGCTCCCACCCGGCCTCGTCCCACTCCGCACTGGCGTCATCAACGATAAGGGCGAGACCGTTGGGAGCGGTCTTCAGGAAAGATTCGCAGGCGCGCTGGGCGTAATCGAATTGGCCGTAGGTGGGGATCACGACCGCGACCGTCTCGTTTGACGAGACATGGCTGGAATTCGAGAGATCCTTCTGTCCGGAGCTCGAATGGAACAACCACCCGGGGCACGGTTCATGTCCGATGTGTTGAAAAAGTGACAGGGCGGGGCTTTTGGCTGCCACCCAGCGTTCACCAAAGCGCCGCGCATAGTCGAGCTCGGCCCAGCGCCGCTGGAGCGGTTGGTCCTCTCGAAACGGGCCTATGTCGTGAAACGCCGCCGTGCGCCCGATCATCGGGGAAAGGTGGAATCCCGCCCATGGCAGGGCTGGATTACGCACGAAATACTCCGGATCACCCACTGGCGTGCGAAAAGGACCGGCATAAAGCAGGCGGTCGTTGAACTCCAAGAAATACTGTCCGTCTAGATTCACGTTGCCGATTCGGCCATCGCATTCCAGGATCGCCAACGCCTTCTGTATAAAGGGAGCCTTCTGGGGATTGTCTAGGAGCCAATCGTCGGGCAAGAGCAGGAAGTAGGGCGTGCGGACGTATGACAACAAGCGGTTGAGCGCAGGTCCGAGTCCGGAATTGCCCTTGGAGAGAATAATCTCATCCCACGGTGTTCCTTGCGCGAGTTGCCGCTCCGGTGTCGGGATACCGTCATCACGGATGAACCAAAGCAAATGCACCTGCGGTTCCAGCGACGCCGCGTGCGTTCGAAGGGCTTCCACTGCCTTGCGCAGCTCAATCTGCCGCCCGCAGCTTGCCGCCAAGACCGTAACGGTCATCTCATGCATGGCCTTCTCATAATCATGGCGACTGCCGAACCATGCTTCTGACCGCCTCTAATCACGTACTCACGGTATGGTCCGTGGCCTTGGTCGTAAGGTAGCCGGCATGACTGATTCCCAGCAAGGCGACCAGTCCGTCGGACAGGATTGGAAAGCCCTTCAGAAGGTCTGGATTGCAGGGCGCGTTGGCAAGGTTATTGAACAGAATCACCGAATAGCTGAATGCCACGATGACGGTAAAGAAGAACATCTGCACCTTTCCGAGGTCAACGGAGGCCGTGTTGCTCAGTTCGTCCCCTTCGAACATGTCCGCCAATTGAGCGTCCGCGGGGGTGTGGTTTACGTACAGGATGCCTTGCCGATCACTGTTTACCTCGTCGTGCTGTTGCCCGAGCAGGTTAGCCGTCTTGGTGACCGCGGCATCCTGAGGTTGTTTCGTGGCCTTCGTACTCTGGATCAGCGGAGCACCAAGGAGCGAGGTAGCACTGATGCCCATGAGCGCCAGGAGGTGCCAGTCGATCTGGATTGAGAGCGGATTCGGATCGCACTGCTTGATGCGCGCCACGACCATCGTGAAATACGCGGAGAGGACTATGATGGACCACAGCACCATCTGGAACCGCGACAGGCTCATGAGGTTCCGCTCGTTGATGAGCACACCTGTTGGACGCCCCATGACGTACAGCCCCACTACAGCCATGAAGGCGGCCATGAGCACCGCAACGAAGAGCCAACTGAAGCCGCCCTTCCCGAACCACCCCGCTAAGAACATTCCGACGACCAGCACGACAAGCGCGCACTTCGCCCAGAACGATTTCAAAGGATGATCAGCCATCCGTTTCTCCTTTCGCCCCTACAGGACCATGCGCGTCACATTGCCTCCGCGCATGAACAACTCAGAACTTATGGCGAGTTGCCGGATCTAACCACCCGCAACGCCGGACATTCGTCACGCTCTCGGCAACCGGGACCGCTTAGAGGCGGCGACACCGAAAGTCAGTTCAATAAACGATTTGCAAGCTCCCGCCCTGGGCGCATGCCTCCAGAACCTTTTCAATCGGCAGGCAGAACGATTCAGAACCCGCCTTTCCAAGGATATGCATCCCTACCGCGCGGTTCTCCTCGTCCACGACGAGCGAGCCGCTGTCTCCGCCCATCGCCGCGCAATCAAAATGCAGAAGAAGCGGAAATGTAACGGTGCCAACGGCGTATTTGACTGGCGTGTCCGTTGCTAGCCCTTCAAAACACATCGGGCGCGCTGTGAACCAGGAGAGCATCGTATAATCGGCGGCTGGAGAGGCGTGCACTTCATCTATGGGACAGATGGTCGTCACAGGCTGATCGCCCACCCGTCGTAGAAACTCTGCGAAGGGCGCCGTCAAGAGAGTTACGAGCGCGGCGTCCACAGAAGTAGCGGCCAGATCCGGGGCGAACGAAAGGGCACCGATCACTTCTCCACCCAATTTCAAGATTTGCTCGCATGGACTCGCGTTGGCGACTACGAGGTTCCTCGCTGCGACGTGGCCGGCGGCGAGCAGAAATCGGTTGCCGCCCGGAGTTTTTTCAACGACGGCCGTAGCCGCGCCTTGTTCCGCAGGGGAGTTCTCGTTGTAGATGTATGCAAGCGGAGCACAGCGGACCTTGAGGTCACCGACGGCCACTACGTCCGTCGCGAGACGGATTCTGTGTCGCTGCCTGCCGGACGTAATTGATAGCGTGATGCTCTTAGGTACGCTGCGCGTCTTCGCCGGGTGTTTCACCTTGCGCGTCACGTAGAATTTGACGCACCACTCGTCAGCCAGCTTTCCCTGGCGTTTCCGACGCCCTATGCCGAGGAACGCCGCGCCGGTCCTGCGCTGCCATCTCTGGCTCACCCCGCGGATGCTTTCCGCCAGCGCCGCTGATGCAAAGCCCTCTATCCTTCTTGGGGTTGCGTGCTGCATTCAAACGCCCTCCAACTGGCAGCACAGACGCAGCTTGCTGACAGAACGTCAACCGGGCCGGCTCACCCGAGTCGACTTTCACTTGTCAAGCTTCACTGTGGCGGCCTTCCCAGCCGCAGTCAGTTTTCCGGTGGCCTGAGGAACTATTTCGCCGGAGTCCGCCTGCCTGATCGGCCTGGCCCTATATCCCAGGCAGATAGTTCCCGGACCTTGAAAGGTGAGTGATCCATCACTACCCACCGTCCAGTCTCCAGAGACGTTCGTTGGAATCTTTATAGGAACAGTGATCTGTGCCGTGGCGCCGGCCGAGGTGAAGAACTTGTACGTCAGTTTTTGACACGTCCACACTTCAAAGAAGTAGTAAAGGTCCTTTTGCGCAAGCGGAATCGTCCAATTCGCCCCGTACTTGTCCGCGATCTTCGGGAACGTGTCAACGACATAGGAGTCAATCGGCACACTCACTATCGTATTGCCATCGGCGACGACACTGTATTGTGTAGCCCCCTGTGCGGTCAACTGCGCCTTGATTCCGTCCGGCAGGGAAATTCCCAGGGAGAGGTCGAGCTTCTCGCTGTAGTCGGTGGATACCGCCGGAGCATCATGCGACACGTTCGTTATAGTGGCTTGCGCCATGGAGGGCGTAGCTCTCAGAACGGGAGCATCCGGATAGCTCGAGTCAATCTCCACAACGCTCCCATTTTCCCAGTTCGTCTGGGGAGGCGACATAGGAGTAAAATGGTTGGCCTCCATCACCTTTTGCAACCCGTCCGCACACCCCGTGCAAAGGCCGACAATCACCGCCAGAACAGCCGCCGCCCAGAACGAACGGCCGACCACGCTCAATTTCGTCATGGCTTGTCCCCTTTCTTAGCCTTTCTTGGCAAAGTTCAGGGCGTCGGGATCTCGCTGTTCCTGATCGACGCCCGTGACCGTTTCATAATAGCAGGAGCAACCTGACAATCCCTGGCAAGCCCGAGTCAATAATTACGCACGGCGTCCCCCGATCACCCAAGTGCTATTCTTCATTTAGCAAATGGAGGGCCGAACGAGATTGTTGTTGTCCCCGGAATATCCCGGTCTCTAATCCCAATCGTCGGCCAGAAAGCGCTTTCGCGTGTCCAAAAGCATAAGATAGTTGAGGTCCGGATTCTTCCGAATGACGAGCCTGCATCGGAGTCCTCCCTGCGCGAGGCGCACATTTCCCTCGCGGCGCTTCACCTCCGCCGATTCACTCAATTGCAGGCTCAGTTTCACAGTGCTTTCTCCTTTCGGAGGCCTATTAATATAGACATGGATTATTTCAGAGCCCTTGGACTCGCTCGCTGCGAGCAGATATTCATGTGTCCTTCCTTCGCCCAACATACCTGGACAAAAGTGAAGTTCGGCGCCGTCATTTCTCTGTCCTCGGCTTCTAAAGGAACACGTTCCCTCAAACGGCAAATTCCATACGAAGCCATTCTCGCGTAGAGTATATGGCTCTGACGATCCCGACATTTCTCGAAACGCCATTTCCGGAAATCGCAATTCAACGACGACTCGTTGTGTATCTAGGCTAAGGTTCACAAACGTTACAACCGACATATGTTTCTCTTGAAAAACAAGGTCGGTTGCATAGATTATCTCGCCGGGGTCATAAACATCGATGCGGTACGGACCTAAAGCGCCTAGCTGAAGAAGTACCACTAGCACTATACAGAATATCATGAATGCGCACACGGACATCGCAACGAGATGGTTGCCGACAATCCCTCGCATGGTGCCCTCATTTGAATAAGCTATGAATCTCCGTAAGAAGGCAAGCATTTCACGACATCACTTTCCACTCACGCAAGTAACAGATGTTCAATCCAATGGCCCTGCGAGCCTCCAGCACGAGGCTAGTGTCCTAGATATCCTGGTGGAACAACCGCCTGACTCCAAGGCGTGCTTGGATGGATCGGCCTGGCGCCGGCAAGACAAAAAGACTCTAAAGTGTCCTTAGCCCAGTCACGGCAATTATAAACGGTAAAACTGTAGCTTGGCGGCTGGAGATGCTGAGACTGTATGTATTGTTGCAGCTTCGATATTACTTCGCTACACGTTGGGTTGCATTTTCCATAGACTCGTTGAAGGCAACTGCCTCCCGCTTCGCGTTCGGGAAATGAATACAAGTGTGTCTGAAGAACTATGACGCCGTTTGTATTACCCTGATGGGGGTCAGGCGTATATACGTCGCCTGGACCGGGAATAACGAGGTGTACTCCAGTGCCCGCTTTTGGCCAGAAACCACCGGACCACCCATTCCCTTCGATCCAACCATGTCCATCCCATCCTGGGTCTTGTTTGTAAACTATGCCGCACACCGTGCCTTTAGGGTCGGCAAACAAGAGCGGTGTGCTATGCGCGTACTCATAAACCTGAAGCCCAACTCTGTAACCATCCAAGTCCCAGTCGATCGAACGTCCGTTACTCGACGTAGTAAAACGTAGGGGATCCGGTTGTAAAAACATTCCCGCATAAACATTGAACATTCGGGTTGGTGATAAGAGCACCCGTTCGTCTGGATCATCATTAAGCGTCACCCACGCAGGCGCGCTGAAGGTGAAGCGGGCGCCTTCCGGCGGCGGCTCGTTGAGCAGCTTCTCGCCCCAGGCGTTGTACTCGAAACTGCCGGTAATCGCGCCGGCCGCGTTGACGATCCGCTGGACGTTGCCGCGATGGTCGTAGTCGGGGTACTGATAATAGCTCGTGGTCGGGGTATTGATCTTCGCGGCGACCATGTCGCCGATCCCTGGGACCGGCGCGGAGCCTCGGGTGTATTCGGCCCTGACGCTTCCCGTGTTGTTCCGCTCGACCAGCTGGCAGAGGCCGTCCTGGTCGTACATGAAGTACGCCGGGCCGTTGCTGTCCACGAGCGCCCGCCTGCGGTTCAGGGCGTCGTAGGAGAAGTAGTTCGAGACGCCGTTGCGGAAGGTCACCCGCGCCATCAGGTTCACGCTGTTGTACGCGAAGTACGTGGTTTGAGAGGCCGGCGCGGCGATTTTCGTGCAGTTGCCGTTGAGGTCGTAGCTGTAGTACGTCGCGCTGCCGCCCACGGGCATGGATTTCCTCAGCGCGTTCGCGGCATCATAAGTGAAGTAGCTCTGCTGGCCGAGCCGGTTCTGCCAGTGCCGGTTGCCCACGGCGTCGTACGACCAGGCGAAGGCGTAGACGTTCTGCATGCCGCCATTATACCAGTTTTCCCCCGTCAAGCGGTCCGCGCCGTCGTAGGAATAATAGATCGTCTTCCCGCCCTCGCGTCCGATCTTCACGATCCGGCTCGCCGCGTCGTAGCCGTAGTTGAAGTACGTCAGCGCCGTCCCGCCGGGCAGAATGCTCTTCTGGCTGAGCAATCGGTTTGCGGCGTCGTAGCTGAAGTATGCCGCTGCCCCATTGCCCAGAAGAGTTTTCGTCCGCCGCGAGGCCGCGTCATAGGCATAGTACGCCGTCCCGCTTCCGGGAATGCTGCCGGCGCCGCCGTAGAAGGTGATTCCCCAGGCCTGGTTGCCATACCCTCCCGACCCGACCGCCGTGCTCGCGGCGGCGGTCATCCGGCCCAGCGCGTCGTATCGGAAATACTGCGCCGGCTCCCCGTCGCCGATGCTGAGTTTCAGCCGGTTCCCCAGCGCGTCGTACGAGTGCGACACGCTGTTCCCGAGCAGGCGCATCTCCTGCGTGATCCTGTTCAGCGCGTCGTAGCTGAAGTACGTCCAGCCCCACGCGTCCTTCGCTCCGGTCAGGTTCGAGACGGCGTCGTACCTGAAGTAAGCGTACGTCGTGTCGGGGTAGCTGACCTTCGTTCGCCGGTTCAGGACGTCGTATCGGTAGTACGTGCTGTTCGCCAGGGCATCCCGATGCTTGAGCAGGTTCGAC
>Ga0187876_1001020_pt1 | contig 25687 bp, 27 predicted proteins | sample June2016WEW_17_4_FD_133000 | JGI IMG/M metagenome (GOLD analysis project Ga0187876, IMG submission 133000) | Peatland microbial communities from SPRUCE experiment site at the Marcell Experimental Forest, Minnesota, USA - June2016WEW_17_40 | ecosystem: Environmental > Terrestrial > Soil >...
CGAATATAGCCACGCGCTGACCGGCGCCTACAACCAGACCATGAGCTACACGGGCCTTCCCGGCACCAATTACATCGTCTCGGCGACCCCGGTGGCTAACGATCTCTTCACCGGCGGGCTCGGGCTGCGGGCGGAAACGGCCGGCGGATTTTGGGCCGAGCTCGAATATCTGCTCAGCGGTTCGACAAGACAGGTAGAAGGTCAGGAAGTCCGCGCCAGCGTAAAACAGGCGTTCTGAACGGGGGATTCAAAACGTTTTTGGCCGGGATCCGCTGTTCGAAGCAGGCCCCTACCCCGCCCCACCCGCCTGCTCCCCCCTCATCGCCGCGATCGCCGCAATCGCCAGCGGCTTCGTAATCCGCCGCCCTGCCGACAAAGCCGCCTCGTCCACCGCCTGCACGAAGCGCGCAGCCTCCTCCAAGCTCTGATCGAGATGGAGCGCCGCATAGGCAATGACATCCTCCTCGATCCGGATTTGCCGGTCGGTGAAGAGCTTCACGAGCACGGCGCGGATCAAGGCGCTATCGGGTTCGCCGATGGAGGCGGTTGGCGCCAGACGCAGGCGCGAAAGGAGATCGGGGGTGGCAATCCCCCAGAGGTCCGGCTTTTGCCGCGCGGTAAGGAGCAACGAGCCGCCGGTTTCCTTCAAAAGATTGATCAGGTGAAACAAAGCCGCCTCGGGCCAGCGCGGACGGTCGCAATCCTCGATGAGAACGGCGGCATCGCGGGCGAGCGTCTCGGGCTCCAAAACCTCGTCCGGGCGCAAAATGCGGGCCTGCGCGCGCCGCGCCCAAATCGCCGCGAGATGGCTTTTTCCCGAGCCTGCCGGGCCCGTCAGGATCAGCATGGGGGCCGGCCATTCCGGCCAAAGATCGATCAAGCCGAAGGCCTCTTCGTTCGAGGACGAGACCAAAAAGTCCTCGGCCTCGAAGGCGGGCGCGCGGGTGAGATCGAAGGTCAGTTGCCGCGCGGACGATCGTTTGCCCGGCGCCGCCTCGTCAGGCCACATTGCGGCCGTCCGTCTGTGTCGCCGGGACAGCAAGTTCCTCCCCCGCGTAGGGTTCATCCCCCGCGTAGAGCGGGCTTTCGCGGTAGCGCCGCACCGCGAACCGCAATAACACACCCGCGGTGGCGGCCACCGGCACGGCGACAATGAGGCCAGTGAAGCCAAAGACGCTGCCAAAAGCGAGAAGCGCGAAAATCAACCAGACGGGATGCAGGCCGACCTTGTCGCCCACCAGCTTGGGCGACAAGACATTGCCTTCGAGGAATTGCCCCACGAGCACGACGCCAAGCGCCGTGACGGGAAGATGCCAGGACGGCCAGCCCTGAACCACGGCGATCAGCAGCGACACGATCAGCACCAATAGCGACCCGATGTAGGGAATGAAGCTGAGGAGACCGCCGGTCAAGCCGATCAGCAATCCGAAATTAACCCCAACCACCGTCAGCCCTAGGCCGTACCAGAGCGCGAGAAACAGACAGACCAAGGACTGGCCGCGCAAAAACCCGGACAAAGCCCGGTCGATCTCGCGAGCCAGACCCCAGATCGTCGCACGATGGCGCGGCGGCACGAGCCCGTCGATGGCCGCGATCATCTTGGGCCAATCGAGCAGCAAGTAAAAGACGACGACAGGGATGATCACGAGCCAGGAGAGAACATCGACCACAGCCGCCCCCCGCGAGAGCAGCCCGTTGGCAAACCCGCCAAGCCACTGAACCCCTTTGTTGGCAATATCGGCCACATGGCCCTTGATATCGGGGGCGGTGGGCTCGTCGAGCCCGAACTTTTGCAGGAGAGACCCGGCATAGCCATGGGTCATCTGGTCTCCCGCGGAGGCAATCAACGCCTGGGCTCTATTGACAAGATCTGGCAAGTCCTTGATAAAATTAGAGAACTGATGGCCGAGCATGGGCGCGAGAAGGGCCGCGGCCAGAGCCACGACGACAAGCGCGCCGAGCAGAATGATGGTGGCCGCCGCCGCCCGGCCGAGGCCGAAGCGATGCGCCCACCCCACGACCGGATCGAGCAAATAGCCCAGCACGAGCGCCACGACGAAAGGCGGCAGAACCGCGCTGAACAGCCAAAGCAGAAAAACAAGAACGGCAAGGGCCGCGAGCCAGAAGCGGACTTGCGCCATATCGCCAGCCGCTCTCACCTGCGCCAAATTTCCGGGCATAATCTCCTCACGGGTTCATGTGCCGCAGCCATTGCTGGAGATAGGCAGCCATGGAGAGAAGCGTCAATGCCGCCACCGCGTAAAACCCGCTATTCACCCATGGTCCGACGGGATAGGCCATCGCCTCCAGCGCAAGAATTGACGCTGCAACAAAGATTTGAGCGACCGTATTGATTTTAGAGATCAGCAAGGGCTTGATCGCCATGGGCCGGCGCATCAGCCACGAGAGAAGGACCGCGCCGATGATCATGATATCGCGGGCAACAACCAGGATCGCGAGCGCGGGCGGAACCGCCGCTTCGATCGCCAGCGTGACATAGATCGACACCAAAAGCGCCTTATCGGCCAAGGGATCGAGATAGGAGCCGAGTTCCGTCCGCAGATCGAAGGTCTTGGCCAGCCAGCCGTCGAGGGCGTCGCTCAAGCCGGCCACGATAAAAATGGCGCAGGCCCAGGCCCACCGATGCGTGACGATCATATCGATGATCGCCGGCACTAGGAACAAGCGGCCAATCGTGATCAGATTTGGCAAGGAGCGGAAGCGGAAGATCCAAGAGCGCATCGAAGTTGAAATGCCGATCCCGCTTGCGCGGCGAAGAGAGGACGCTTATGGCGCATGACAAACCGCTCGTCATATCCGGCGATCGGGGTTGGTCCTTAGCCAGGCTTGTCTCTAGAGATAGGACGGCCGGCACATAAAGCGAAGCGGACGATGACCGGGACGACAAAAAATGGCCTGACCTACGCCGATGCCGGCGTCGATATCGATGCGGGCAATGAATTGGTCCAGCGGATCAAGCCGCTGGTTCGCGCCACGCGCCGGCCCGGTGCCGATGCCGAGATCGGCGGCTTCGGCGGCCTGTTCGATCTCAAAGCGGCTGGCTTTAAAGACCCGGTTCTGGTGGCCGCCAACGATGGCGTCGGCTCGAAGGTGAAGATTGCCATCGAGACCGGGCGGCATGAGACGATCGGCATCGATCTCGTCGCCATGTGCGTCAACGATCTCATCGTCCAAGGCGCCGAGCCTTTGTTCTTTCTCGATTATTTCGCCAGCGGCCGGCTCGACACGGAAACCGGCGCCGCCCTGGTCGCGGGCATTGCGGCCGGCTGTATCGAGGCCGGCGCGGCCCTGATCGGCGGCGAGACGGCGGAAATGCCAGGGCTCTATGCCGGCAAGGATTACGATCTCGCCGGCTTTTCCGTCGGCGCCGCCGAGCGCGGCACGCTGCTGCCCTCGGGCGTAACGCCGGGCGATGTCATCCTCGGCTTGCCCTCCTCGGGAGTCCATTCCAACGGCTATTCCTTGGTGCGCCGGATCGTCGCCAACGCTGGACTGGCCTGGGAGGATCCGGCGCCTTTCGCACGGGAACAAGATCTCGCCAGCGTCCTCCTGACGCCCACGCGCATCTATGTGAAGGCCATTCTTCACGCGCTGCGTGCTGGCTCCGGCATCAAGGCCCTGGCGCATATTACCGGCGGCGGCTTTCCCGAGAATATTCCGCGCGTGCTGCCGCAAGATTGCGCGGCGGCCATCAATCTCGATGCCGTGCCGGTCCAGCCGGTGTTCCGCTGGCTCGCCTCGAGCGGCGGCGTGGCGGAAGCGGAAATGCTTCGCACCTTCAATTGCGGGATCGGCATGATCGTCGTGGCTGGCGCCAACGAAGCCTATGCCGTGACCGCGCGGCTGCGCGAGGCCGGCGAAACGCCCGTGGTGCTCGGCGAAATCGTGCCCCGCACAGGGGCGGCTACTATCTTCACCGGCAGGCTCGCTCTTTGAGCCCGCCGCGCAAGCGCACCGCCATTCTCATTTCCGGACGCGGATCGAACATGCGCGCCCTCATCCAGGCCGCGCGCGAGCCCGCCTATCCCGCCGAAATCGCGCTTGTCCTCTCCAACCGGCCCGACGCCGGCGGCCTGGCCTTCGCGCGCGCCCAAGGCATCGCGGTCGCGGTCGTGGATCACAAGATTTTTGCCGGCCGGGAAGAGTTCGAGCGGTCGATGCAAGCCCTGCTCGAGGTCCACCGGATCGAACTGATCTGTCTCGCCGGATTCATGCGGGTGATGACCCCGTGGTTCACCGGGCAATGGCACGGGCGCATGCTCAACATCCACCCTTCCCTGCTGCCGGCGTTTCGCGGCCTCGACACCCACGCCCGCGCGCTCTCCGAGGGCGTGAAGGTGCATGGCTGCACCGTCCATTTCGTCGTGCCGGCGCTCGACGAAGGCCCAATCCTCGCGCAAGCCGCCGTGCCCGTGCTCGATCGAGACACGCCGGAAAGCCTTGGGCGCCGGGTCCTGGCGCAGGAACACCTGATTTATCCCGAGGCTTTGGCGCGCGTCGCGGGTGGGCTGATCACCGTGCAAGGCAACCGCGTTTTCGACGCGGCGCCGGCCCTCGAACCCGCGGCGCTCGTCATGCCGCCGCTGGACAAATAGGCCGGACGCAAGAACGCATCCGGCCCTGTTTCTATCGAACGAGCGGATCGGGTCCGAAACGGTTCGGACCTGGCGTGCCGGTCAAAAATCCCGTTTCGACGAAATACCAAATCGCTCCAATAAACGGCACGAATTGAATCAAGATCCACCAACCGGATTTATCACGGTCGTGATAACGTTTGATCCCAATGGCAATTCCGGAGCAGACCAATGCGATGATATAGCCGAAGATCAGGACCAAATAGGGGATGGCGGCAACGCCGGAGACGGAATAGGTCCCGTCTTCTTTAATTTCACCGGGGAAAATCACCCATAGCAACGTGAGCAAAACGCCGACGATGAAACTGGCCGCGATGTAATAAAGGACCGCTTTCCAGAATTTCGCGCGGTTGAACCGGCCTTGAGCCGAAAATAAAAATTCCTTCATTTATTGCACCCCCTCAAATCATGGCAACTTCCGAGAACCAGATCACTCCGCGCGATCCCAGTTCCCGGCACGATCGAAATTGATCGTCATCGTCCGCCGGGCCAATGATTTGACCGTTGCCGCGACAAGACAGCGCGGAATCCATAGCTTAGCCGTGGCTTCCCCGCCATGACGTAAATATTCTATTGAGAAACATAGTTAACGTTGGAACAATCGCCGGTGGCTTGCTTGCGAAATTACAAGTATTGCGCCGGGCTGGACGAGATGTGCTGGAGCATTCCATCTCGTCAGAAATTCTGCTGGTCAACAATGTTGCCGGCCGGGATCCTGCCCGGACCGGCAAATCAAACCTAGAATCAGCCGACGATTTCGTTGCCGGAAAACCATTGCGCGATTTCGATCGCCGCCGTCTCCGGGCTATCCGAACCATGTCCGGAGTTTTCTCCGACGGAGAGTGCGAATTCCTTGCGGATCGTGCCGGCATCGGCCTTGGAGGGATCGGTTGCGCCGAGAACGTCGCGATAGGCCTTGATCGCATTCTCGCCTTCGAGAACCTGCACGACGACCGGGGCGGAGATCATCGATTCCACGAGTTCGCCAAAGAACGGCCGGGCTTTGTGCACGGCATAGAAGGTCTCGGCCTGTTCGCGGGTGATACGCACGCGCTTTTGCGCAACGATGCGCAAGCCAGCCTTTTCGATCAGCGCATTGATCGCGCCCGTGAGGTTACGCCGCGTCGCATCGGGCTTGAGGATAGAGAAAGTACGTTCGATCGCCATGTGCGGCAGGTCCTCAATTCCAGGGAAAAACAGTAAGCGGGGCGCTTATAGCTAGGCAGCCGGGAATGAGCAAGGCGGTTGCCGCCGCGCCGCCATGGCCGCGCACGCGTTCCCGCTATCGGCAAAGCCTCACGGCGGGGCTTAAAACGGCGAGAGCGCGTTCCACATCGGTGGAACCATTGATGTGATAAGAACCCACTCTCTTTATAAGAGGTTATAATATTTCCTCGATCACGAAAGCCTGCAACTTTCGTGGGAAACACGCTAGCGTCTATGGCTCAGCGCACCGGCATGGACCACGCCGGCATAGATCAAATGCAATTGACCGATCGAAGACGGATTCGAGACCGGCAGCAGCGTTACACCCTTGGCTTGCTCGCCAACGAGGGGATTGTCGCCGGGAGCGAAGCCAAAAATAGGGCCCGTAAAGTCCCCTTGAAGGACGGCGAGACCGTCAGGGTCCGGCGATACCACTTTGAAGGTCAAAATCCGGTCCGCGGTTTGACCGATATTCATGCTGATAATGCCGGTATATCCGGCGTAAATTTCAAGTGGCCGGTTTCCTCTGCGATAGACGCAGTCCGCATCGCGATTTGTCGCCACGACCAAACCCAAGCCGCCGTGGACTTCGCAGCGCAGCTCACCGGCCGGTGTTTCAGCCCTTGCGGAAACCGCGGAAACCAGCGTCGCGAGGACACAACCGGCAACAAGTGAGTTTATGCGCATAAAAAACCTCCTGAAGGCCCAAAACCAGCTGCGCCCGGCTCTTCATGGCCTAGCCCAAGCAAATTTGTCCGTGGCGGGACATTACAGATCAAGTGCCCAATCGCAAAGACCGGGGATGACAAAAAGCCGCGTAGCAAGGACGGCGCCGTCTTCTAAGTCGCTTTTCATCTTTGCTCCCCGGTGGCGGGGAGAGCTAGGCTGTGCAAATGGCCGAAAGATCCTATGCTGACAGGCGGCGGCTTCAAACACGCGCCCGGTAAGCAAAAACCGCCGGTTTCGCGTGTTCCGGGCGCCGCATTTTGCGAGGATGTTGAAATGGACGAGCTTTCCCAAACCCGGACTGCGATGGCGGTTCTTTTCGTGGCGTTGGTGAAAGCGCTCAACGAGAAAAACGAGGGGCTGACGCATTCGTTCTTAAAGCATCTGGACGAAGCCTATTCCGATCTGAGGGAGACCGGCGTGGACCCGGCGGTGAACGATATCCTGTCATGGACGAAAGAAAGCCTCCAAAGCGATGAGGATCTCGGACAGCCGGCTTGGGTTGTCTACGGAAAGGCCCGGGGCCAAGAGCAACTCCTACCGTCGAGCGAACAGGTGGAGATGGTAACGCTGATCGAGGCTCTTGGCTTTTGGAACAAGCTGCCAGAGCACGAGCGCCGCATTGCAACGATCGAAACCGCGAGCGGCCGCCGTTTTGATGCCGCCGGAATCCGCAAGCTGCTGAAGGTTTACAAGCATGAATTGACATTATGACTTGCCCGGCCGGATGTTCACCCGAGCGGGGGATTACGAGGGATTTTGCCTCGCCGGATTGACCCATATCAAGGTCCACCCGGAGCCGCCCGGATAATAGTTTGGTGTACGAATGATTGAATGATCGCACCAAGACGATTGGGGATGAGAATGCTTGTAAAGGATGCCATGACGTCGCCCGTCATCTCGGTTTCGTCGCAAGCCGCCCTATTCGAAGCGGTGAATCTCTTGGTCACGCACCGGCTCAGCGGTCTTCCCGTCCTCGACGAAACGGGGCAGCTTTGCGGCCTGATCAGCGAGGGTGATTTGCTGCGCCGGATCGAGTTGGGAACCGTGCATCGGCCGGATCACTGGTGGTCCAAACTTTTCTCGTCCTACAGCACGGTCGAAGCCTATCGAATGGCGAACGGCCGCAAAGTCGCCGACGTCATGAGCCATTCGCCCATCACGATCGACGCCGACGCCACCTTGGCGGACGCGGCGCGGGCGATGGAAAAGCATGGCATCAAACGGACGCCGGTCGTCCACGACGGCAAATTGGTGGGCATGTTGACCCGTGCCGATTTCGTCAAGGTGCTTCACCGGTTGGGCTCATCCGCCCATGAGGGGAGCCCTGTCTCCGACGGCGAGATCGAGGAAAAGATACGCGCGGAGGTCGACGCCCAGCCGTGGGCCGTCACCTGCGCTTTGACGATCACGGTCGAGAATGGGCACGTCACGCTGACTGGCATGGTGCCCAGCCAGAGCCACGGCGAAGCGATCCGCGTCGCCGCGGAAAACGTACCCGGCGTTCGGGCCGTCGAGCAAAAACTCGAAGTGGTGCCGCCGGTCGTCTTGTCCGGACTCTAAGCTGGGATAATTTCGAGGACAGGCTCCAACCTCTTAAAAAGAGAGCGAGTTCCTGTCGCTTTGGTGTGTCCGCCAAAGCGGAACGCGCTCGAGCATGTCCCGAAAAAGTTGCAGACTTTTTCGATCGAGGACATGCTCTAACTCCTTAAAAAGAGAGCGCGTTCCTATCGCTTTGGTGAGTCCGCTGAAGCGGAACGCGCTCGAACCGTTAAGCGCTTTTTGAGCGAATAAAATGAGGGGTCGTCAACCCTTACCGCTGTTAACGGCGTTCCCTAACGATTCCAAAACCCACCGTCTGCATGATGTCTCAATCAACTGGAGGCAATCACATGAAAAAGCTCATCGCTCGTTTTTCCGCTTATTCCGTGGCCCGCAAGACGGCTTTGGACATCAACACGATCATTGCCTTGAGCACGGGCGCAGTCGGCTGAGCTAGAGCGCTTTCCGCTTTGGCGATTCCACCAAAACGACAGGAACTCGCTCTCTTTTTAAGAGGCTAGAGCATGTCCCTGGCAAATGGTTGGTGGTATGGGTTGGCGCTCGACCTCTTGCCAAAGGCGACTTTCATGATCGATCAGCCGCGTTTCGAGCTTTTCGCTTTCTGGCGAACGTCCGCCACGTTCCGCGTCCGCGTCGCGTTGAACCTGAAGGGGCTAACGGCCCACGAGCATTTCGTGAATGTCGACGCCGGCGAGCAGCGCGATCCCGCGTTTCTTAAGATCAATCCGCTCGGCGGTGTTCCAGCGCTTGTATTGCCCGGTCATCCGCCGCTGACGCAGTCTATCGCGATCCTGGAATATTTCGAGGAAATCGCACCAACCCCGCCACTCTTGCCGGGCGATCCGCTTGGCCGGGCGCGCGTGCGCTCCATCGCGGCGATGCTCGCCACGGATACCCATCCACTCGTTACGCCACGCGTAAAGCGATACCTTACCGGCGCTGGTTTTGACGACGCGGCCTGGCGCGCTTGGCAAATTCATTGGTTTTCGACAGGCTTGCAAGCGGTCGAGCTGCGCCTCGCCACCGAAGCGGACACCGGCGCCTTTTGCCATGGCGACGCGATCACGCTAGCCGACATTTGTCTCGTGAGTATCACGGCAATGCTGAAGGTCTTCAAGATAACGGTGGCCGGCATTCCGGTCATCGACGGCATCGTTTCTCGTTGCGAGAGGGAGCCCGCCTTCGCCAAGGCGGACCCGTTTAAGCAAGTTGGTGCGCCGCAAACTTGATCCGGCGATTTCAAAACGCGCCGAGGAGATGAGCCAATGAACATCTATCGACTTGACCCAATCGATCCAGGCCATCCGGCATGGGGGTCCTCGAACGAAAAGGACGTCGTGTGGGCCGCCGCCCCTACGCCAGAGGATGCCCGCAAGCTCGTCGCCTTGAAAACCAGGATTGATATCCAAAGCACGGCCGGCGATGAATCGCCGTGGCTAAACAAGGCCGTGACGTCCTGCGTCTCGGAGCCCACGATGACCCACGTCGACGCTGGAACGGTGGTCCGGGTGGACGGAAGTCTTGTGGGACGTTAGAGCATGTCCCGAAAAAGTTGCAGACTTTTTCGATCGAGGACAGGCTCTAACTTCTTAAAAAGAGAGCGAGTTCTTATCGCTTTGGTGAGTCCACCAAAGCGGAACGCGCTCTAAGGCGGGCGACTTAGTGCCCGGCAAAGCCCCGGAACGCCCGGCAGCGATTGCGGCCGTGTGCGGGAGGCCCAGCGCATGGCGCTGGCTAAGACCCGCGCGGAATCCTTTTCTCGATCCGGCCGCCAGCTGGTTCGGGTGCCATGAGCCTTGGCTCGCAATCGGAGGAAGTACGGACGATGTCTGAAGCATCTGGCAGCCACCCCGTCGCGCCTAAAGCCACCGATTACGTCGTCGTCGAGGGCTCGGAAGGCAAGCGCCGCGATTTCCGCGTCAGCGTCGGCTTGCGCGAGGGTTGGGACGAAGAAGGCCGCGTCTTCGATGTCTCCGAAGCCGTGCGAACCGCCCGCGCGTGGATGAGACGGCGGGTCGAAGCGGGCCAGCCCGCCTTGTCCGGCATGTTCACCCGCGCGGAGGTCACCTACGCTTGGCCCCGTCCAGACGGCACTGTTGGATCAGACCGCGAACCCGTGGCTTTATTCACGGGCGAGGCGGTCCACGCCTATCTCGGACATTTACCCGACGAGGCTATTGAAGCGATGCTGAACGAGCTGGCGGCCGAGCTGGGCACGGCGCTCGGTCAGGAGCGCATTTATGTGGCGTTCGCCGAGCGGACATGGATCCTGGATGCCGGGAGCCGCGAGACTTAAAACACTCACGGATCAACCGGTGTGCCAATCTTCCTTCGCGCCGGCCGGCGCGGTGGCCTTTTCCCGGATCGGCGATCCCACACCGGCGAGATTCACAATGCCGAGGTCAATTAGGTGCTTCGAGACGCTACCAGGCGCCACCGAGCGTTCCGGGGCGGATTAGCCGGTCACATCGGTGTTGGTTCAATTCGAAGCTTTAGCGATAAGCCCCTGATCGTCCCTCGCCTCGCGTTCCAAACGCAGGATCATGGAAGCCAGACGGGGCTCGGATATGCAGTCAGCCGCCGCCACGGCCGGAAACCATTGCCGCTCGCGTTTATCCTTCTCGGGCCAAGTCCCAAGTTCGTGCTCGACATCAAGGCGATAGACCATGACCCGACAAGGCTGGACACGGTCGTTGAGCCTTTTCTGGTAGGTATAGCCGCCGACCGGATGTTTGCCCACCTTTCCGATGACCCCTGCTTCTTCGAACGCTTCCTTGGCGGCGGCTTGATGATCCTTTCGCCCCTTCATCGGCCAGCCCTTCGGGATGATCCAACGGCGCGTCTCGCGCGAGCGTATCAGCAAGACCTCCATGTCACCGGCGATGCCGATGCGGACCGGCAGCGCGGCAACCTGAGCGCGGTAGGCAAATTCGCTCGGCGGAAACTTCGATTTCACCGCTTGTCCCTATCGGGCATCAGAAAAATTGAGACAGACGGCAGCGTCATTTATTGGAGACGCGGCGAGTCTGATGTTTAATTTTATGCGGCGTTTTTTTGATGTTGCAAGCGGTGGCTTCGGATCGCACGTAGAACCCAATCATGCACGTATTGGTTACTCAAGCGACCTCCAAACTAAGCAATCACATCAACATTATGTGTTAATTCTTTGAAATATATGGTTGAAGGTGACGAACTCGAACCTCCAGCCCTCTTGGTGTAAAAGGGGGAGACGCTTTTTGAGCGAACCTCCGATTTCGCCCGCAGCGGCGGTATTGCCGACGTTCGCTCCCGCTCCGATATCGTCGCAGGTAAATTGCCGGGATGAAAGAGGAAAACAATGAGCGTCGCCTTCGTCCGGGAAGAGAGCGCCGAAATGGCTGCGGAGGTCGAGCTGCATACAACGCGGCACGGAAGATTGAGGACGTGAATGAACGCCAGTCAGCACCGGTCCTCCAGCCTATTGCCCCGACCCGGCCGCGATCGCGGCGGCGGCGGAAGCGCAATCCGCCGATATCCCGAAGGAATAGCCCTCCCTCACGACCAGACGACGACGCGCGTCATGAACAAGATGGGCTAACGGACAGGCGGACTCAAACGGACGTCCTGGCCGCGGATTTCGTGACATCTCATGCGGGCGCGCGTTTCGCGGCAAGAACGAGTTCGGCATCCCGGCCCACCAGTTCGGCGAAATGGTCGGGCGCCGCACGATATGTGGCGACGCCCGAAGAGATCGATCGCAGTTCGATGATCATGTCGCCCATCTCGGCTTCGGGCATGAGCGCGCGCACCACGTCCCAATTCTCCCAGCCGGGGCGCCTGTCGAAGCCCAGGATCTGGCCGCGGCGCGACGAGACGAGGGCCGTGGCTTTCGCCGTGGCGCTCGAAGGCACAAAAATTTCGACGCGGTCGACCGGTTCGAGCAAGACGGCGTAACACCGCGACAGCGCGTCGTTGATCGCCAGCCGGCCGGCCAGCTGAAACGCCATGTCGGACGAGTCGACCGAATGGTATGACCCGTCGACCAAGGCCACGGACAGGTCCACGACCGGAAAACCCAGAGGCCCCGTTTTCAGCGCGGAACGGATACCCTCTTCGACGGAGGCAATGTATTGGCGGGGAACAGCGCCGCCAGTCACCTTGTCGATGAAGACAATCCCCGAGCCGGGCGGCAGGGGCGCGACATCGATAACGACGTCACCGAACTGGCCATGGCCGCCGGATTGCTTCCTGTGGCGGCCGCGCACGCCCGTCGCCGTTTTACGGATCGTCTCGCGGTAGGCGATGCGGGGTGGACGGACGTCGACGGCGACTCCGAACCGCGACGAGAGCTTCTCGACCGCGATGCGAAGGTGCAGGGGGCCCTGGCCGTGCAGGATCGTTTCGCCGAGTTCGGCATTCGTCTCGAGGATCAAGCCGAAATCCTCATCGATCAGCTTTGCTAGCGCCGCGCTCAGCTTGACGTCGTCCTTGCGTTCCCGGGCCTGGACGACTTGCGCCATGACCGGCGCCGGCCTCTCCGGCAGAAGGATCGGATCCGCGCTCTTACCGGTCGAGACGGTGTCGCCTGTGCTTACGCCGCCGAGACGTCCGAAGGCCACGGTCGCGCCGGTGGACGCCTCTCCGATCTTGAGAGACGTCTGTCCGATCATTTGGAACAGTCCGGAAATCCGCACCCGCTCACCCGCCGCCGTCGAAAGAAGAGCGCCGTCCTTGATCGACCCGCGCAGGACGCGAGCCACCGAGAGCTTGCCGGCGTGCGCGGTATGCAGCGTCTTCACGACGAGGGCGAGCGGATCGCCGTCGCTTTCGACGCCGAGACGTTTTACGGTCGCGTCCGTCGCCGGCGTTTCATGGCGAAGCGCCTTCATCAAGCGCAACACGCCATTGCCGCGCCGCGCCGCGCCGACGAGGACGGGCACGGCGAGTCCTTCGCGGAGTTCCCGCGCGAGGTCGTCGAAGATCCGGTCGCGCGGCGGCTTGACCTCCTCGAGGAGCGCCTCGACCAAGGCGTCGTCATGGTCGGACAGGCGCTCGAGCATCGCATAGAGCGCGTCGCGTTCCTCCGAAACGGCATCGGCGGGAATGTCGATCACCCGCGAGGGCGCGTGCTCCTGGTAGATGAAGGCACGTTCGAGCGCGAGATCGATGGAGCCGACGGCGATGCCGTTCTTCCATGTCAGAATCTGCCGGAGGAGAAGAGGGACGCGCGAAGCGGGTTGCAGAAGCCGCACGAGATCCTGCGCCGTCTGCGTGCTTTCGTCGATCTTGTTGACGAAGAGGAACCGCGGGACGCCCAAGGATTCCAGCGTGTGCAGGACCGTCTGAAGCGCGGGGATCTTTTTCTCGTCGGAATCGCAAACCACAATGGCGGCATCGACGGCTGGCAGGACGGTCAAGGATTCCGCCGCGAACTCGATCGAGCCAGGACAGTCGATGAACGTATAGGCATCACCCATGAAGTCGACCGTCGCGACATTCGCTTCCGTGCTCATGCCGTGCGCGCGCGACTCGGCGCAGGCATCGCCGACCGACGTCTTGAACGCCACGTCGCCCTGACGTTGGATCGCGCCCGCCCGTGCGAGAATGGCTTCCAGCAGGGTCGTCTTGCCGCCTTGGAGCGGGCCAACGATCGCGATGCAGCGGTGGCGCCGCGCGCCGCTTTCATCCACCGGCGATGGATCGCGAGCCTTCGTGTCTTGGATCATAATCTGCTCCCACTGTATGGGGCGGCGGGATAGACCCATGCCCCGCCGCCGAGCACGCCGCGCGACGAATGCGTCCTCTCGAGCGCGATACGGCAGCCTGTCTGTTGGGCGGGCACCGTCTGCTTTTGGATGATAGAACACGATGGAGGGCGCCGCCTATCCATCCAAGCGACGGGCTTGATCGGCGATGCAGGGGCGCGCAATGCCGCCTCCGGCCGGCCAGCTTCTGGTCCGCGGTCCGGCTTTCCTGTAACCTTATCTCAAGGCGGCGGCGCGGACATGACCACGCCGGTACGTCGGCAGGAGACTTCCATGGCATGGCACGTGCGCTTTTACAGCCCCTCGCTCAAGCATGAGCTTCTCTCGCCGGAGCTCGAGACCGAAGACGAAGCGCTCGAAGCGGCTTGGCAGCTCGCGCAGAGCGGCGAGGATATTACGTCCATCGAAGGGCCGGATGGCGAGATCGCCTCGGCGGACGAGGTGGAGCTCTGGTTTCGCGAGCATCGCCAAGCGCCCTCTCCGGCGCTTGGACCGGCACAAGCGGGTGGCGAGGATGCGGAAACGTCCTGAGGCCCCTCCTTGCCGGTTCGCGGTCGGTGATGGGCTGTCGAAAGCCGGGGGCGAAGGAACTGCGGACGGCCGCGCGCTCGCGGATATCCTCGCTCTCCATTTCCTGATCTACGGACCGGAACGGTGAACAGCGGGGATACGGACTTGAACAGAGAACACCACAACACGGGCGCGCCAAGGGCCGCCGTTCGCCGCCGCGATTGGAGGCGCATTCATCACTCGCCGCTGTTTTGGGTCGGCGTTGTGATGTTCCTGGCGGCGATTTCGATATACGTGCTGTCCGACGACCTTTCGTGGCGGCCACACTTCCAATGATCTGATGCACGCCGTGCGGGAACTGGCCGGGCTTGCCAATAGCGGTCTCAAGCCGATCGGCGCCGGCGTCATGATCGCCAGACGTCGATGGTTATTGGTGGCGTCCTCCGCCACCTTGCCGGCCGGCCCCGCCTTTCTGCCCTGGATACAAGTCCACTAGCGCGTCAGGGACCCAATAGCAGTCCAGGTCACCGGTCAGCCGAACGCAGGAAAGCGGAAGTTGTTTTTCGTCTATACCGATAGTGACGCCTTTCGCGAACACCATGCACGACCTGGAGGCGATCAGAGGCTGGCTAAATGCGGCGAGACCCGCAGCGTCCTTCTTGACCCGCAAGGTTGCGGCTTTGATGGCGTCGCTTGGGGCCTTGCATCCGAGAGCGGCCGAGGTGAGAACGGCCGCGCTGGCGGACGAACAGCAAAGGACGGCGGCAAGTCCAGCATTACGCAGAGCAGCCGGCTTCATAAAATATCTCCCGTAAAGGCGGATGTGCGCCAAAATGCGAAAAGCTCGAAATGCGGCTGATCGTCCATCAGAGTTGCCTTTGGCGAGAGGTCGACAGCAACATATATCATCAACCGTCGCCCCGGGGAACGACGCGGCCTTGCTAACAAAAGCTTAAGACACGCCGATAGGATACCGATCCAATTCGAGAAAATTGGATCAGAGCGAGCACGAAGCCCGCACGAATCGCTTTGTCGAAATTCATTCGGCTAAAACCTGAGGACTCCATGGATCAAGACCATATCGCCCGGATTGTCGCTCAGTCCACCAATGAGCAGCTTCAAAAAATGATCTCGACAGACACCAAGAAAATGCGGGCATTTAAGCCCGCTGCTTCGGCCGAGCTGGAGCGCCGCAAAAAAGTAGCGAGCGATTTACAGCCGTGACCCTCACGTCCTTCGCTGCCCGGCATTCGAATGGATCACGCCGGGCGCCGCATTCCCTACACCGAGCACGCCGCCCACCATTCCGAGTCCTCCACCACTCGCGCCGAGTACATCACCGCTCACACCAAGCACCCCGCCGCTCACGCCGGCCGCTCCATCCCCCACGCCGAACACTCCGCCGCCCACTCCGAACACTCCGCCAGCCTCTACAAACGAGAGCCACGTCATCACCACGCTCGGCACGTTCACCGTCGGGAACTGGTCGGCCACCGCATATTCGGCGGCCGGCTCAATGGCTTTCGATCATTGTGTGGGAGAAACCCTTTACAGGAACGGCATCACACTCGCGTTCGGGGTCACTCGCACCTTCCAATGGAGCATGGCGTTCTTCGACCCAGCTTGGCAGCTGACTCCGGGAACCTCCTACCCGCTCGCCTTCACCATCGACCGTTCGCAGCCCGACATGGCAACAGCGATCGCGATCAGCGCCAATACGGTCGTCGTCCCATTGGCTCCCGACGTGGCCTTGTTCAAAAGATTCATGAAAGGTGAAAAACTTACGGTTGAAGCGGCATCGGAAGCCTTCGTCTTCGATCTGACCGACACGTCCAAGCTGCTGCCTGATCTTCTGAGATGCGTCGAATCCTACGTCGGCACCGCTCCTTCGACGTCAAATCCATTCGAGACGTCTCCCGGGCGCTAATTCTAGAGCACGTTCCCCCTGGGTAAAATCACCCATGGGATAAGAATTCGCTATCGCCGGGACCGTGCCCCCATGCCGTCCAGCGCGCCAGCCGGCCGCCGGTTGAAATTTTGCCGCGCGCTTGATCCAAATTAATGCCCAGCCTGTTCGGGTGCCCGAAACTACACCGAATTTTGGTGCACACCGGGAGATCGAAAATGAGGAAAACGAGCGCAGTACCGGGATTGATCTTTGTCGTCATTTTCGGCGTTGGCTTGGCGCTGGCTTACCTCGGATATGCTCTTTTGGCTTATCGTGGAAGCCTTTGGATAGCGGTCGCCGGCTTCGTCATTGCCTTTGTTGCTTTGTACTCGATCAAGATTGCCGATCAGTGGGAGAGAGTGATCGTCTTGCGCTTGGGGCGCTTCCGCTCCCTGGAGGGACCGGGATTGTTTTATATCATCCCGGTCATCGAAACGGTGCCTTATTGGATCGACACGCGCGTGATCACCGGCTCCTTCAAGGCCGAAAAGACCCTCACGAAAGATACGGTGCCGGTGGATGTCGATGCCGTGTTGTTTTGGAAAGTCGTGGATCCCAAAAAGGCGGCGCTCGACGTCGCCGACTATGGCAGCGCCATTAGCTGGGCCTCGCAAACGGCCCTGCGCGACGTGATCGGCAAGACCATGCTTTCAGACATGCTGGAGGGACGGGAAAAGATCAGCGACGAGCTTCAGAAGATCATCGATTTGCGCACCGAGCCATGGGGCATCAATGTCATTTCGGTGGAGGTCAAGGACGTTCTCATTCCCGCGGCCCTCGAGGATGCGATGTCGATGCAGGCCCAAGCGGAGAGAGAGCGCCAGGCCCGCGTGATTCTCGGGGATTCGGAGAGGCAGGTGGCCGAGAAATTCGGGGAAGCGGCGAAGACCTATATCGATAATCCGGTCGCGCTGCATCTCAGAGCCATGAACATGCTTTACGAAGGTTTGAAGCAAAACTCGACGATTGTCATCGTCCCGAGTTCGGCGGTGGAAACGATGCAGCTCGGCAGCATGGCCGGACTGACCGCGCTTACGATGGGATTGGGGCAAGAAGGCGCAACCCATGGGAAGAAAAGCCCGCAGCCGGGTTCGCCGTCCGAACCCTCGAAGGCCGTGGACGGACAAGAAGGGAACGCGCATTGAATCGCACGCGTCGAATTACAATTCGAGGATGAGCATCGGACACATGGCATCTCCCGTGCGCATATCAATTATCAACGCGCGGCGGGTGCCACGCTTGCGCGCGCCACGTCGATTTCGTTGGCCAGGTCCGCGCACTTGGCCAAAAGTGCTTCACGTTCGCCAGCGCGCGGATCCTCGATCACGGTCTCGAGCAATCGCTCGAGGATGACGCCGACCTCCCTGCCGCCGCGATAATTCTCCGGCCTGATCCCGCGCTCCACCAGAATTTGGATCACATCCTCACCGCTTATAGACAATTCCCGGACGGAAATGGGGGCATTTTCCCGCATCAACTTGCGGACCCTGCCCTCGAACGCCGCGTTGCGGGCTAGTGCCGCGCCAATATCGCCTCCCTTGCCCTTAATGTCGGCATACCGCACGGCGAACTGGCGGTCGACGTTTGCAAGACCAACGCGGCGGATGAACCTGCGCACAGCCGCATCCGGCAGTTCTTCCCCGCTCGACTGCCGCGTGGCGAACATGTGCTCGCTGACAGCCAGCCGGACGCCTTCCACAAAATCCTCGGAAAATCGCAGGCGTCGCAGAATATCGGCTGCCATCACGGCGCCCACGGCCTCATGGCCGTAAAACGTATTTCCCTCACCATCCGGACGTGGCGCGGCCGTGCGCGGCTTCCCGATGTCGTGCAGGAGCACAGCCACTCGCGTGGAAAGATCGTCCCCTTTCGCAGCCGAGGCATCCAGGGCCGCCATGACGTGATCCCACACGTCGAAAGCATGATGGCGATTTTGGACGAAACCAACTCCTTCGAGAAGTTCCGGGATGACATGGGCGAGCAGCCCGCTGTCCCGCAACAGCGTCATCCCTTGGGAAGGCCGCTCGGACTTCTCGAGTAATTTTATGAACTCATCCCGGATGCGCTCGGGTGAACAATGCGTAATGGCCGAAGCTTTGGAAGCCATTTGTAAGAACGTGCGCGGTTCGATCTCAAAACCGAGACGGGACGCAAATTGAGCCGCCCGCAGCATCCGCAAGGGGTCGTCGTCGAAGGATTGCTCGCTGATGGCACGAACGATACCGTGACGCAGATCGTACAACGACCCGTCCGGAGCTATGAGGTGCCAATCGGAAAGACGCAGGCACAGAGCGTTGATCGTGAAGTCGCGCCGGAGTGCATCTTCCACGATGGACACTTCTGGCCCGAAGTCGACAGCAAAATCGCGGTGGCCCGGACCCGTGGAGCGCTCCCGGCGAGGCAAAGCCACATCGACCGCGGTGCCGCCGATCGTCACTTTCAGGACCGCGAAAGAGGCCCCGACGGCATTGACCTTTGCGCCGCTTGCTTCGAATTTGGCGACAACCTCCGGCAACGTGAACCCGGTGATGACATAATCGAGGTCCTTCGGCTCGGGAACGCTCCGGTTATGAAAATATCCCACCAAAGCATCGCGTATCCGGCCGCCGATCGCATAGACGTTGCCGCCAAAAAGAGAGACGAGGGCGGTATCGGCCGGCGCCGGAGAAATTTGAGACGCAAGATCGCTCGAAACGGGTACAAAACTCATATTTGACATCACCAGATCCTGCACGGCTGAGCATCCGTTCGCATATAAGGTCCGCGGTGAAACGTTTTAACCTCTGTTCTTTCGAATGACTTCAAAAGATAGTCTCCGCGGAGGCGTGACCACCCGTCGAGACCGGGCCGATTGCATCCCACGATAAGGCCCACACCTCCGCGATCGCTCGGCCAGTTCGATTCCCTGCCCAAAACACCGCAATCCGCCGGTTAGATCCCAGCGAATTTCACCCTCCTGCATGGCCGGACAAATCTTATCCGGCGCTATTTAACCGTGGTGACCGGAAATTGCTGTCCGCTAGTGTTTACAGTGGGATTCTGATCGTGCTGAAAGAGGTTCGAGGCCAGAGGCGAGACTTCATCTTGGACGTAGGCCGCAAGCCCGGCCGTGTTCACGATCCCATTGTTGTCGACGGGGGCCTTGACCGCGAAACCATCCTTGCCGCTAAGACCCTGCGCCACGACGTAGGTGAAGAGCCCGTGATTCCTATAGTTCTCCAGCGCTTCTTGGTCCGTGGTGGCGGCCGCGAGCACCGTCACCCCGATTCCACGGCTGCGGATCGTCGCGTCCGTGCCCGCGTTCATGCCGGCGGTCCGCTGCGCGTCCTGCAGGGCGTCGCCAACCGGCTGAGCATGGCACGTGTCGATGACCGCCAATTTCTTGGGGGCGTGGATATTGGCTAAGAGCCCCGTCAGTTCCTGGCCGCTGATCGCGTCGGCCTTCAGGCGCTCGGGCTCCGCGGAACTGACATTGGAGGTGACGAGATAATACTCGCCGTCGACGATATTCCCGTGGCTGGCGACATAGAAGACAAACACATCGTCGACGCCGACGGTTTTCTGCATGTCTTTCAAGGTTTGAATCAGGCTATCGCGCGTAGTGTCCCCAGGCTTGATCAAGAGCTTGATGTCGAGCTTCTGGAACAGCTTCGCGGAATAGGTTGTCAGCGTATCGGCGATGAGCTGCGCATCCGGGACCGCGTATTTGAGCGCGTTAGCCGGGTCCGGACTCCTAAACTCTCCGATGCCGGCCACGACGGCATGGAGGGTTCCGCGCGGCGCCGGCGGCAGATTTGCCGTCACGGAAGCGGTCGCGCCATTGCTCTGCACGCTGTGATCGGCGTTGAACGCGACGGCCCGTAGCGCGTTGGCTCCATTGAGGAGCGGCACCGAATAACTGCGCGTGACTTGGTCCCCCGACGGCGCCGCCGCATCATCCTGAATGATGGCGGAACCATTCAAAAAGACACGCACTTGGCCGATGCCGCCGCCGCCATCGGTAACACGCAGAGTCACGGTGAGCTTGGGTTCGCTGACCGATTGCGGCAGATCGACGAGCTCGACGACGGGCGGAGCTTTCTCGCTTTCAATGCTGCCGAAGCGAGCGAGCGGCTCGCCAGCCAGGCCGAGCCTCACTAAACCCGGCCGGTAGAACTTCTCGCGATAAGATGCGATTCCGAAAACGCGATCGCCAATACGGACGTTCAAATATTCCTCCGCCGGCGCGGTGGAGGAATTGAAAAACCCTTCGGGCGTTATGGCGAGAAACGATCCGTCGTCGAAGGCGACCAGCGCAGCACGCTCTTTGCCGGACGAACTGTCCCACGCCCTCGCCGTTCCGTCCGCGCTGCCCGAGGCCAGCACCTTCCCGTCAGGCGAGAAGGCGACGAACCAACCCAATTGTGTACGCCACGAACTCTGCGTGGAGAGTTCGCGCCCGCTCGCCACATCCCAGAGCCTGATGGCGTCAAACGGCCCCCCGAAGCCAACGTGTGCCCATCGGGAGAGAAGGAGACGGATGCGACAAACCCCCTATTCCCACTCAAGGTGCGCAGTTCGCTCCCGCTGGCCACATCCCAGAGCTTGATCGTGTGGTCGCCGCTCCCCGAGGCCAGAATGCGCCCGTCCGGCGAGAAGGCGACGGACGTCACAGACCCCATATGTCCCCTCAAGATGCGCAGCTCGCGCCCGCTGGTCACGTCCCAGAATTTGATCGTGCCGTCCCAACTCCCCGGGACCAAACACCTAGTGCCTGACCGCATAAGCCACGAATCTCTCGATACCTTGTGGCATGGCCTTAATGTCCAACCGGACCGGACGCCCGCCCGGCGATCATTCCGCAGGCTTTCGAACTTCTTTTCCAAAGCCCAACGCTGTCTCCGCCATTCACACCGCCGTACTATGATGGACTTCGATCAAACGTTTGGCTTTTTCAAAAGTTGCAAGAACAAGTGCCCATTGCGCGCATTAACCCGCGGCGTAAGCCACGAAGCGCTGGACGCAACGTCCCCGTTCGAGGCTCGTTTTTACAACAAAGCCCATACGCATTTGGATATCGTTGATCTTGATCAACAAACCGTATTTTTTAGGTTTACACGCTGTGTTGCCGCGCATCGAAAAAGAAGGCAGTGGCCGGGTCATGCTTGGCATCTATCGTGGCACCGGCGAACACGGAACCCTCCGGCGCTTGTTCACCTGTCTCTCACTCGAAGCGAAGCGCGTCGATGGGGTCGAGACGGGACGCTTTTCGCGCGGGGTAATAGCCAAAGAAAATGCCGACCGCGGCGGAAAACAGGAAGCCGCCGGCGACCGCTCCCAGCGAGATCGGCGCGGCCCAGCCGGTCGCGATCGAGATTCCCCAGGAAAACGCGACGCCCATGATGATTCCGGCAATGCCGCCGGTCACGCTGAGGAGCACGGCCTCGGCGAGAAACTGTAGAAGAACATGCAGACGGCGCGCTCCGATCGCCATCCGCAAGCCGATCTCGCGGGTTCTCTCGGTGACCGACACGAGCAGGATGTTCATGATCCCAATGCCGCCCACCACCAGCGATATCGATGCGACCGCGGCGAGGAGCAACGCCATGATGCGGCTCGAGCCCTCGGCGGCTTCCGCGATTTGACTGAGGTTGCGCACGGCGAAGTCGTTGACGCTGCCGGCCATGATGCGGTGGCGGCGGACCAGCGTATCCGTCACCTGGACGATTGCCGCCTGAACCTGGTCCGGACTCGCGGCCTGGACATAAATTTGGTTTACGAAGCCCGTGAGCCGGGCCTGAAGGTTGTAAGGATTTGGCGGCGGAAGATAGACCCAGTTGAGCGGTGTCTGCTGCTGGCTCGGCGCTGCGACGCCGAGCACCTTGCGCTCGGCCGTGCTGAACGGAGTCATGACGATATCGTCTTGATCCTGTCCATAGGCTGTCTGGCCCTTGGCGGCGAGAATGCCGATGATGCGCAGCTCCACACCCTTGACCTCGAGCGGAGCGCCGACCGGGTTTTCATCTGGCCTGAACAGTTGGTGAGAGACCGTCTGTCCAATCAAGGCGACGAGCGCCGCTTTGCTTTCGTCCTCTGATGTAATGGCGCGGCCGGCCTCGATCTGCCAATTGGTGGTCGGGGGATAGTTGGGACTCACACCCTGGATGTTGGTCGTCCAATTCTGATTCGCATACTCGACCTGCCCCTGTTGACGGATGAGATAGCTGACCTTCACGACCGCCGGATCCTCCCGGCGGATCGCCTGAGCGTCGCCCACGGTGAGGGTGGAGGCGCTGCCGGAGCCCGCCCGGATGCCGCTTGTCATGGTGGCGCCCGGCACGACCACCAGCAGGTTCGTCCCAAGGCTCTCGATCTGCTTTCGCACGGCCTCGTTCGCGCCCTGGCCGACCGCCACCATGGCGATGAGCGCGGCGACGCCGATGAAGACCCCCAGCATCGTGAGCGCCGAGCGCATTTTATTGCGCGCGATCGCCTGCATCGCCACGGCCATGATCATGCCGGCGAAAGCGAGAAAAGCGGCGCGCGGGAGCAACACCGACGGCTGTTCCTCATGCGGGTGGAACAAAGCCATGCCGTCAGCCTGGACCGGCGCATTTGTTGGCCGCGGCGCTTCCACGCGTTGGGGCACCGGCTCGTCCGAAAGGACTTGGCCATCGCGCATCGTCACGATCCGGTCGGCATAGGCCGCGATATCGGACTCGTGCGTGACCAAGATGATGGTCACGCCTTGCTGCCGGTTGAGCGAGACGAGCGTCTCCATGATTTCATGCGAAGTGCGGGTATCGAGATTGCCCGTCGGCTCGTCGGCAAGGAGCAGGCCCGGCGCGTTGATCAAGGCCCGCGCGATGGCGACACGCTGCTGCTGGCCGCCGGAAAGCTGGCCCGGCGTGTTGTTTTCGCGGTCTCCAAGGCCAAGGAGCCGGAGCGCTTCACGGGCTCGCGTGAACCGCGTACCGCGATCCGCGCGTTGCGAGACGGCATAGAACAACGGCAGCGCCACATTCTCGATCGCGCTGGTGCGGGTCAGAAGATTGAAGCTTTGAAAAACAAAGCCGAGACGTTCGCCCCGGATGCGGGCGAGGTCCGGCTCGGCGAGTCCCGCGACATCGATGCCCTCGAAAAAATAGTGACCGCTTGTCGGCCGGTCGAGACAGCCGAGGATCGACATGAGTGTCGATTTGCCAGACCCCGACGAGCCCATGATGGCGACGAACTCGCCGCGTTGGACCGCGAGGCTGACGCCACGCAACGCCAGCACGTCGACATCGCCGACGCGATAGGTCCGCGTGACATTCTCGACCCGAATAACCGCTTCTGGCATGGCCCACTCCCTGCCTCGAAAATAGCGCCCTATTTTCATCAAAACACAATGGCGCGCGGCCCGGCGTTGGCCGGCTGCTGAGCGGCCTGAGCGACCCTTAAAACCTGGGCGGAGGAACGACGGACCGGCCACTGCCGGATCCCCGTTGTTCCGAGACGATGACCTGATCGCCCGGCTTGACGTCGCCCTTGACAATCTCTGTGAAGGTCTCGTCATCGAGGCCGGGAACAACCGGCACGGCCACCGGCTTGCCGTCGCGCAGCAGCCACAACCGCGTCTCCCCGGCATCGCCGCCTGCCGGCGGCGCCGCGCCCTTCAAATCACTAGGCACATAGCGAAGCGCTTGGTCCGGGACGCGGATCGCATCGGGGCGCATATCGACGACGATCTTGGTCGAGGCGGTCATGCCCGGCATCAGCGCCAGATCGGGGTTGGCGGCGCTGACCACAATGTCGAACGTCACGACGTTCTGCACCGTTTGCGGCGACTGGCGCACCTGGGTGACGGCGCCTGCAAACGTGCGCTTGGGATAAGCGTCGACTGTGAACGTCGCGCTGTTATTCTCCTTCACGCCGCCGACATCGCTTTCGCTGACATTCGCGTCGACTTGCATTTTCGTCAGATCGGTGGCGATCAAGAATAGCGTCGGTGTCTGAAAGCTGGACGCCACCGTTTGACCCATCGTCACATTGCGCGACACGACCGTGCCGTCCACCGGCGAGACGATATCCGTATAGTCGAGATTCACTTGCGCGGCGTCGAGTTCGGCTTGGCGCTGATCGATCGTCGCTTGGTCGAATTCGATCTGGGCCAGTCCCTGATCGTAGGCGTTCTTCCCACTATCGACGACATCCTGCGAGACCGCCTGCGTCTTCACCAGCGTCAAATCGCGATCGTACGAGAGCTTTAGATAAGCGAGATTGGCTTTATCCTTTTCAAGCTGCGCTTTTGCCACGGCGAGATTGGCCTTGTTCTGGTCAACGAGGGTTTGGTACGGACGCGGATCGATCTTGGCGCAGATCTGACCCTTCGTCACCTTCGTGTTGTAATCGCAATAGAGTTCCTGAATCACGCCAGAGACATAGGAACCAACGATGATGGTCAAGATAGGATTGACCGTGCCGGTCGCTGTCACGACGCGGACGACAGCGCCGCGTGTCACGGCGCTGGTCGAATATTGAACGTTGGCGGGGCCACGCAGAAACCACCACGATGCCCCGCCCACTCCCGCTAAAAGCAAGAGTGACAGCAACCCGCCAATCATCCAGGCGCGCCGGCTATGCCGCGCAGGCTGGGACGGCGCGCGCGCCCCCCCGGAGACCGGCGCGGCCGCGATGCTCTGCTGAACTTTACCACTGGTCTGCTCGTTCATTGAACCATCGTCATTGTAAGGCCACGAACCATCGTCTTCGCAGGCTACACGCGCCAGCGGCGAAACGCTAGCGGCGCGCCACTATCCATTTTCAAGTCACTCTATCTCCGAATGCCTTCTTGCTCTTTGATTTGCATCAGTGAGCGAGGCCACTCCCAGGACGTTAAAAATGAACTTGACCTCGCCGCCCAATGACAAACGGTATCCAGCCTACGTGGCATCGCCCCGATTCAGGGGCCTAGCAAATCCTGAAAGTTGTGAGCTTTCGGCATCGACGCCTTCACATTGCGGCAAACCCCTGACTGTGCCGGGACAATCCCTCGAACACCTATCTTGCACCGACAGAGATCGTGGGTGTCAACGGCGGACTCTGAGGCGGAGCCGCGAGTATCGTATTAATTTATGTTATGAGAGCTAGAGTCCTTTTTGAAACAACATCGCTATTTAAAACGTAATACCATCTGCCATTATGCTTCACGGAAACAAATGCATCGCTCGGCGGCGCATCGGGCACCGCTATAAGTGTCCGTTCCAAAAGTTGTTGAGTCCGGTGAATCGTTTGTGATTCAAGAGAAGTCGCTCGATTCGGAGGGGCTCTTTGATGTGGACCGTGGAAAATCGTTCTCGTTACGACCGTACTCG
>Ga0187876_1001022_pt1 | contig 25673 bp, 26 predicted proteins | sample June2016WEW_17_4_FD_133000 | JGI IMG/M metagenome (GOLD analysis project Ga0187876, IMG submission 133000) | Peatland microbial communities from SPRUCE experiment site at the Marcell Experimental Forest, Minnesota, USA - June2016WEW_17_40 | ecosystem: Environmental > Terrestrial > Soil >...
CCCGCAGCGCCGTGCTCACCTGCCGGCGCTTGAGCGTCAGGATGCTGCCGACCAGCAGCGCAGGCACGTAGGTCCAGGTGCGGGCCGAGAAGGGTGGCACGAAAGGGGCTTGCAGGTTCATGATCTCCATAGGCAGGGTGGGCATGGACAGACCTCACTTTCTCATGATGAGATGTCCACCATACCCTGCCTAGCCGTAGCGGTCATTTGGAGAAAGTCGAGCTAAGGGCTTGCCAAACAATAATCTCCCGTTTTGGCTAACGCGGCCTTTTCCCGATTGACTGGGCACGCTAGAATGACGCAACCAGTCTGGAAGGGACCACATCGTGGGAAGTATGGCAGCAACGAGCATCGTGACGTGCCAGTGTCCACACTGCCAGCAGGCGGGCGACCACCCCGATCGCGTCCTGCATCGGCGCATGAACGTGTTTATCAGTCGGCTGGACGCAGCGCAGCGCCGCTGGTACGTGGCGCTGGAGTCACAGCGTCAGGGCCATGGCGGCGGCCGGCTGCTATCGCAGATTACCGGCCTGGACGAAGCGACCATCCGGCGGGGGCGCGCGGAAGTGCAGGCGGAGCTGGCGCCGTGCCCGGAGGACCGGGTGCGGCAGCTAGGGGCGGGTCGTCCGCCCGTCAAAAAAGAGATCCGGCCATCATCCCCGCCCCGAAGGCGATTGTGGCGCCGGAGACGGCGGGCGATCCGATGAGCGCCCAGCAGTGGGTGCGCAGCAGCCTGCGGACGCTGAGCGAACGCCTGCGCGCGGCTGGCCATGGGGTGAGCCCGCCCACGGTGGGCCGCTTGCTCAGGGGCTTGGACTATGCCCTGCGCGTCAATGCCAAGCAGGTCGAGGCGCGATCCCAGCATCCTGACCGTGCCGCCCAGTTCGACTACCTCCACGAGCAGCGGCAGGCGTTCGCGGCTAAGGGCCAGCCGACCATCAGCGTGGACACCAAGAAGAAGGAGCTGATCGGGGCCTTCAAGAACGCGGGCCGTGCCTGGGGCACGCAGGCCGAGGCGGTCAACGTGCATGACTTCCCCAGCGACGCCCTCGGGCGAGCGGTGCCCTTCGGCATCTACGACGTGCAGCACAACCGCGGCACCGTCTACGTCGGCTCCTCGGGGGACACGGCGGCGTTCGCGGTCACGGCCATCGCCCAGTGGTGGCAGACGGAGGGACAGGCGCGCTTCCCTGGGGCCCAGGAACTCTTGATCCTGGCGGATGGCGGCGGCAGCAACGACTGTCGCAACCGCCTCTGGAAACAGCAGCTGCAGGAGCAGCTGTGCGAGGGGTTGGGGCTCAGCGTCACCGTCTGCCACTACCCGACCGGCTGTTCGAAGTGGAACCCCATTGAGCATCGCCTGTTCGGGCCCATCAGCATCAACTGGGCGGGCAAGCCCTTGCGCACCCTCGAGGCCATGCTGGGCTACATCCGCGGCACTACCACCACCACCGGTCTGGCCGTGCAGGCGCACCGTCTGCAGGGTGACTACCCCACCGGTCGGTCCGTTTCTGACGCCGAGATGGACCGCTTGCACCTGCACAAACACACCGTCTGCCCCAAGTGGAACTACACGCTCTCGCCCCGATCAGCGGCGCCTGCCTGGCCGAAGCAGCTTGAAATCAGGAAATAACCGTTTGGCGGGTCCTAAGTGCAGTGGCCGCTGAGGCCGTACAGCAAATCGAAGTGGGTCGGCAGAATACGCAGTTGAGATGGAGGCGGAGCGCGACGGGTTACGCGCTCCAATGGGGCCGGTCAGGGGGGAATCTCTCGAGTGAGTGAGCATTGGTCGCAGGCCGTGCGCGAAGCGAGCCGCAGCGGAGAGTCGCTGGTGGATCTGTCGACTGTTGCAGCGTGGATCTCTCGAAACCGGCACCTGTGGGTCGACGGTGGGCTGACTGTTGAGGTCTTCGCGAAGTCTGAAGGTACGCCAAAGAACAGCATTCATTTGAACATCGACGGGCCAGCCTTTATGTCGACGACCATCATATGGGACTCAGGCGAATGGGAGGTGTCCTTTGGCCATCTAGGAGCTGACGATGTCCAAACGAGCGAATATGAACCCGCCGAATCCACGGCGGAGGTTATCCAAAAGATTCAGAGGGCGCTCGGACATGCCGGAATCCCGACATGTCCGGATTAGCCCGAGGGCGCTGAGCTCTTGAGATGCCGGAGGAGACTCACCTGTGAACGACCATTGGCTGCAAGTGGCGCGCGAAGCGGATCGCCGCGGTGACAAGCTAGTTGACCTCTCGGCTGTATTGGGCGAAGCAAGTCCAAACTTACACAATTCGCGGCTTCCTCCCCCGTTACCCGTAGCGCGGGACTCTCCTAGGCATGTACAGTATGTGGTGACGCACATGCATTTGTTGAGGAGGTGAGCGACCCGTGAAGCTGATCTTCTGCATCGTCCAGAACGAAGATGCCGGTGGCCTTGTCGGCGCTCTCACCAAAGAGGGATTTCGCAGCACACGCTATCAATCGCACGGCGGTTTCCTGCGCCAGGGTAATGCCACGATACTTGTGGGTGTCCCGGACGAGCAGGTACACGAGGTGATTGCCGTGGTGCGTAAGAACTGTCGTACCCGCACCCAGTACATCAATCCGCTGCCCCCGATGATGGAACCGGGCGAGTTCTACATGCCCACGCCCGTGGACGTGCAGCTCGGCGGTGCCACGATCTTCGTGCTCGACGTCGCGCATTTTGAGCAGATTTAGGACCCCTGGTAGTTCTGGCTCTGCACGGCGAAACGGATGCTCTGCTCGACCGTGTTGTGGTACGTGACGATAATGGTCACCGACTGGCGCGCGATCTTCGGCAGCCGTCGCACGGTGACGTTGCGCACGGAGAAGCCCGTCGCATCAGTCTGAACGTCGCCGGCCTCCGATGATCCGTCTGAGTACTGCAGGGCGTAGCGCAGGGTGACATTGGGCAATGCCGGTAGGCAGAGTGTGAACTGCTCGGTCTCGCCGCTGATGACCGTGCGTGGACTATTGTGAATGCCGTGACCGGTGCAACTGGTGTTGCCCGACGCGCTGTTCGTCTTGATGTATCCCGCGACCAGCGCCAATTCCAGCGCCACAAGCACCACCAGCCACCGAATGAGCGCTTTGCGCGACATGTTCTTGAAATGCACCAGGAACCCCTGCCTAGGCACGGAGAGGCTACGTGCCACTTGGGCATCACCACCATGCCACAACTGTATGTTGCCTTGGATGCGACGTCAAGAGGGAAGGTAGGATGTTTCGAAGCTTTGCGGCTTGCGCGGGGAGCCTGCACGATGGGAGAATACATGGAAACGATCAGTTTCGCGCAGAGAGGTACCGGGAACGATGGAATTACTGGTAGACGGCGAAGGTCTCACGTTCGACGACGTACTGTTGGTACCCTGCGCCTCTGACGTGGACCCTCGGCAGGTCGACGTGCGGACCCGGTTTACGCGCCGGCTGGATCTGAATGTGCCGCTGCTCAGCGCGGCAATGGATACCGTGACCGAGGGCAATATGGCCATCGCCATGGCCAGGCAGGGCGGCATTGGCATTATCCACCGAAACATGTCCATCGCCGACCAGGCCGCCGAGGTCGACCTCGTCAAGCGGAGTGAAAGCGGAATGATCGCGAAGCCGATCACGCTTACGCCAGATCGGTCGCTGTCCGACGCGCTCGAGATGATGAAGCGGTACCGGATCTCCGGCATTCCTATCACCGATAGCGAGGGCACGCTGGTCGGCATCATCACAAACCGGGACCTTCTGTTCGAGACCGAGTTCAATCGGCCCATCGCCGACGTCATGACGAAGGAGCGGCTGATCACCGCGCCGCTCGGCACCGACCTCGATCGTGCCGAGCGCGTGCTCCACCGTCACAAGATCGAGAAGCTGCCTATCGTGGATGAGCAGGGTAAGCTGAAAGGCTTGATCACGGTCAAAGATATTGCAAAGCGCCGCCAGTTTCCCGTCGCCGCGAAAGACGGGCAGGGCAGGCTCTTGGCCGGGGCTGCGCTCGGCCCGATCGATTGTCTGGAACGCGCCGCCGAGCTCGTGGCGGCGGGTGTGGATGTATTGGTACTCGATACGGCTCATGGGCATTCGCGGGATGTGGTACGCGCGACGGCCCTGGTGAAGGAACGCTTCCCGCAGATCGAGCTCGTGGCAGGGAACGTGGTGACCGCCGAAGGCGCCAAGGCGCTCATCGAGGCGGGTGCCGATGCCGTAAAGGTCGGAGTCGGCGCCGGCTCTATCTGCACGACCAGGGTCGTTTCGGGAGTGGGGATGCCGCAGCTGACGGCCATTGCCAACTGTGTGGAGGTGGCGGCAAAGCACGGCGTACCGATCGTGGCCGACGGAGGCGTCAAGTATTCAGGCGATGTCGTCAAGGCGCTCGCCGCGGGCGCATCGACGGTCATGCTCGGCAGCATGCTGGCGGGCACCGACGAGAGCCCCGGAGAGGTCATCCTCTATGATGGGGAACGCTTCAAGGAGTACCGCGGCATGGGGTCAATTGGCGCCATGCGCACCCGGCTGGCGGCCGACCGATATCACCAGGAGGATGTGCAGCAGATAGGCAAGCTCGTGCCTGAGGGCATAGAAGGCCGTGTGACCTACAAAGGCACGGTGCAGGCGGTGATCTACCAGGTCGTGGGCGGCCTGCGCTCCGGCATGGGCTACACCGGTGCCCACTCGATCGACGAGCTGCAGTCTAAGCCCTTTGTCCGAATCACGAACGCGGGCTTGCATGAGAGCCATCCCCACGGGGTTGTGATTACGAAGGAGGCGCCGAACTACGCTCCTCCAAGGCGCTAGCGATGAACGATCCGTTTGGGAAGTCTGGCCAGGCACTGACTGACGCCCTCCTCCAGCTCGACAACACCATCTCGCTCGCGGAGTCAAACGTCGCCGCGGCGCTGCAGTTGGGCCTGCCGGAAGCGGCGGACATGGCCTCGCGGCTTCCTGCCTTGACCTTGCGTGCCCGCGAGTTCCTGGCCTCGGTGCCTACCGCGGCGCAGGCGCCGCGTTGGGGGGAAAATCGCCGGCTGCTCGACCAAGCCGCTGCCTTTCAACCGCTCTTCTCCCCCTACGTCATGCTCGGCAAGAGGGTCGCCGCGGCGAAACAGGCCGTGGCCGATCGTGTGGCCCGGGAGAAAGCCATCGCCGAGGAGGCCAGGCGGGCGCATCTGACCTTCGAGTGCAATGCGTCGCTGGAGACGGCGCGCAGACGGTACTCGTCGGTGCGCCAGGCTCTCGCCGAGATGCAGTTGCAGCGTGGGCCTGGCTACGACGACGCGGCCTGGCAAAGCGCACTGCGGTCAGTGTCGTCCATCCTGGGGGCTCAGGATGTGCGCATCGCCTCTGCCGCGGCCAGCATCCGCGATCGGGCCTTCGAGGATGCGCGCTCAATGCTGGATCAATCACTGGGTGAACTGCAGGCCGCGTTGGATCTCGCCAACCGCGCACGGGGCAGCGCAGCCGCCCGTGCCAGGCTGGCAGTGCCGTCGTCGCCGGAACCTACGGTGCCTATGCCCGGATTGTCCGGCGCCCAAACAACGCCGCCGCTGCCTCGGCCGGCCGACGGCGCTGGGCCGGCCGCCATCCCGCAGCGCCAGGCTGCCCCAGCACCGGAAATCCGTAGCCTTTCGCTGATAGAGGTGCGCAACGGTACCGTGTTTCGCTGCGATGGTCGTCCAACACTAGTAGGGCGCGGGCTAGATGCACCGTCCGCCTCCGGCGCCCTCTACATCAACCTGTCGCAGGCCTGCGATCCGGGTGAGGCAGAAGAATTGGGCGTATCTCGGAGGCACGCGGAAATCGCCCGCCAGAGCACCGGCATATTCGCGCTCCGGGATCTCGGCAGCACGAACGGCACGAGGCAGAAGCGATTCGGACAGAGCGGCTGGGCTACGTTGGCGCCGCAGCAGTGGACGCCGTTGCAAGAGGGCGACACACTGCAGTTCGGTCTCCTCGAGGTCAAGGTGGCTCTTACGACGTCGTAACCGGCACATCTCTCGCCGCTAGCGCCACAAGTATGCCGGCCGTCTACCGGCTTGCACGTGCCGGCAGTATCAGGCTACGCTGCGACCGCCCTCGACGCTAGTTCGCGTCGGCCGACCGGGTCCAAACGCGGGATTCGCGTATCCGGGTTCCTCGCCGGCCATCATCTGCCGCAGCACTTGCGCCACAGCTTGCTCGTTATTCGACACAGTGCGCCGGCGTGCGTGGATGGCGATTTCAGGCGCCGCGTTGGCTACCGCGATACCACAGCCGGCTATGGCAAGCATCTCGGTGTCGTTCCAGTTGTCGCCGATGCACACCACCTCGTCCAAACTGAAGCCGAGGTAGCGCGCAATGCGCGCAACGGCGTGGCCTTTTGAGCAGTCCTTGTGGAACACTTCCATGAAGCTGCTTTCAACATTGCCGCTGTAGGAAAGCAGGGTGCGGCAATTCACCGACTCAAGTCGGGGCACAACGGGCTCAAGGCGTTCGTGCCGGTCGATCACTGCCAACTGCAGCGGGTCGCCATCCGCAATGAGCTTCTCGTACGGGAGCCGCACCACCAGGTCAGGGTTGTAATTGAGGTAGAGCGCGGCAGACGGTGAGTCAAACTCTGCCGGCCCGGTCAGGAGGTGCTGGTCCAGCACGCGGTTTTCATACACGATCGGCTGCAGGCCGGCGTCCACGAGAATGTCCAGAGCGGTTTGGGCGTCGGCTTGAGGCAACGGATCGCGGAAGAGCGTGGTGTGCCCGTCGGAGCTCGTCACAATGGCGCCGGTCTGAACGATAACTGGCGGCGTCCGAAGCGCTCTACGTGCCCGTGCACCAGTGCTCTCATCGGCGCCGCACCACGGACCATGGAGTTCGAGGTCGCGGAGGACCTTTTCAGTAGTGACGTACCGGCGCCCGGTGGCGACTGTAACGACGATCCCGGCTCGGCGCGCTTCCAGGATGGTCGCCCTCACTTCGTCCGGCAGCACAGCATCTGAGGTAAGGAGCGTGCCGTCAATATCCGACACGAGCATCCGGTACCGAGGTTGCGGATTGCGCCGATTACCGTCAGCGCCGTAGGCGCCGGGCGACCCGCTGCGTAGTGGGGTTTTCACAGAACTCCTAGCAGTTGCGATCAGTGTACCATCTGAGCACACAAGCATTCTGAACAGGATAGAGCAAATGATGCAGGTGCACGGTGTGGTGTTGGACCTCGATGGACTGCTTATCGATAGCGAAACCTGGGCCTGGCAGGCGCACAATTCGGTGCTTAGCAGCCTTGGCCGCGAGCCACTCTCTCTGGAGGAGACGAGACGGCTCGTGGGCTTGCGCCACAATGACGAATGGCTGGCGCTCCGCCAGATGCGGGATCTGGACGTGTCCCAGGCGCAATACTACCGGGCCAACGGTGACGCGTACTATGCCGCGCGAGATCGGGCCTTTGCCCCGATGCTTGGCGTTCACGAGTTTGTAGCTACTGCCGTCCGGCTTGGGCTGCACCTGGCAATAGCCTCCAATTCGCGCCTGCAGTCCGTATCGGACACACTTGAGAGACTGGGCATACGGGCGTGCTTCTCAGCACTGGTGTCGGGCGAGGACCTCCCTAAGGGAAAACCGGCTCCCGATGTCTACCTCAAGGCGCTGAGCCTGCTCGACCTACCCGCAGACGACGCTGTAGCAGTGGAGGATTCAGCGGTGGGGCTGCAGGCAGCAGTGGCCGCCGGCCTCCGTTGCGTCGTCGTACCAAACGAGCTGACCGCACCGCAGGATTTCGGCAGCGCATTTCGCCGCTTTGAGAGCTTGGTCGAGGTTGCCTCGTGGCTCTTCGACGTCAGTACAGTGCCGACGTCAGGCGTCGCCGGTACTCCACGGTGAGTGGGTCATCCGGCCCCAAAATGTCGAACACAGCCAGCATAGACTGTCGACCACCGTCCTCGCGATACTGCCGGTCGTGCTGCACGAGCCACAGGAAATGGTCCAGTGCCGGCCGATAGTCGCCTTGGGCCGCTAATCGCACGCCAAGGGCCCACCGCGCCTCCGTGTCGCTTGAGCTCGCGGCAAGCGCCGTACCGGCGGAATCAGAGCCGGCGGCTGCCGCCTCGCGGGCAAATCGCACGCGAGCGAGCAAGGCTTGAGCGTCTCTTCCTTCTGGCGTCGCCTTCGGCACGCGTTCCAGCAACTGCTCGGCTTCATCCATGTTGCCCTGCCGCAGCATGAGCGCGCCATGAACCAGCAGGGCACGCCGATGGTCGGGCTCGGCGCTCAACGCTTCGCGCAAGTACTGCTCCGCCTCCCGGCCCCGTCCTGCCTCTAGCACACCTTCAGCGCGCGCGACCAGGCGATCCGCGGCAGAGGGCGCTATGCCCTTGAGAAAGGTGCGAACATTCGCCTCTGGTTGGGCGCCGACGAACTCCGCAACCACCTTGCCGTCTCGAAATGCTTTGACCGCCGGAATGCTCTGAATGCGGAACTGCCTGGCGAGCTCCTGCTCGCCATCCACATCGACCTTCACTAACTCCCAATCGCCATCCGCATCGGTTTCCAGGCGCTCCAGCATTGGGCCCAGCGTGCGGCAGGGGCCGCACCAGGCTGCCCAGAAGTCCACGACCACGGGGACCTCTTTAGACCTCGAAATGACACGTTCGTCGAAATCAGCTGCGGTGACGTCATGGTGGGACACCTGCTGCATCGTGGCACACTCCTCAACTATGCTAGGCTACGCGCCACGGCCTGGTGGAGCATTGGTAGAGCGGCTTGGCCCTGGCACTCTCGTCTGCATACAGGGTACCTGGCGGCGTCGTTCGCGCGAAGCGGCGACGGGTTTACTCCTGCGTGTACGGTGCGACCGTGGTAATGGCAGGGTGCTCTCCCACGGACCACACGTAGATCGCGCCGTCAGCCCAAACCTTGATCTGCAGCCGCGGCAACGGATGGCGGGGAATGCCTGACAACACGGTGCCATTCGCGCTGTACTGTGCGCCATGACATGGGCATAGAAACGTGCCGGCGTCCTTCATCCAGCTGAGCAGGCAACCCATGTGGGTGCACACCGCCGACAGAGCGTAGAGATCGCGGCCAGTGCCTGGGTTGACCAGGTAGCCAACGAGCGCACCAGCGCTGAACCGCACTGCGGATCCCGCTGGCACGCTAGCCAGCGTGTGGCCGGTCTGCTGCCAACTGCCGCGATCGTGGGGGACCATCGGCGCCTGCAGCGCGCTCACTACCTCGTCGTGACTACCATCTGACTTTCCGCGCTCATATGCGGCTGTTATGCCGGCGCCGCCCACGGCAAGTCCGGCCACGGCCGCCGCTGCGTTGCGCAGCGCACGCCGCCGGGAGATGCCTCCGTGCCTTTCCTGGGGCTGCGGAGCTTCGTTCACCGACCCGCGGGCTGCCAGTCGCCGCTGCAGCCCATCGACGAACTCGTCCCGCGGCTCGAGCCGGCTGCCTACCGCGCCTCGCAGCATGGCCGCGGTTGCGGCCAGCTTCGCCTCGTCCGCAGACAGATCGCGGCGCGCGGCGGGATCGCGTTCGGCAGTCAGGTCGTCGATGACGCCCGACAAGCGGTCCAGTTCATTGTCCATAAGGGTAATCGCTCTCACGCAGCTCCGCGGCGCGCTTGAGCGCGCGGTGCTGTAGCACTTTGATGTTCGCCGGTGTTGTCGCCATCTTTTCTGCAGTCTCGGCGACACTGAGACTCTCGATCAATCGATATTGTAAGACCTCCCGGTACTTCACAGGCAGCTGATCGAGCAGGTGATGGGCCCGGCGAGCTGCGTCATTCTGCCGCTTGACGTCTGGCAATGCGGACGGGTCCCTCAGATTGCGCATCTCATCGATGTCAATCACGTGCGCGGCATAGCCTGCACGCCAGTAATCATTTACCAGATTTCGTGCAACACGGTAGAGCCAGGCGACAATACTGCGTTCCTCCCGGGTGGGATCCATGTGGGCCAGCGCGCGCACAAAGACCTCGCTTGTGAGGTCTTCCGCGGCCTCCCTATTTCCGACTTTGCTGTACACAAATCCGTATATTGGCCGGACGTGCGCGCGGTACAGTGCATCACCGTCTATAGGCCTCTGCTCCTGCACCGGTGCTTCCCTCCCCATGGAATCCTCCGTGAGACGATCCACCGCCGTTTGCAGTATGCCGAATTGCTAAGTAGTACGCATGAGGTTACGGTCTGGCCGAATGATGCCCGCGAATCTCCGCTCTACACCTGAAAGGCACCAGACACCAAAGGCTATCCTGGGCTATCATTGTGGGGCGGAGACCTCTACGGCTACTGTCCGTCGACGGCAAAGTGATTGGGAGGGTGTAGGTGAGCGCGGTGTTTGAAACAGCCACTGAGGAGGACGCTGCTGAGCTGGATAATCTGTGCGTCAATGCGATTCGAACACTCTCGATCGACGCTGTAACCAACGCCAACTCCGGCCATCCCGGCATGCCGCTGGGTGCGGCGCCGATGGCATACGTGCTGTGGACGCGCTTCCGCAAGCATTCGCCGACCTCACCAAATTGGTTTGATCGCGACCGCTTTGTGTTGTCGGCCGGCCATGCCTCCATGTTGCTGTACAGCCTGCTATACCTGACCGGCTACGATCTTTCGCTGGACGACATCAAACACTTTCGCCAGTTTGGCAGCAAGACTCCAGGGCATCCTGAACACCGGTTGACCCCTGGTGTGGATACCACGACAGGACCGTTGGGCCAGGGCTTTGGGAATGCCGTAGGCATGGCTATAGCCGAAGCCTATCTGGCTGCCTACTTCAACCGGCCCGACCACGAGATTGTCAACCACTACACGTACGTCATGTGCTCCGACGGCGACATGATGGAGGGTATCTCTTCGGAGGCTGCCTCGCTTGCCGGGCACTTGCGGCTGCACAAGCTCATCGCGCTATACGACGACAATAGCGTGTCGTTGGATGGGCCTACGTCCCTCACCTTCGACCAGGAACAGGTAGACCTTCGATTCGAGGCGTATGGCTGGAACGTGCTGTTCGTGGCCGACGGCAACGATCTGGAGGCAATTGATGGGGCGATCCGTGCTGCCCTGGCGGAGACGGAGAAACCAACCCTGATTCGCGTGAAGACGCACATCGGCTACGCCAGTCCCAAACAAGACTCATCCAAGGTACATGGCAGCGCCCTTACGCCCGACGAGGTGGTCGCGACGAAGCGCAACCTGGGCTGGCCGAGCGAGGAGCCGTTCTGGCTACCTGAAGCAGCCGTAGCCCACTTCCGCGAGGAGGTCGCGACGGGGAAGCAGGCTGAGCAGGCGTGGCGGCTGCGCTTCGATCGCTGGTCGCGAGAGTTCCCCGACCTGGCGGAGCAGTGGAATTCGGCAATGGAGGGCCGATTGCCCGCAGGCTGGGATGACAACTTGCCCGTGTTTGGCCCGGACGACGCGCAGGCGACGCGACAGGCGAGCGGCAAGGCGCTCAACGCGTTGGCGCCGAAGCTCCCTACGCTCATAGGCGGATCGGCAGATCTGTCCACGTCAACCGAGACCGACCTCAAGGGCGCCGGAGTCTTCTCAATCGAGAATAGATCTGGACGCAACCTCTACTTTGGCGTCCGCGAGCATGCCATGGCTGCCGCAGTCAATGGGATGAGCCTGCATCAGGGCGTGCTGCCGTTTGGCGGCACGTTCATGATGTTCTTTACGTACCAGATGAACCCGGTCCGCATGGCAGCTCTCATGGAAACGCCCTCGATCTTCATCTACACCCACGACAGCATCGGTCTGGGCGAGGATGGCCCGACGCACCAGCCGATAGAGGTGCTGGCGGCGCTACGGGCGATACCCGGGCTCGTGACTATCCGCCCCGCGGACGCCAACGAGGCCGTCGAGGCCTGGCGAATCGCCATAGCCCGGCGTCACGGGCCGACGGCGCTGTGCTTCACGCGCCAGAAGGTACCGATTCTGGATCATGGCCAGGGCCAGCCCGTACGGGACGTAGCAAAGGGCGCCTATGTCTTGATTCGGGAACTGGGAAAGACACGACCAGACGTCGTTCTGATCGGATCTGGTTCGGAGGTACAGTGGCTGGTAGGTGCCAGGTCGCTTCTGCAGAAAGAGGGACTGGCGGCCCGAGTGGTGAGCATGCCGTCGCAGGAGCTGTTCTTGCAACAGTCGAAGACATACCAGGACGAAGTGCTGCCGCCGGACGCACGTGCTCGCCTCGCGTGCGAAGCTGCCGCGAGCGCGCCGTGGTATCGCTTTGTGGGTCTCGATGGTGATGTCGTCGGTCTGGACCACTTCGGTGCCTCTGCGCCAGGCAGTGTGCTTTTCCAGCAATTTGGCTTTACTGCCGAAAACGTAGCGTCGCGTGCTCGTGCCTTGCTCCAAAGACGAATACCATAGCATGAATAACCGGCGTTAGGAGGGAGGAAACCATGGCATCCAATACGTTGCGACAGCTGAACGAACATGGTCAGAGCCCATGGATTGACAACATTACGCGAGGGATGCTGAGGACGGGTGAGCTACAGAGGCTAATCGATCTCGGCATCCGCGGCTTGACCTCCAACCCCACGATTTTCCAGAAAGCCATCGGATCAGGTCACGACTACGACGAAGCGCTGCAGTCAATGGTCCGCGAGGGGCGTGATCTCGACCAGATCTACGAGGGGCTGGTACTGGCAGACATTGCCGAAGCCGCGGGTATATTGCGCCAGGTCTACGATAGCTCAGGTGGCGGCGACGGCTTCGTGAGCATTGAGGTGTCGCCAACACTGGCCCACGACGCTGCCAAGACTGTCGAGCAGGCGAAGCGTTATTTCAGCTTCCTGGGTGCGCCGAACATCATGGTGAAAGTGCCGGGCACCACTGAGGGTGTCGAGGCATTCAGCTCGCTCATTGGCGCGGGCGTGAACATCAATGTGACGCTCCTATTCTCGCTAGAGAACTATCGGGCCATTGCCGATGCCTACTTGGATGGGCTGGAGGAGCTTGCCGCCAGCGGCCGACCGCTGCACGCCGTGTCGTCGGTTGCCTCATTCTTCGTGAGCCGTGTCGATACGGCGATTGACGCCATTCTCGAGCAGAAAGCGAAGGACAGCCCGTCTGAGGCCGCGAGGTTCAGGGCTCTTCAGGGCCGCGCCGCAATTGCAAACGCCAAGCTTGCCTACGCAGAGGTCTATGATGAGGTGTTCAGGGGGTCGCGATGGGATGCACTGGCGGCAAAAGGCGCTCGACGGCAGCGACCGCTTTGGGCCAGCACCAGCACGAAGAACCCTGCCTATCGCGACGTGATGTACGTCGAAGGCTTGATTGGCCCAGGGACGGTCGATACTGTGCCGCCGGCGACGATGGAGCAGTTCCTCGATCACGGCTCAGTTCGCGACACGCTGCTGGAGGATGAGGCCGGGGCCTGGCAAGTGATGCAGGAGCTGAGCGACCTGGGCATCGACATGGCACAAGTGACGCAGAAGCTACAGGACGACGGGGTAGCGTCCTTTGCCAAGTCGTTCGAAGACCTAGAGGCTACGATCGCCGCTCGCCGGCTAGAGATGTTGGCTCATGCAACCTAGCCCCGGGTACGTGCCACTGACAGGCATCGATGCGGCCGAGATTTCGCGAATCTCTCGTGCGGTCGACCGATGGGGCGCGCGGTTTCTCGAGCGAATCTACACGCCCTCCGAGCGGCAGTATTGTGGGCTGAAGGCGCAGCGTCTGGCGGGTCGCTTTGCCGCCAAGGAGGCCATCAGTAAGGTGCTCGGTACCGGAGTACGCTACATCCGCTGGCGCGAAATGGAGGTCCTGCCCGATCCTCGGGGCAAGCCGGTGGTGAGGTTGTACGGCCGTGCGCAGGCCATCGCCAGTAATCTGCGGCTTGGTGAGATCAGTGTAAGCATTACGCATACGGGGGATCTGGCCCTTGCCGTTGCAGTTGCAGTGGGCGCGCATGCATGAAACCGCTGGTGGGCTCCGATGAGATGCGTGCTGCCGAGTCGGCCGCATCTGAACGTGACCTGAGCCTCGCGGCACTGATGCAGAATGCCGCTCATGGAGCTGCGGAGACGCTGCTTTCTGCCCAGCGGCCTGGACGGGACCGCTACCTCGTGCTGGTAGGCCCGGGGAATAACGGCGGCGACGCGCTGGTTGTGGCCGGTCTACTGAGCGACGCTGGCGCACGGGTGAAAGTATTTACCTACCGTCGCAACCGGCCTTCGCCGGTAGATCCTGCCGGCGTTCCCCGTGTGGATCTTGCAGACGATCACGATGGCACAAAGCTGGCCCATGCCATTGGCTGGTGCGACGTGCTGGTGGATGGGCTGCTGGGGATTGGCAGGGCCAGACCCATTGAGCAGGACCTTGCGACAGTGCTCGAGTCAATCAATGAAGCCCCGCGGCGGCCGCGCGTCGTGTCGCTCGACGTTCCGACCGGCGTCGACGCCGATTCGGGTCGCGCCGATAGCGCAGCGCTCAATGCGGACGAAACCGTGACGTTCGGCTACGTCAAACGCGGACTCTTGCTCTATCCCGGCCGGTCGCACTGCGGCTCAATTCGGCTCATCGATGTCGGGCTTCCGGCAATCCCAGCCGTGCCCGTGAGCGCCTGGCAGGCCGAGGCAGTTGACGTTGCGGGTTGGCTTCCACGGCGCAGACCGACCGATCACAAGTACGAGGTTGGCGCTGTACTTGCGCTGGCAGGATCCGCACAGTACGTGGGCGCCCCGATACTTGCGACAACGGCCGCGTATCGGGCAGGGGCCGGCTACGTGACCCTGGCGTCGCGACAAGTCGTTATCGATAAGGTTGCAACCCGGCTCCTCGAAACGACAATGTTAGTTCTGCCGGCAGAGACGACGGCGGCGCTAGCGCAGCTGAAGGACGTTGCAAAGCGGTATGATGCTCTGCTGGTCGGACCAGGGCTCGCGAGGCTTGACGACGGCACCGCGGATCTCGTGATGCAGGTGCTAAGCGGTGCCCTGGAGGGACCACATGCAGCGGTCGTGGATGCGGACGGCCTCTACGCGCTCAGTGCTGTTCCACAGTGGTGGACGAGAGTGTCGCTCCCGCTCGTGCTAACGCCCCATGCCGGTGAAATGGCGCGACTCACCGGACGTGATGTGGCGGCAATTGAGGCCGACCGCCTGAGCGTGGCCTCGACGTTTGCGCGCCAATGGGGCCACGTCGTAGTGCTCAAAGGCGCTCCGACGGTGATTGCAGCGCCCGACGGGCAGGTCGCCGTGAACCCGACAGGCAATCCTCTCTTAGCAACCGCGGGCTCAGGTGATGTCCTGACAGGAGTCATTGCCGCGTTCTTAGCTGGCCGCACACCGCCGTTCGATGCCGCACGCGCCGGTGTATACATCCATGGTCTTGCGGCCGATCTTGCGGTGGCCAGGTTCGGGGACCGCGGTATGGTTGCAAGTGACCTTTTTGAGAGCCTCCCGGCGGCAATGAAGCAGGTGCTCGCATGACTACTGTAGGCAGTTGTGCGTCAACCGTAGCCGGCTCACAGCGGGCCACACGGGCCACAATTCACCTGGATCGGCTTGCCGGCAATATCCGTGCGATTCGCGGCGCCTTGGCACCCCATGTGCGCCTGCTCGCGGTCGTCAAGGCCAATGCGTACGGCCACGGCGCAGTCCCATGTGCGAAGGCGGCACTTGCTGCCGGGGCGAACTGGCTGAGTGTTGCTTGTGTGGATGAGGGTCTAGAACTGCGAACCGCCGGCATCGCGGCCCCCGTGCTGGTGTTGGGATATTCCGCCCCCGCCGAGCTCTCGGCAGCATTGCAAGCCGATATGAGCCTTGCAGTAGGAACAGCATCGCAGGCAAACGCTATTCTCCGTGCTGCTCGATCGATTGGTAAGCCGGCTCGCGTGCACATCAAGATTGATACCGGGATGAGCCGTTTTGGTTTCTTGCCAGACCAGCTAGACGATGTCGGCGAGACGCTAGCGCGAACACCAGAGATCCTGATCGAAGGCTGCTTTACGCACTTTGCCCGCGGGGAAGACGATCCAGGTGAAGCCACTAACTGTCAGCTGGATAGATTTCGCGCGGCAGTGAATGTGCTGGCACGCCGCGGCTTGAACCCTGGGCTTCTGCACGCTGCCAATAGCGCCGCTACGTTGGTTGCGCCGCACACGCATCTAGATATGGTGCGCATGGGCATAGCCATGTACGGGTACCAGCCTCGACCGAATATGGCTCCCCATGTGAGGCTACGGCCGGTGATGGAAGTCGAATCGTGCTTGGCGCGCGTCGAAACCTTGCCCGGTGGATCCAGAGTCGGCTACGGCCATACGTTCGTGCTGCCGAACGCGAGACGCATCGGGCTTGTACCGGCCGGGTATGCGGACGGAATTCGGCGGGCGCTGTCTGGAAGCGGCTACATGGTCGTATCAGGCGCACGTGTACCGATTGTTGGCGCCGTCAGCATGGATCAGTGTTCAGTCGACGTTACCGAGGTCGGTTCTGCAGCTGAGGGAGATACGGTCACGATCATTGGCGCGCAGGACGGGGAGAGCGTGTGGGCCGACGACCTTGGCACCTGGGCCAATACGATTGCCTATGAGATTCTTTGCGGCATTAGTCAGCGCGTACCTCGCAGGTATGATAGCTGAGGGAGGTATGCCTTGCTTGCGTCTACCGTGGTACTGCCAGACGGTATCCAGCATCTGAACTGGGTCGATTACACGTTCGTGGTTGTGATTGCATACTCCATGCTGGCCGGTGCCTGGATCGGATTTCTGTCAGAGTGCCTGACAGTCGCGGGTGTTGCTGTCGGCACCGCGGCTGCGGGCCTCTCGTACAATCAGGTCGGCGGCTGGCTGTCGCATCTCGGGGTTCCCAGCGATGCCAGGGGTTGGGCCGGGTTTGTCGTCGTGTTTGTACTCATATCGCTCTTGCTACGGGCGGCTTCAATCAAGGCGCGCAGGCTGTCGCGAATGATGGTGCCCAGTCTGTCGAACGAGTTGGCGGGGGCACTCATTGGTCTTGTAGCAGGCGCCATGATCTGCCTGTTCGCTCTTGTCACGGCTGTCTACTTCGGCGTTGGCAAAGTTGACGGGCCAATGCACAATTCCCAACTGGCAGCACATAGCGGCGGCCTTGTCAAGGAGTACGTGACCCTCCTGCCGCAAAAGATGCACGACATCTGGCCGGCTGCCACGCCGCCGCCGAGCGCGACGCCCTGGGGCTGAGTGCTGGCTATCTCAAGCGATATCTAATATCTAGACATCATACCTGGGGTAGAGTACACTGGCAGCAGTCCACGGATCTGTTGAGTAGGGGAGGACATGATGGCATTCGCGCACACAAACAAGAAGGGCCAGACCTATTATCTTCATGCGCGTGACGTGACGCTTCGCGGCAATAATCGGCAGCAGAAGATCTACTTCTTTGCGCTACAGCCGAAAGAAGGGGCACTCGACGAGGTTCCTAGCGGTTGGCAAGTAGTCGAGACTGCAAGCTCGGGAATGCCTGTGCTCAAGAAGGCTTCCGCCAACTAGCGTCTAGCCGGCGAACAGCTACACGAGGGCCCGCGCGTTCTAAGTCGAGCGGGTCCTCGGGCGATCATTGGGGCAGGCCAGTTTGCTCGTCACGGGTTGAGCGCGAGAGCAGGTCTCGCATGGCCACCCCGGGCTCTTTGCCCTGAAAGAGGACCTCGTACACCTCAGCGGCAATGGGCATCTCCACGTGGTGCCGTTCCGCCAGAACGCGAGCTGCCCGCGACGTGTTGACGCCTTCGGCTACCATGGTCATGGACGCCAGCACATCCTCTAACCGCTTACCTTTGCCCAACTGCTCGCCTACGTGGTGATTGCGGCTAAGGGCACTGTTGCAGGTTGCGAACAGGTCGCCGTAGCCGCTGAGGCCGGCAAATGTCAGTGGGTCGGCGCCACAGGCCTGGCCAAGGCGCGCAATCTCTGCCATGCCACGGGTCACGATGGCAGCCTTACCATTCGTACCCATTTCAAGGCCGTCACACACGCCCGCAGCCACGGCCACGACGTTCTTCAGCGCGCCGCCTAGCTCCACGCCGATCACATCCTCGGATGTGTACAGCCGAAAAAGCCTCGTGCCAATCGCCGCGGAGCACTCCGACGCGACGCTACGATCCGCGCACGCCAGGACGGAGGCTGCCGGCAGGCCAGATGCCAATTCCCGGGCCAGATTCGGCCCTGACAGCACGCACAACCGCTGCGTGTCCCCAAGCTCCGATCGGATCACTTCGGACACGCGCAAGCCAGTATTAGTTTCCAGACCCTTGGCCGCGCTCACGATTACGGAGTCTCTCAAGAGGAACGGGGCCAAGGCCCGGCACGTCGTGCGCACGTGGGCGCTGGGTATGGCTAAGACGACGTAATTGGCCTCTGTCGCGGCAGCATACCCTGCAACCACGCTCAGGTCGCTCGGAATGGGAATCCCAGGCAGTGACTCGATATTCTCGCGCCGCGTCAGAATGTGCTCAGCGCGCAAGGGGTCCCGCGTGCATAGTACGGTGCGCCGCCCAGCCAGCGCCTGCATAATTGCGAGCGTCGTGCCCCAGTTACCCGATCCGACAACGCAGATGTCGAAGCGTGGTCCGGCCATACTCATCGTCACTCTATCATGCTCCGAACCTGCTGCTAGGGGTTCGGCTGGGCCGGCTGTCCGATCTTGCGCTCCGTGCCGGCGAGCAGCCGCTGGATATTATCTGCGTGTCGCACGATGATTAGAGCCGCGCCAAGCACAGTGTAAAGCAAGGTCCATGGCGAGTAGCCGGCGTTGGTCACAAATGGAATTGCTGCCGCTAGCGCGACAACCGTGCCGATAAGTACGCCGAACGATACCATTCTGCTTACCGCGATCAGCGTGCCGCCGATGAAAGTGGCGATCACGGCGGCCGGCCAGCACAGGACGCAGAAGATCGAAAAGCTCACGATGACGCCACGACCGCCGCGGAAGTTGGCATAGACGGGCCAATTGTGTCCAACGGCCGCTGCCAGGCCAGAAAGGCACATCGCCGCCGCCGTCCCTACGACGAGGTGGGCCAGCAGGATAGCGACCAGTCCCTTGGCGACGTCGCCGCACACGACCAGCAGCGCCGGTGCAACGCCCAGCGTGCGCAGGGCGTTAGTTGCACCCGTCTTCCCGCTGCCAAACTCACGCAGATCGACGTGCTTAACGAGCTTGCCAATGATGAGCCCACTGGGAATGGCCCCAATGAGGTAGCCGGCGACGATGACGCCGACAAGGATCAGAGCACTCATGACACCATCAGAGCTCCCACATATCGAAGGCCGACGGGGACGGGCGAAACGCCCGTGCTCCCGGTAATTTCAGAGCCCCTTAGTCTACTGCATTCAGCATATCGAGCGCTAGCGCGGTTTGGATCTGGAAGGCGGGCGGGTCGCCCGGTTCATTACAGGAATGCCGCGATTACGTGTCTTCGCCGGCGTTTTGGCAGCTCGGGACACGGCCGCTGACTGCCGTGCTGGCCGCAGGCCACTGCCTCTACCTGCCGCACCGCTGGAGTGTGGAAACGCAACTCTAGGCGTCTCGCGGGAGGATCGGAAAGAAAGCTTGATGGCTGAGCCCGTGAATCCAAACTGCTCTCTGAGTTGATTTTCCAGAAACCGGCGATACGAAAAATGGACCAACTCCGGGTCATTCACGAAGAAGACAAAGGTCGGCGGATCGACGGCGACCTGCGTCACATAGCGGAGCTTCAGCATCTTTCCGCTGTGGCTTGCCGGCTGGTGCTTCTGCAGGGCATCATGAATGGCCTGATTCAATTCGCCGGTCGGCACCCGCTGAACCCTCGCGCCTCGGACCTCCAGCGCGATCTCCAGTATGCGCCTGACCCGCTGGCGGGTCAACGCTGAGGTGAATAACATGGGGACGTCGTGGGTAAAGTGAAGCTCGGAACGAAGGCGCTTAGTGAACATGTCGATAGTATGCTCATCCTTAGGGATCACTAGGTCCCACTTGTTCACCACAACGACGAGGCCCTTCCCAGCGTCCCAAACGTAGCCCGCGATGTGGGCGTCCTGCGCGGCAATGGGCTCCGTCGCGTCGATTACAAGTACGGCGACATCGGCGCGGCTGATCGAGCGCATGGCGCGCATCACGCTGTACCGTTCTACGCCCATCTCAATGTGACCGCGCTTGCGAATACCGGCCGTGTCGACGAGAATCACCGGCTGGCCCTCGTGCATGACCAGCGTGTCCGTGCTGTCGCGCGTCGTTCCCGGAATGCTCGAGACGAGTGCCCGGTCCTCCTGGAGAATCGCATTGAGCAGGCTCGATTTACCTACGTTGGGCCTGCCAACTAAGGTGATACGAGGGGTCTGGTCGGGTTCGGGCTCCTCGGCCTTGGGCAGCAGAGTCGCGACGGCGTCGAGCAGATCTCCAGTGTTAAGGCCATTCAGTCCGGAGATGGGAATCGGCTCACCCAGGCCTAGCTCGTAGAATTCTGCTGAGTCAAGGCGCCGTTCCTCGTTGTCGGCCTTGCTGGCGGCAAGGACTACGGGTTGACGCACACCCCGAAGCTGGTCGGCGACGTCATGATCCATCGCGGTCAGGCCGGAGCGAGCATCTACCATGAACACGATGACGTCTGCCTCTTCGATGGCCGTCTCCGCCTGGCGCCGGATGGCACGAGATAGGTCCGAATCGGAAGATGAATCAAGGCCGCCGGTATCGACCACTGTGAACGGCTTATCGTTCCAGACGGTCGTGGCATAGATGCGGTCGCGCGTAGTACCAGGCTGGTCTTCGACGATTGCCTGGGATCGCCCTACGAGGCGATTGAAGAGCGTCGACTTGCCGACGTTCGGCCGTCCGACCAATGCTACAATTGGCAAGCCATTCACGCTACGAGCCTCCCGAGATCGCGCACTCCGTCTACCAGTACCACCTTGCGACCCAGTCGAGTCTGCATCGCATTCAGCGTCAGGTCGTCAAGTGTCATGGTGCCGCTCCTATCGAACATGATCCGGGGCAACACCACGGTGTCGCCGAGTTGTTCCTCGCCTAGGCGGTCCAGGACATCCTCACCTGCAAGCAGCCCCGACACAGTTACCTCGTGCCCAAACAGGCGGTTCTTGACTGGGATCAGATCTACCTGCAGGTTCTCCACGGTATTGAGCCTTTGCACAAGCTCAGCCAATATCGGGTGGATAAGCGTACCACACACTAGCGTGAGGTGGCGCGGCTCGGCGAGGGCTACCGGCAACAAGCGTCTCACGCCTTGCCAGGCATCCAGCATCATGCGTACCAATCCCACGCCATTCTCGAGCTGGGACAAATCGCCATAGTGCGATCGAGACGGCACCCGGGCACGCGCAAGCAAGTAGAACTCGTCGGACAGGTAGACGACCGGTTCACCCAATCGGCGCGTGTTCTCTCGCTGATATGGCCGGATCTCGCGCAGCACACGAGCCGCTTCCGCCGGCATGAATCGGCGAAGCGGGTTCTTGGACGAGGCTGTGCGCTCGGTACGGACCTTGGTAAGGCCGACCGGGACAGCCGCGACCGTGCGCACCATTGGATACCGTTGGAGTAAGTCACGCAACGTGCTGTGAAGGTCGTCCGTATCGTTAATGCCGGGACAAAGTACCAACTGTGTGTGCACCGCGATGCCCAACGCGATGAGGCGATCGATTTGCTCGAGGATGTTGGGCGCGGACCGGTTGCCAAGCAACTTGCGCCGCAGCTCCGTATTTGAGCTATGTACCGAGATGTACAGCGGCGACAGGTGCTGCTGGCCGATGCGATCCCAGTCGCCTTCACTGAGGTTTGTCAGGGTAACAAAACTGGCGTTGAGAAACGAGAATCGATAGTCGTCATCCTTGATGTGCAGCGTGTGCCGCATCCCCTTGGGTAACTGGGTGACGAAACAGAAGGGGCAATGGTTGTTGCACTCGGCGATATCTTCGAGGGTCAGCTCTGGCAACGCGAGGCCAAGATCATGGTCTGGGTGCTTTCGCACGACGATACGGCGAGTGTCTTCGCCTCTGCGAACCAGAATCAGGAGGCGATCGTCGCTGCTATAGAAACGGTAGTCGATGGGGTCTCGGATCACGTAGCCGTTGATCGACAGCAGGCAGTCGCCCGGCCTGATGCCGGCGACATCTGCTAGGCTGCCTGGCGCAACCTCGAGCACGTCACCAGGTCGGCGGGTGCGCCCGTCAGTGGGGCTGAAAATGGGAACAAGTGACATGGCAATACCAGTCCGAACAGCCTCGTGGCTGAACTGCTATGCTGAAGACAGGCGTGAAAGCGCCGGGCATTTGCCCGCGGCTCGCGTGCGGGCGACTATCGTGTCTTCTCACTAGGCGCCACAGGGTAGTATACCAGCCAGTCGAGCTGCCTTTGCTGTACCGACCTGACATTGCGAATCTTGCTTTTGTTCATGCCGCAAGCGAGTGGCAGCGTTGGGGCGACTACGGTCGCATGGATGTGACATCTCGTTGTTGAGCTCAGCGTGGCTGAGCGGCAGTGAGGAGTGTGGGAGCATGTTGAAGGAGTTTCTCGGTCAGGCTGTCGGTGTCGTCTCGATTGCGTCGTGGCTTGGCGCGACCGTGTACTTCATGTCACGCGCCGCGACTCCCAATGCCCAGGACATTGGCAACTGGTTTGCTTTCTTCGTGATTATCACCGTGCTGTTTATCGGCGTGATGGCGTTTTGGCGCCGTGCGTTCGATGAGGAGCATCAGGCGTAGCCCCTGCTAGTGGACGGTGCTAGCGGACGGTTCGCGGGTTGACTCCGCGTATACGCCATGGTATTCAGGTGGTAGCAGCGTGACGATGTTGCGCATGACCAGATCGGCCGCGTGCTTTCGCGCCTTACCGCCTCCCGCGCGGTCCACGTAGATCGGCTGGCCCACGCGCACGGTGACCTTCGGCCAAGACAGAATGCCAAGTCGGGCATGGCCAGGCAGGTGCTTGAGCCGGAGGTTCTCGCTCCCAGCGATGCCAACCGGCAGAATCGGTGTACCTGAGCGAGCTGCCAGCAGCACTGCCCCCGCTCGCGGGGCCTGCGCCCCGCCGGAATCGCTCCGGTGGCCCTCGGGGAACACCATCACCACGTTACCGTCGCGGAGCAGCGTTTCCGCATAGCGCAGCGCGTTTCGGTCGCTCTCGCCTCGGCGTATGGGAAAGGTACCGGCCTTTTGCAAGTACCAGCCCAGTGGCTTGAAGGCGAACAATTCCTCCTTAGCCAAGAACAGCAGTGGGCGCGGGAAGTGCACTCCGAGCAGCCAGGGGTCAAGCCATGACAGATGGTTGCTGACGAGCACGACTCCGCCGGTGGCCGGCATGTGTTCGACGCCTTCGGCGTGCGTGCGCGCCAGAAGCGTGAAGAGTGCGCGCAGCGGCAGTCGATGCGCATCGTAAAAGCTGTTCATGACTAGACGATGCTGAGCATATTATGTACCAGTTTCACCACGCGATCCGTGCCTTCTTCCAGAGAGTGGCCCGTGGTGTCGACCACGATCGCGTCGTCGGCGACGCGCAGCGGTGAGATGGGCCGCTCGGAGTCGAATTTGTCGCGCCGCTTCAGGTCCGTCAGGGTCGTTTCGAAGGACTCGTCAATGCCAGCTTCGTGGCGCTCCGCATTGCGGCGGCGTGCGCGGTCCTCGGCGCTGGCTGTTAGGAAGATCTTGAGATCGGCGTCCGGCGCGACGACCGTACCGATATCCCGGCCGACCATCACTACCGAATGCTCGCCGCGGATGCGCCGCTGCTGATCGACCATCGCCTCCCGTACGCCGCCGTAGCTGGAAACCAGGGACGCGTTCCGTTCAACTGCCGGTGAGCGCAAGCTTTGAGTGATATCGACCCCGTCCGCGAGGAGGGGGGGATGCACGGCCTGCGTGCCTTCCAGCTCCGGGAAGCCAAACCTGACCGTTCTGGCAATCTCGGTGACGGCAGCTTCGTCGTTGGGGTCAATGCCGCGCGCCAGGACAAGGCTAGTTACGCCACGGTACATGGCGCCTGTGTCGAGGTACGGTATTCGCATCAACTCGGCTAGCTTGCTACCAATCGTGGACTTGCCCGAAGCTACCGGGCCGTCGATCGCGATACAGACGTTTCGCGTCACCAGCTGATGTCTCCTCTGCTGCAGAACTGACTTACTGTTATTGCGACGGATGAGTCGGATACGATGGCTGTGCTCCAAGGTTTGCACGGCGTTCAGATTTGCCAAACGCGCTCACTTCGCGTGCGTCGAGGTGCCTCCACTGACCCTCGGCAAGCCAACCCAGGAGCAGTGGTCCGAGTCTACGACGAATTAGTTGCTTCACGGCCAGGCCGGCCGCGTCACACATCAGTCGCACTTCGCGCTTCTTGCCTTCCAGGATCACGATGGTAAGGATCGCGCTGAAACCGTTGTGTCCTGACTGGTAGGCAACGACGGGCCGAGCCCACGTGCCATCGAGCATGATACCGTGCCGCAGGCGATCGAGTGCCTCGTCGGAGACCGGGCCGGCAATACGGACCTCATATTCCCGTTCGACTTCATAGCGGGGGTGGGATATCCGTTCGGCCCAGGCTCCATCGGTCGTTAGCAGCAGCAAGCCTTCGGTTTCCCGATCTAGCCGGCCGACAGTGAACAGGCCGGGCATATCGGGTACCAATTCAAACACGGTCGGGCGGCCTTCCGGGTCGTGGCGAGTGGTCACAAAACCGGCAGGCTTGTGGAGCATCAGGTAGTAGTGTCTCGCCTGACGCAAGAGCCGCTCGCCGTCTACGGCCACAACGTCGGTCTCTGGGTCCGCTCGGGTGCCGAGCTCAAGGACTACCCGGCCGTTTACCGACACGCGCCCCTCGAGAATCAGCGTCTCAGCGGATCGACGCGATGAGACCCCGGCCCGAGACAGAATCTTTTGGAGGCGTTCCTGGGTCACGATTCAGCCATGTCCAATGCCAACTGCACAAGGGTGCGCACGGGATGGCCGGTTGCGAGATCCTTGGCGTAGTAGGCACTGTCGTTGTCGGCATACGCCGTAGGAGCGATATCCAGATGCACCCATGGCTGATCGCCCACGAACTCGGAGAGGAAGGTAGCGGCGATGATCGCGCCGCCGTCCCGACCGCCGACATTGCGCATATCGGCGCAACTGGTATCGAGCAGCTTTCGGTAATCGGGATCCATGGGCATGGGCCAGAGTCGCTCGCCGGCTTTTTGCGCCGCCGCCAAGACGATTTCACGCGACGCGTCGTCGTTGGAAAACACCCCGGAATAGAACGGTCCGAGGGCCACTGCGCAAGCTCCGGTCAACGTAGCAGCGTCGATAATTGGCGATAGCTCGAGCGCCGTTGCATAGCTCAGCGCATCTGAGAGGATGATTCGGCCTTCAGCGTCGGTATTCTGAATCTCGATCGACTTGCCGTTCATGGCCTTGACGATGTCGCCGGGGCGGTACGAGTTGCCATCGGGCATGTTCTCGGCCGTCGCCACGATGACGGTAACGTTGAGCTTGGGGTGAAGGTCCGCGATGGCGTGAATGGCGCCCAGCATTGCCGCGGCGCCACCCATGTCCGACTTCATCTTGTGCATGTCCGCACCGGGCTTGAGGGAGATGCCGCCAGTGTCGAACGTGATGCCCTTGCCCACGAGGCCGAGAGTGGGGTGCTTGCCGTCGGGGTCGCCCTTGTATCGCAGGACGATGAGCCTCGGGGGCGTGCCGCTGCCTCCGCCCACGGCGAGCAACGCGTTCATGCCGCGTTGCCGGAGCTCATC
>Ga0187876_1001027_pt1 | contig 25588 bp, 51 predicted proteins | sample June2016WEW_17_4_FD_133000 | JGI IMG/M metagenome (GOLD analysis project Ga0187876, IMG submission 133000) | Peatland microbial communities from SPRUCE experiment site at the Marcell Experimental Forest, Minnesota, USA - June2016WEW_17_40 | ecosystem: Environmental > Terrestrial > Soil >...
CGCCGCCGCCGATCTCGCCGCCGCCTGGACGGCATTGCAGCCTCTCTTGTCCGTTATCGCGTCATGCGCCGCGCTGGCAGCCGCCCTGCCTCATCCGTCCGCTGGCTCGATTTGGACGTTACCGCGCAAGCTGCTCGACTTCGGAGCTTTGAACATTCACCACGCCAAAAACGCCGAAGCCGCAAAGTAGCCTTGTGATCGGCGCTCCGCGCCAAGGAGCGCCGTGGTGAATGAGGGCAAGGACCATATGATAGGCGGTTATGTGGATGCTTCGCTTGACCCTCGAATCGAAGCGAGCATCCGCGAAATCTCGACCATCCAATCGAAGATCACCGCGTTAGAGGTAATAAATCAGAACATCAAGCCAGAGCTTGATGCTCTCCGGGAACCGAAGTGGGGGCCGTCAGCCGTTTGGGTCGGAGCCTTTCTAACTTTCATGGTAGGATACGGCGCGATCGAAAGATCGATGCAGTCGGCGGAATCGCAATCAAACCAAGTCAGAAGCGAACATAATGCTGACAGCATCAAGCACACTGATGCGCACTTGATAGCGCTAGAGCAGAAGATAAAAGAACTGCGAGATTATATTGATGAGCGCGATAATCAGATGCGATCGATTGTTTACACGAAAGAAGAACATAATATTTTCGACAAAGAGCGTTTCGCGAAATTGCAGGAGATCGAGAATCGCTTGATGTGGATCGAACATCAATGCGGGAAAAAGTGATGCAACTCAGCCAGGAAGACATCAACGCAATCGCCAAAGCGGTCGTCGAATCAATGGACGAGCGCATTATCGCGGTGGTAAAAACCAAATTGCAACTAGCGCTCGGCGTAGACTGTTTCGACAATGACGATCTCGTTAGAGTTCGACAGGCCGTTGAATTCGCGGACACAATGCGGAAGAGCACGGAAACAATGAAAAGCCGAGTGTTCTTCGGCTTATGGGGATTTGTCGCTGCAGTTATTATCGCCATAGCCGGAGCCGCAGCGAATCATGCTCTGAACAAATGAAGGAGCGCAAACCCTATTTCCGCGCTTACCACGCTGCGAATCGCGAGGAGATAAATGCTCGCCATCGTCGCTGGCAACGCCTCAATCCAGAGAAGGTAAGAGAGCAAGGACAGCGGCGACGCGAACGGAAAAGTCCAAACCGGATCAAACGAAAGTCTTCTCCACGCCAGAAACACTGACGACCGTTTTAGCGCGTGATCTTCGTGTTCGAGATTTTATGACGATGCGCGTAACCACTCTGTCAAGCGCCACCCATGCGGCTGAGAGGACTATGGCGAAGCAACTGCCTGTGATGGCAGCGACGATATAGCTGATGAGCGCGATGGGCGCGAGGATATTGAGCATAGTTATGCTCCCCAATATGTTGTGCGACGTTGCAAAAGATATTGTGCCAACCCCACTCGCCAATTAGGGTGTGCAGGCTTACCTTTCCTTGAAATGCTGATAAGTTCTTTTGTGGAATCCTTGTGTTTTTTACCATAAAATGGATGATTTTCTCCTAGTCGCAGATAGCCCTTTCCAAACATCCCGTGATTGCGTCCAGATGCCAAGCGATGTTTTGCTTTCGCATCAGTCGTGTTGTCCGCATTTGTTCCTTCCCATAGATGATCCTCGTTTACGCAAGCTGGAGTATCGCAGGTATGACAAGCACAATATCCAGACAATATTTCTCTTCCTAACTTTCTTACTAAAACACGACGATGGACTCGTGAAGTCCCACCATCTGGAATCACGGCACACGCATATAGTCCGCTGCCAGCTAGCGATAATGGCCAAATCTTGCATCCGTTTTCATTCGGAGAGATCGAATCAACGATTGAGAATATTTGTTCTAACGTCATCGTTTACCTCCGCCGAGCAAAAGGCTCAAAAGACCGTAAGACAAAATCACGATCTCCGCGATTATGAAGATGGCGGCTCTCATTCTTTCCTCCTGCGTGTTCAAATGCTCCGCGCCGACCCTCTCCCAAACCGGTATCGCGAAACAGGTCGCGATTGCGCAAGTCGGTATCATCTGCGTCTCCTGTGCCGGTGATGCGGCCGCGTCCGCTCATTAGAGCCAAAGTTGTAACGACCATCTGAAAGACGATAAAGATGGCGGCTTTCATTCCTCTCTCTCCGCTAACGATGCGATAGTTGCTTCGGCCTCGGAATCAAATCCATCTGATAGTGAGCCGTCTTTATTCACATATTGCCACATATCACGATGCGTGTATGGGCAATCTTTATCTTCGCAGCCTGAGTAGCATTCTGCTGGGGTAAATATTAGTTTCATCGGTGCCTCCCATGCCTATGATGATGATGATGATGCTTCGTCCTATCCTCGGGCGTAGCCACGCGCTCGATAGCCTCGCTCACGTCATTGGCATGCGGTCTGTCGAGCCGTGCCAAGAGAGGCCACGCTGGCGGCTCATCTATGCGGACCAAAACCGGGTCGGCAAGAGTCGGAGAAGCCAGAGCGACAAAAAACGCGGCTATGACATATTGTTTCATGGTTAAAGCCCCAATATTATGAGACAAAACGATAACCAAAGGAAGCAAGTGGCCACAAACCCGATAAATTTCTTCATCTCCGGGTCGTGAAGGCTATACTCTGTCCACATCATCGCCAGAGTTAGAATCGCCATCGCTATTGCTCTCATGTCGCACCTTTAAGATTGAGAAAGACCGGAACGCAAAACCTTTCCGATCTTCCCCGATTGATTACGCCGCGTCGTCGGTCGGGCGAATATAACCGCCGTCATCATCAATTGGTTTGAATTCCGCGTCGCGAGGATGCGTGATCACATTCGCGACATCGGCTAGGACGGCGTCCGTGTCCGGTTTGGCGACCGGCGTAAGCAACTGATGCTGTTGTTCAGCGACAATCTCCTCTCTACGCTCAAGCCGCTGCAAGATTAAGTAGATGTCGTTGGCGGCTTGTGCGTCGCCGTCCGTGAACGGATCAAAACCGCGACCAAAAGGTATGCGCGCCTGTTGAACGGCATTCTGAGAAATCGACCGAAGCCGGTTGTCGCGTTGTGTTGCGCTCCACTCCAAAGCGGCTTCCTTAGTGTTTAGTAATTTGTCTACGAGTTTCACGATGTTCTCTCCTAGTTAAGCCTCAATGGAGGCGGTCACAGAGCTGGTGGTTCTAGCGGCGTCTTCTCGGGGATCGGCTCTAAGATGGCGCGGGCGGAATCATTAAACCACTCATTAACTTGCGAAGCCGTCTTTCCCGCGCCGCCCCTCTTAATTGTATACCTACGCATTTGTGTCGAAATCTTTTTTCGCAAGTTTGCGTTCATACAGCTTACGCATGTGTTCCTTGCGCTCCTCTGGAGTCCTTGTCGCCCATCGCGCTTTCGCGGCACGGACGGTCCCTTCGGATTTTCTAGTTCTTGGCTTCTTTATGAGCTTAAACTGAGGTATATTCAGCATTTGTATCCAGCCGTTCCCGTTGTCAAAGAACCAAAATGATCCGTCGTCACAAAGGACATAACATCCTGAATTGTGAGTGAGATTATCTGTCTGAGCAGACGATATTTGCATAATTGTCCGTTTCATATCCACCCCTCCCCATCACTACGGCTTATATCACGCGACTCTTCTGATCCTTCTGGACGATCAAACTTGCGTGAGATTTTTGAAAGTCTCACGATCAATTCAATGGTTTCATCGTTCATCACTCTTTCTTCTCCTCCTTCTTCCGCACATCATCGGTCGCGGGCTCCTTGGGGAGAAGCGCGAGAATTTCCGTGGCGAGCGTCTCACACGCACTCTTGGCCTGCGCGTGATCGCGATATTGACCGTAGCCATGCGCGTGTTGTTTGGCCTTATTCGCCGCATCCTTGACGCCTTGCGTATAGGCATCCGAGATGCGTGGAGCGAGTTGGGATTCGACGATTTCGGCGCGGTCAACCTCTAGGATAGCGATTGCCTCGCACGCGGTCGATGCGTGATTATGCCAGCCACAGTCGCGCGCCCACTCTTCAATGTCACGGAGCCTTTCGACCAGCATCTTTGATTTATCAATCATGGAATTGTTCCTTCTCGGCGAAAGACGCGGCGATGGCGGCGCGATATGATGATTCGTCAATATCGTTTGCGAGCTTATAAGCTCGTTCATTGCTCGACGTTCCAAACCATGACGTAACTTTGACGCCGAAAATAAACAACTCTGGGCCGGCAGGCGTTTTTTTGACCATACTCGGGGAACCTAGCAACTTCCGCAACTTCGCGATTTCCGCGTCACGCGCGGCGAGTTGGGATTTGAGTGTGTCCTGTTCTTTCTGACACTCCATGAACATGACGCTGGTGTCCCAGGAACCGTTGCTGATCATCTTTCTCCCAGCCCGTGCGTCGTCCCGCTCGGCTGTGACGCGGGCTAATTCAGATTCTGCGGCATCAGCGCGCTTGCGTTCTTGGCAAGCGGAATTGAAATTGAAGTGGGAATCTGCCGCAACCTTGTCGGCAAGCTCGTTCGCCTCATCTCGTTCCTTCGTCATGGTGACAAGGTGGGATTGCAGCGCGTCAACTTGATGTTCTGTTTCGGCAAGCGTTTTGCGCAACGCCATATAATCATCGCTGCATCGTCGAGCGTTGGTTTGCGCATCGTCCCGCTCTTTCTCCAACGCCTCGATCTTCTTCCGCGCTTCATCGAGGTCTACTGCCTTTGCATTCATTTGGCGCATGGACTCAACCATGCTCGCCTGTGCTTTGTTTTTGGCGTCGATAAGCGCATCGATCTTCCCCGGAAGGGATTCGACGGTCTCGGAACGTTCTAGTGGCTCATCTGATTCCTTTACGTAGGTTTTAACAGACGATTTGAGTTCATCCCGCTCTTTCGTTACGAGGATGAGTTGGGATTCAGCGGCTTCGGCTCGCATGATTTGTTGATCGATGGCGTCTTGCGCTTGTGCCAGAAGGCCGATCTCGGCGTCGCCGCTTTCTATCGACTCCAATTTCAACCTTAGAATTTCGGCATTGCATGATTGCTCCGCGCCCCACGCCTCTGACGCCTCGATCTTTCCCGGCAATGATTCGGCTAGAGCGAGAGCATCTGTTTTGCCACCAGTGACATGAGCATAAAACCTCAACGCCTTCGCGATCTTGCGCGCATCATCGGCTAGATTTGACTTGGATCGTTCCTCGTTCATGCCGTCTCCCTCCAAGGCGCCAATCTCCGCGCCTGCCTCGCTATGCTCTCGCCGCGCTCAATGTCTGGCGATACCGCAAATAGCCGCCGGGCAAGCTCAATCGGGTTGATCCTATGCGCCATCCACCATCCATACTCTCCAGATTTATGTTGAGCCTGCGGCCCTTCTCTATGGCAGCGTGCGCACAAGGGCACAGTCCACTCGTCCCCTGGCTTCTGGCCGACTGCTGACACCTTACCCGTCTTCGCATCCGAAAAACGGACGTGCGCGGCCTCGGATGGCTCGCCCCCACAAATGCAGCATGGGCAGCGCCGGATGAATTTGAGGTGCGCATCGCGCTTCTCGCCGTGACCGATCGACATTTATGCCGATTCTTTTGAGGAAGAAACCGGGACGAGCTCGGGCGAACCCGCCCCGGTAGTCGCCATCGGGGAGGAGCCGACGGTAATCTGGCGCGGGCCTTCGCCCGCGAATGGATCGGAAACGCGCGTGACTTCTGGTTTTTCCTCTTCCGGCGAGCCGTAGAACTCCTCGCGCAGATAGAGGCCCTTGAGAACGTCCGTGAACAGGTCGCGCAGCGTGAAGCCGCGGGAGCGCATCTTCAGCATCCTCGATTGATATTTGAACCATGGCGAGTCGTTCTTCGCTTCATAGGTTCCGCCGCCCTTGGCGCGCTTTTGGACTACCGCTTCAGTCTGCCAGAGACCGGCCTGTTTCGCTTCAGCGACCGAGAACCGCGTAGTGATCGACTTGGCGACGCCGACGCGCTTCGCTGTGCAAACGCCGACGCGCTCGTCGCCCTCGCCATCGACGTATTCCTCGAACTCCTCGAGCAATCCAGACGACCGCACCAAGGCAAGGGCGGCGTCGCCCCAGATCGTCGGCCGATTGCCGATGATCGCGATTCCCTGCATGGCCATCATCGGCGGTAGCCCGACCTCGAGGCCGGTCATAATTGCGATCATTGCCTTTTCCGGCGTGTCGATTCCATAGGGGGTCATGCCGGCCTTATGGACGGCCGTGGCGAGACGCCACGCTGAATCCATGTCCGTTGGAACGATAGCCGTCGGGTGACTTCCCGCAGCGACGGGAGTCTTCTGAGTGACTGGGGCGGAAGGTTGAACATAGGGCGGCGGCGCGGCGGCGGGATGCGCCTCAACGGTCGCGGGCAATTGTGCTGCATCGAATAGCCGCTTAGCCAACGCGCGCACCATCTCCGCCTCTTCTGGATTGGCCTTGTCCAGATTCGCGGCGATTTCTAGCGCCACGCCCGCGAGAGTTGAAGGCCAATCGGCCTCTGATGTCTTCGGCGCGCCATCTTCATGAACTTGATCGTTCATCACACGAGTCCTTTTTTGATGGCGAGCCATTCCGGCATAGTCACAGTGGCGGACTGCTCGGACTGGTCCTTGTATTCAATCTCAATCAGACTGCGCGGAAGCCAGTGTTTTTCGCCATTGAAAATAACGAGAACCGCCTTCTCGATTGGTTCGTCACGATGAATCTCGACATCGAGATCGACTAGATTGGATTTCATCGGACCCACCTCGGGAAATCTTCGTCAACGAACGTGTGAATCTCAGTTTGATCCACCCATAGATTTTCGAGACCAAATCTCGCGCTATTTTCCTTGTAGATGTCGACCGCGCGCTCGATCCAAATGGCTGCGGCTTGGTCCGTCATGGTGCCGGGATCGTATTGCCAAGCGCGCGCGATCGGCGCGCCGTTGACCGTGTAGAAGACCCAGACAAAGCAAAAGCTGTCGATATCGGCGAGTTGCGCCAGCCAGTCGCGATCCACATCGCCGAATACGCGGCCCTCGCGGATCAAGTCACGCGCGCGGTGGCGACCGTTCATGTAATGGGTTGCCTGGAGGTCGAGCCGTTTATTTCCCAGGTCCGAGGATATGGCCTGCTCAATTGGCCGATCCATGACATTCGTGAAAGATTTAAGATCGACGATCGAGTTGAGCCGCAGATAATCGAACCGCGCCTTGAAGCGCACGCCACCGGTTTCCCAAAATACAGAGACTTCTGGCAAGCCATTCTGGAAACACCGCGCGAGGCTTGGATTTTTTTCGATCATCGCCGTCGAGATGCGAATGCGGTCGTAATCATCGGCGTCCAGTAGAACCTTGCCGGTCGCCTCGGCCTCGGCAAGCATCGCGTCCCAAACATTGAACCGCGTCGACGACCGCAACAGCCGTTGCGTCAATTCCGGCTTCAAGCCGCTGGTCGAGAGTCCCAGCATCTTGAGCGCGCCCTTGATCTCGTCCGCCGTCGAAAGCACGCCAGGGTGCTCGGCTTTGACCGGCTTGCGCAGATATCTCCTCAAAAATTCCTCTTCGCCGAACAACACGCGATGATGCAGCGCATGGCCATTCGTTTGCGCCTTCGTCTCTTCTTCGTCACGCAGCGGATTATATTTTGATCGCCACCAATAATCCGATCCTGAAATGCATAGATGGCGGATGTCAGTCGATCCTAGCGCGTCATCGGCGTGATGCGCCTCGTCAGACAGTCCGACGTAGACACCCGGATCGTGCCGGATGATCTCACGGCGCTTGGGAACCTCACCCGCGATCTCCATGGCATTCTGGCTCATAGCTCGGATTCCTTCGTGAGGAATTCAATGAACTCCGGATAATTTTCGAATGAGAGACGCAATTCCAAGTCGCGGGTCTGATGAGAGAATATTCCCCAAAATCTTTTGCTCACGGCACCCTTCGCATCTGCGGGTGCGAAAATATCAAGGAAGCGGGCGACGTAGCCCAGCCCAGCAAGTGAGACATCATCGGCTCGCGCGGCAGCGGCGAACAAATCACCGGCGATTGCCGACGAAAGAAAACTTCCTGGGGGAAGCCCATGAATAAGCCAACGCGCAAGTCCGCCGCGCAAATGCTCAGGGATTTCGATCCAAAGGTTTCCAGGTGACGGCATCTTCTTTTCTCCGTGGCAGAGTCTCGACGTTTTCACAGATCAGTTGGCGCGTGGGGTTTCCGCCCTGATCGAGCCATTTGTTACTCGGCATGACGCCGCATCTCGCGCATTTGTATCGGCCGTGCTTATCGCGCGGCAGCTTGCGCTTCCCGCATTTCAAACAAGATGCCATTTGAATTATCCCGGTTAAGGGGAACCATCCCGAACTTTCCACGCCACAATAGCTCCCCCTCCTCGGCGATCTTTTCCTTCTTAGGGAAAGATCAGGTCTTCGCGCATGCGAAGACCTCTTGTGTGCCCCGGCGGCGCCTGAAGTAATAGGCGGGGCACAAAGGGGTTAAAACTCGGTGTCGGGCGTAAGTGGACGCGGAGCCGAAGCCGTCTGGACTTCATCGACAGACGCGTCCAGATGCGTCAGGCTAAGGCCATTCAGCATGCCTTCACGGTCCTTGAAAATCGCGGCGCGCATTTCGTCGCGTTTCTTGCGCTTCTCGGCGGACTTGATCGTCTCGATGGCCTGCTCCTCCATCTTGAGGATGCGCTCGTAATCGTGCCGTTCGACCGCGCCGACGATCCACTGCATGGGAATGGAAGAATCCAGATCAACATCAACGTCAACCTCGACAACCTTCACGACGGTCATCTTGTGGCGCGTGTCAGTCGGAACCACAACAAAGTCATCTTTGGCGATTGATTTGTCGAGCGTCTTGAAAATTTCGCGCTTCGCCTTCTCATCTGCCTCATAGGTGCAGGCGATGGCTCGCACGTCATCATTGATCAAAAAAACAGCGGTTGAATAGTTCATCTTTCGTCCTCCGTTGCGGCGATTCGTCTTATGTTTCGATTATTATCTAATCGACGAAGCATGTCAATAATATTTTCACACGGAAACGCTAGCGCGCGATTTTCTCGCCGCTCGCTTGCGCGGCGCGCTCTTGCTCGGGGTTGAGCGGGATCGGATCGAATTTGGCGGGTTTGTCTTCGCGGCTGGCGATAGCTGCGCCAGCGATGAACATCCATCCCAGAATGGCGGTCGCCAGATAGATTACCGCAATAATGGACAGATATGGATGGGCGATGGCAAATTGAATCATGACTTCGTTCCTTCCATGTTTTCGTTGCGGGATAGACCCGCCTCGATCGCCTTCTCGTTCGTCGCGACGCAGAGCTTCTCACGAATCATCGCGAATCGTTCCGACACCGACGCGCGCTTGAGACCGAGCGCTGCGGCGACGCCATTGTAATCACCATGCGCGGCGAGCGCTTGGAGAAGTTCGCGTTCGCGTGGCGTGAGACGGCATGGATCTCGGAAAAATTTTCCGCCCTTGGTCAGTCGCGCCCGTGAATCAATTATGGTCATGTTCTATCTCCTGGATGGCGATTAAGGCGTTCAACAGGCTTTCCAGTAGAGCGAGTGGCAAATTCCCCGCGGGGCGGCGGTCTGTGTCGAACCCGGCGTCGAACGGGCCGTGCGCGGAACCGAATTCATCGATCCATTCTTGGTGGGGCTCGGGAAGCGGGAACTCGCGGGTTAATCGTGAGCCATGAATCGGCGAGTTATAATCCGGCGCCATACATGCGTCGTCGCTCATGTGGCACGTCCCGCATTTCCACCACCACCCCGGCAGGGCGCGCTCGATAAGTCCGACGACGCAATTCAGTGACTTTGTGAACGATGGAACGGTGATTAGCGCGCCTGTTTCGTCGCGCGTCTCGTCGATCGTATAATCCGGACACAACCCGGTCGTTGATTTCACCGGCGTTTGCTTGCGCGTCGCGCCAGGCGTCAGCAGCAGCCACAGTTCGGCATCGAGTTCCCGTTCCGGTCGATCGGCGGATTGAACGCGCTCCAGCAACCGCAGCAACTCGCCCTTGTCATATGTCGATCTCGTCATGTGTTTTTCCTCCGTGGCAAATTATTATTGTTGCGTTATGGAAACAATGCAAGCATAAAAATACAGGAAATGGAAAATTTAATAAGGAAGCGAAATGACCTACGCGACCCTAAACGACCTACCGGGCCGCCCTCTCGGGCGCCCTCCGACCTTCGATTATGCCCTCGCGCGCGAGCTGGCCGCGCTGGGTGTCCGTCAGAAAGACATCGCTACGCATTTCGGCGTGACACAGGGGCGAATCGCGCAAATTATCGGCGGTGTGACCAGCCCGACCGTCGCCGAGGCGCTGGCGGTGATCGAGGCGGGAACGCGGATATGCGCGGGATGTCCGGCGCTGCGGATCGGGGTTTCAAAGAGGGAATCATGATTGTTTCCGCACATTCCATAGTACGCTATCTCGAACGGATTAAGGATATTGATATCCCCGCGATGCGCGCCGAGTTCGCCATCGCCGATCCGCAACGGAAGCGCCTTGATGACGGACCGTTTCTCAGGTGGTTAGACGTCCAAGTTCCCGGCGTCTTGGCGCTCATAAAGGCGGATTTACTGGCGCAATGCGCAGATGCTTCTGATGCCGGAGCCTCCAGCCTGAAAACACCGGAATGCGTGTTTTGTTTTAAAAATGGGAACCTTGTTACGGTCCTGACGCATGAGCAGTTGGAAAAAAAGCGCAACAGTCTTTTGGCGCACAAATCACGACATCTCTTAGTCCTTGCCAAAACGGCACGCAGGATTTAGAAACAAGAAAGGCGGCAGGTCGAAACCTGCCGCCCATTCCCGTCGATTAGGGTTCATCAGGCCCAAAACCGACGCACAACCGCTGGAACGGCCATGCGAAAACGAGACATTTCTACCAATTCCGCGCCGATTGCGCAACCCGTCCCCATCAATTCGTCTTAGACGCCTCGCGCTCCCCCGCCGAGCCCGCGCGATCATGACGCGCGAGCCCAGCTAATCCCCACCAAACGACGCCGCAACACGGCGATCGCAGCCTCCTGTCTGAAATATGGCGGATAACCTGCGATTGCTTGCGGCGTCTGGTTTTCGCCGGCGCCGTCCCCCGGGCGCGCTCGCGCGGAGTACAGGGTAGAATCTAAATTAAGACTCTTGGCGAGTTCCCATAAGCCCCAATGGGGCGCTTTATGGGAGAGACAATAATCCAGATTCCACAATCCATCCGCGCGAGAGGAAAACTTCGAAATACCCCTCGGAGAGCCAAAACGACTGCCACAACCCGAGTCTGGGGAGGTTCGATTCCACAAGACTCGACACGTACCAACAGAGGCCTTAACGCAAATTTGTCCGCGATTTGTCCGGCGCGCGCGGCGCGAAAATGGAGACGAGAGAAATGACCGACGACGAACACGAGGCCTACGGCGCGATGCGAGACCCGAAGATGCACGCCCGGCAGGTCGAAGTGGTAGACGCCGCTGACAGCGCCATAAATGCTGCCGTCGCCGCCGAGCGCGAGGCATGCGCGAAAGTCGCCGAATCGATTTCTCCAAGCCAAAAGCGCAATACATATGTTTGCCGGCTAAAGGTTGCTGCCGCCATCCGCGCCCGCGCCAATTGACGGTCCAGCGCTTCTTGACAACAATCCGCTTCTAGCGCATTTTCGTTGCCAATTGGAAACGGTGACGCGCTCAGGGAAAATGATCGAAAAATCCAAATTCGACTTCAAGGCGATCCCCCGAGGCGTTGACAAGGATTTATCCGATGCGCTCGCGACCTATCTCGCGGTTTTTCGCGCGATCACGGGAACGGCGGATCGGGTGATCTCTTATGAGGCGCTCAGCAATGTTGCCTTCCTGTCGAATTGGCGTCGAGGCATGGCTCGCGGTCAATTGGACTTCGACCGTTATAAGCGACTCGTGGCCTACATGGACCGCAAATTGATCGAGAAATCCGGCGTCGAGTTCGATAAGTTGGGCGTATGGATCAATCGCCAGTTGCGCGATGTTTCCGACGATGAGTTCGAGGCGGCCCAAGTTTTAAAACTGGGAGCGCCGTTCAAACGAAAGGGAAGTTATGACAATGACCGACGCACAACCGACGAAAAGAGGCCGCGGACGCCCGGCGGGCTCAAAAAACAAAGAGCCGAAACCGGAAAACGAGAAGGCCATTGAGCCGAGGACAAATGTCTCTGAGTCATTGGTTCTGCTCCATTTGAGCAAGATCGTCGCGGCTGAAGGAAAAAAAGACACCGCCGTCGCGAACCTACGATCCGCGCGCAAATTGGCAAAATCGGATGGCGTGGACCTAAAAACGCTGGACGCAGTGCGGCATTTGGCGAGCCTAGACGAGCACGAGATCACAGCTAAGTTCAATTCGATCACCCAATATTCGAAATATCTCAGCGTGCCGCTTTATCAGAATTTTGAGCTGTTCGATTCCCCCGATGCGGCAGAGGAAGCAGTGAACGAGCGGGCCTTCCTCAAGGGCATTAAAGCCGGGAAGATGGGCCAAGGCGCCGAGACAAATCCATATGATCAAACTTCGGTTGCCGGCCAAGAGTGGTCGCGCGGATGGAATGAAGGCCAAGCGATTCTCATGCGCGGGTTCAAGGAAGTCGGCAACGCTTGATCGGAGGCGACGATGGTTGCTGTTAAGGATTATCTCGGACAGACGTTCGGTCGTTTGTCGGTTATCCGTCGAGCAGAAAGTAGTCGACGCGGTCAGGCGCAATGGGTATGCCGATGCGACTGCGGAAATGAGACGATAATCCGGGGCACGTCATTGCGGATAGGATATACGCGCTCATGTGGGTGCCTCCATGCTGAGATCGCATCAAAAACGCTAACGACGCACGGGCACAGCCGGAAGACCTATTTGGGTGGACGTAAGGAGACCACTGAATATAGGTGCTGGTCAGCCATGAAACGAAGATGCCTCAACCCAAAGGTCAAAGATTTTAAGAATTATGGCGGTCGAGGTATCACCATATGCGATAGGTGGATAAATAGCTTCGAGAATTTCTTTTCTGACATGGGGCATAGGCCGTCGCCTAAATATTCTATCGACAGGGAAGATAACGATGGCAACTACGAGCCGGAAAATTGCCGCTGGGCAACTCGAAAAGAGCAGAACAACAATCAGCGTCCAAGACGAAAGAAAGACGCGGAATGCACATACTCAGCCTCGATTTAAGCGGCTCGGTTGGCTTCGCAAGATGGAAACCGGGAATGGACAAACCCGCGTCCGGTTCGGTCAGCGTCGGGCGGGATTGCGCTGGAATGTGCTTCGCGACCTTCCGTGATTGGTTGAGCGATAATATCGTGGGCAATCAAATCGACCATCTAGTCATCGAGGCGGCTTTCATCTCGGAAAAAACCGCGTCGTCGGCTCCGCGTCTTTTTGGGCTCGCGGCGGTGTGCGATGAGCTCGCATATCGTCGAGGGATTCGGCCTCCGCAGCGTGTCGCGCCGGCCGCCTGGAGGCGCTTCTTCCTCGGTCAGTCGATGGCACCGAAGACGGTTCTCCCGCTGCACCGGCGCGCGTGGCTCAAAAATGAATGCGTCTCCCGCTGCCGCAATCTCGGTATCGACGTGAAATCAGACGATGAAGCGGATGCCGTGGGGGTTTTGTTTTTTGAGAGAGCGCGATTGATTCCAGCATATGGCGTCGAAGGCGATTTGGGATTACGAATGGATGCGCCATTCTGACTTGACGCAGGTCGCGACAAAGACGTAACTTTGAAAAAGAGAGCCGAGGCGTCGCCAAACACCCCGGCTCAATTGGACTGGTCGATTGCGTCGCCAGACCGCATATGAGCTTGTCGGAGCCCACATGAATAACCCCGCTTTTATACTTCCCAACTCTCCGGAAATCAATGTAGCGTCTGAGCTAAAATTAAATCCCGCAGAGCGCGAACTGGTCGTGCAGTTCGTCCGTCAGATTCGGGGCGACCATATCGCCGGCGGCGTGCGGCGCGCGGTGAAATATCAGGAATGTCTCGAAGCTCTATGGCGCACGGCCTACTGCGAGCAGGAAGCGTCAGAGCGGGCCTGCCAGCCCATGAGCGCGACCGCCGAGGCATTGGACGCCGCCGCGAATATCATCATTTCAGTGATGGCGCATCAGCCAGATATTCAGCCACTACTCGCGGGGTTCGGTAAGAAGGTTCAGGCAGCGCGCTGGCGGAAGGCGTCATGAGCATTAGGACGCTCGTTTACATCCCCCATAGCCGGAGCGAGGCGTTCGCGGCGCTCGGTTGGATCATCACGCGCATGATGCCGCCTCATGGATGCTATTCGTGCATCGGCGAGTGGCCGTTCGATAGCGCGCCGGTTTATCCAGGGGATATGATAGCATGAGCGATCCGCTCCGCAATGTCGAAGCCGAGCAAACGCTCCTCGGAACGATTCTTTTGCGAGCAGAAGGGCTCGATTGCATTGAGGGCATAATCCATCCAGATCATTTCTCGGAGCCATTGCATGGCGAAATTTTCAGGGCCGCGACACGCGCCAAGGTCGAAGGACTCACGCCATCGCTGATGACCGTCCTGCAAGCCATGAGTTCGGTCGAGATGCCGGACAACTTCGAAATTCGGCCCTATCTCGCCAGGCTCGCGTCGAGCGCGGTTCCGACCGGTCTCGCGGCGGAATATGCTGCGATGATCGTCGAGCTCTGGCGTCGACGGGAAATCGTGCGCTCGCTAGATGTGATTCGCGCGGCGGCTGCCCAAGGCGGCGTCGGGCCGCTGTCCCAAACCGCGATGGCGCTGGCGCGTGAAGAGTTTGGGCGCCTCGAATCGCGGGTGTCGAGCGCGGCGCGCGGGCGAGAAAATAGATTGGGTCGCATCTCGATTGGCGAAGTCTCCACGCGGCCCATCGTCGTGCCTGATTTTGTGGTCGATGACTGGATGATGGCGCGGGAAATCAGCTTCATTGCGGGGGAATCGCAAAGTGGCAAAACATTCGTCACGCTTCATGCGGCGATTTGCGTGGCCCTGGGCCAAGACGTGCTCGGCAAACGGACGAAGCCGGGTCTCGTCATCTATCAAAGCGGCGAGTCAGGAAGCGGACTCTTAAATCAACGCATTCCCGGATGGATAGCGCATTTTGGACAAGATATAGATTTTTCAACGGTTCCTTTAGAAATTCTGCCAGAGAGCATCAATCTTTTCAGGCCAGATGGAAACGCCGAAGTGTTCCATTCCACCATCAAAAAGATCGTGGACGAATGGAGTGATCGGGCGAATCCTCGACTTATCATCATCGACACGTGGTCGAGCGCGACTGCTGGCGCGAACGAAAACAGCGGGCAGGATGTCAGCGGCGTAATCGACCACGGCAAGCGTCTGGCGCGCTCCACCGGCGCTCATGTGTGCTTCCTGCACCATTTCCCCAAGGGAGGAACGACAATGCGCGGGCATGGCTCTCTAAAGGGCGATGTCGATACGGTCGCCATGGTAGCCGCCGGCGCGAATGGCGTGCGAACGATCCGTTTTGACAAAGTGAAGGATGGCGCGGCGGGCGCCATGCTGTCATTCGAACTCAAGCAGGTCGTCATCGGTCAGAGACCTGATGATGGCAAGGCGATCACTTCATGCGTCGTGCTCCAGGTCGGCCAGAAAGACGCAGCTAGGAAGGCGGCTGAGGCCAAAGGGTTCGCTCTCGGCGTTAATGAAGCCCCAATCTTCGCCGCTCTATGGAGCGCGATCAAAAAATCCGGACGGTTCCCGGACAAAATTATGGAAGATGCCGGAGTCCCAGCGACAACGTTCGCAGTCGATTGGGATATATGGAAAGAGGAATATCGTCTCGCAGCCACGCCTGACGAGGGCGGCAATCCGCCATCTGACGACCTGATTCGCAAGCATTATAAGCGTTACGGCGAGTCGCTGGAAAAACGCTTCAAGATTATCGGACGATCCGGAAGATGGCTTTGGGTCGGAAACAAGCCAGTGCGCGGTTATCCCGACACCTATCCTGAAAAGGACAAATTCGAGACGCTCGAAGGACAGACAGCACCGTCAGATGAATTAGCGGGTGTGTTTTGATGGCGGCGTATTACAACGAGCACGACCCGCACGCGGCGCAATGGCTCCGCAACCTTATCGCAGCCGGCCATATCGCGCCTGGCGAGGTTGATGAAAGGGATATTCGCGATGTTGCGCCAGACGAGCTTGCTGGATTTGCTCAATGTCATTTCTTCGCCGGCATTGGAGTCTGGTCCTATGCCTTGCGACAGGCCGGATGGCCGGACGACAGACCGATCTGGACCGGCTCATGCCCCTGCCAATCTTTCAGCGCGGCAGGCGGCGGAAAAGGCTTTGCTGACGAGCGGCACCTATGGCCGGCTTGGTTCCATCTCATCGGCGAGCGCCGCCCTACAACAATCTTTGGTGAACAGGTTGGCGATGCGGTGCGCCACGGATGGCTCGACCTTGTTCAATCTGACTTGGAAGGAATTGGTTACGCCTGCGGGGCGGTCAATTTCCCTTCTGCGGGCGTCGGCGCGCCGCATATCCGCCAGCGACTTTGGTTCGTTGCAAGCGCCGTGGAACACCCCGCTGGTTTGCGATGCGACATCTGGCCACGGGGCGCACCGGCGAGAGGACGGAAGCTACGCGAGTTTGTCGCTATGCCGGCAGGTGAAGACGGCATCGTGGCCAACGCCGATGGCGGGCTCTCCCGCGACCGAGAACTACAACGAGGCAGGGAACTGCGATTTCAGCCGGAAGACAGTGGCGCTTGCCGGCTGGCCGAGTCCGGTGAAAGGGAACGGCGACGGGGGCCACCAAATGGGGCGAGCCTCAGCGACGGGCAGGACACCGGACGGCGGCAAGGTCTCTGTGACGTTGAACGGGGTGGCGAAGTTCGCGAGCTGGGCTACGCCTCGAGTGACAAACAATGGCGGAACGGGGAACCCGGATCGGGCGCACGACGGAAAATCCAGGCTGGAAGATCAAGTCTTCCTGGCGAGTTGGAACACGCCGCGGGCGACGGACGGGACGAAGGGCGGACCGCATCAAGCGAACGGGGCTCTATCGGCGGATGTGGCGCTGGCGAGCTGGAAAACCCCGCGAGCGAACGACGCAAAGGGAGGGCTGTCTCCTGGAACGACATCAAAAAGAGCGGAAGCGGATTACTTCTTGGCGGATCAAGTGGCGATGCTCTGCGGCCCGGCCCGGTTAACGGCTTCTGGCGAGATGCTGACTGGATTTTCTGCACAGACAACAGATGGAGGCCAATTGGCGCCTCACTTCAGCCGCTGGTTAATGGCTCTGCCTTCCGATTGGGATCAGGAAGCCCCTACGAAGGAAAGTCCCGCGCAAAAATGCTCCGTGGCTACGGCAACGCCATCAACGCGGAAGCCGCGCGAGCGTTCATAGAGGCGTTTTTATCGCGTAAGGAAACAGAATGACCGGTCAAACTTACCCGACACCAGATTCCATCGCCCGCGCGATCCTCGATGCCCTCAAAGCCGAAGGCTATCGAATCTTTCCGCCGAAGCGTGCGACGGCCCGGCGCGCCCTGGGTGATGAGGCGAATGTTTATGTCCGGGCCGGATTGAGCCCCGACTGGACTCCGGAAGAGATCGAAATCGTCCGCGCGCTCTACCCGGACACATCCATTCCTGCATTCGTGATTGCTGATAAGATCGGGCGCTCGGTCGAGGCGGTTAAGAAAATGGCTCGTAAGATCGGCGTGGCACGGCGATTCGCCAAGCCTCAAGCTGTGCCCACAAAAAAAGAGGAGGAAAATCCGCCATTACGCAAATCGACTGAAATTGAGGATAAAATGCCGATCGCGCCTCAACGTCTCAATGATCGCGATCCTCTTCCAGAGCCGAGACGCGCGACACGAGGAATCGTCGTCACTGGAGCCATACTTGGTGATCCAGGCTTCGAGAACCCGCGCGAGCATCGCGGTGAGAGTTCAAAAAACGGGAGTGCGTTTTCGTGACATTTCAACCAGGACAAGGCCCGCTCGCCAAGGTGATCGAACGAAAATTGCGGGAACGCGCCATTGCGGCAGCCATTGCGCTCCGCGCGAATCCACCTTATGCCGACGGCCCTATTTATAACGCGCCGCTGAATATCCCGCGATTTCATGCCAATCGATCCATTCCGACGATCTCTGAAATCCGTGAGGCGGCTCAACGCCAGTTCGGCGTCTCGCGCATGGACATGATCGGAAAGCGTGGCAATCGCGGCTTAATAGTCGCTCGGCACGCGGCGATGGCGGTGACGAAACAGCTCACGCCATATTCTCTACTGCAAATCGCCAGAGGATTCGGACGAGGCAACCACGCCACGGTCATCAATGCGCTCGCGAGCAATAAGGTGCGCGTCGATTCTGGAGAACTTTACAACGGAGCTCCACTGGAGAATCATATCAGTGCGATTAAGGCAGCGGTCGCGCGCGAATAAGTAGGTCTACGAAATGAAGAAACGCGATCTTGAAGAGCTCTTGGTCATCGCCAACCAGCACGCGCGAGAGCGGACGGCGAGAGCCGAGGAACTTCTCGTTTCTAATGGCAATTTGCTCGAACGCGCGCGCGCCGCGGAAACGGATCGCCGAATCGCGATTGAATTGCTGCTACTTGCTCGAAAAATCATGGTTCCTGCGTCTGGATTGACCGCCGATAAGATCAGCGACTTTTTGATGGCGAGGGGGTTATTGGATTAAAAACGACCGACTCCGGATAGACGACACTGGAGGACGGCGCTATATCTCGCTTGTCCGGTGTAACCGAGGAACCGCTGCGCTCCGAGATCAATGGTCCCGCACCCGCACCGTTCTTCCGATTATTCTCCGTGGCAGGAACCGGACGTAAAAGGCCGCCTGGAGCAATCCGGCGGCCTTTGGCGTTTCAGAGCGGCGGAACGATCAGAACCATATTCTCCTTGCAAACAGCACGGCGCATCCATGGATTCTCGGGGCGTTTGGGATGATCCCGTCGACCTGCTCTTCGCAGCGCTCGATCGACGCTCGGTGATAACGCCGAGTTGCCTCTAAATTGATGGGAAGTCCACTGAGCGCGCCGACGTCGTCGACGAACATATCCGCGCGTTCGCCATCGTCTCCCAGCACGCTCACATGCTCAAGCCGCGCCTCCGGGCGCGCGACCTTTAGATAGGGCTCGACGACCGTTCGAATCTGCTGATAAGTTGGCCTTTCCGGTAAATCGCAGTTGTGCTCGGTGATTTGGCTTGGGGTGTCCGTGGCCGGAATGACCTTGTATTTCGTGTGCATTTAACTCTCCGCCTTGGCGACGTCGGCCTTATCAGCCTCGGCCAGAAGTTTCGCGATATGACCATCGAGCCCCGCGCGCTCGACTTCGGTTAGTCCGTGTCGGAACCAAGCATTGAAAACCTGCCTGCCTTCGGCGGCGTTAGCGTGGGCCACGGCGAGCACTACGCTGGGCTTGTTCGGCGCGTGGACGGGGGCGGCCGCAGCGGTTTCCGTCGTGGACTTATTGTCCTGTCCCGGTTCGACTGCAAACGTGTCATTTACGCTTGCGCCAATGAGAACTTCTCCCGCGACCTGCGGCGAAGGAGTTGCGTCCGCTTCGCCGGTTCCTGTGTTCTTCGGGCGCCGCTTTAAGTCGCCCGCATCACGCCGCGCCCGCGCTATGTGCGTCCCGGCCGTCTCGAACGCCTCGGACAATGCCGAATCCTTACGGGCGAGTGCCGCCTCGATTTGCTCGACCGTTAGGCCAGCGAGGCGCTGGGCAAGCGATCGTGGCTCGTGCGAAATAATCTCGGTTCCAAGGATGCTGATTTCCTCATTGTCGAGACCGATATAAATCAAGCCATTTTCAAGCGATGTCACACGCGCGCGGATCGTCACTTCGTCGCCAATGCTGATTTTTGTCACGTCAACCATTTACTTTCCCCTCTCTGCAGCCTTCGCGGCCGCGGCGAATCGCAGCCGGCTTTCCAATTCCCGGCGCGCCAGCGTGCGCGTGACGGAATCTGTCCATGCGCCAGATATGATCTCGCGCAGTTCAGGGACTGTCGCATCCCGCAGGCGGATTTGCAGCGCCTCGGTGCCGTCATCTGTGATCTCGGTCATTTCACCACCTTTGATCCTTCACGCGCTTGCCGATGGCCCATCCGACAATCGATGACCAATGGCCTTCGAAATATCCCTTCGGATCATCGCCAAGGGCTTCCACAGCAGCCGGTGGGATGACGCTTTGCGGCAATTGCTGTTCGCGCTTGCGGCTCTTATCGTAAATTAGCCAAGGAATTGTTGGATCATTCGTCCTGAGTGGGCGTTGAACTTTAATGATCTCGGTCATGCCATCCTCTCGTCTCTTCGTCGGTCGTATTCTCGATCCGGATCGGCTTCCTCGGCTTGGAGCTTATCCATGTCCACAGCCTCGATAAGCAGCCGCTCAAGCCATTTCGGGCAATCGAGGAAGAATGTGACCTCTCCACTGCCACGCTCGCCTGGATACCGTTTGCGCGTCGTGTAGGGGCGAACGCCGATGATCTCGATCTCCGGACCTTCAGCCGGCTGCTCCCATGTCTGTGGCGAGCCAGGCGTGAGGTAGAAGTCGATCTCGACGCAAAATGCCGCGTCATCGTTTTCGTTTAGTGTTATGACTTGGGTGTCTGTGTGCTTCGTGCGGTAGCGGCTCATATCGCCTTCCCCTCGATCTCGACCAAATCCAAGTCACCCTCGACATTGAGCGACGCGACAACGGAATCGCCGTCGATCATTCCAAGATGCGCCTCGTGCTCGTCGAACAGCGCGCGGACCTTCGCGGCGGCAGTCGCCAGATCGTTCGCATTGACACGGATCGTCGTCGTGAGCGTCACATCGAACAGATATGACTTTCTCATTTTATTCTCCATGAGCTCCGCCAGAATCGTGTCGAGAAATGCACTTATGCCCAAGCCGATCATGGCGCAGTCCTCTCGCGCTGGCGCTGCGCTCGCATGGCAAGCTCGCCATCGATTATCCCCAAATCCCAAGCCGAGAAACGTGACGGAGACTCGCCCTTACCCTTCTCGGCCTATGCGGCGACGGCTTGTTCGAGGCGTGACACGCGCCGACGCTCGCGGTCAATGTCATCCAAAGCCATTTTTGGATCGACGACCGCCGCGAGATGCGCGTCGAGATTCTGGAAATAGGCGGTGACGTCTTTGGCGCTCATGGCCGCACCGCGAACACGCCAGCGAGGAAAACCACGCACAGCGCGAAGCATGGTAAGGCAGCCAAAGCAGTTACAAGTTGTTCCTGGCTCATATCGGCCGTCAGCATTTCAATCATGTAGGACATCGGTTTTCTCCGCGGCACGGTTTAGATGCAATGATTAACGCGCGTCGGTCGCATTGCAAATTTCGATGAAATGTGTGGTTTGGTCGTCCCAGGCGGCGGCCCAGGCGGCGTCCCTAGCGGCCTCCCAGGCGGCGTCCCTAGCGGCGTCCCAGGCGGCGTCCCTAGCGGCCTCCCTAGCGGCGTCCCTAGCGGCGTCCCTAGCGGCGTCCCTAGCGGCGTCCCTAGCGGCGTCCCAGGCGGCGGCCAATTCTTCATCAGTCGCTTCGCTATTTGCGTGCCGTTCGGCGATTACAAGAGTGTCTTTTGATCTCTGGTCTTCCATCAGATGTTCGACTTGCCGTGCGCACCACACGGCATATAATCTCCATTCCTTCGCGTATTGTGGTTCGGCGCGGCACGCCCACAAAGCATCATCAATGCCATTGATCTCGACGATGCGCGTATAAAGCAGTGGTTCGTCGTCGGCTTCGCTCTTGCCGAGTCCCGCTAAGAGCTTCACCCACCCGTCCTGGCAAGGATGATGTGCGCGAATCCTGTTCAATGTTGTGGTGATAGGCATTGGGTTTCCTATTTCGTGGCAGGGTGGAGGGCGGCGCTAGGCCACCCGGTGTTGCGTCAATGGGTGGGATAGATAGGAACAAGCCATTCCTGCTGCACACCGATCCGTGGATCGTAAATCTTGCCGGGTTCATATTGCAGCTGCGTCACCTTGGCGGCGAAGTCCGCGCCTTCCGTGGCAATAATGCTAAGACCGTGGCGCTTGACGCATACGATTTCGGTTTTCATTTTCCGTCTCCGTGGCAGGTGTTTCTCACTGAATTAAATCTAACATGCCGCGCGAAATTAGCAACTAATATTTCCGCCGTGAAACAATAATTATCCGACAAAATCCATCACACGCCTTCCGCCGCCATGACGCCAGCGAGGTCGCCGATAGCGGTCTTCGTGCGCTTTGAAAATCCGCTCATTGTTAATGCCCCGTGATGAGCGATACCTGTCCACCAAGAGTCTCGATAACGTATTCTCCCGCGATGTTCGCAAGGGCAGCGCATGCCATTTGCAGATTGCATCGCTCGGACGCTGGCAATCTCCCCTGCTCTCGCATGAATGCGGCAAAGCGTTTTGCAAGTTCTTCACCGTCGAAATCGACCACAGTCCCGGCGCTAACGGCAACTTCTGATGTGTCATTCATTGCATCGTCTCCTTGGTTGGAATGGCGGATTAGGCATGGAACTTGAGTGACATTAACTTGGTAATTTGCTTCTCAAGCGACCTGATTTTCGCCAGACGCATTTGCTCGGCGCGGATGAATGCACCCTCTTGCGTGCGATGCCATTCGTTGCCATCGCCATGAAAATAACGAAGCGGATTATCGGGATCGCTAATTAATTCAGTATGTGAATAAACACGCGGTTCATTCACTTCCATCTCAAATATTCCGCCACTCAAGGCGTATTTGCTGATCCAGACTTTCATTCCCCTATCCCTCTATCTGTTAATGACACAGTTCCGCTTTCCGCTAAGGACCGGCCCCCCTTACAACGGGAACCTGTGCGGTTAGTGCTGGCCCTGTGAGTTTGGACCGGAACAGGTCGATTGGCGCTGCTCCAGCTTAACGCGACTCCTACTTCCGATTTCCCAAGCTGATTTTGGTTTGGCGGACCCTTTACCGCCCCGACCGCTTTGAGCCGTATGCTATGGCTTGGATATGGGTTCGGCCTCACAAGCCTCGCCCGGTGTGGAAAGTCCCGTTGCGTATGGAATGATGGCGTAAGCCGTAACCATATCGGCGGGAGAAAGAGCACCTCGAAAGATTTTGCCACGCCTATCCGTAGGCTTTGTCCGTCAGGCTCGATCAGCCGCATGGGCTGGGCCGCGCGTTGGTAACGGCACGCGCTGGTTATGACCCCGCTTACAACGGGGTTTTTCATGGAGGGCGGAGAAATGGATTGCGCGTGATCGCGCGCTGGCGTATTAAACGCGAGTTCATGGGCGGTTCCGTCGCCTGTGTGGGCCGGGTAGAGCGCTTCAACGCTCCTCGGCCCGTTCTTTTTGACATATTCAACGGTCATCGTCAAGGTATCCCTGACTTTGAAGCCGACCCTTGAGGGCTGGCGCCGTATGCAGCCTGCGCTGCTCTGGCGTCATCGCATCCCATCTGGCCCGCGCCGATTCGGCTCGCGTTGGTTTCACCCAAGCGGCGATACCCGCCTCAAGAGCCGCACGAGCGCTTTCATGCGCGATCTTGATTTCCCCCGGCATCAATTCATCATAGCCTCGCCCTTCGGGGAAATACGACCCGAGCACGGCCCCATAGGCTCGCGCTGCCGCCTCAACCATTGCATCTGTAACTTTCATCTGTCTTCTCCCTTTTCCAGCAATCCGCATTCTTCCGCGCGGGCATCGGCTGGCAAGTTTAAATCCGTCGCCATCCATGCCGATAGAATTCTCCCTGCGGCATCTGACTGAAGCCCGAACTGTCTGACGATATAAGGGCGCGCTCCAAACATATTGGTCACGCCGGATTCGCGAAGATCATCTAGGTATTCGAAATACTCAATGACTTGCTCTTTGGTGGTCATCGTTACCATCCTATGTGTTTGGAGATTTCCGGCGTGAAGCCGCCTACTTCCTTGAAGCGCTCCGCGATACGATCCATAACGGCGACCTCTTGCTCCATTACGGCTTCAAAATTGTCTCGGCCGATAGCCCACGCGCCGGGTGAGTTTAGGTGTCGCCACCAGCGACAAAGCTGCAATCGGTCGGCCCGCTCAACTTGTTCCAGCGTTGGGTATTGCATCATTTTCTCCCATTATCTCGCGTTATCCGCGTCGATCGACTCATTGCATCCCCTACCCGACAGCTTGCTAAGATCGAAGAATATGCCGAACATGACGACCTCCTACTGCGCTTTTCCGGTGAGTTGCATCGTTACTTCCTTGCAGGTCCAGTCAAATGGCCACATCGCGAACCACGGTCCATTTGATACCTCCCAGCGCCGCCCGGCTGGCGTCCACCAGAACTCCGTATAGCCGCCCTCGTTTGGGTATCCGAAGGTGCAGGTTAGCAGGGCGTCTCGGGGGATTTTCGCGCAGGCTTCCTCATAGGTCATCTTCGCCTCCAGTTGCCGGATCAGTCCTGCGACAACCCGTTTAATGTTTCCAATGTGAAACAAAACGCGGGAAATGGCAAGACATAAATGAGGGATTGCGACAAGACGCCAAAAGCCGCATATTCATTGCCAAAACATGGCGGATAGACACGCGCGTGACAAAATGCGAAAATTTAGTCGCAACAATGATATAAAAAGATGTTGCGCTTGCGGAAATCAAAGAGCGTTGAAAAATAAAATCAATGCAATCGGTAAAAATCAATGGCGGGCACAGGTGGAAAGCGTCCGGGTTCTGGAAGACCAAGAGGAGCGAAGAGCGCTCATCCAAAATCAGCGGTCGCACGAGAAGTGGCAAAAAAAGCATTGCGCGCCGAAGTGACGCCGCTCGATGTCATGTTGAAAGCTATGCGCAACGCTTTGAGTAAAGATGACCTAGCAGCAGCGCATGGCTTCGCAAAGGACGCTGCGCCTTATATTCATCCAAAATTGATCGCCCAGAAAACCGAACATTCCGGTCCGAATGATGGTCCGGTAGAAATCGAACACAGCTTCGGGCTTCGAGTTTTTGAAGGAGGTCGGCCGTTGGAGCCGAAGGATTGATTTGGCGACGCAGCAACCTGATGATTCATCGACAAAACGCAAGGTATGGATCAATTATGAACGGCCTAAATTTTATCCGAAGCAATTTGAAGCAGTATTCGACAGTCATCGTTTCTCGTGCATTGAAGCGTCGACCAAAGCTGGCAAGACAAGTTCATGTATAGCATGGCTTGTCGAGCAAGCGTTAGGTGGCAAGCCGGGATGGAACTACTGGTGGGTCGCCCCTGTTTCTGATCAGTCATTTATAGCCTTTCGACGCATGATGCGCGCGTTGCCAAGAAATATGTATAAGGCTACACTAAAGCCCACGACGATAACGCTAATAAATGGAACCGTCATATGGTTTAAGTCTGGAGACAAGCCTGATAGCCTTTATGGGGAAGATGTCTACGCCGTAGTTATTGATGAAGCATCACGAACAAAAGAGGATTCATTTATTGCTATTCGGTCTACCCTAACATTTACGCGCGGACCAGCTCGTTTGATCGGGAATATTCGCGGGCGGAAAAATTGGTTTTTTAAGCTCGCTCGCCGGGCTGAACAGGAACAGAACGCAGGGAAAGAACCTCGAGAACTGGCCTATCACAAGATCGTCGCGGATGATGCCGTGGCGGCTGGCGTGCTGGACCGCAAGGAGATCGACGATGCC
>Ga0187876_1001033_pt1 | contig 25424 bp, 19 predicted proteins | sample June2016WEW_17_4_FD_133000 | JGI IMG/M metagenome (GOLD analysis project Ga0187876, IMG submission 133000) | Peatland microbial communities from SPRUCE experiment site at the Marcell Experimental Forest, Minnesota, USA - June2016WEW_17_40 | ecosystem: Environmental > Terrestrial > Soil >...
CCTGGGTGGTCACCTTCGAGGGCGTCAACTACCCCCTCCCCGGGGACGACGGCGCCGGCCCGGAGTACGCCCATGAGGTGCACGTGGTCGTCGATGCCCAGACGGGGGCCGACCTCGAGCTATTCTCCTACAAATAACGCCCGCGGGGCCTGCCCATGCTGCGGACATGGGATCGAAGAATGGAGGCAACGGCAATGAAAGGGACGACACTCGCTCGTATGTTGCTGGTGGCGAGCGTGCTGGCGCTCGGCGCGCCAGGCCCCGCGGTGCGCGCAGGAGGGGTGCAACCACGGACGCCCACGCCGGGCGCCGCCGCCCCGCCGTGCCCGGCCCGCGTGATGGCCACCCAGCACCTGTACCCTGGCTCGATCCGGCTCCGTGGCATCGCCGCGGTCTCGCCCACCGACGTGTGGGCTACGGGTGACGTGACGGCCACGACCGGGTTGAGCGAGACCTACCTGCCCCTCGTGGAGCACTACGACGGCCATACGTGGTGCGTGGTGGACGCCCACAGCCCCAGCGGCGTCGCGGCCCAGGTAGGCACCAGCGTCCTGTGGTCGGCCGCGAGCGCCACGGCCACCTGGAACGAGCGCACCTGGGCGCAGTTGGCGGCTGTGCCTGACCCCACGCGTTTCGGGCTGCAGGCGCTAGAGTGGGTAGCAGCGTCCTCGGCTACCAATGTCTGGTCTGCAGGTGGCGGCGGGGAGGGAGGGTACGAGGATGGCCCACCTTTCGTCGAGCGCTGGGACGGGAGCAGCTGGAAGAACGTGCCGCTGCCGCTGGCACAGGACCTGATCGGCCAGGCGCTGGGGCCGACAGCCACGCTCTCCGTTACCGACACCTGGCTGCTTGCCGGGTCAGGCGGACCCGAGCGATCTGGCGCCGTGGTCCTGCACTGGAACGGGCGGCAGTGGACCCGCGTGCCGCTGCCGGCGCCTATGACTGCAGGCGGCTGTGATCTCGGTAGCTCTGGGCTCGTCTACCTGGGCTCGATCCTGGCGCTGCAGCACGATGACGTATGGTTCGGGGGAGCCATTACGCCTGACCGGAGCTACTACTGCCCGCTGCTCCTCCACTGGGACGGCAAGAGCCTGCAGATCGTGCCGGCCCTGTCGGCCCCGCGGGACGGCACACTGGTCGGTCAGGCCCCCGTCTTCGCGGGGGACAACAACGGCTGGGGCATCAGCGCCCTGGCGGCCGTGGGGCCGCACGACCTCTGGGCCATCGGGGCGACTACGCCCGGGATGGACTACTTCGCCCTGCACTACGACGGGCGCAACTGGCACGCGGTCTCCGTCAGCCTCTGGCTCGCCGTGGCTCGCATGTCCGCCGCGAGCACTACCGACGTGTGGGCGGTGGGCGAGAGCTGCGAGGCGTTGGCGTTGCCGGCAGCGCGCAAGCAGTGCCCGCCTTCCGTGAACGCCTACCACTGGGACGGCAAGGCGTGGCGGGCGGTGACGGCGATCCCGGCGGGGTAGGCGGGCCCCAGAAACGCAGATGGCGTGCGCCCTATCACCCATGAGTAGATCCCTGGTGCAGAGAGACGGCAGATATCGCGCGGGAGGCTGCATGACAAGGGAAGATACTGGCGCGCGAAGGTCTTGGGCAGCGGTAGCGTGCCGTAGCACCTTCACCGCGGCCGATAGTGAGCGCCACTGCAGCCTGGCGCGGATCCCCGCCTGGGTGGTAACCTTTGAAGGCGTGAACTACCCCCTCCCCGGGGACGACGGCGCCGGCCCGGAGTACGCGCACGAGGTGCACGTGGTGATCGACGCGCAAACCGGCGCCGACCTGGAGCTGTTCTCCTACCAGTAGACCGTACCTGATCGGCAGAGGAAAGGAGCGGCATCGTGTTACGCGCCATAACCACCCGCCTGCTGCTGGCAGCCATGCTGCTGTGGCCGTGCACCTCCGTCGTCGCCGCACGAGCGGCGCCGGGCGCCACGACCCGGCCACCGGCAAGTCCGGTGGCGTGTCCGGCACAGGTGGTCGCTCGCCAGCACCTGTACCTGCCCTCGCTCCGGCTTAACGGCATCGCCGCCGTCTCCGCCACCGACGTGTGGGCCACGGGCGACGTGAGCGTTACCACCCCGCTCACCGGCACGCGCGTGCCGCTGGTGGAGCACTACGACGGCCAGGCCTGGTGCGCGGTGGACGCACGCAGCGCGGCCGGCCGCCAGGCGCTGGTGGGGGCGAGCGTCGAGTGGACCGCGGGAAGCGCTGGGCAACCCTGGAACGAGCGCGCCTGGGCGGCGGTCGCCGCCGTGCCGCCGCCAGCCGCCTACGGCCTCCCGGATCTGGACTGGCGGGCTGCGTCCTCGTCCGCGAACGTGTGGCAGGCGGGGGGCAACCGCAGTGCACACGTGCGCGTCGAGCACTGGGACGGGCGGCGCTGGCTGCCCGTAGCGAGTCATGGCGCTGAGCTTGACCTAGCCTCCCTGGACATCGGCCCGCTGGCCACCCCCTCGGCGGCCGATGCGTGGCTACTGACCGGCGTAGGAGGCGGAGGCTCTGGCAGCGATATCCTGCACTGGGATGGCCGGCAGTGGCACATCGTGCCAGTTGCCTGGCCGCAGCCGCCCGGACTTGACGACCTACTGGCGCAGGAGCAGTGCACGGGCGGTGGGGCGGTCTACTTGTATCTTAGCGCGATCGCGGTCGTGTCCCCAGGTGATGTTTGGGTGGGAGCCGGCATCGGCGGGGACTACTATTCCGGCTCGGGTGTGTGCCCCGTGCTCCTTCACTGGGACGGCACCAGCATGCGTGTGGTGGGGGTGCCGGCATCCCAGCAGCACATCCAGCTGCTCGAGCAGGCCGCTAACGGATGGTCCATCGAGGGCCTGGCAGCAGTGGCGCCGCACGACGTGTGGGCCATAGGGCACGCAGACAGCGGCAGTGCGGCGCTGCACTGGGACGGCCAGCGCTGGCAGGTCGTGGCCCAGACCGTGCTGAACATCGGTCGCTTGTCGGCCCAAAGCAGCACCGATGTCTGGGCGGTGGCCACCGACCCGGCAAACCCGTGGAACGCCTGGCACTGGGACGGCAGCCGGTGGCACCTGGTGTCGGCCGTGCCGATAGGCTGAATTGCAGCTGGCGCAGGCCCGCAGGAAACGCCACGAACCTGGACCGGGGCGCCACGCTAGCCGCCATGTGGCCGCCTCAACGCGCTCGCCGGCAACGGAGTGAACCTGAGCTGGAGCTACGACTACAACGGCAAACTTGCTGGCGGCCAGGAACAGCCTCAGCGCCGTGACGAGCACCAATGCCCTGACTGGTGCTGGGCTGACGGACGACGAGTTGGCCAACATCCTCGATCCGCAGAAGCCATGGCCGGGCAACGCCGCGGCACGTGCGAGGCGCTCGTTGCCTGTCAACAACGAAACGTCACACCCGCGCGACCGCAGTCGCCCCACACGCTGCCATGACATCGCAATGTCAGGTTGGTTACATCTCCACGAATGACCGTTGCCAACGTCCAAGTGCCGGCAAGTACCAGCCGATTTCCACGTCACTCGGTCCGCATAGCTGATCAATGACCCCGCATGCTCGCACAGCCGGCTGTCCCATTCCCGCGCAACTCCCCGCGCACATCTGTGGCATCTGTCCGCATCTGGTCCATCTGAGTTTCTGGATGCGCCCACCTTGCCCACCAGCCTCAACCGTTATATACTAGAACAGATGTGCTTTATCACCAGAGAGGAAGGTAACCCCATGTCCGCGCCCCGAACCGATACATCAGCGTCAATCGTCGCCCGCAACCGCGCCAACGCCCAGCACTCCACCGGTCCCCGAAGCGCCGCCGGCAAGGCCGCCTCATCCCGCAATGCCGTCAAGCACGGCCTCCTCGGTACCCAGGCCCTCGCCCTGCCCTCCGAAGACCAGGCTGCCATGGACGCCCATCGCGACGACTATGTCGCCGTGCTCGGCGCCTCCGGCACCGTCCAAATCGACCTCGCCGAGCGCGTCGCCTACCTGGTCTGGCGCCTCGCCCGCCTCGCCCGCTACAAGCACGACCTTCTTGCCCCGCCCGACCCCAATTGCCCACCGCGGTACCTGAACGCCGCACCGGCACCGCAGTATCCGGACGCTGCCCTGACACCGCAGTGTCAGGCCATACCGCAGTGTCCGAACGCTGCCACCGCGAAGCGATACCAATCAGGCGAGGATCCGCAGTGTCAGGCTCTGGACGTCGCCGGCATCCAGGCCGAGCTGGACCAGGCCACCTTCACCGTCGACCGCCTGCGCACTTGGGGCCGCCTCCCCGCCGAGCAGCCCTTCGCCCCCCGCTCCGCCACCGCCATCCTCACCGCCTACGCCGATGCCATCGGCGACCTGGACGAGGTCCTGCCCCTGCTCCCCGACTACCAGCCCGGCCAGTCCATCGCCGACTACTGCGCCGCGCCCATCCGCACCGCCGCCGAGTGGCAGGAGATCCTCCCCAGCCTGGCCGAGCGCTCCGGCCTCACCTGGTCGGCCGTCAGCTTCGACGCCTACCATTTTGCCTGCAACGAGGTGCGCCGGCTCACCGCCCTCCTCGCCCCACCACCCCCACCGCCACCGCCGCCGTTGCCGGCCCCGCGGCCCGCGCCTGCCCTCCTGCCCGACCTGGACACCCTGGAGCGCCTCGTGCGCTACGAGACGTGCCTCGCGCGCGAGCTCAGCCGCGCCCTGCGCGAGCTGCGCCAGCTGCAGGCTGCCGAGCGCACCTCGGAGTTCGAAACGAACCCAACGCTACATCTCCAACCGGCCGCAGCCGGCGTCGTTCCTGCCCGACCCGCCGGCGGGTGCCCCGCGCAGCCGGAGGCTCGAGCAGCCGCCACTGCCTCACTGCCCCTGCCGCGGGCTGTCGACGGAACGAACCCACCTGCGGCACCGCCCCAACCGGCCGCAGCCGGCGTCGTTCCTGCCATCCGGCCGCAGCCGGAGGCTTTGCAGGCCGCAGCCGGCATCGTCCCTGCCATCCGGCCGCTACGGGAGGCTTCCCGGAGGTCGACCCGCCGGAACCCCCGCAGGGTTGCCGCCAAACGCCGGCGATAGCCCGCCATCAGAGGCTCTACAGGCCGCAGCCGGCGTCGTCGCCCAAACGAACCCACCAGCGGTGCCGACCCAACCGGCCGCAGCCGGCGTCGTCGCTGCCATGCGACCGCAGTCGCAGGTCCCGGACCGCAGTCGCAGGCTCCGCAGGCCGCAGCCGCTTACGCGCGGCGGCCAACGAACGAGCGGGCAAATTCCCGAAGGCGCTCCTGCCACTCGTCGTCTAGGGGTAGCGACTCCAGGGCCAGCATCGCGGCGGTCCAGTGCCGGGTCTCTTGATCCAGCGTGAGCTGGCGCACGCCTGTGGCTTCCAGCAGCTCGCGAATCTGCTGCTCGTTCTCGGCCGATGGCGCACTGGAATAGCACGCCCGCAGCGCCTCACGCACGGCCGGCGAGCCGGCTTCGAGCGCCTCGATGATCGGAAGCGTCATCTTGCGCGTGGCGATGTCGGTCGAGGCGCTCTTCCCCGTCTCCTGCTCTTCACCCCAGATGCCCAGCAGATCGTCGCGTATCTGAAACGCTAGGCCAAGCTCAAAGCCAAAAGCGCGCGCGCTGCCAAGTGCCGTTTCGGCGGCGCCTGCTGCACGCGCTGCCACCCACGCCGATTCGCCGATCAGCGCGGCGGTCTTGCGCCCGATCATCTGTAAGTACGCCTCACTCGTCGTGTCAAGATGTCCCTCGCCTTGCATGTCGAGGAACTGACCTTCGCACAGCCTCAAGATCGCTGCCTCGAGTGAGCGCACGATGGCCGCAAAGGCGACCGGATCGTCCTCGGCAATGCTCGATCCGAGCCAGGCGACGTGGGCAAGCGAGAACATCCCATCGCCGGCGTTGATGGCCTGGGGCGCGCCCCATATCGTCCACACGGTCGGCCTGTTGCGCCGCGTTGAGCTGTGGTCCTGGATGTCGTCATGGATCAACGAGAAGTTGTGCAGCAGCTCAATGCCGGCGGCGATGCTTGCCAGTCGCTCGGGTTTGACTCCCAAGCCTTCGCCCACCAAGAAACACATGCTTGGTCGCAGGCTCTTGCCGGCGCGCGCGTCCTGCTGCCGAAAATCGGTGTCCAGCCACCCAAGGTGGTAGGCCATCATGCCGTAGAATGGCTCGAGACCGGGCCTGTGCGCGAGCAGATCGCGCAACACGCCGCGGAGCAGCGCGTTGTATTCTGCCAGCTTGTCCGAGAGCGTGCCCGATGTGTGTGGCGACGTGCCTGACTTCGGTGCTGCCAGCATGCTTACTGACCCACCAATTGGTCGCTCGCCCAGTCGGTGGCCACTGCCTCAATGCCATGGGGCTTGCCGCGCCGCGCCTCCGGCGCCTGCGCGCACCGCCGCCGTACGGACTGCAGCTCCGTCGCTGTCCCCCCCGTGAATCGGGCGGACCTGGCTCGCGTGATCGCGGGCGTGCGCAATGGCGAGCCTGGGAGCGCGGGCGTCCCGCCCGTCCCCGGATCTGCCCCGTACGTGCGAGGTCGCCGTGGTACCGCCGACCCCATGACGATCACATTCTGCAGGTGCGCCCCCGTGAATCGCCTCGATTCGAGCCCGTTCGTTCATGTGTTATACTACCAAAGATTATGCAGAGAAGAACACCGAACAAGGAGCGGCTACCTGAATGGATAGTCAGACCAAGGCAGGGCTGATCGCACAGTACGCTACAATCGAAGGCGACACGGGCTCCCCGGAGGTGCAGTGCGCCCTACTCACCCAGCGCATCAACCAGTTGCGCGAGCACTTCCGTATTCATAAGCATGACCACCACTCCCGGCGTGGCCTTCTCATGATGGTCGGGCAGCGAAAACGCCTGCTCGCCTACCTTGCCAAGAACGATGTCGAGCGCTACCGCTCGCTGCTGGCCCGGCTTGGCTTGCGGAAGTGATCCCGTCGCTGCCATGTTAGGTAGCCGTATTTCCGCGCCCGTTTTTTGGAGGAGCAATGAGTTTTCGCGATGAGGCTGAGGTCAGCGGTAAGCCCCTGATCTTCGAGACAGGGATTCTGGCCGGCCTAGCCAACGGTGCCGTCACTGTGCGCTATGGCGAGACAGTTGTGCTGGCGACCGTTGTGGCGAGCGAAACACCGCGTGAGGGAGTCGACTTCTTCCCTCTCACGGTGGACTACGAAGAGAGGTTATACTCCGCCGGCAAGATTCCCGGCGGCTTTATCAAGCGTGAGGGCCGGCCAAGTGAGCACGCGATTCTATCCTGCCGGCTGACCGACCGCCCGCTACGCCCCTTGTTCCCCAAGGGCTTCAGGAATGACATTCAGGTTGTGGTGACGGTCCTCTCTGCCGACCAGGAGAACGACTCCGATGTGCTCGGCGTCTGCGCTGCTTCTTGCGCGCTGTCGATTTCCGATATTCCGTTCAACGGGCCGGTTGCCGCGGTGCGGGTCGGCTACGTGAACAACGCATTCGTGATCAATCCGACCGAGACCGAGCTGAAGTACAGCGACCTCGACCTGGTGGTGGCCGGTACGCGCGATGCGGTGATGATGGTGGAGGCCGGTGCCCAGGAACTGCCCGAGAGCATCATGCTCGAGGCGGTTAAGCGCGGTCACGAAGGCTTGCAGACCATCATCGACCAGCAGGAACGCCTGGTGGCCGCGGTGGGCAAGCCGAAGCGGGTGGTGCCCGTGTACGTGCTTCCGGCAGAGCTCAAGGCCGAGGTGTCGGAGGCCGTGCGCGACGATCTCCCCAAGGCGCTCTATCAACCTAAGAAGGAAGAGCGCGAGGCGGCAACGGACGCGGTGCGTGCCGCCGTGCTGTCGCGCTTCGCCGACCGCATCACGGCCAAGGAAGTCTCCGAGAAGCAGGTCAAAGAAGCCTTTGAGGCCGAGGTCAAAGCAATCGCGCGCCGTCGCATTCTCGACGAAGGTGTCAGGCCCGATCTTCGCGATTTGACCACTATTCGCCCGATTAGCTGCGCCGTTGGCCTGCTGCCCCGCACCCACGGGAGTGGCCTGTTTACCCGTGGCCAGACGCAGGTGCTCAGCATCTGCACCCTGGGGTCGGGCACCGATGAGCAGATGATCGACGACATCACACCGCAGTCGAAGAAGCGCTTCATGCATCAGTACAATTTCCCGCCGTTTAGCACTGGGGAAGCGCGTCCGCTGCGCGGCCCGGGCCGGCGGGAGATCGGTCATGGCGCGTTGGCTGAGCGTTCGCTGGCCGCGGTCGTGCCCGCGGACGAGGACTTCCCCTACGTCATTAGGGTGGTCTCGGAAGTGCTGAGCTCGAACGGTTCTAGCTCAATGGCCTCGGTGTGCGGCACTACGCTGGCGCTCATGGACGCAGGCGTGCCTATCAGCGCACCGGTTGCCGGCGTCGCGATGGGGTTGATCACCGGTGAAGACGGAAAGTTCGCCGTGCTGACCGATATTCAAGGTCTCGAAGACGCCGTGGGCGACATGGACTTCAAAGTCGCTGGTACGGCAGACGGCGTTACCGGGCTGCAGATGGATATCAAGGTCAAGGGCATCACGTTCGAGATCATGGAGCAGGCCCTCGACCAGGCTAATAAGGCGCGGCTATTCATTCTGGACAAGATGCTCGAGGTAATGCAGGAACCGCGCGAGGAGCTTTCCCCGTACGCGCCGCGCATTGTAAAGGTGCAGATCAATCCCGAGAAGATCGGCGCCCTCATTGGTCCCGGCGGCAAGGTAATTCGCCGGATCCAGGAAGAGTGCCAGGTCACAATCGAGGTGCAGGATGACGGCACAGTCCTCGTGGCGACCAGCAATGGCCCGGATGCGGAGCGGGCGGTGGCCCAGATTAAGGCCATCACCATGGATCTCGAGGTCGGTCAGGTCTACGACGGCGTCGTCAAGCGCGTCATCGGTATCGGCGCGTTCGTAGAAGTCCTCCCTGGAAAAGAAGGCCTCGTGCACATCTCCCAGCTTGCCGCCAAGCGCGTCGAGCAAGTTGAAGACGTGGTCAAGGTCGGGGACCACCTGATGGTCAAAGTCGTCGAAATCGATAGCCAGGGTCGGGTGAATCTCTCGCACAAAGCCACGCTGCCCGGCTTCGAGGACGCTCCGATACCCTCGCGCGGCGAACGTCGCCCAAGCGGGAACGGCTTCGGCGGCGACCGGCGCGGCGGCTTTGGCGGGCGCGGCGGTTCGGATAGAGGCGGCCACGACCGTAGCGGTCCGCCCCGCGATCGACCGCAATACTGAGGAGACCCGCGTGAACGAGAGCGAGCGACAGCTTGGCGTGCTCACTGAACAGGTGAATACCTGCGTCAAGTGCCCGCTCTCGAAGACGCGCACCTTGGCCGTCCCGGGCGAAGGGCCGTTCGACCCGGATATCATGTTTGTTGGCGAGGGGCCTGGTTTTCACGAAGATAAACAGGGCAGACCTTTCGTGGGCCAGGCCGGCCGATTCCTCGAGGAGCTGATCACCAGCATTGGCATGCGCCGTGACCAGGTGTACATCACGAACGTGGTAAAATGCCGGCCGCCGGAGAACCGCGATCCCGCTCCAAACGAGATGGCCGCTTGCGCGCCGTATCTCGACCGCCAGATGGCGATTCTGAGCCCAAAGATCATCGTTACGCTCGGGCGCTACTCCATGGCGCGGCACTTCCCTGGTCAATCAATTACCAGGATCCACGGGCAGCCCAAGCGAGAGGGCAACAGGTTCATTCTGCCCCTTTTCCACCCCGCTGCCGGCCTGCGCAGCCCCGATGTCGCGGAGCTGACGCGGCAGGACTTCCTCCAGATCCCCATGCTGCTGCAGCAGTTGCGTTCGCCAAGGCCGGCGCCTGAGCCGGATTCGCAGCCGGATGATGGTGGCCCCAAGCAACTCTCACTCTTCTAAAGGGAAACCGCCATGGGATCGACATGCGTGCTGCCGGGAGCGCGGGCGTCCCGCCCGTCCCCTGAGGCTTGCTCGCTAGCAGCCCCATCGCCAAGGCGCCACATGCGGGTTCCATCGTGGCTTCACCACGGCGTGGAACCTGCGTGACTTTGGATCTCGCTGCGCCCCGGCTGCGCATCATTCCCCTTGGCGGCCTCGAGGAAGTCGGCAAGAACATGATGGTCTTCGAATACGGAGACGACATCGTGGTGGTCGACGCCGGCCTGATGTTTCCCGACGACTCGATGCTCGGCGTGGACCTGGTTATCCCAGACGTCACGTACCTGGAGGATCGACGCGAGCACGTGCGTGGCTACATCATCACGCACGGGCATGAGGACCATACCGGCGCTCTCCCTTACGTGTTGCCCAAGGTGCCGGCTCCCGTGTATGCGGCTCAGCTCACCCGCGGCCTCATCGAGGTCAAGCTGCGCGAGCATAAACTGCTGGACAGCACCGAGCTGATCACCGTGCACCCGGGCGCGACCGTTTCCTTGGGCGCATTCACGGTTGAGTTCTTTCACCAGTGCCACAGCATTCCAGACGCCATGGGCGTTGCCCTGCACACGCCGGTAGGCACGGTGGTCCATACCGGGGACTTCAAGTTCGACCAGACCCCCGTGGATGGCAAGCCGCCGGACTACAACACCCTGGCGCGACTGGGCAGCCACGGCGTGTTGGCGCTCTTCGCCGACAGCACCCGAGCAGATACTCCTGGCTTCACGCCGTCCGAGGCCGTCATTGCCGACGCCTTCCACCGCGTGTTCCTGCGAGCGCAGGGCCGGGTGATCGTCGCAACGTTTGCTAGCCTGATCTCGCGCGTGCAGCAGGTCGTCGATGCGGCGGTAGAGTTTGATCGTCGCGTGGCGATTGTCGGTCGCAGCATGATCAACAACGTCAGCCGCGCCATTGATCTGGGCTACCTGCGAGTACCGCCCGGGGTGATGGCTCGCCTGGACGAAATCGAACGAATTCCACATCGCCAGCTCGCCGTGGTTACCACCGGCAGTCAGGGTGAGCCTAGCAGTGCCCTGACCCGCATGGCCTACGGCGACCAGAGGCACATCCAAATCACACCGGGCGACACCGTAGTGATCTCCGCCGCGGCGATTCCGGGCAATGAGGAAGTCGTCTCCCGCACCATTGACAACCTGTTCAAGCTGGGCGCGAACGTCGTGTACGACCGGCACGAGCAGGTGCACGTTTCTGGGCACGGGGCTGCCGATGAGCTAAAGCTCATGATTGGCCTGCTGAGGCCGCGTTTCCTCGTGCCAATACACGGCGAGTATCGTCATCTCACCATGCATAAGCGCCTCGGCCTGCAAATGGGATTGCCCGAGGAGAACGTGCTCGTGGTCGAGAACGGCACGGTGCTGGAAACCGACGGGGAGTGCTTCTGCCGCGCCGGCCGTGTCGATGCCGGCTACGTCTTGGTCGATGGCTTAGGCGTGGGCGACATCGGCGACGTCGTGCTGCGCGACCGGCAGGCGCTGTCTCGCGACGGCATCGTGGTGGCGATTCTGACCGTGGATCGCCAAACCGGAAAGCCGCTTGGCGGCCCCGACATCATCACGCGTGGCTTTATTCATGTCACGAATGCGGATGCCCTCATTGAAATGGCCCGTCAGGTTGTGTACGATGCTCTGGACGCGCATACCGCAGAGCCTGCGGAGTGGACGTTTGTCCAGTCGAAAATCAAGGCCACGCTCAAGAAGTTCTTGTACGCCAAGACCAAGCGGCGGCCCATGATTATCCCGGTGGTCATTGAGGTCTGACGAGTTACGCATGGCAGTACGAAAGTCGGACTCACCTCGCACCGTCGCGCGGCGCGGGCCCAAGGCTGTGGACGTGGGCGGCGCGGCTGTATCGCGGCCACGCGAGCGGCCGCGAGATCGTGTGGAACCGCCGCTCATCCTGGCGTCGCCGCAAGGACTCGCTGCCTCCCGTGAGGAGCGCTGGCGTGACGTAGGGCGGCTCGCCGTGGTGGCCTCGGGCGTATTGCTCATCCTCATGGTTACCAATCGGACGGCGGTCGGGCCGTACACCCTGTCCGCGCTCGACTGGGCTGCCTATCTCCTGCCGCCGATGCTGGTTGCCGTCGGCCTTGATGTGCTGCGCCGCACCACCGGGGGCCGGCCGCTCTTGCGCATCGAAGAGACGAGCGGTATCGTCGCGCTATTCCTTGCAGGCCTTGCCGGCCTTGGCGCCGCGCACCATGCGGGCCCGGTGGGCAACGCGCTTGCCGATCAGCTTGCTGCATCAATAGGCCCGTGGGGCGTGCCTCTTGCCACCACGTTTCTTGCGGCTCTCGGGATGGTGCTAGCCTTGCACGTCACCGTTGGTCGCGCCTGGCGGGCGGTCCGGTATTCCGCCGTCATCACATACAGGGTTGCCACTTTTGCTGGCGCACGGTTTGTGCGGGCCGGTAGCACCGCGTTCAAGCTCCGGCGCCGTCGTGCGGACGCCATTGAGCTGCCGCCGCCCCTCGTGCAGCCGAAGCGCGCGCCCCGGTCCCGGCGGGGCAAGGACCAGCCTGCGCTCGATGATTCCACCGCTGTGGCGGCCGGCATCTCGGGAAGTACTGCCGGCGCCGAGGCTGAGCCGGAAGCCCTCGACCTGGCTGTGGCAGGACCCCTCGAGGAAGACGACGAGGGGGATTGTGACGAGCCCACGGTGGCGGCGGAAGCCGCCTGGGTCTACCCGCCTGTCGCCTTGCTCGATCCCATGGCCACGGAGCTCGATTCGATGCCGATAGACAACGCGCTACGCGCACGAGTGATTGAGGACACGCTTGCTTCGTTCAACGTGCGCGCCAGGGTGGTCGGCGCACATACGGGACCGGCCATCACTCAGTTCGACGTGCAGCCCGAGCGCGGTACGCGCGTACAGCGCGTTACCGCGCTGCAGAACGATCTCGCCCTGGCCTTGGCGGCGCGAAGCATCCGCATTCAGGCCCCCGTGCCGGGGCATCCCGTGATCGGCGTCGAGATTCCAAATGCCAAGACTTCGGTAGTGACCTTGCGCGAAGTACTCGAGTCCGATGTCTGTACGAAGATGAAGTCGCCGCTCAAGATCGCGCTCGGCAAGGATGTCTCGGGCGTGCCGGTGATGGCCGACCTCGCACGTATGCCGCACCTCCTTATCGCCGGGGCCACGGGCTCGGGCAAGAGCGTCTGCCTCAACTCGCTCATCAGCTGCCTGCTCTTCCACAACAGCCCCGATCGCTTGCGCCTGCTCATGGTGGATCCGAAAATGGTCGAGCTGTCTGTGTTCAACGACGCACCTCATTTGCTGGCGCCGGTGGTGACCGACGTGACAAAGGTCACCGGCACCCTGAAGTGGGCGCTCAAAGAAATGCACCGCCGTTACAAGCTATTTTCCAAGTGTAAGGCGAGGAACATTGCACGATACAACGAGCAGCAAACAGATCCAAAGGAGATCCTGCCCTTCATCGTGCTGATCATCGACGAGCTGGCAGACCTCATGATGGTGTCGCCCGAAGACGTGGAAGACGGTATCTGCCGCCTCGCGCAGCTCGCGCGCGCGACCGGGATGCACCTCGTGCTGGCAACCCAACGGCCGTCGGTAGACGTTATTACCGGACTCATCAAGGCTAACTTCCCTGCGCGGATTGCGTTTGCCGTCAGCTCCCAGGTGGATTCCCGCACCATTCTGGACCAAGCAGGGGCCGAGAAGCTCTTGGGCCGAGGTGACATGCTGTACCAGCCCAGCGACGAGGGGAAGCCAATCAGGGTGCAGGGTACGTACCTGTCCGACCACGAGATCGAAGAGATCGTCAAGTTCTGGAAATCCAACTCGGCACGTGCTGTCGAGCACATTCCGGCCATCGAGCTCGAGCCACCGCCAAAGGAGGAGGAATCTGAAGCGGACGATAAGCTGCTGAACGATGCAGTCGCGGTGCTACGCGAGTATCGGCGCGCCTCGGTCTCCCTGCTGCAGCGCCGCCTCGGCATCGGCTACACGCGCGCAGCCCGCCTGCTAGACGTGCTCGAAGATCGCGGCGTCGTGGGCCCCTCTGAAGATGGTCGCTCGCGCGTGGTGCTCGACGTAGGCGGCGCCGAGCTCGAGGACATGCCGGCACCCGAGCATGACGGCCCTGAGGACGATGACGAAATGCCGCCGCTCTAGGACAAGGAGATCATGTGCGACAGCCGCCGCTGAGTGAGCCGGCGAGATATGCTCTGGGGCTGCTCGCTGAAGGTTATGCGCTCACGCGCCTGATTAGCGAATCGCAATCGTTGTCGTGGCCCCGCGAGCCGGTCGAGCGCTTGGAAAGCCGGCTTGTGCCGCCGGGCGAGGATACGCCAACCGCCGGCTCGGTCGTGCACCAGCGCGTTGCTCGCGCGCTGATCGAGCGCCAGCTGGTAACCCTCCGCAAGGAGCAGCAGCTTCACGAGCATGCAACAATGAGCTGGTACGCGATCAGCGCGAAGGGACGCCACGTTGTTGCCGGCAGTTGCGTGCCTCAGCTCCCGAGCACACGCCCAGTAAGCAACGAGTAGGCGGCTTCATAGCGGGCGACGGTCGCGGCGATCGCCTCATCCGGCAACGGAGGCGCGGGCGGAAGCCGATTCCAGCCGCTGGCATCCAGGTAGTCGCGGATCGGCTGCTTGTCGAAGCTAACCTGCGCGTGCCCCGGCTGATACTGGTCGACCGGCCAGAAACGCGACGAATCCGGCGTCAGGAGCTCGTCAATGAGGGTCAACTGCCCATCGACCAGGCCAAACTCGAACTTTGTATCTGCGACGATAATTCCTCGCTGCCGCGCGTACTGCCTACCGCGCTCGTACACCGCTCTGCTCACGGCTTCCAGCCGCACAGCCATCTTCGTACCCAATAGGTCTGCCAGCTGCCGCACCGAGATATTCTCATCGTGACCCGAGTCATTCTTCATGGCTGGGGTGAACGCGGGCATCGGCAGCTCGTCGCACTCGATCAGCCCACTCGGCAGCGGGACACCGGCCAACGTGCCGCGATCGCGGTACTCGGCCCACCCGGAACCGGCGAGATAGCCGCGCATCACGCACTCTACGTCTATTCGCTTGGCGCGTCGCACTAGGCACGTCCTGCCGGCAAGCTGATCTTGGCCTGCATCAATGCCCGCCTGGCGAGCCACCTCGGGCCAGTCGGCGCTGATCAGGTGGTTTTCGATGACGTCGGCGGTGAGGCCAAACCAGAAGGCAGACAGCTGCGTGAGCACCCGACCCTTGTTCGGGATGCCGACCGGCAAGATGGAGTCAAAGGCTGAAATGCGATCGCTGGCGACGAGGAGCAGCCTGTCATCGCCGACCGCGTACGTGTCGCGAACCTTGCCGTGATGTACGTTGATCGGGCCGTCAACTGCTGGGTTCGTCAACGCCTGGGCTACACTGGCGGGCATGTCAGTCTCCACCCAGCTTGAAATATCGGAATGACTCGCCGTGGCTGAAATCGAAGCCTTCGGCGTTCTCGCGAGCCCACTTGTCCACCATTTCGGTGGGATCCCAATCGCCCATCTGACTCTTGTGGGCTCTCAGCGCCTGGATCTTGGCCTCAAAGGTGGCTGATATGTCGATGATGACGTCGTCATTCTCGGCCATGCCGACAAAGACCTCGTCCACTTTGTGCGGCTCAAATCCTTCAGCGAATAGTTCGGGGAAGGTGAGGCGGTCGCGTGCGGCGGGGAAAATCGCCCCCAGGGCGGCCTCTCCAGCTGCCCGATGATCTGGATGATTGATGTAGCCTCTGCCGTGGAAGAATCGCGTCGGGTCCTGGCAGATGGCAACTTTGGGCTTGTGCTTCCGAATCATTCGTGCCATGTCGCGGCGTAGCGCGAGCGAAGGCTCGAGATAGCCGTCCGCGTAGTGCAGGAACTCCACGGTTTCCACCCCGAGGATTGCGCAAGCGGCCTGCTGTTCCGCGCGGCGCAGCGCTGCCAGTTCCTCGCTCCGAATACTTGGGTCTTCGGATCCCTTGTCGCCGTCGGTCGCCAGCAGGTAGACGACCCTCGCACCGCCCCGAGCCCAGCGAGCCACTGTCCCAGCCACACCGAACTCGGCATCGTCCGGGTGCGCGACAATGATCACGGCGCTTTCTGGTATCGCGTCGTAGATCTCCAGGTTCCTGGCCACGTCAGTCACATCCTTTCGTTGGGCGGCCCAATGCAAGTGCACGGCCGCGCACTGCACGCAATCGCGGCGTGCACCGGGCCAGTGGCGCATCTCGTTACTCTGACATTGTACGAGATGGAGCGGCAGTTGTGCCGGGCCGCCTTACGCAGCAGCTTCGTCGCACATAGCCAGAAAGAGCGCGTGCATGCGCGGATCACCGCCAAGCTCGGGGTGGAATGCAGACACCAAGATGTGCCCTTGGCGCGCGGCCACTGGCGTGCCATCGGGGAGCGCGGCGAGTAGGGCGACGCCGGGTCCAAGCCGCTCGATGACAGGTGCGCGTATGAACACGGCGTGAAACAGCGGCTCTCCCAGGCCGGATACCTTGAGCTCGGCTTCGAAACTATCCAGCTGCGAGCCAAAGGCGTTGCGCTGCACCGTAATATCCATGGCGTCCAGGATGGGCTGGCGAGCACCGCCCAGGTCGTGCGCGAGCAAGATCATGCCCGCGCACGTCCCATATGCCGGCAGTCCCTGCCGGAGAAGAGCGGCGAGCGGCTCGATCACGCCGTACGCAACCATCAGCTTGCCGATGGTCGTGCTTTCCCCGCCCGGCAGGATGATCCCATCCAGGCCCACCAGGTGCTCGGGAAGGCGTACCTCTACCGGCTCGGCTCCCAGGCGGCGCAGCATGGCCAGGTGCTCTACCACGCCGCCCTGGATCGCCAGTACGCCCACGCGCAGCCGTCGTGCCACAGCCATCGCCTACTGTCCCCGGCCGGCCAGCAGCGCCTCGGGCGCGATACTCGAAATCTCCAGGCCTCGCATCGGATCGCCCAGACCCTTGGACGCTTCGGCAACGCGCTTGGGATCGCGGTAGTGGGTGGTGGCATGCACAATCGCGCGGGCGAAGCGCGCGGGATCGCTGCTCTTGAAAATGCCGGAACCCACGAACACGCCTTCAGCTCCTAGTTGCATCATCAGTGCCGCGTCTGCCGGCGTAGCTACGCCGCCCGCGGCGAAATTGACGACTGGCAGTCTGCCCGTATCGTGCACCTGACACACAAGGTCATACGGAGCCGCAAGGTCTCGTGCGGACGCCATGAGCTGCTCCGGCAGCAGGCCCTGGATCTGGCGGATGGCGTTCATCATCGCACGCATGTGCCGTACCGCTTCGACGATGTTTCCGGTACCGGCTTCGCCTTTAGTGCGGATCATCGCCGCGCCTTCGCCGATACGGCGCAGGGCCTCGCCTAAGTCGCGTGCGCCACACACAAAGGGAATATCGAATGCGTGCTTGTCGATATGGTGCTGTTCATCGGCCGGTGTCAGCACTTCACTCTCATCGACATAGTCGATGCCAAGCGCCTGCAAAATCTGGGCTTCGACAAAATGGCCGATTCGCGCCTTGGCCATTACCGGAATGGTGACGGACTCCTTGATGCGCACGATCAACTCGGGATCGCTCATGCGCGCCACGCCGCCGTGCGCCCGAATGTCCGCGGGAACGCGCTCCAGCGCCATCACGGCCACGGCTCCCGCCTCTTCAGCGATCTTGGCGTGTTCCGGCGTGACTACATCCATGATCACGCCGCCCTTGAGCATCTGCGCCAGCCCGGTCTTCAGCTTCCATGTGCCCTTGCTCGCGCCGGCGCCACTCTCATGCCGCCGATTTTCAGTCTGCTCTGCCATGTGCGTCTCCAACGTGTTATCTGGTCAAACCGATCGGACCGATCCGCCGGATCGGGTTCTTTCCCCAGAGTACCCGAATAGCGGCCCGGTTGCCAGCGCCATTATTGGTACAATGACCATACCACTATTCGCCGCTTGGTTGGGGGTTGGAATAGGTGTCCAAACACGCTGCCACCGTGCCGTTCATCACGGTACAGCTAGCTCCATCGGACCCGAGGGCACTCTATCGGCAACTCTACGACGCGTTGAGAATCGCAATTCTGGACGGGCGGTTGGCCGCCGGCTGCCAGTTCCCGGCCTCGCGAGCCCTTGCCCGCCAGCTTGGCGTTTCTCGCTTCACGGTGGTGAGTGCCTACGAGCAGCTCTTGGCGGAGGGATTTATCCACGGCACGGTCGGGTCAGGCACATTCGTCAGCGCGGAGCTGCCGGGCGTGGGGCGCGACCGAGATCGAGCGGACCCAGCCTCGGCCGCTAATTGGCGACAGCCACACCTGTCGCACCGTGGACTCCACTTGGCGGCGACACGCCTCACCGCATTGCCAGAGGATGGCAGCCCTCGGGCGTTCCGCCCCGGGCAGCCCGCGCTAGACCAGTTTCCGGCTGCGATTTGGGCTCGGATCGCGGCAAGGCTCTACCGGCACCCCGCACGGGCGCTGCTCACGTACGGCGACATCGCCGGGTACCGGCCACTTCGCGAAGCCATTGCCGGATACCTGCGCGGTGCGCGCGCCGTCGTGTGTGATCCGGAGCAGGTGGTCATTGTCTCCGGCGCGCAGCAGGCTCTGGACCTTGCCGTGCGCGTGCTGCTCGATCCCGGTGATCCCGCATGGGTGGAAGATCCCGGCTATCCGGGAGCGCGCGCGGCGTTGCAAGGTGCGGAGGCGATGGTCGTGCCTGTGCCGGTCGATGCGGAAGGGCTGGACGTAGCAAAAGGGGCGCACTTGCAGCCGGACGCGCGGCTGGCGTACGTCACCCCCTCGTATCAGTATCCGCTCGGGGTGACGATGAGCCTGGCTCGCCGGCTTGCCCTGCTCGACTGGGCTCGGAGCGTGGGAGCTTGGATTCTCGAAGACGACTACGATAGCGAGTTTCGCTACGCTGGTCATCCGCTTGCAGCTCTCGCCGGCTTGGACACCGGTAGCCAGGTCATCTACATGGGCACATTCTCGAAAGTACTGTTCCCAGCGTTGCGTCTGGGTTACCTGGTGGTGCCATCCGCGGTTGTTGAAGCGTTCGTTCGGGCACGAGCCGTAGTCGGGCGACATGCGCCGACGTTCGAGCAGGCCGTGCTGGCAGAGTTCATATCCGGCGGCTACTTCGCCCGTCACATCCGTGCCATGCGCAATCTCTATCAGGAGCGGCAGGCCGTTTTGGTGGAGTCCGCGAAGTCCGATCTACAAGGGTTGCTGCACGTGCCGTCGAGCGGCGCTGGGATGCACCTCATCGGCTGGCTCGATCCGGGCGGGGACGACCGGGCCGCCGCGAGTTGCGCCGCGGTGCTGGGAATCGAGGTCCCGCCGCTGAGCCAACACGTCCTGTCGGCCTCCGTGCCGCCGGGCCTGCTGCTGGGATACGCCGCACTCGAGCCCAAGGAAATCCGCGCCGGCATCCGCGTATTGGCTCGTGCATTGCGGGCGTAGAAGTCAGAGTGGAATCAATCCCAGTTCGCGACCGCGGGTGACTGCTTCAGTGCGGGTCGTGACGCCGAGCTTGCCGAAAATGCTGGCGAGATGGGTCTTGATCGTACTCTCGCTGAGGTTCAACTGCAGGGCGATTTCCTTGTTACGCGAGCCCGTGGCCAGCGCCTTGAGCACGCCGATTTCTCGCTCCGTCAGCGCTTCGACCATATCGCCTTGCCGAGCCATCTCGCCAAAGCGCTCGAGCAGTTTTCCGGCAACCACCGGCTGCAGGAGCGATTCATTGCGAGCCGCGGCTCGCACCGCGTCTGCCAGTTCCTGGGCAGACACGTCCTTCAAGACGTAGCCCTTCGCACCGGACTTGATCCCTTCATAAATGAAGTCGTCGTTATCGTAGGTGGTGACAATGACACACCGCACGTCCGGGAACAGCGTGCGGACCCGCGAGATCACTTCCACTCCGGAGATATCAGGGAGCTGAAGGTCGCAAAGCACGACGTCTGGGCGTAGTTCGCTGATTATCCTGAGCCCCTCGGAGCCCGTGCCCGCGGCGCCCACCACCTGAAGATCTTGCTGCTCGCTGAGCATGTGCTCAAGGCCCTGGCGCACCATCGAGTGGTCGTCGATGAGCACCACTCGAATTTGAGGACCATCCGGGGCGGGGTGCGCCACCGCTCGTTGCGGCTCGGCCGGTTCCTGCTTGGGTCGAGGTGCCGGGGTGGCTGGCGTGTACGGCACTGTGCACGAGACGCGCGTGCCCCGATTGGCCGCGCTTTCGACTCGTAGCGAGCCTCCGACTGCAGTCGCGCGCTCCGCTACCCCAGCGAGTCCGACGCGGCCGGCGCCGCGAAGATCGACAACATCTGGATCGAAACCTATGCCGTCGTCCTCTACGAGCAGCGTGAACGCATGTAATCCATAGTCCAGCAGGACTCGCACATGCTGCGCCTCGCTGTGCGACCACACGTTGTCGAACGCCACCCGCACGAGCCGCTGCAGCACGGCGCCCACCTCGGGCGCGACCTGCTGCTCCTCACCGGTCACGACGACCTCGGGCTTTACACCCGAGCGGCGCTGCAGCTTCTCAGCCTCCTCGGCAACTACTGCCTTTGGATCTCCAAGATCAACCGACGTTGCCTTTAGGTTCCACACGATGCGCCTCATCTCAGCGACGGCCGAGCGGGCTACAGCGCGTATCTGCTCCAATGGTTCTCGTTCGGGCGCCGTTTCGCTCAGGCCCTGCACCATGTTCTCCAGCTGCAGCACCACGCTGGTGATCATTTGGGCGAGCACATCGTGAATTTCTCTCGCGAGTCGCTCTCGCTCTTCGGCGGTAGCAGCCTGTTGCAATTCCTCGGACTGCCGCTGCTGCAGGCGTGCCAGGCCGAGCACCAAAATGATCTGGGACAAGAGATCGCAATCCGCCTTCGTAAATGCCGCCGCCTGCTTGCTGAAGAAGGCGGCTACCCCTGCGTGCTGCTGACCAAGCACGAGCGGGATGATGGCGGCGCTGCGCAGGCCCAGCCTGGACGCCGGCTCTCGAGCCTCTGGGGCCAGGGATCGCTGTAGGTCGTCCAGGGCCGTAGCCGCGGAGTTACCGGCTAGGCTCGACAACACTGCCTGCAACGCGCTGCCGGCTTCGCTCGCGAGGTGCGCGTCGATTCCCGGCACCATTTCCATGACATGGGAGACAAAATCGACCGCGGGAACATCCAGACGCGCCGCGAAGGCGTCGAAGGGGACCAGATCCCGGACCGAGCCAAGCATTTGCAGCAGCACATCATCAGGGCCGACACCCAGAGCGAGTACACTCATCAGCCGTCTGCTGCTTTCAAGCTGTCGCTCGCGCTGGTCCGCGCATGCCTCGGCTTGACGCTGCGCCGATATGTCGCGGATCACCGCGATGGCACCGGTAACCCGGCCCCCAGAGTCCGTCGTGGGAGATGCGGATACCAGGACCAAAGCAAAAGAGCCATCGCGCCGCCGCAACAACGATTCCTCCGACACGATCGTCACCCCTGCGGTGAAAGCACGAGTCAAAGGCCATTCGTGCAACGGGTATGGCCGGCCATCAACATGGTAGGGATCGAGGCGCGGAGGCTCACTCTCCCCGGAGCTAGACATGGGCGCCCCCGAGGCGGCGAGGCTCACTGCGGCGTTGTTCCAGAAGCGCATTCGGTGCGGCGGCAGATCCGAGATGAGCACACCATCGGAAGACTGGAAGGCCGCCGCACGCAGCATGGTCCGTTCATCTGAAAGAGCAGCCACGTTATGGTGCATGGCCTCGTAGGTGCGCGCCTGGGCAATCGCCATCCCGAGGTCCGCGGCGACCTGCTCGACGAGCACAACTTCGGCACCAGACCACGTTCGTGGGCTACCCAAATGTATCAAGACCAGCGCGCCTATGGCGTCTGCATCTACCGTCATCGGGGCGGCGAGCAAAGACGTCACGCCACAGGCGAGCAAGAGCTCGCGATTTGCGTTGATCGCTGCTTCTGGCGCGGGATCAGCTGCCATATCCGTCACAGCCACCAGGCGGTGGTGATTCGCTACCGATCCGGCGATCAGCGGAAGAAGCACTTCAATCCTTCTGTCGATGAAGACGCCGGGCTTCCCAAACATCCCTGTCGGTGTCACCGTTCCTCGGACGGAGCCCAGGAACACTGCGCACCAGCTAACGTCGATGGCTTGGCCTAGCGCGCCGGCGGCGTTGCGCGCTACTGATGTCACCTGCCGGGTGTCGCGCAACGCCTCGCTCACGGTGGATCGGAGCAGCGCATACATCGCGCGGTCCGCCTCCTCCGACACAAGCTTCGCGTTGGCAAGGGCGATCGAGGCATGCTTGCAGAACTCCTGCAGCGAACCGCGCTCCTCGGACGACACGTCGGTTGGCGTATGGTAGCCGATACTGAGAAACCCCAAGAAGCGGTTCTGAAGCACCAAGGGCAGGCCAACCAATGTCTTGACACGATCCGGGTACGGGAAGCTTTGCGCCACGTCAGACCAGGAAGGGTTCGCGCTCGTGTCCTGGATGAACACCGGGTCCTGGCTCGTACGCAGCTCTCGAAGGGTAGGCCACTGTTCCGGGACAGGTTGCAAGGTGCCAGCAAAGGCCTGCTGTTCGGCGTTGCTGGCGGCGACGCAACGGGTTGTCCCATCTTCGGTTAGGAACAAATCGGCGGTGGCACTACGTGCAAGGCGACGGGCTGCCTCAACAATTTCACGTAGGAGCGTAGAGCGCCTGAGATCGGCGTTGATGGCTCTGACGGCCTCGAGCAACGGGGCCATGGCGTTGCGTTGTGCAACATCAAGCATGTTCGCCCTCGGCAGCAGTCACTCCTGCTGCGCTTCCGAGATCACTGCGCTTTGTGGTGTCCAATTCGCTGTGGAGTATACCAACTAGCACTGAAACCTATGTCCAGGCCGGGAACTTCCTGTACCGGCTGGATACTGCACTGGCATTCGTATGCGGCTGTCCGGCAGCGAGCTTGGAGCCGCCATGGGCGGCCGTGCGACTCAGGGGTTGGCCTGGACGTGCGCATCAGCTTGCCCATGCCCCGCGGCGCCCTCACCGCTTCGGGCAAAGCGTCGCACGGCCTGTTCCAGCGCTTCATCCAGATCTTCGATGAGATACGGCTTGGCCAGGAATGCATGCGCGCCCGCCCTTCGCGCATCGGCCTCCGGATCACCGCTTGCAAGGTACGCGCTGAGCACGACGACGGCTGTGGGCGCTGACCGCGAAATGGCGCCGGCCGCCGCAAGCCCATCCTGGCCTGGGAGGCCCCAATCCATCACCACCGCACTTGGCCGCTGACCGGCGACGAGTTTGACGACCTCGATGCCATCGCGTGCCTCGCCAACGACCAAGTGTCCAAGCTCGGCGAGCTGTTGCCTGAGCAAATCACGGATCTGCGGATTGTCCTCCGCAATGACGATGCGAAGCGGCGCCAGTCCATTCTTAGGAAGCATGCTACCTCCTCGTGCCAGGTCACCCCTGCATCTGTCATCGGGTTGCGGCTGGATCACAAACTGACGAACTGCCCCCCGTGGGTCGTTACGCGCGTTTGTCGTACCGCCAAATGATACCACGAATTGTTGGTCACTCTAGGCCGAATATGACCCGCCTGTCAAGGCCAGCCGGACAGGCGGCAGGGACTGTGCGGCGGGTATGTAGGTCGCGGCACGCGGGAGCGCACGCGCTCTAGAGGGCGCTCGGTCGTGCGCGTCTTTGGCGCGTAGCTGCGATGCTCTAGCGAACCACAAGGCCCGGCACCCGCACTACTGGGGCGCCACGTGGCCTCCAACACTGATTGACGTTATGCGTGCGGTGCACAAGGACGTCCGATGCCCGCGCCCCCCATGTGCTCGAGGGAAGTCGCGGGCATCGTGAAATGGCTGTTAGGACTTTAAGGACAAGGAGATTACTAGGCTGGCGTTACGACCTGCGTTTGTGCTGTGGCAGCAGACCGGCGGCGCCGTCGCCGCCCGACGTAGCCCTTCGTGGCATACGGCGTTGCGTCACCCCATGACCTGATGAGGCTTGTGCTCCCACACCGGCCACAAGTAAGGAACGAGCGGGGTGGCAGGGCCACCGCTTCCGCCTGACCCACCGGCACACTGCTGGTCTCGGTATGATGCACAAATGCTCGGCTATTCGAGCAGCACAAGCATTCAATCTGCCGCGCGTAAACACCCACCGTAGTCTCCTAACCTGCACTCCATCCCGCATGAGCCTAGGGCTTCACGGGCTTGCCCCCGCGACAGCCTCCATCCTACCAGCGCAATCTCTTCGCGCTGCGGAATTCATGTCCACATTCTGGTGCGCTCCCGAGGTCGCCACACCACCTGTCCGGCTGATACCCATGAGGAAATTGGACTAGCCCGCCGTATCATCCGTCACCACACATTAGGCCGATGACGACACGAGCCTGACAGGAGATAGTGGGCATGGGGCAGGCTGTGGTCCGTGTGCGGTGCTCGAGGCTTAGCCGGAAGCCAGGTTCCATGCCGTCAATGAGGGTGCACGCAGGTAGACGGGCGTTGCGGTGGGATGCGCATGAAGACAGCGGTGCTGGCGTTGTTCCGTATAGTGGAGCAGGCCGTAACGGCAATACAGGATCTACGCGCGGCTGGCTTCTCCGAAGCCTCGGTCGGCGCGGTCATGCTCGATGCGCCGTCGTGGGATAGCGTGCATCTGCATGCGACTGACGTGCAGCCCCAGTGCTCGCCGGAAGGCCCCGGCGCGCTGGTGCCGAAGGGCTGCTCATTCGATGCGGCGCTAGCGGCGACTGGCAGGCTGACCATCCCGGGTATCGGAGTATTCTCGACGGGAGGAAACTTGACCTCGCTGGCTGGCGACCACGCGGGCTGGCTTGCCGACACGATCGCCCGGCTGGATGTGCCTTGGCACCAGGCTACCTACCTAGAGTCGCAGGTGCAGGCGGGGCGCATCTTGCTGGATGTAGTCCCGAGCGGACGTGAGATCCTGGCAAGCGATATCCTGCGCCGCCATGGCGGCGTGCTATTCAAACGCAATGGCCATGGCTTTCGCCCGTCAGGGCATGAGGGCCCTGTGACGGGCACAGCCAAGCCCCTCGACGGGGAGGGCTGCGACACGGACAGGCAGCCCGACCACGATGTCAAGCACAGCCACCGCAAGCAAGGTGCAGACTTGCACTATCGGGGTAGCGATCTGCCGGACAAGCGACGCGATCCGGTATGGCTGCCCAAGTAGGGCGATCGGCTTGGCGGCAGTGCAGACGCGCACCGTCGCGCCTGCGTCGAAGGGTTTAGTCGCAGGAGCCGAATGGCAGCATGGCCTATCGATTCTGCACCAGCGGGAGCGTTTGGCCGGACGCCGCCCGTGGGTGGTGCGGTGGGAGGGTGCCGGCCAAGGACTTCACATGATCGCATGGTCGGCATCGCCGGATGGCAACGCTGAGGTAGATCAGGTGGGTCCGTTCAACCCGCCATTTTTCGGCCATGGGGGGAAAGAGGGGCCTCCAGCTGGTTTCGGAAGACGGTTTGGGGCGCGAAGATCGCAATGTGCACTGCCGACGATCGTGCCCTCGTCGACGGGTTGCGGCAGCCCACC
>Ga0187876_1001045_pt1 | contig 25228 bp, 19 predicted proteins | sample June2016WEW_17_4_FD_133000 | JGI IMG/M metagenome (GOLD analysis project Ga0187876, IMG submission 133000) | Peatland microbial communities from SPRUCE experiment site at the Marcell Experimental Forest, Minnesota, USA - June2016WEW_17_40 | ecosystem: Environmental > Terrestrial > Soil >...
CACTGCGGTGTCATGGCAGCGCGCGGGGCGACTGCGGTCGCGGAGGGGAGTCAGGGCTCTGCACGGCGGCAGCACGCCCGGCGCTGCGGCGCCGAGCCTGACACTGCGGTGTCACGGCAGCGTCCGGGGCGACTGCGGTCGCAGTGGCGAGTCCCATTGGTGCGGAGGAGGTTCATACGGTGATATCATTCGGACATGCGGCGGTGATACCAGCGCCTCTGTGCAGACCCATCCGACACTGCAGTGCCCGCACGCTGCCATGACGACGCGGTGTCAATGTGAATCGCGCTGAAGTGTCAGGCCGGATCACGTCGCAGCGCCGAGCTGGCTCGCGGACACGGGGAGGGACTGTTGATGGCGCTCCATCATGTCAACTTCCATACCGTGCATAGCCGGCCGTTGTTCGAGAACGACGAATATGACAGCACGATGCGCGTGATTATCAAGGCCGTGTTGCGCGAAAGGCGCATCGTCTGCCTGGCCTGGGAGCTCATGCCAACCCATTTGCACGCAATCGTGGAAGACTTCGAGGATTTCCCGCGCGGGATGATCCTGCAGTTCCTGAAGGGCGATACGTCACGAGCCTTCTTTCAGGCGTATCCAACCCTTCGCGGCGATCTCTTCGGAGGGCACCTCTGGTCGAAGGGCTACTGGGCCACCCGCATCATGAGCCACTCGCAACTGTGTGCCACGCTCGACTACGTTCGCACTAATCGGGCACGGGCTGAGCTCGCACCACCCGTGACGCTGCAGCCCTGCGGGATATGACGACAACAGCTGACAGTGAGCCAAGTCATGGGCACAGCGGGGAAATTCGGCCCGACGCTGCGGTGTCAGCTGCATGCACTGCCTGTTAGTGGACGTGTACATGGTACGACCGCCCTACCGGCGACCGCAGTCGCTCCCTGCGCTGCCATGACACCGCAGTGTCAGGCCCTGGGGCCAGCTAAAACAAGAGGAGCCCCGGGGAAGATCGCTCCTCCCCGGGGCTCGGTTGCGACCGCAGTCGCCCCAAACGCTGCCATGACACCGCAGTGTCAGGCCCTCACTTAGTTGAAATTCTCTCCCCAGGCCGTGGGGGCTTCGTCGCCGCCGTTGACGAGCACCGCGGCGAAGTTGCCGCTGCTTTCCACCATGACGCTGCTCGCGCCCGCCGGGACGGTGATGAGTGTCGCCGCGCGGGTCGCTAACGTGCTATCGGACAGGAGCGCGGGCGTCCCAGATCCACCCGACCACACCTGGAAGTGAATGCCCTTGACTGATGTGTTCACGATGCGCACGATGGCGCCCGCCGGGCCGACGTTGGCTACGCTACCGGTCGGGCCACCGGCAGAGCCGGAGACTGCTATGCCCGGATGGCGCAACACCTGGGGGGAGCCGTTGAAGTAGCTCACCGCCTCGGCGACCACGGGAAGGCTGCTAGTCATCACGGCGCCCAGCGTGGCGCTGGATCCCGGCAGCAGCGTGGGCAGGCTGAAGGTGTAGCGCTGCAGGGGCTGCACGACGGCCGAGGGAATGAGCACCGCGTGGCCCAAGGCGTCCCGCAGCGAGAGCGTGACCGTGGCCTTACTGGCGTTGGGATTGAGCACGGTGACGAACGACTGTGTGCCGTCGGCCGTGGGCAGGTAGCCAAAGTACTGCGCCGTGCTCCCCGCGGCGATGCCGGGCTCGAGGGAGTAGCCGAACTTGCCGGAGCCGGCCCCATCGCCCCAGTACTCGGCCCGGTCCACCACCACCGGCTGGTCGGCAGTCACCTTCACCCCCAGGCTGTGGGAGGAGGCTTTGAGGTAGTGGGCGGAGTCGGCGTTCACGTTGATCGTGGCTCGGCCCCGCGCTGGGATGCTGATGGCGTGCGGCGAAGGGGCCGTGGCGCCCGTGGGCAAGTACTGCACCTGCACGTTGGCCGTGGTGGCACCGGGGTTGAACACGGTCACGTACTCCTGGAACTGCCCGCCGGTGTAGCCCTCGGCCAGGTACCAGATCTGCCCCGGAACGTTCGTGCCCTGGCTGCTTGCGCTGTCGAGCACGGTGCCGTCGGTCGCCACGCGGCCGACCACCATCTCCGCGCGCACGCTGCCCGTGGCCTGCACCGCGATGCTGACGTAGCGGTCGTCGCCGGCATCGGCATTCACCGAGTGCACCTTGGTGGTGGCTGGGGCCAGCACATCCTGCTTGACGATTGTAGTGAGCGAGTTGTTGTGTGCCGGGTCGTAGACGTAGTAGGTGGTGGTCACGGTCGAGGCTACCGTGCTGGGATTGTAGAGGTAGAGGTTCTCGGTGAAGGTGGCGCGCTTATTGTTGGCCGCGGTCCCGGTGTAGCCCTCGGCGAAGTAGGCAGTCGTGGGCGCGGTCGACACCGAAGCGAGTGGCGCGTACACCGGCGTGGAGGTCGGCAGCGGCGTGGGGAAGAACGCTGGCAAGGTGCTTGTCGGGAGCGGCGTATTCGTGGCCGTGGCCGTGGGCACAGCTGCCAGCACCGTGAACGGGTTCACGCTTGCTTCGATGCGGCTCGCGCCTTCCGCCAGCAGCACGTAACTGCCGGCAGCTACGCTGGGCACCGTGTATGTTCCGGCGATGGCGCCCGAAGCATTGGCGGTAAATGTTGAGGTCGTGTTTGCAACGAAGGTTGGCGGTGCTGTGGCAGTAGCCAGTCCGACTGTGACCGACTCGTTTGCTGCAAAGCCTGCACCGCTCACAATGACACCTGAGCCGGGCACGGCCGACGCTGTGTTGATTGAGAGTGAGATGCCGGCTACGCCAATTTGCTCCATAAGCTGAACTGTGTGACCGTAGCTATCCTGTACAAAGATTTGACTTGTGCCCACCGGCTGGGACGCCGGCACCGTCACAGTAGTGCTAATCGTTCCCGTCGCTGAGGCAATCGTTGACACCGGATTCCCCAGGCCGCTGATGGTTACGGTTGCGGACGCCGGGAAACCGGAGCCGGTCAGCCCTACAACCTGGCCTGGCGCGGCAGCCGAGGGCGTATTGAGGAGGGAGATGGTGCTAGGGGTTGCGGCAACTCCGAGAGCGGTGCTAGCAGATCTACTCTGGTCGCTGGCTTGAACCTGGTAGGCGGGATAATAGGCGGCGTTCGCCGGCACGTAGAATTGAGTGCTGAAGGTTCCCCCGGCGCCCTGTACTATATTCGGTATTGTGATGCTAAACTGCGGCACGCTCACCGTAACATAGCCGGACCCACTAAAGCCGTAGCCCGAGACGAGAACGACGCCACCGGGAACCTGAGTGGTTGGGCTCAGCGTGATATAGGTGGTAGAGCTGCTGCCCACGACAAGGTTCGCGACTGCAGTCGCACCGGTCGCGGCCTCGGTAACGCTAATCGAGTACACACCTGCTGTCAGGTTCGGTACTGCAAACGTGTAGTAGAAGTCTGGCATTCCGACGGCCGCCGCTGTCTCGGCGAGTGACCCGCTGCCGACGCCAAGGCTCGACGAGGTCACCGTAACATTGTAACCAAGGCCGTGAAAGTTGTAGCCAGACAGGGTCACCTCTTGGCCAGTCGTATATGCCGCCACCGTGGCTGGAGTAAGGGTCAGGTACTGCGACCCGGTGTTAGTTACAACGTTCACACTGGCGAACGCCAGGGCATTGCTAATGCAGCTTGAGTAAAAAGCCAGGGAGTAGCTCTCCGGCGCTGTTCCGCTTGGAATGGTTATCGGGAAGCTTGGAAACGAGCCGTCTGCGCTAACCACAATGGGCGCGACGTTGGTGTACTGACCGCACGTGCCCGGCAGAAATGGGTTGCTATAGACATATATCTCGGTTCCTGCAAAGGCGTTAAAGCCATATCCGCTAATGTATAACGTGCTGCCCGGCGCCACGGTGGGTATAGCCGAGGGTACTGTAACGCCGTTCGATACGACCGTGACACCGTTGATCGCGATCGTACCGCAGGGATAGGCAGTGCACCCTGTAGCCCGAGCCGTTCCTACCTGCGATCCAGGAATCAATGCTGCAATCACTACCAGCAACGCGATGAACAAAGGTCCTCTGCGCCATGTCTGCCTCGACTTCATCCTCGTTCGAACCTTTCCTGAGAGGCGCCCCCGTCGTGGTAGGACCGGCCGAAAGCCCGCCGCACCCGTGGCATCGCCCTTGCTCATGCTCTGCGCTTCGCCTGGTCTGCACCGGGATCCGCCCCTTTGAGCGGGTTCCGGCTCTGCTCACGCATGGCAACCGCACCCAACCAGAACGCTAGGAGCCATGTACGACAAGGCAGGGCGAAGCACAATTCTGCCTTCCCGATAGTGTAACGCTCAGGATGGCCTTCGCGTTACGACCTGTGGACATATGGCCAAAAGTGCGTTCCGAAAAGATGTGAGCCTGGATTTAACACGCCTTTAACAATGCATTAACGGAAGCTTAAAGCGGCCCTGCTACCGTACACAGAGTGAGTAGTCCAATGAGTCATGGAGGTTCGAAGGTCTGTATGCGTAGTACTTCTTGCCGGATCACAATGGGGAAGGCCTTGGCCGCGGCCGGGCTCAGCCTATCGCTGCTGGCCGGCCTCGTGGCCCCCGCGGCGCAGGCGCGCACGAATGATAATTCGACTCTGTTCATCACGGGCGGCGGATCAACCTTCATCCAACCCCTCATGGCAAAGTGGACGCGACTCTATCACAGCGACAACAGCGACGTGGCAGTCAACTACCAGGGTCTCGGCAGCACCGCCGGTATCAACGGGTTCACCAACGGACTGCTGAACTTCGGCGCCACGGACGCCATCGTAACTGACGCCCAGATGCTCGCCGCGGGCGGCGACGTGCTGAACATGCCCATGACGCTCGGCCCGGTCGCCGTCACCTACAACCTCAAGGGTCTGAGCGCGGCCATCAAGCTGGATGGGCCTACGCTCGCCAACATCTATCTCGGCAAGATCACAATGTGGAACGACCCGGCAATCGCTAAGCTCAATCCCGGCCTGAACCTGCCCAGCAAGACGATTGTGCCCGTGCACCGCGCGGACGGCAGCGGCACCACGTTCATCTTCACCAGCTACCTGAGCGCGGTCAGCAACGACTGGCTTGGCCAGATCGGGCCCGGCGCTACCTCCGTCAATTGGCCGACCGGTCAGGGCGGCAGCAAGAGCCCAGGCGTGATGGCGATTGTGAATCAGACGCCCGGCGCGATTGGCTACGTCGAGCTCTCCTACGCAATTGCCTTGAGCCTTCCCGTGGTCTCCATGCTCAACAAGAGCGGCAACTACGTGGCGCCGTCGGTGGCAGGCGCGGCTGCCGACGCAGCGGGCGCGGCAGCGCTACCCGCCGACTTGCGCGGGCTCATCGTGAACTCCGCAGGCCCCAAAGTTTACCCCATCACGGGATTCACCTGGGTGATCATGCACCAGCACCAGACGAATGCCAGCTTGGCACTTGGCATGGTCAAGTTTCTCTGGTGGTGCATCCACACCGGGCAGTCGTACTCTTCGTCGGGCACCCTGCACTACGCACCGTTGCCGGCCAACATCGTGAAGGCCGATGAGCAAAAGCTCTTGTCAGTGACGGTCAACGGTAAGCAGGTCTATAACGGCCAATAGTCGCTGTGCCGCGGGCACGCACAGACGCCTCGGTGCCAGGCACCGAGGCGTCTGTTTTGCAGCGGTTGGTGTCCAGTCAACTTCTCCGGCTTCGGTCCAATGGCGGAGCCAATGCCGGACCCAGCTACGTCGATTCCAGCCGCTGGGTGCGCCGACCGTGGTATGCTAAGAGTTGCTGAAGGCAGGTAGCAGGTGGCCTTGGAAACGCTAGTTCGCTCGCATGCGGCCACACATCAGCGCCGGGGCTTCGTCAGCGGCGATGTCGTCTTCAAGGGGGCGACAATGCTGTTTGCGCTGTCGGTTCTGGGCGCTGCCGTGCTCATGGTGGGAGCCCTACTCCAGAACTCCTGGTCCACGCTGACGAAGTACGGCTTCAGCTTTTTCACCGGCACGGTTTGGGATCCAAACAGGCTGATTTTCGGGGCACAAGCCTACATCTTCGGCACGTTGTGCTCGTCAGTGCTGGCTCTACTGATGGCCAGTGTCGTCGGCATCGGCGTGGCAGTGCTGCTGGTCGAGCTGCATCTGCCACACTGGATCAGCACGCCTGTAGCATTCCTGGTCGAGTTGCTGGCGGCGATCCCCAGCGTCGTCTATGGGGTGTGGGGGATCTTCGTCCTTATCCCGATGATGCAGAATTATGTCGATCCATTTCTCTCGCGCTTTTTCTTTTGGTTGCCCTTCTTCGGCACCGATTCGGGCGGCGGCCGCAGCATGCTGACGGCGGCGCTGGTGTTGTCCGTGATGATTATCCCGACGGTAGCGGCGATTTCTCGCGAGGTCATACGCGTGGTCCCCGATAGCCTGCGCGAGGCGATGCTCGCCCTGGGCGCGACGCGCGCCGAGATGATCTGGAAAGCAGTGCTACCCTACGCGCGCCCCGGGATAATCGGTGCGCTGATTCTGGCCCTGGGACGCGCCGTCGGCGAGACGATGGCCGCAACCATGGTTATCGGCAACTTCGGCTACGTGGGACCGAATTTGTTCCACAGCGCGGATACCCTTGCCAGCAAGATCGCGAACAATCTGGGAGAAGCCAGCGATCTGGAATTGGGAGCGCTATTCGAGCTAGGCCTGATACTATTGCTCGTCTCGGTGTTGCTCAACGTGCTGGCCCGGCTGCTCGTGTGGTCGGTGTCTCGCGGTAGCGCGGAGGTGGCGTAATGGCCGCTCCAGCCCTGCCAGAGCGCAAGCCGATGATGACCTTGGCCTATCGCCGCCGGATCATCACCAACAACGTGATCACGGGCTTCCTGGTACTCTGCGCGCTGCTCGCACTCATCCCGCTCTTCTGGGTGGGTATCTATGTGCTAGAGCAAGGGTGGCCCGCGCTGGTCGGACAGTTTCCCAGCATCCTGACCGAGCAGTCGCCTGAAGGCGGCGAGCTGCTGTGGGCTGCCGAAGGCACACTCATTCTGATTGGGCTATCGTGCTGTGTGGGCTTGCCCATCGGCATTATGACCGGTGTGTACCTTGCCGAGTTTGGGCGCAACCGGTTTGGCGACCTCGTGCGGTTCGTAGCCGATGTACTGGCCGGCCTGCCGAGCATCGTAGCCGGCATCGTCGCGTATAGCGTGATCGTGCTCACCGTGCACCACTACACGCCCCTGGCCGGCGGCTTTGCATTGGGCCTGCTGATGTTCCCCACCGTGACGCGATCCACCGAGGCGGTGGTGCGGCTCGTGCCGGACACGCTACGCGAAGCCGGCCTGGCGCTTGGCGTTAGCCGCTGGCGCACCATCGTGAGCGTGATTATCCCGACGGCCGTGAGCGGTATCATCACCGGCGTCATTCTTGGCGTGGCGCGAGTCGCCGGCGAGACGGCACCGCTCATCTTCACTATCCTGGGCAACACGAACGGATTCGTGGGCTGGGACCAGCCGTCACCCGCGCTCTCGCTGCAGATTTTCCAAAACTTCCTCACCCCGCAAGACCCCACCATCGACTACCCAATCGGCTACGCGGGCGTGCTCTTGTTGTTCATTATGGTGATTGTGCTCAACCTTGGCGCGCGCGCGCTCGCGGCCAGCCGATCCGGCGCCGCAAGGTAGAAGGGCGGGAATGAGATTGTCAGCCGAACCCGCACAGTTTGAAGGAACGTCAACCCACACTAAATCGATGTTTGTGGAGTCGCTGCGCGCCTTCTATGGCAGCAAGCTGGCCATCAAGGATTGCACGCTCCGCATCGAGCCCGGCCAGGTGACTGCGATAATCGGCCCGTCGGGCTGCGGGAAATCCACGCTGCTCCGCTGCCTCAACCGCATGCACGAGGTGATTCCGGCTGCACGCGTCAAGGGGAAGGTCCTCTTGGATGGCGAGAACATCTACGCTACCAATGCAGACCCGGTGCTCGTGCGCCGGCGCGTTGGCATGGTCTTTCAGCGGCCGAATCCCTTCCCGACGATGTCGATCCAGGACAATGTGACCTCTGGGATCAGACTCACCGGCCGCAAGCGATCGCGCGAGATGGCCGCGATCGTGGAGAAAGCCTTGCGCGACTCCGCTTTGTGGGACGAAGTCAAGGATCGGCTCAAGGCGCCCGCCACGGCGCTTTCCGGCGGTCAGCAGCAGCGCCTGTGCATTGCCCGCGCCATCGCCGTGCAGCCCGAGGTCATCCTCATGGATGAGCCGTGTTCTGCGCTCGATCCGATTGCCACCTTGAAGGTCGAGGAACTGATCGCGGAGCTGCGCGAGAACTACACCATCGTGATCGTGACGCACAACATGCAGCAGGCAGCGCGCGTCTCAGACCGTACTGCCTTCATGATGATCGACATGGAGGATCGAGCCGGCATGATGGTGGAAGACGGGCCCACCAAGGAAATCTTCAGCAAGCCCAAAGACAAGCGTACAGAAGATTACGTCACCGGCCGCTTTGGCTAGGGCTTGTTCAGGCACCTTGTTTGATTGGCGGCGTGGTGGGGTAGACGACCATGGAGGCTAGTGCCTACGTCCGTCCAGGGTAAGGAACCTCCGTCGCTCAATTCTGCACTAGATGTAGGGGGAACAATGGCGCGCGAACGCTTCGAACAGCAGCTGACTGCACTTTCAGGGGCCACCAACCTGCTTGGCGAGCAGGCCGCCGCCGCCGTGGCACAGGCAGTGCAGGCGTTTACGACCTGCGACGCCACGGTGGCCATGCGGGTCATCGACGAAGATGCCGGGATCAACCGCATGGAGCACCAGATTCTCAACGACGCCACCGACCTCATGCTGCTGCAAGCGCCAGTAGCGTCCGACTTGCGGAGGATACTCGGCGTTTCGCGAGTGGCCTCGGACCTGGAGCGGATCGGGGACCACGCGCGCAACATTGCTCACCACACCCTGCGGCTCTCGGCAACGCCAAACGTGGGCGATCAGGGCGATCTGGATCTGCTTATCTCGCAGATGCAGGTCATGCTGCGTGACGGCCTAAGCGCCTATGCCGAGAATGACGTCGAGCTCGCGCGCGTAGTCTGCAAGGTGGACGACGGCGTGGACGCTGCCTACCGCTCGCTGTTCCGCAACCTGCTCGGGCAGATGGTAGAGGATTCCTCGGCAGTTGCGCGTGCCACCTACACGCTATTCGTGGCGCACGAGATGGAACGCATTGCCGACCACGTCGTCAATATCGCCGAGACAACGATCTATGTGGTGACCGGCCAGACGGAAGACCTTAGCTGACTCTGGAACACATCAGGCGGGCGTAGGGACAGCAACTCTGTCTCTGCCCGCCCCGCAGCCCTCTGCCGGTTCGCGTAGCGGGGCTGGGCTGACACAGAGCTCAGTCCCTACATGCTACCGGCGACTCGCACGCTAGCCCGCTGCAGCAACGCCTCCCACCACCGCGGGATGCGCGAGCATCGCCGCGCGCGCGCCATCCGCCAGGCCGACCACTTTCAGGATCTCCAGCTCGTCCAAAGACTCTTGCTCCAGGAGCGCCGCGGCCAGCGCGTCTAGCTGCTCCACATGGCTCCGGAGCGTAGCCAACGCCTGGTTGTAGCAGTCATCGATGATCCGCTTGATCTCCTCGTCGATCTTGCCAGCGGTCTCATCGCTGTAGTTGCGCTGCATGGCAAGCTCTCGACCCAGAAAGACCTCGTCCTCTGCGCCGCCGTAGGCTACGAGCCCCAAAGTGCGGCTCATGCCCCACTTCGTGACCATCTGGCGCGAGATCTCCGTTACCTGCTTTAGGTCGTTCTCCGCACCCGAAGTGACGACGCCGAATACGATTTCTTCAGCAGCGCGACCACCCAGAGCGCCAATTATGCGGGCCCTGAGGAAATCCTCCGGATAGTTGTGCCGGTCATCCAGCGGCATCTGGTAGGTAACACCCAACGCCTGGCCACGCGGCACGATCGTGACTCTGCGCACCGGGTCCGATCCTGGGATGAATACGCCAAGGAGGGCATGACCGCCTTCATGGTAGGCGACCCTGCGCCGATCATCCATGGAGAGCATGATATGCCGCTCGGCACCGAGAATGATCTTTTCCATCGCATCGTTGAAGTCGCTGCGCATCACGCTGTCGCGATTCTTGCGCGCGGCGAGGAGCGCGGCTTCGTTCACCAGGTTGCGCAGCTCGGCGCCCACCAATCCCGGCGTAATCGAGGCAATATCCTGCAGATCTACATCGGCGTTGAGGGGAACGTTCCGCGTGTGCACGCGCAGGATCGCTTCGCGACCAGCACGATCCGGGCGCTGCACCGATACACGGCGATCGAAGCGACCGGGACGAAGCAGCGCGGCATCCAGCACGTCGGGCCGGTTCGTCGCGGCGAGCACGATTACTGCCTGGCGCGTGTCGAACCCGTCCATCTCGGTGAGCAACTGGTTCAACGTCTGCTCACGCTCGTCGTTGCCGCCGCCAAGACCTGCGCCCCGCTGGCGCCCGACAGCATCGAGCTCGTCGACAAATATGATGGATGGTGCATTCACCTTCGCCTGTGCAAACAGGTCGCGCACGCGGCTTGCGCCCACGCCGACCAGCATCTCGACGAATTCGCTGGCGCTCATGTTGTAGAACGGCACGTTGGCTTCCCCGGCGACCGCCTTGGCCAACAACGTCTTGCCAGTGCCAGGCGGGCCTATGAGCAGCACGCCCTTGGGAATCGTCCCGCCAAGTCGCTGATACTTTGCCGGATTTTTCAAGAAGTCGACGATTTCGACTAACTCCTCGGTCGACTCCTCGACTCCGGCGACATCGGCAAAGGTGATGCGGGGCTGCTCCTTGTCGTAGAGCCTGGCGCGACTGCGGCCGAAGCCGAATATACCCTGCTGTTGGTTCGTGGCGCGTCTGCTCAACCATATGAAGAAGCCAATGATCAACACCACCGGCAGGAAGTCGAGCAGGATAGTGAAGATTGGGCTCGTGCTGTCAGGGGCCCGCGCAATCTGGTCGACCCCATGCGCCGACAACAAGCCGTCGAGGTTGTTTCCGGCGTACGCAGGAATAAGGGTCGTGAAGTACGTGACATCCGTGACCTGCTTGCCATCGGTATTGGTGACGGTCTGCGGCGACTTGAATACGCCATCAACCTGGTACGACTGTGAGTTCGCCGATACAACCTTATCGGCGGTAGCGTACTTCACGAACTCGCTGTAGGAAATCGACGTCTTGGTAGGACTGGAGCCTTGAAACAGGTTTCCAGCCTCGAAGTTCGCGAGTACAAGCGCAATGAGCAACACGAGCCACAGGAAGGAAAAGCGGATTCCTCCGGAAGGCCGGTTCCTCGGACCCGAACTAGGCTGCGTCGGGCCACGCCGGTTATCCATCGACATTCAGTAGCGCTCCTCTCGAGGTACGGCGCATGGGCATGGCCGAACACGGCAGCATGGTGGCGCGTGCTACAATGGGCGTGGGACACATCAAGGTGTGCCCTCTCGCACGTTCCACCTAAAATCCAAGATACCGGCACTTCCACTTGCCAGCAAGAACCATCACCCAGAGATGCTGATGAGCACACGACGAGTAGTGGCCCTTGGGAGCGCCGCGTTGGGTGCCCTGGTAGCCCTGAACGGCGCGCTGACCGCCGCACCCTCCCAACCTGCTTCGTTGATGCCAGGCGAGTCACGGCGCTTCGCCTGGGACCTTGGCTCAGTTCATTATACCGTGCAGGGGCGTGGCTCGCCGATCGTGCTGGTGCACGGGCTGGGCGTAGCAGCCTCGTCGTTCGAGTACCGATATGTAGTCGAGACCCTCGCACGGGCACATGGAGTGTTCGCGCTCGATCTCCTGGGTTTCGGGCTGTCGGACCATCCGGCGATCGCGTTCACCGGCTCGATGTATGTTAAGCTCCTTGCCGACTTTTTGAAGCACGAAGTCGAGCTGCCCGCGGTGCTCGTCGGCACCGGCCAGGCGGCGTTGTACTGCACAGCAGTAGCTGCCCAGCATCCCGAGCGTGTGAGCGCTGCCGTGCTGAATTCGCCAGACGACCCTGCCGGCAGACCGGAGCTTCCTCCGGTGATGCGGCAGACAGTCGCGGCGGTTCTCTCGGCCCCAATTGCGGGTCAGAGCCTGTTCCTGGCGCTCACCGCACGCAACGCCCTCCGGTCGTCCCTGCGCGAGCGTGCCTACAGCAATCCCGACCTCGTAACTGAGTCCATGGTGGATGCGCAGTATGCGATGGCGCACCAGCGCAATGCGCGTATTGCGCCGCGAGCCTACCTTGCCGGTCACCTGCAGTACGGCGCGACCCGGGCGCTTGCCTTGGTTCGGCAGCCGTTGCTGCTGGTAGTGGGAGGGAATGTCGTGCCTTCGCCACTGCCGCGGGTGGCGGAATACGTGCGCCTGGCGGCGCAAGCCCAGGTGCGCATCATCGATCGGTGCGGCACGCTGCCCCACGAGGAGCAACCAGAGCAGTATACGCAGGCGATGCTGTCGTGGCTCAGCGCCAGCGCTGGCCCGGCCTGACACCGATTAGTACTCTGCCAGGGTGGTGAGTGCGGCCTCAATCCGGCTGGCGTTGGGCAGGAAGGCCTGTTCGAACACGGGTGCGTAGCCCATTGCTGGGACATCCGGAGCGCAGAGGCGCGTAACCGGGCCATCGAGCGCGTCAAATGCTTCCTCGGAGATGAGCGCTGCGATCTCGCCGCCTATCCCACCTGTCTTGTTTGCTTCGTGCACGATGAGGACCTTGCCGGTCTTGCGCACTGACTCCAGGATCAGCTCCGTGTCCAGCGGCCGGAGCGTGCGGAGATCCACGACCTCTACGTCGATATCCTTGGCCGCCGCGCTTTCCGCGGCTTCCAGCGCATAGTGCACCATCAGGCCATACGTCAGCACCGTGATCCGCGTGCCCGCGCGACGCACGATAGCTTTGCCAATGGGCACTGCGTAGTCGCCGTCGGGCACCTCGCCTTTTATCAGCCTGTACGTGCGCTTGTGCTCGCAGAAGATTACCGGATCGTCGTCACGGATCGCGGCCTTGAGCAGCCCTTTGGCATCGTAGGGGGAGCTCGGCGCCACGCATTTGAGGCCGGGGATGTGGCAGAACAGCGCTTCGATGCTCTGCGAGTGGTAGAGTCCGCCATGCACACCGCCGCCAAACGGCACGCGCACCACGATCGGGCAACAGAAGTCGCCCGCGGAGCGATAGCGAATTCGAGCTGCTTCGTTCATGATCTGGTTCATCGCGGGGTGAATGAAGTCCATGAACTGAATCTCCGCCACGGGCCGGACATTGTTGAACGCTGCGCCGATGGCCACACCGACGATGCACGACTCTGCCAACGGGGCATCGATGACCCGTTCGACGCCGAACTCGGTCTGCAAGCCCACGGTAGCGCCGAATACGCCGCCCGCTGTACCCACGTCTTCACCGAGCACGATAACGCGGTCGTCGCGGCGCATTTCTTCCGCCAGGCCCTCGCGAATTGCTTCGATGACGGTCTTGGTAGGCATCTGCCTCACCTTCCACTTGGAGTGGCGTATACGTGCGCGTACAGATCGGCAGCTGTCGGGCTGGGAGCCCGCTCGGCGGCATCGGCAGCATCCTGGATCGCGCCGCGAACGCTGGCACGCAGTGCCGCGTCCTCGTGCTCATCCAGCAATCCGTTGCCGAGAAGGTATGCCTTGAAGCGGTCGATGGGATCGCGAGTGCGCCATTCTTCAACTTCCGCACTGGTGCGGTAGCGCCGGTCGTTGTCGTCGCTTGAGTGCGGCACCAGCCGGTAGGTTTTTGCCTCGATGAGCGTGGGTCCTTCTCCGCGCCGTGCCCTATCCGCAGCCTCCCTGGTGGCGGAATAGACCTCGAGCACGTCATTCCCATCCACGATGACGCCGGGCATCCCATAGGCCACGGCACGTACGGCCACGTCGCGGACAGCCATCTGGCGCTCTTGCGGCTCGGAAATTGCATACTGGTTGTTTTCACATACAAATATGCACGGCAGCTTGTGCACCGCCGCGAAGTTCAATCCCTCGTGAAAATCGCCCTGGCTAGTGGTGCCATCACCGAAGTAAGTAATCGCTACGCCCCGCTGGCGCTGCAGCTTGATGGAAAGGCCGACCCCTGCGCAATGGGGTATCTGCGTACCCACCACGCTAGATGGGGACAAGATGCGGAGCTTGCGAGAGCTGAAATGCGAGGGCATCTGACGGCCGGCACTGCTCGGGTCACCGGCCCTTGCGAACAAGGCTAGCAGAAGATCGAGTGGAGTTTGGCCCCATACCAACACGACGCCCACGTCGCGGTAGTACGGCAGTACGAAGTCCGTATCGGGATCGAGCGCGAAGGCCGAACCAACCTGGCAGGCCTCTTGACCCTGGCAGGAGATGACGAACGCCACGCGACCCTGCCGATTCAGCACCCACATGCGCTCATCCAAGAACCGGGCAACTAGCAGCTTCTCGTACATGGCGAGAAGCTGCGCGCGATCCAGCCCCAATGCTACGTGCTTTGCCTGGTCGCCGCTGACGGTAGCCATGCTGCTACCTCCCTTCATAACAACTATAATAGATCACGGCGTGCCGCCCTTCACCCACATACCTTGAGTTGGGAGCCTTCGTGTCTACCGGCCTGTCTTCAACGGTCTTGGGACATTGAAATCAGCTATCGTGCGCGGGAAAGTGATGCGGCAAGTCCCAGTCGCCGTACTACTGTACGCCTTTTCGCTGGCCGCTGCCGTAGCCTACGCGTGCTTCTTTAGTTGGCTGAGCATCCAGCGCTACGACGCGTTCCTGATGCACGCGCTGGACATGGGCAACATGGATCAGGCGGTGTGGAACACGCTGCACGGGAACCTGTTCCACTTCACCAACATGGAGGCGCCGCTGGCCAAGGAAGCCTGGGGCACGACAACACGCCTGAGCTTTCACGTCGAGCCCATCTTGTTGCCTCTATCGCTGAGCTACCTCATCCACGCCGGGCCGGAAACCTTGATCGTGCTGCAGGCGGCGATCGTCGCGCTTGGTGCGCCTGCCGCGTGCCGCCTCGCCCTACGGGTCTCCGGCAGCGCCGCGCTGGCCCTCGCCGCGACCATCACGTATCTCCTCTTTCCCGCGTTGCAGGCCGCCACGCTCTACGAGTTCCACGCGGTGACGCTCACAGCGCCCTTCCTGCTCTGGGCGATTGTCTTCCTGGAGGGGCGCAGGTACTGGTGGTTCGTCGTATTCGCGGCGCTCGCAGTGGCCTGCAAGGAGGAAATCGGCCTGGTGGTGGCGGCCCTGTGTCTGTGGGACTGGTGGCGCCGAGGAGCCGTGCGTATTACCACTATCACGGCTATCGTCGCCACGCTGTGGTCGATCGTTGCCGTCTTGGCGATCGTGCCACATTTTGCCGGCGGACCCAGTGCCTACTGGCAGCGTTACATTGATGCATCTGCCGCTGGAGGGACGTCGAGCGCCGGGCCGGTGGCTGTCCTGCGCACCTGGCTCCAGCATCCCGATCGCCTGTTCCATACAGTGGTCATCTGGCCGAAACTTGGGATGATGCACAGGTACCTCGTGTCCACCGGCTACCTCTCGCTGTTTGGCCTGCCGCTGCTATTAACATGCCTGCCGTCGCTCGCGATTATCCTGCTATCAACTGACCAGCACATGTACGGCGGCCTGGCACAGTATTCGGCAGAGCTGGTGCCCATTGGGGTTGCCGCTAGCATCTATGGTGCGGTATGGCTCTCGCGCTGGGCAAGCGCGAAGTTTGGATTCGATCGCAGGCTGGCAACCACCCTGTTCGCACTGTGGTTAGCGGTGATGGCGCTGGCTAACCAGCATGCCAACGGCTTTAGCCCGCTCGCCGATGGGTACGCCGCACCCACGATTACCGCACACGCGCGCCTGGGAGCCCAGTTGCTCAAGCTCATCCCGCCGGGCGCGCCGGTTAGCTCCATGGATCAGCTCGATCCGCACCTCGGGGACCGCGCAGAGAGCTACCTCTTTCCCGACGTAAGCGACGCGCAGTACGTGGCGCTCGACGTCACGACCAATGTGAACCCCGGAACGCCCGCCGACCAGTACGCGGCAACAGAGCAGCTTCTGCAATCGCGCCACTGGGAGATTCTCGCCGCAGACGACGGCTACCTTATCCTGCACCGGGTGGCACGGCTCCTGCCGGCGGTGCCTCGAATTCCTGCCGGCTTCTTCACCTTTGCGCTGAGCGCGGCCAGTGGGACGGCGGCGCCGATCGCGCAATTCGGGCCCGACTTACAGCTTCTGTCTGTGCACATACTGCGCTACGAGCAAATCACGCTACGGGTCCCGGACGTCGTGATGGTCACTACGTGGCGGGTAGTGCATCCCTTACCCTCGACGACCTCGCTTCAGGAACTAGTTGCCAACCCAAGCGGTAGGATTGACAACCGCTTTACTGATCGGTTGACGACCGACTGGCTGCCGATGAGCACCTGGCGGCCCGGCCAGATTGTGACGGTGCGATCGCGGCAAATCAGTATTGTGCAGAACTACCCGGGCCTCGTCGGCTTGCGCCTGCAGGTTGTTCAACTATCGCCCACCGGTCACACAACTGCACTTGTGCCTCGACTACTAGCGGATCGTGCTTCACCGATATACAATATCTCGGGGACAACTCTCCAAGTTGCGCAGGCCGATGTGTCTTTCTAGACCGGTCGCATGCTCGTGCCTGCAATGGGAGGAATCTGCTGTATGACAGACGACGGAGGTATGGTTACACCACTCTCTTCGTCGCTATTGGCACCTTTTCGCCACCTCTGGCGCAGGCCGATCGGGCTGCGCTTTGGCGGTCCAGAGCTAGGCGTGCGATTTGCGCTGGTAGTCTTTGGACTCGCGGCGATGGCGGCCGCTCGGAGCCTCGCGTTCACCGTTGGCGCTGTGCCGGATCGAGAACTTCCACCAATTCCCCCGCTTCGCTGGTTATTCCACGTCGCCGATGGCTTGTTCCTACCCGGACTCAGCCACCTGAACCTCAACCAAACGCAGCAGGTCCAGTTTCTCGCGATAGTTGTTGCCATCTTCCTGTTCTACCTTGCGGTCAGGAGCAGTGTGCCTGCCATATTGCGACGGTGCTACCGGCCGCTCGCCTATGTGGCCGTGGCGTTGGCCACGCTCCTGAGCGTGCTGAGCCTCCAAGGGATTCTGCCATTCCCGCTGGCCCTCGGCACGCAGCATTACGGGAACGATGCTATTACCGTGACCAGTTGCGCCACGGATGACTTCGTGCATTGGCGCAATCCCTACGACAGCTTCAACATGCCGCAGTGCCTCAGCCGGCACGATCAGGACGGGTCCAAGACGACGCCACTCATGGCCGGATCGTTCAAGTCGCTCATGCCGTATCCGAGCAGGGCGACTTTGGATGCGGCCTTCAGTGCGGTTGTAAGGCAGGGCATAAAGCACCCCCCGCAATTTGAGTCATACTTTAGCTACCCGGCGGCGTCGTTCCTGCTGCCCGCGCTATTTGCGCCGTTCCACCTCAGCGACCTGAGCCTCGTGTACCTGCTGGTCTACGTGGCCCTTGCTGTGCTGGTCATCTGGCAAGCGCCCGCAGGGGCGGCGCGCTGGATGTCGGTGTTGGCGGTGTGCGCCAACGCAGCGTTATGGCCCATCTTGCAGTCGGGCTCTACCGATGCACCCTACACCCTGCTCGTGCTCTTGGCCTGGATCTGGCGTGACAAACGTTGGCTTTCAACGCTGGCCATCGGCCTAGCAGTGGCATCACGGCAGCAGGCCTGGCTATTCTTGCTGTTCTATGCCGTACTGGTCTACCGCACCGAAGGCAAGCGCGAGCTGTGGTGGCGCCTGGCAGTCGTCACCGGCATCTTCGCGCTAACCAATGTTCCCTTCTTCATTGGCGCACCGGCCGACTGGCTGTCCGGCGTGCTGGGGCCGATGCATGATCCGATGTTCCCGCGAGGCTCAGGGATTATCGCGCTCAGCACGGGTGGCACGGGGGCGTTGCCCTTCGGGCCGATGTGGCTCTACGATGTGCTCGAGGTCGGTGGCCTGGCCGCAACGCTCGCCTACTTCTGGCGAACCTGCCGAGAGCAGCCCTGGACCGGCCTGGTGCTGGCGCCCGTTGCGCTGTTCTTTGCCTGGCGAAGCCTGTACAGCTACTTCCTGCCAATCTCAGTTCTTGCCCTGTTCCCGGCGCTGGTAGCCTACGCGGCGCCCGCCGTGTCGCGCGCTGCCGGTGGCCAGGTGCGGCAACCATCGGCAAAAGAAGTGGCGGCCTAGGGCGCTCTAGTCGGTAATGCACCGGTCCCAGAGTTAGCCTACGATACCTTTGCCTGGAACACCTGGGGAACTGGCATCGAGCGGGCGGTCGCACGTCGTGCTGACTTCTCGGCACAGGCAGTGAGGCGCTACAGCAGGAATCTATCCGTAAAGGCAGCGCCGACGTCGACCCCCCCGACCTTGAATCCGACGCCCACCATCTGCTGCTGGAGCGTCGTCCAACGCTGCATACCCATCCAGCCTATCCCGTGGGTCGCGGCGTCACCACCGTCGATAAGTTCCAGCTTCTTCATCTGGGTATAGCTGAAGGTCTGCGCGGCTGGAGTCTCAGGGTAGTTCTTGGCACCGGGCGCAGTGCGCAAGTACGCGTTGGTGGGCGCCGAATCCTTCAGATACGAGGTCCATCCGGCGACACTGGCCTTGACGTAGGCGCGTACCACGGCGGGGTGGCTGTTGGCGAAATCCTGGGTAGTGAAGATCACCGCACCGTATGGATTGAAGCCGGTGCTGGCCACGAGGGCATACTTCACTTTCAGACCCTGCACCGAGTACAGGTATGGCTCCGACGTCACGTAGCACTGATGCACGGCCGTGGGATCCACTGCGAAACCGCGCGACGTGTAGTCGTTGTTCTTGGTGTGGAAATCCGTGTAGTGGTACTTGGCGACGAGGTACTGCTCAAAGGGAGATCCGAAGGTGTAGATCAACGTATGGTTGCTGAGGTCGGCGAGACTGTGGATGGTCTTGTCCTCGGCATGCCAGAGGATACCGATCGGGTTGGTCTGGAAGGAGGTCATCACCGCTACGAGTTTCGCGCCAGCCGCGTTCCACTCCAGTATCTGATCCGCGTTGGCCATGCCAAAGGTAGCACGACCAGACAGCACGTATTGCTCTGGATACACAGAGAAACCGAACTGCTCGATGGTGCTGCTGATGCCCGCCTTCTGATAGAGCCCGAGCCGTTGGGCTTCATAGAAACCGCCCTCCTCGGGCTCGGGGAACCAGTTCATCATCAGGTTGTACGCCGGGCCTCCAGCTGCCCGCACGTGCAGTGGTGCAGCGCCCGGCAGTCCGGCCACAATGGCTGCTAGAGCCAAAACATAGGCGATCCGTGAAATCCTCATCTACTCCTGCCATTCCCTTCTACGTCCGGCCGCGTTGGGCGTACTGCCTACATCCGCGCCGTGACATTCCTTCGATCAAAGCGCCAAATGAGCATCGAGCCCCTCAACTCTCAGGTCGAAGCGCGGATTCGTGCCAACGCCGCAGCACCACGGTGTTTAGCGCCCCGAGGGCGATAAATACGCCAACACCCAACAGGCCCGCCGAAAGCGCCGAGGCTCCGAGCAAGCCCCACTGGCCCTGCGTGCCGGCAGTCCACGTCTCGTAGCCCAGCCCACCATCCTGAGGACCGCCGTTGCCAAGGTACACTTCGCCGACGATAGCGCCGATGATCGCCAGACCGCTCGACACGCGCACGCCTGTAAGAATGTACGGCACTGCAAACGGGACGCGCAAGAACAGGAGTTCCTGCAGCCGGGAGGCGTTGTACATCTTGAAGAGGTTGCGGTGACTCGGATCGACCGAGGTAAGCCCCAGTATAGAGTTCGCGATAATAGGGAACACCGCGATGATGAACGAGACGAGCACGATGGGCAAGTGCCCTACCGGCAGCTGGCTATTGCCCACAATGGTGCCAATGAGCGGTGCAATGGCAAAGATGGGAACGGTCTGGGCCAGGCTGCTGTAAGGGTAGATGGCGCGTTCCAAGAGCTTTGATTGCGACATCACTACCGCAAGCAACACGCCGACCACGATGCTGAGCGCGAGGCCAAGCGCAGCGTCCTGGAAGGTAGACCAGACCGCTGTAAGCAGGTCGCCGGCATTGTCTCTGAAGCCGTTCACCACGTCGCCGGGTGACGGCGCAATCAGCGGAGATGTGTGCTGCCAACGAATGACGGCGATCCAGGCGCCGATCAACACCGCCAGGCCTGCGACCGGCGGCAAGACGTTCTCGAGCATCGTGCGTACTCTGCTTTGCGCAGGAACAAGCGACGTGTCCGGTTGATCCTCCTCCCACGACAGGACCGGATCGCCCTCATCCGAGGCATTGCCGCGTCCGTAGCGGACCTCGCGCTTAGGAGAACGCATGCGCAATCTCCTACTCCTCACTCAGGGCAGCAGTGACTTTGCTCACAATCATGTTGAAATCCAGACTCGTGCGGATGGCGGGGTCGCGCGGGTAGGGCAGGTCAACCGGCACCTCGGCGACGATCCGGCCCGGCCGCCGGCTCATCACGAGCACCCTGCTCGAAAGGAACACGGCTTCGAACACGTTGTGCGTCACAAACAGGACGGTCCATCCCGCCAACGCCACGATACGCAGCAGCTCGACGTTGAGCCTGCTTCGGGTCAGCTCGTCCAGCGCGGCAAACGGCTCGTCCATTAGCAACAGCTCGGGCTGTGTAGCCAGGGCTCGTGCGATAGAGACACGCATCTTCATACCGCCGGACAGCTGGCGTGGGTACTCGCGCAGCACATCGGTAAGCCCCACTGTTGCCAGGGCCTGCACTGCCCGAGCGCGGCGTTCGGCCGGCGCCACCTTGGAGAGCTGGAGCGGCAGCTCCACGTTTCGCAGCACCGTCCGCCAAGGAAGCAGCGTAGCATCCTGGAACACGAAGGCCATGTCGTGGCATTCACGCCGGGCACGCTCAGGCGGCAGACCACAGATGGACACACTGCCCGCCGAGACGCTGCCGAGGCCGGCGACGAGCCGCAGCAGAGTTGACTTCCCGCATCCAGACGGGCCGACGATAGTCACGAACTCGCCTTGCTTCACCTCAAACGAGACGTGCCGCAGGGCGATGGTGCCGTTTGCGTAGGCCTTGCCAACTCCATCCGCCGTCACCAGCACTTCACCAGGCTGGGCGCGTTTGACGGAGCCCGCAGCGATGTCCATGGCGGCAAACATTTGAGCGATCTAGCGATTCCGATCTGTACAGGTTTGGCGCGAGCACGCGAGCCCCACAATTGGGAGCCGCCAGCGGGGCGAGGCATCCAACCAAGCCGGCCACACGGGGCCAAGCTCAGGGTAGCCCTTCTCAGTATAAGGGACTGCACTTGGCGATAGCGGTGCTATACCGAAACCGCGATGGGATTTGCAGGCGCGAGGCGGACAAACACAGAGGTCGGCCCCTACAGCCGGCGGGTTCCGTCGTGGCTGCACTATAGGCGAGACGGTTCGGGCAGGCAGGGCGCCCGGGCCGTCAGGCCGGTTAACGATGGCGCTTGGCGGCGACTTTGCGGCGGTTTCGCCGGGCATTGTGGGCCTCGGGCCGCAGCGAGCCTGCGACCGCGGCCGCACGGCAGCGCGTGACGGCCGCAGCCGGCTGAACGGGCACTACTGGTGGGTTCATTTGTGCAGCGCGTTGATCCGGAGCAGGTGCGGCTGGCTTTGTTTGGCCATCCAGGCTGGGCAGCAGCATGGAGGCAGAGAGCTCCGGCTGCGCGGGGAACCCGCTTGCGGGTGGGGCAGCGGCGACGCCGGCTGCGACCGGTTGGAGGTGTGCCGTTGGGTTCGTTTGGTACTCAATGGTGCGCTCGGCAGCCTGGAGCTGGCGCAGCTCGCGCAAGGCACGGCTGAGCTCGCGGGAAAGGGCGGTTTCATAACGCATGAGGCGCTCCAGGGTGTCGAGATCGGGCAGGAGAGCAGGCTTGAGCAGTGGTGGTGCCGGCGGTGGCGGGGGCGGCGGGGTGAGGAGGGCGGTGAGGCGCGCCACCTCGTCGTTGGCCGTCTCCATGGCGGCCCAGCTCATGGCTTGCCAGGTGACGCCGGAGCGCAAGACCAGGTTCTGGTAGATGTCGCGCCACTCGCCGGCGGTGCGGAGAGGGGCGGCGCAGTAGTCGGCGGCGGACTGGCCGGGCTGGGAGTCGGGGAGCAGGGGCAGGACCTCCTCCCAGGGGTCGAGGGTGGAGGCGTAGAGGGTGAGGAGGGCGGTGGCGGCGCGGGCGGCGAGGGGCTGGTCGGCGGGGAGGCGACCCCAGGATTGGAGGCGTTCGAGGGTGTAGGTAGCGTCGTCCAGGTCGGCCTGCAGGGCGGCGCGGTAGGCGGGGTCGAGTGCGGGGCTGGGGACTGTGCCGGAGAGCGAGGCAGGGCGGGAATCGGCTGGGGTAAGGAGGCCGCGCTTGTAGCGGGCGAGGCGGGCGAGGCGCCAGACAAGGAAGGAGGCGCGTTCGGCAAGGTCGATTTGGACGGTGCCGGAGGCGGCGAGATCGGCGACGTAGTCGTCGCGCTGGGCGTCCATGGCGGCCTGGTCTTCGGAGGGCAGGGCGAGGGGCTGGGTGCCGAGGAGGCCGTGCTTGACGGCGTTGCGGGAGGCGGCGGCCTTGCCGGCGGCGGTGCGGGGACCTGTGGAGTGCTGGGCGTTGAGGCGGTTGCGGGCGGCAATTGCTTCTGATTTATCGTTTCGCGGCGCGGATATGGGGTATCCTTCCTCTCTGGTAACTACGTACATATGTTCTAGTATAGAGGGGTTGAGGCTGGTGGTCAATTTGAATCACAGAAACACAGCGGGCACGGGCCTGGGCGGTCCCGGTGTCGCTGTCCACGGCCTCACGGCACCACGCTAGGTCCTGCACGGTATCTGCGACATCTGTCCGCATCTGTAGCAGCTGGGATTCCGGGTCACTACCCCGCCGGGATCGCGGCCAGCCCCCGCCACGTCTTGCCGTCCCAGTGGTACATGTTCCAGGTCGACGGGGCGTTCTCGGCTGCCACCCAGACGTCGGCGTCGCTCGACGCGGACGCCGCGACCACATCGGGGCCGTAGGTCGGCCGAGGCCGCTAGGCGGCGCTCCCGGGTGCGGCGGCAGGGGCAGCGGCCCTGTGCGTCGGTCACCTGCGCGCGCACCGCCCGCACCTCCGCCGTCGGCTCGGCCAGCATTGCCAACAGACCGTGCGGGCTGCGCACGTGGCGCACCTGCAGCACCACCAGTGCTTTCAGCACGAGCCGTTCGTCATAGACATACGGGTGGCCACGGCCCCTCGGTCGTGGCGGCAAGGGCATGCGATCGATGAGGGCCAGTAGCGTGAGCAGGGGATGCCGCTCGATCACCGGCTCGGGTTCGACTACCACAGAAGTGATCTCCTTTGCCGCGCGGGGACACACGCTTCTACGGTAGGAGACCGCAGCACTGGAGTCGGGCTCAGCCAGTACGCCAGCCTGGTTTCGGATCATAGCGACCAGGCCTCATTTAGGTTATATCGGTGGTCTTGACAACCGGGTCCACAATACTACTGAATTGCTGCAGTATTTGGACCGCTCAACCGTTGCCAGGTGCGGCGCTGGTCCACGGTCCGATAGATTACTCCTGTTACCCCGCCGCGCACCTGCGTGCTCAGGATATATACTGGCTGGCCATACTTTGCGCCGGCCTGGACGTCGAGGATGTCAGCTAGCGGCACGGGCAGGCGAGCACCGATAGCGATCGCCCGCTCAGCCGGCCCAGAGCCGTGGAAGACGTATATGCCGTTACTGACAAAGGCGTAGGAGGCACCCTTGCCGAATGCGTTGTCGACAGTGAAGGCAGGGCAGGTGCCCCTCCAGTCGCCAGGGCACGTCCCGACTGTCCAGGTGCGCCCCTCATCACTGGAGAGGTACCGGCGATCAGCCGGCACCTGACTATCCACCGTCTGGCCGACCAGCGTCTTGCCCTCATGCGGATCGGTGCTCACGAAGAAGCTTCCAAGAGGCGGCGTGGCCGTGGGGGTCATCACCGTCGTCCAGTGCGCACCAAGGTCGTCAGTGCGAAAGACAACGCTGGGAGCCGACGATGCTTCGCCGCCGAGATAACTCGCGCTATTCGCGTTGAAGTACGCAGTGTTGAGCCGCCCGGCATCAGCTACGAGCGTGCCAACGGCTTGCTGAAGTCCCGTTGGCAGGGCCATCGGATGCCATTTGGCGCCGCCATCGATCGAGTAGGCCAAGCCCATGCAGCATCCACTGAAGGAGACCTCTGACGCACCGCTCACGCCGTAGGCGCGCGCGCTCGAAAGCGGGCTGACCGCTGGCAGCGCGATGTCACCGGCCTCATGCCACGTCAACCCGCCATCGCTGGACGTCAGCAGGCTGGTGTAGTTGCTGTCCGAACTTACCCCGCCACTTATCTCCATATACAGATAGTGGCCGTCTGTGCTACTCCTGATCGCTGCGAAACGAGAGTTCTGCGACAGGTCCGGATCGAACGAGGTGGTGGGCCGCAGCTGGGTCCAGCGGCTTCCGCCGTCTGCCGAGCGCTCGAACCACGGCTTGCACACCGTGCCGAACTCTGGGTCTGGCGCATCGCAGTCGCCGTAGCCCGCCACAAACACGATCATGGGATTGGCCGCATCGACGCGGAGCCAGGAGATCACCGTCGCGGCGTCGGCTGCATGGTACCCACTCCTGGGTGCTGCGGCCTGTCCGCCGGTAGGGGTATACGGGAGCGCAGTGGTCAGCAGCCCGGCGGCTATCGGCCGCGAGTTGCCTGACTCAGATCCCAGTCGGGAGGCGCGCGCAGCCACGGACTGCCCACTGAGCGGCAGGCAGGCCAGCCACAATAGCGCAAAGGTCAGGCGAAGGCATTGATGATCGAGACCACGCTGGCGCATGGTGCATTCTCCTTCATTTCTCGCTAAGTACGGCTCCTCGGCGTCCCATGAGGCCTCGCCATCGCGGTGCTTGTCGAAGGGCAACTCGTGGCATACTCGGCTCCGGCTGGCGGCCGTACGCCAGAGTCCTTTTTGTCAAACCAGGCCTCACGAGCAGCGCAGCTCGCGTGAGCACGGCCACGACCATCCAGGCACAACGGGCAGCTCGTAGTGCCCGTACAGCAGCGCCGCTTACTACCTGTAGGCGAACAACTCAATGTCATTCCCTGTCTGGGCATCAATGACCACGTGCACCTCATGCGCGAACACCGTGCCGGCGCTGCTTGGGCCGGACAGCGGATAGTTCACCCCCTCAAACGTCACCACCCAGGCTGGAACTCGCGCCAAACTG
>Ga0187876_1001046_pt1 | contig 25223 bp, 20 predicted proteins | sample June2016WEW_17_4_FD_133000 | JGI IMG/M metagenome (GOLD analysis project Ga0187876, IMG submission 133000) | Peatland microbial communities from SPRUCE experiment site at the Marcell Experimental Forest, Minnesota, USA - June2016WEW_17_40 | ecosystem: Environmental > Terrestrial > Soil >...
ATATCCATGAGCAACACCCCAGATTCTCCAGCTTAAACGCCGGATGATCGCATGACCCAGGGTGGAAACTATTGGACGCTGTTTACCCCCGGAATCTGGAAAGTTTTGCACGCTGTTTTACAGTACAAGTGTGCGCTCACCAGCACGCTGGACCTCCGTCGGGAACGAAGCCCGAGATCGCGCCCAAGTGGGAACTTGCGGTCTTAGGGTCAATAAAAAGGCCGAAGAGGGATATGATCGGGGGCGAGTGCCGAAAATGGACCGGAGGGCATAAAAAGTGACCCCGACAGCTTCGGACATGATCTGGTTGTCGGTGAATTTGACGTCCGTTCTTTTCGGAATATCCCACCATCGGCGGCGCCGGAATCGAAGGGAGTGCTCGCCTCTATACCGGCGGTTTGGGTCCGAGATGGGAAGCCGGTACCGTCGGCTGGCTCGCTGGCCGTGATCCCTCGCCCTGCGCCAAACGCAGCTATAATAGCGACGAGGCGATCGTCTCGTCGCGACCTAAAAAATGGGCTTTTCAACCCGCGCGGTGTTCTGGAAGGCCGGAGCAGTTTACTGGTTCGGAACGGGGCCGCCTTTTGGAAGCTCAACGAGGATTATGTGGGGTTTCCTTGAAGACCTCATGGGCAGTTGCCGCCGCTGTAGAGGACATCGTCCAGGACCATGACATCCGTAGAGCTTTCTTTTCGCTCCTTTGCCCTTGCCGCGGTTGCTTTTCGCTGGAGGCTTCGCTTTTGCGCCGATGGGAGTGTCATGCGTGGCTCCACTGGCTTTTGGACGTCGTAGCGCGGCAATTGCAGAATTTCGTTGTAAAGCGCTTCGATTTCGAAATCGCCGTATCCTTCTCCGACGGTACGAGGAGCATGCCCGACGATCGAGTCGCGAATTTCAGGAACGATGCGAATACGCCGGCTCACGGTATTCAAACGGTGGCGCCAACCGTGATTTGAAGCGACACGTTCGTCTGAAACACCGATGTCCCTCACCCATTCGGCGAGTTTTTCGCCCACTTTTCTGTACGGCGGATTGAAGACCGATCCCCCGCGCGGGCGCACCGGGTTATAGAAAAGCGGCCCGCTTCCTTGCTGGCGAACCCAGTCGCCAAAGCCTTGTTCAATGAGGTGGGGATGAAGTGGAACGTCGCGAGCTTCACGGTCCTTGACCGTGCCCGCGTCCGGAGTGATTTCGATGACCCAAATCACGAGGTCGCCGATCTTACGAGCGGAAACATCCTCTTTCCGAAGCTGGGTAACTTCGTTCACGCGTGAGCCCGTGTATGCGCATATCCAAGGAATCCATCGGCGAGCCGCCGCCATTTTTGGCGATAGTCGCGAATCCGGATCGCGAAGGGTCTCGCTTAAGACAAGCCTGGATTCTTCGTCGGTGAGGCCTTGAGGACGTTTGGCTTTGGATATGGTTATTTTCGGCTTTTCTAGAGATACGCCCTTGAAAGGATTTGCACCGATAAATTTTTTTCGGACGCCATACGCGTAGAACGCTCTGACGGCAGATAAGTAGGCTTCGCTGATCGTTTTGTGAGTAAGGTTCTCCGATTTCAGCTTTTCGATCCAATCCTCGATTTGCCGGTCCGTCGCCTGGGAAAGATTTTCATTTCCGATGTGAGCGGAAAATTTCAGAATGATGGGGCGAAAGCGTTTTTGCGTTCCCAGGGAAATTCCCGAAGCCTTGACGTATTCTTCCCAATGCGTTGCAACGCTCAAATATGCTGCTTTCGGCATATTTCCTTGGCGGGAAACTCGGGTCCCCAATGCGCCAACGTTTTCTAGAATTGGGAATTTACGAGCCTCTTCTAATTCCCCGAAATTGCCGCGAGCCATTTCGGAGAGATGACGGTACGCCAAGGTCTGCGCGTCCAGAAATGCACTTGCCAAAGCGATGTGATGGCGCGGTTGGTAGTCGACTCCCCTGGAGTGGAGGAAATCGTCCATGGCGGACGTAATTTTTGGAAATAGCTTTCTTGGCCGTCCTGGAATGATGCGTTCCATCGTCAATTGGACGCGATTCTTTGAGACTTCGCCATCCCAACGCTTCGGATCGCCGGGGTTGTCCTGATGGGCCTGCACCGTGAAGCGATAGAATTCTCCTGCCAAGCCCCTGATGGAACGCTCGGAAAGGCTCTGGCCCCGGCTGGCCAATCCGGTCCAAGCACGCGTCAGATCGCCCATCTGTTCGAAATAGAGCGTTTCGGCCAACCGCCGATCCTTTGTCCCGAGCGACTTCTGGATGAGACGCTTTTTGACGACGCTGGCTATCTCAGCAGGGACGCGGCGCCGGATCCAAAACATCTTCGTTTTGGGATGGACGTACAAACCAGGCATGGAGGGCATGTGTATCACCGTTGTGTATCACTCACACGGATCGTAAGCCCCTGAAATCTCGCAAATAACTGTGAAGACTTCGTTATTCGCAGGTCTTGGCGGAGAGGGAGGGATTCGAACCCCCGATAGGCTTGCACCTATGCCGCATTTCGAGTGCGGTGCATTCGACCACTCTGCCACCTCTCCAAACATTGATTTTTAAGCCGTTTTGCCTTGGAGCGGCATCGTCGAGGACGATGCGGCGGCGGCGCAAGGGTCAATGTCCATTGGTCGCAGCCTCTGTAACGTGATCGCTGGCGCTTCGTCAACGCATCCCGCGCTTTACTGAGGCGGCGGGGTGATGCCGAGCACGGCCGCGGCGGCGAGGACGAGCGTGCCGAGGCCAAGTTCGATCAGGACGCTCGCGCGCAGACGGCTGGCCGGGGCGCCCTGGCGCAGTTTCGGCATGGCGATAAAGCGGTTGAACGCAGCCAAGGCCAGCATCGTTGTCACCAAGATTATTTTGGCGAGGAGCACCGCGCCATAGCTGGCATGGACCAAAATGCCGAACGAGCCCGCTGTCCGGAACCAGGCGTTGGCAATGCCGCTGAGGACGATGAGGGTCACGGCGATGCTGGCCATCGTCGAATAGCGCGCGAGGATCTCGTAGGTTTCCAAGCGCGAGGCCTCCGGTCCGGCAGGCCTCGTCTCGAACATCGCCAAGGTCAACGGCGGCAGGCCGCCCACCCAAGCTCCCCCAGCGCACACGTGCACGCAATAGACGGAAATCATCAGCACGCCGTAAAAGTCCGATCCGCCTTCGGCGGCATGACCGAGCCAGGCTTGGCTGATCAAGAGCAGAGCGCCGGCATGCCCCAATATCGCGAACCGGATATGGTTTCGAAGCGGGGAAAGGGCCGTGATGGTCGCGGCGGCGAGCAGAATCAGCCGGAGGGTCCAGACCGGCCCGAAGGCCGTCTCGAAAAAGAACAGCCGCAGATTTTCCGGATCGATCGCACGGCCAAAGCCCCCAGTCATGTTGGCGAGCATGCCCAGCAGCCAGCCGAGGCCGGACAGAGCCGCGAGCGGCGCGGCAATCGAAAGGAGCCTGACGGTCGCCCGCTGCGCGCAGGGCAAGCCGCGAGCGTCCTGGCCTGGTGCCGGCCGGCCCACCGTGAGCCAAAAGAAACTGGAGCCGAAAAGGATGAAGACGGTGGCGAAATGGAGCCAACGGGAGAGGACGAGCACGTCGAAAATCGTCGCGAGCGTGGCGTCGGCGCCATGGTCCATGCCGGGCATGTCATCCATGCCCGGCATGCCCTGCATCGCTTGGGCGAGAAGAATGTGGAACTGACCAAGAAGTATCATGGCGATCCCGCCCCTCGCATAATGTCAGGGCGCGATCGTGAATTTATATGTGCCCGAGGTCGGATGCGTATCCACGGATACGACGTGCCAGCTCACGATATAGGTGCCCGGTGTCAGCGCCTTGCCGAGCTTCACATGGAGCGTGTTGGCGCTTCCGGTGTCGAGTGTCGCCTTGCCCACGGGGATTTCGCCGCCGCCCGCCGCCTTGAGCGTGACGCCCGAGAAGGCCGGTACGATGTTTTGGGTAAAGCTGAGCTGGAGTTCGCCGGGTGCGCTTTTCACCGTCGCGCCGACGCCGGGCGTGGCATGATCCAAGAAGGCGTGGGCGAAGGCGGAGGTGCTTGCGAGAACGGTCGCGAGGAGAGCCGCAAGTGGCAATCTAAGACGATGTTTCATGGGATGACCTCAATATTTCGAAGTGTGCGTTGCGCCGAAGAGGGGTTTGCCGATTGAATCCGGGGCGATATCGTCGAGGAAGAAATCGAGAACCGCCAAGGCGCCGAGATGCTTGCCGCTGTCGCTATTGACCGGGATTTGCGCCATCACGCCAATTTCGAAATATTGGCCGATGTAATAGAGCGACGGTCCGACGACACCCGTCGTCTCATGGACGCCCGGTATTGTTGGTGTCGCCGGCGACGGCCCGGTCCAGGAAACCGGTGTCGTCAAGATGGCCTCGAAGGACGGAATGAGCCTTTTGAAGACGTCGGGAACTTCGCTGATATAAGAATTCTGGTAGAGAAGACTATATTGCAGCGAGCCGCCCCAGGTCAGGTGCGTTGGGTTTAGGCTTCCATCGGGATTGATGTTCACGGTGGGGCTCGAAAAATCCACCTCGCCGGTGATCGCGAAGGGACGCAGCCAATCCGCGGGCGCGTCGCCGAAGCCTTTGCCGAAATAGAGTTTGCCCGTGATCGTGGAAAAAGGATCGGCCGGCAGCGCCGAACCCGGGGAGCTCCCGGTATGGCCGATTTCGATGTTGATTGCCGTCGCGAAAATCAACTCCTGCTTGGGGTTTTGATACAAGACATATTTCAGCTGCGTTTCGAGATTCGACCAGCCCGTCGCTTGCGGGTTTCTCTGGAACGTCACGCCATTGCCGACGGAAATGCCGAGATCGGAGGTGATGGTCTTGGCGTATTCCCATTGAAGGCCGGTCTGGTAGTTATACGTGCCATCGCCATTGGGCGTCGACAGGTAGGAAAAGCTCGGCAGCGCCAATTCGTCGTTGACGCCGGGATCGTCGATCGTGAGCGTTGCCGGGAATACACGGTCGCCGACGATCGTATGCGCGGCCAATGGGCCTGCGCCGAGGAGCAAGGCGGACGCGGCAAGCGCGCCGGCCAAGCCGGGGAAGGTCTTGGAAAACATTTGAGATCCTTGATGGAATAGGGGTGATCACGGGCGCGAGGCGCCAGCGCGTGAATCTTCGGGTAGGAAGGGCCGGATGGCGCTTGAATGCCGCGGATTTTCGCGGAAAGCGCGGGGGCCGTCAGGCCGTCGCGGGAGGGCCGCGTGGCGGCGCGCCAGCCGCGAAACGGGCGAGGGATCGCGTTAAAAACGGAGCGTGCGTGGCTTCCGTCGAACCGGTGAAGAGAGGTTCGAGGACAGTGACCGGGCTTGGCGGCGCCAGGAGCGCTTGGCAATGGTGCGCACATAAGGGGCAGGAATGCTGCGCCGCCGGCCCTTGATCGCCGCCTGGCGTATCCGTGCCGCCATCATCGGTATGACAGATCGGGAAGAGGTCCCCGCTGGGTCCGGCATCGTTCGCGGCGGATGGCCCGATCAAACAAGCCGCCGCCGCGGTGATCTGGAGATAGAGACCGAGGATCGCGAGGCAGACGGCGGCGAGGTGGCGAGCGGAGACAAAGGCGCGACGGGCACCCTGGACCTTTCTCGTGTTCCATCTCCCGGATCGCGCGGTCATAGCTGAGCAGCTCTTGCAACCAGTGTAGCCGGCTACTCTTATCCGAGATCGCGGGATAAGCGCCAATCACGCGCTATTGAATTGTCATATTCCGAAACGCGTCTCTTTTAGGCAACAATCTCGCCGGAATGCGTTCGTTTACGGCCTGCGTGCGGCAACCATGTAATTGACGCCCATGTCCCGGGAGAGCGACCAGCGAGCGGCGACGGGTTTATAGATCACCCCGGTCTCGGCGATATTTTTCAGGCCCGCGCGGCTGAAATGCGCCTTGAACTCCGACGGAGTGACGAATTTTTGCCAATCGTGCGTGCCCTTGGGCACCCAGTGCAGGACATATTCGGCGCCGACGATGGCGAGCGCGTAGCTCTTGAGCGTCCGATTCAGAGTCGCGCCCACCATCAGCCCGCCGGGGCGGACCATCGCGGCGGCATGGCGGAGAAAACCGGACACGTCGCGCACATGCTCGATCACCTCCATGGCGAGCACGGCGTCGAAAAGCTCTCCCGAACCGCTAAACGTCTCGATGGTGGTGCAGCGATAATCGATGGTCAGCCCCGCCTCGGACGCATGGCGGGCGGCAATGGCGATATTGTTGGGGGCCGGGTCGATCCCGGTGACGTTGGCCCCGAGCCGCGCCAGGCTTTCCGACAAAATGCCGCCCCCCGAGCCGATGTCGAGAATCCGCAGCCCTTTCAGCGGCTCGGCGCCTTCCCCTTTTGTCAGGAGATCCCGGATGTAGGCCACGCGCACGGGGTTGAACTTATGCAGGGCCTGCATGGGGCCCTCCGGGTTCCACCATTCCGCTCCGAGCCGGTCGTATTTCGCGAGATCCTCTTCATCGATCGTGCCGCGAGCAAATGCGCCTTTGTCCTGATCAGCCATTTCAGGTTCCGTCCTTGTTCCGGCGCCCATCTTCCCGCAACTGACAATTGACGAAGCGCCGCCGTCCCGTCATGTATGCCGCCCTTATACGCTCAAGCGCCCTTCACGAGTACCCCGGCATCCCAATGTCTCGTCTTGTCATGAAATTCGGTGGCACCTCCGTCGCCGATCTCGACCGTATCCGCAATGTCGCCCGTCATGTGAAACGGGAATTCGACGCTGGCCACGAGGTCGCCGTCGTCGTCTCCGCCATGTCCGGCAAGACGAACGAGCTGGTCGCCTGGTGCAAGGAAGCCTCCCCCCTGTACGATCATCGCGAATACGATGCCGTCGTCGCCTCGGGCGAGCAGGTGACGGCTGGCCTTCTCGCGATCGCGTTGCAAAATATCGGCATTCCCGCCCGGTCGTGGCTCGGCTGGCAGATCCCGATCCGCACCTCGGACGCCCACGGCGCCGCGCGAATCGAGGAGATCGGCGGCGCGGCGATCCTCGACGCCTTCGCCCACAATCGCGAAGTCGCGGTGATTGCCGGCTTCCAAGGGGTTCATGCCCCAACCAACCGCATCTCGACCCTCGGCCGCGGCGGGTCCGACACTTCGGCGGTCGCGATTGCGGCGGCCTTGAAAGCGGATCGCTGCGATATTTATACCGATGTCGATGGCGTCTATACTACCGATCCGCGCGTCGTCCCCAAGGCCAAGCGGCTCGACAAGATCGCCTTCGAGGAAATGCTCGAATTGGCTTCGCTGGGCGCCAAAGTGCTTCAGGTCCGCTCCGTGGAGCTTGCCATGCTGCACAAGGTGAAGACTTTCGTGCGGTCGAGTTTCGACGATCCCGAAAACCCGCGTCCCGGCACCCTGATTTGCGAAGAGGAAGATATCGTGGAACAGCCCGTCGTCACCGGCATTGCCTTCTCGCGAGACGAAGCGCAGATTACCTTGCGTCATTTGAAGGATGCGCCGGGGATTGCCGCCGCCATTTTCGTGCCGCTCGCCGAGAAAAACATCAACGTCGATATGATCATCCAGGTGATCTCGGGCGATCAAAAAACCACGGATATGACCTTCACGACCACGATCGCCGATTTCGACCGTGCTTGCGCCGTGTTGGAAGGCTTGAAGGAGCAGATCGGCTTCGCCTTTCTGGAAGGCTCGACCGATGTGGTCAAGGTTTCAGCCATCGGCGTCGGCATGCGCTCGCATGCGGGCGTGGCGGCCAAGGCTTTTAAAGCTCTCGCGGAAAAAGGCATCAATATTCGCGCGATCACCACGTCCGAGATCAAATTCTCGGTCCTCATCGAGGCTGCCTATACCGAATTGGCGGTGCGCACCCTCCATACGCTTTATGGGCTAGACAAGGCTTGATCATGACTGCAATTACCAGCCTCTCCCTTGCGGATCGCCGCGCTCTCTTGGAGCGCGCCCGCGCCGATTACGAGGCCTTCAAGGCGCGTGGCCTCAAGCTCGACATGACACGGGGCAAACCGGCGCCGGACCAGCTCGATCTCTCCAACGGCATGCTGGCGCTGCCTGGCAACGGCGACTATCACAGCGAAGCCGGCGAGGACGCGCGCAATTACGGCAACCTGCAGGGTCTGCTCGAAGCGCGGCGATTGTTTTCCACCGTGCTCGGCGCGCCGCCGGAGCAAATCGTGGTGGGCGATAATTCCAGCCTCGCCTTGATGCACGATACGCTTGTGTGGGCGCTGCTCAAGGGCGTGCCCGGCGGCACGGCGCCCTGGTCGAAGGAAGGGTCCATCGCCTTCATTTGCCCGGTGCCAGGCTACGACCGTCATTTCGCGATTCTCGAGGAATACGGCATTCGCATGCTGCCGGTACCCTTGACGGGCGAAGGCCCTGACATGGACGCGGTGGAAGAGCTTGCCGCCGATCCCAGCGTCAAGGGCATGTGGAACGTGCCGAAATATTCGAATCCGTCGGGCGATATTTATTCCGCTGAAACCATCGAGCGCTTGGCCGCGATGAAGACCGGCGCGCCGGATTTCCGGCTGTATTGGGACGACGCCTATAGCGTCCACCATCTCACGGAAAAGCGCCACGCCATCCGCAATATTTTGGAGGCCTGCGCGCAGGCTGGCAACCCCGACCGCGCCTTCATCTTCGCTTCGACCTCCAAGGTCACCTTGGCCGGCGCGGGCCTGGCGTTCTTCGCCTCCTCGCCCGCCAATGTGAAATGGTTCCTCGCCCGCGCGTTCAAGCGCACCATCGGCCCGGACAAGCTCAACCAGCTCCGCCATGTCCGCTTTTTGCGCGACGACGCCGGCATCGAGAAGCACATGGATGCGCAACGCGCCTTGATCGCCCCGAAATTCGCCGCCGTGGAGCAGGCCTTGGAGGCCCGTCTCGGCGGTCTCGGCCTCGCCACCTGGTCGAAGCCCGAGGGCGGCTATTTCGTCAGCGTCGATGTGGTGGAAGGCACCGCCACGCGTGTGGTGGACCTCGCGAAAGACGCGGGCCTCGCCTTGACGCCGGCCGGCGCGACCTGGCCCCATGGCAAGGATCCCCGCAACAGCAATCTCCGTTTGGCCCCCACCTTTCCCAAGCTCGCCGACGTGAAACGGGCGTCCGAGGGGATTGCGATCTGTATCCTGGTGGCGGGGCTGGAGGCGGCGGTCGCTTAAGCGCGAGGCCGGCATAAATCAGGCGCTGGCGAGCTTTGCCGGCGCCGGCAGCGCGAGTATATCCGCCCTGGGCGCGCCATAATGGTCCCAGGCCATTTCGTGGCCGAAATAGATAATGGGACCAACCACGAAGCCGAAGGCTGTGAGAACCACCGCCGCCGCGAGATCCCCGGTCACCACGTAATTCGCGGTGAAGTCCATCACCGTGGCGAAGCTCCGGAAGGTGATGGTCTTGGCCAAGGCCCGGTTGATCGCAAACCCTCCCTGGCCCAACTTTGTGCCCGGCGGGAAGATCAGGACGGCCGCGCGGCCGGCCATGGGTTCCCCCGGGCTAAAGTGATTCCAAGCCGTCTCGTGGACAAGATAGAAAAAAGGCGCAACGACCACGCCAATCGTCGACAGACCCGCCGCGGTGGCGAGATCGCCGATCACCACGTAGTTCGCGGTGAAATCCGCCGTCGTCGCGATGATCCGGAAGGTAATGGTCTTGGCGATCGCCTGTTTGATCGCGAACCCGGTCAGGGCAGACGGCGGCGCCTTGATGTCCCGAGAGTCCGGCAGGGGAGCAGCGGGCTCGATCTTCTGGGCAAAGGTTGCGTCGAACAGCGGCTGCAGGCTCCGGCGCAACTTCGGCAAGTATTTGGGCGCCAGCACGGCGGCGGCGCCAATCACCACGCCTGGGATCAGGGCCACTTCGAACAAAGCGACACCCGCAAGCACCGAGAGCCCCACCGTCATATAGCGTTTCATGGCGTTGCCTTGAGGTGGTGGACGATATGGAAGCGGTGGAAGCCGTAGTGTAAGTTCAGGGATGATGATGACGTTCGTAAGACCGGCCGGGTCGTTGAGTAAGGTATTTTTTTCCGGCGCGGGCATGAGTCGGCGGTCGGTTGCAAGAATTCGGCATGTTCGCTCCCTGCGCGAAGACGAAACTCCAACCTGCTCCCTCCCGTCCGTCCGCCCAGCTTTACCCTGACCATTCCTTGCGCTAACGGGAACCTCCCGCCTCTCAACCGCCCAAGGTCTCCCATGCGCTTCATCCTCGTTGCCGCGATCGCTTCGCTGGGCGGACTTTTGTTCGGCTACGACACCGGCGTGATTTCCGGCGCGCTGTTGTTCATCAAGCAGGAGTTGGGCCTCGGCCCGACGATGCAGGGTCTCACGACCGCCATCGTTCTCTTGGGCGCGACGCTCGGCGCCGCTTTTGGCGGGGCGCTCGCCGACCGCTATGGGCGCAAGGCCGTCATCATCGGCACGGCGGTGTTGTTCACGCTGGGGGCGCTGCTTTCGGCCATCGCGCCGGCGCTTTGGGTGCTGATCTTGGCGCGCGCGATCGTCGGGCTGGCGATCGGTGTCGCGTCTATGCTCACCCCGCTCTATCTCGCGGAAATGGCGCCGGCGGAAAAGCGCGGCGCGGTGGTTTCGCTCAACCAACTCTGCATCACGATTGGCATTCTCGCCTCGTATTTCGTGGATTACGGCTTCGCCGAAGTCGCGAATGGCTGGCGCTGGATGCTGGGTCTCGGCCTCGTGCCGGGGGTGATCCTCGGGGCCGGCATGCTGGTTCTGCCGGAGAGCCCCCGCTGGCTGCTCGGGCATGGCCGCGCGGGGGATGCCGAGGCGGCGCTGCGGAATATTCGCGGCACGCCGGATGTCGGCGCCGAAATCAACGCGCTTCGACATGATTTGCGCGCCGCTGACGCCGAGAGCCCGGCTTGGTCGGTGCTGTGGCAGCGCGGCGCCCGCAGGCCGCTCATTGTCGGCGTGGGTCTCGCGGTGTTCCAGCAGATCACCGGGATCAATACGGTGATCTATTATGCCCCCACGATCTTTCAGCAAGCTGGGCTTGGCTCGGCCTCGGCCGCGATCCTGGCGACGGCGGGCGTCGGCGTCGTCAACGTGCTGATGACGGTGGTGGCGATCAAGCTCATGGACACGAGCGGCCGGCGCAAACTGCTGCTCGCGGGTCTCGCGATCATGATCGCGACCTTGCTGGTCCTGGCGGCGGCTTTCGCGGGCGGTCAATCGCGCCTGCTCGGCTCTATCACCGCCGGTGCCTTGGCGGCCTATGTCGGAGGCTTCGCGATTGGACTTGGGCCGATTTTCTGGCTGTTGATTTCGGAAATCTTCCCCTTCGCCGTTCGCGGCCGGGGGATGAGCGTCGCCACCGTCGCCAATTGGGGGTCGAATCTCGCGGTCGCTTTGGTGTTTCTGGATTTGATCAGGCTGCTCGGCCCCGCCAGCACCTTCCTGTTGTTCGCCGGGCTCACCGTGGCCGCCTTCGTCTTCGCCTGGACGCTCGTGCCGGAAACCACGGGCCGGACCTTGGAAGAGATCGAGGCCGGTTTGGATGCCGGGGCGGCCCATTGACGACAATTTTAGCGAAAGGGGTGGCGCGCCCTTAACAGCGATTCCAGCCTTGCGTCGGATTCGCGACTTTCACGGACCGGAACCACGTTTTGGCAATCTTTTGCTAAGAGATCGAGCCCAAATTGTTTTCATGCCGGCACGGTCCGAAGAGCCGACCCGATCACTCGCGCCTCCTAAGGCCATGCCAGACCGTGCCGGCGAATTTACCTCTTTGATAAATCCCCACTTTTTTCGATCCAAGCGCTCATCCGCGCCATCAGTTCGGGTCCATCGCCCGCCAGATGCAGGATTTTGAGCCGCGCCGTCTCGCCCGAGCGAATGGCGATGCCGGATTTCCGCATGCCGAGTTCCTGCGCGAGAAAGGCGATCAGCGCCTTGTTCGCGGCCCCATCGACGGGAGGCGCCACGATTCGCAATTGCAGCACCGGCCGGCCATCGGCGCCCAGCATGACGCCGTCGAGGCCGTTTTTATGCGCGCGGGGCGTCAACCGCACGGCGAGACGCACACCATCCCCGTCCAAGGCGTAAGGCAGGGCGATATCGCCCGCCAATTAGTCTGCCTCGTATTGCGCGACGACGCGATCGGGATGGGCGGGATAGACCCCGAGAATCCGGACTTCCCTGGAAAAGAACGCCAGCTCCTCGAAAGCCCGCGCCAGGCCGGTATCGTAGGGATGTCCATCGACATCGGCGAGGAATTGCGTGGCGGTGAAGGCGCCTTCGACCATATAGCTCTCGAGCTTGGTCATATTGATCCCATTGGTCGCAAAGCCGCCGAGTGCCTTGTAGAGCGCGGCGGGCACGTTGCGGGTGCGGAACACGAAGGTGGTGACGCAGGCCGTGCGGCCCGGCTCCGGCCAGTCCGGCGTGTGCGACAGCACCACGAAACGGGTCATATTGTGCTTCTCGTCCTCGACATCGCTGGCGAGAATGTCGAGCCCGTAGATTTCGGCGGCCAGACGCGGCGCCAGCGACGCGCGGGTGGGATCGCCCCAGGCTGCCACCTCGCGCGCGGAGCCGGCGGTATCGGCGGTCACCACCGCTTTCAATCCGCGCTCGCGAATGATGCGGCGGCATTGGCCGAGCGCATGGACATGGCTGTAGACCGAGGTCACCCCCTCGAGCGTAGCGCCCTTGATGCCGAGAAGCTGGAACCGGATGGGCAGGAAATATTCGCCCACGATGAACAGGCCCGAGGCAGGAAGCAACGTGTGGATATCGGCAACCCGCCCGGCAATGGAATTTTCAATCGGGATCATGGCAAGGCCCGCCCGCCCTTCGGCGACGGCGGCGAGCGCGTCCTCGAATGTGGCGCAGGGCACGGGTGTCCAGCCGGGATAAACATTTTTGCAGGCAATATGGGAATTGGCGCCAGGTTCGCCCTGGTAGGCGATGTAGGTCTCGGTCATGGGTGCGTTGCGATCTCTTCGAAATGCCGGCCGGCCTGGAGGAGGAGCCCGGTGCCGGAGTTCATTTTGCTTGGATTTGGGAGCGTTTATCACAGCTCATGGGGCTGCTGGCAAAAAGAAGCGAGAACAAGCGTTGCCAGGGCATAGTGAAAACGGTTAAGCAGCATCGGGCTTTGGGTGGGGATTCCTGCCCTTGATTTCAGGCGGCGCGCTTTGCGCGGCGAACGAGGGACGGCTTGAAAACGATGGACTCCTTCGAATTCAATAAGATAGCTGGGGCTTTGCTTGGCACTGTCCTGTTCGCCGTGGGACTCGGCGTTGTGGCGGAAGGCATTTATTCCAGCGGCGCGCCGGCTAAGCCCGGTTACGAATTGCCCGTAGGTAAGTCCGAAGCCGCGGCGGTAAAACCCGCCGCTGCCGTTCCGCTGCCGGTTTTGCTGGCCAAGGCTGATACAGCAAAAGGGCAAGCCGCCACCAAGGTCTGCCAAGCCTGCCACAATTTCGAGAAGGGCAGCGGCGCCAAGGTCGGTCCGTCGCTTTATGGCATTGTCGGGCGCCCCAAAGGCTCGGCCGCGGGCTTCGATTATTCGGCGGGCCTGAAGGGTAAGGGCGGCAATTGGGATTTCGCCGATCTCGATGGGTTCCTCACCAATCCCAAGGCTTATATCGCTGGCACCAAAATGGGTTATGCCGGCGAGCCAAGCCCCGAGAAGCGCGCCGATATCGAGGCCTATCTCCGGACCTTGTCCGATAGCCCCGTGCCTCTTCCCGAAGCTCCGGCAGCTCCAGCTCCAGCTCCCGCTGCTCCTGCGGCGGCTCCAGCTGCGCCAGCTCCGGCTGCGGCCCCTGCCGCTCCCGCGCCAGCTCCGGCGGCTCCAGCTCCGGCTCCGGCGAAGTAAAAGCCGCCGTGCGCTTCTTCCCTCGCTTGCGGGAGGAAGAGCGCGGGGCTGGCGACAGCCCATCGATAAAGTGACACAATCCCTTACCATGAGGAGGCTCGCGTTGATTCGACCTCTGGGAGAGACTGTGTCTTGAGGCTTCCACCCCTGCCGTTGTTCACCCGCCGCTCGTCGCTTGGCTTGGCGCTGGGCGGTCTCGTGCTGCCGCATATGGTCTACCGCGCCGCCTTGGCGGCTCCGGCTCCGGAGGGCGCGGAGTCCCACGGCCTTTCGATCTTCGGCGATCTGGCGCTGCCGCCGGATTTTCCTCATCTCCCCTATGCCGATCCCAATGCCCCCAAGGGCGGCCAGATCGTACTGCAGATCAGCGGGACCTCGGGCAATCAGAATTTTACGACGTTCGACACGCTCAACGCCTATATCCTCAAGGGCGATGGCGCGGCCGGCATGGGCCTCATTTTCGATACGCTGATGACCGGCAGCGCCGACGAGCCCGATGCGTTGTATGGCCTTGTCGCCAAATCCGTCCGCGTCTCGCCAGACAAGCTCGCCTATCGCTTCAGCCTTCGCAAGGAAGCGCGCTTTCACGATGGTTCGCCGTTGACCGCGCGGGATGTCGTCTTCTCGATCGATATTTTGAGGACGCAGGGCCATCCGTCCTTCCGTCTGCCTCTGCGCGATGTCGCCTCCGTCGAGGCGGAGGGCGATGATGCCGTGATCGTCCGCTTTCAACCCGCGCGCAGCCGCGAGGCGCCGCTTTTGGTCGCGGGCCTTCCGATCTTCAGTGCCGCCTATTACGCCAAACAGCCGTTCGATCAGACGAGCCTCGAGCCGCCGCTGGGCTCGAGCGTCTATAAGGTCGGACCATTCCAGCAGGGGCGTTACATCTCCTTTTCCCGCGTCCCGGATTATTGGGGCAAGGATCTGCCGGTCAATCTCGGCACCGCCAATTTCGACACGGTGCGGTTCGAATATTTTGCCGACCGGAAAATTGCCTTCGAGGCATTCAAGGCCGGGGTCTTCACCTTCCGCGAGGAATTCACCTCGGCGGTCTGGGCCACCGGCTATAATTTCCCGGCGGTGACGAGCGGGCGCGTCAAGCGTGAGACCATCCCCGACGAGACACCCAACGGGACTCAAGGCTGGTTCTTCAACACGAGGCGCGGCAAGTTCCATGACCCGCGCATTCGCGAGGCCATCGGCTATGCCTTCGATTTCAAATGGACCAACGCCAATCTCATGTATGGCGTGTACAAGCGCACGATTTCGTTCTTTCAAAACTCACCCATGGAAGCGAGCGGCGAGCCCAGCCCTGGCGAACTGAAATATCTGGAGCCATTCCGGGCATCATTGCCGCCCGAGGTGTTTGGGCCGGTCTATGTGCCGCCGGAGTCGGATGGTTCGGGCTCCGACCGGGCCTTGCTGCGCAAGGCCTTCGCGCTTCTGGAATCGGCCGGCTGCAAGCGGAAAGGCAGCATTTTGGTGTTGCCGGACGGCGCGCCGCTCGAGATCGAATTTTTGGATTACGACGGCTCGCTCGAGCCGCACACCGGCGCCTTCATTCGTAATTTGCGGCTGCTCGGCATCGATGCGCGCTACCGCATCGTCGATGCCGCGCAATACAAACGTCGGACCGACGATTTCGATTTCGACATCATCACGCAAAGGTTCGGTTTCGGCTTCACGCCGGGCGATGGCATGCGCCAAACCTTCGGCTCCGAGGCGGCGAAAACTCCGGGATCCCGGAATCTTTGCGGGATTAGCGATCGCGCCGTCGATGCCTTGATCGAGAAGGCGCTTGTCGCGGATGACCGGGAGACGCTGACGCTTTTGTGCCGGGATATCGATCGCATCTTGCGCGCCGGGCATTATTGGGTGCCGATGTGGAACAAATCCAGCCATCTCGTCGCCTATTGGGATCTTTTCAGCCGCCCCGCGCAAGACCCAAAATACGGATTAAACCCGGCCTCGACCTGGTGGTACGATGAAGAAAGAGCCAAAAAGACGGCTTTGCGTGTGCCTTAACTTTAAGAGACTTGGGTAGCCATGCTCGCTTACATCCTCCGCCGCATCGCCTTGATGATCCCGACGGTCGTTGGCATCCTCTTCATCTCCTTCGTCATCGTGCAATTCGCGCCGGGCGGCCCGGTCGAGCGCATTCTGTCGCAATTGCAAGGGACGGAATCCGGCGCCACGGCGAATTTCGGCGGCGGCGGCGGCAATACGGCGGCGGGCGGCGGGAGCAGCGATTTTTCCTCGAAATATCGAGGCGCGCAAGGACTCGATCCCGCCTTCATCAAGGAGCTGGAAAAGCAATTCGGTTTCGACAAGCCGGCGCCCGAGCGTTTTGCCCTGATGTTGTGGAATTACGCCCGGTTCGATTTCGGGCGGTCCTATTTCTCCGACCAGCCCGTTCTGAAAATGATCGGGGAAAAACTTCCGGTCTCGATCTCGCTAGGCCTGTGGATGACGCTGATTTCTTATTTGATCTCCATCCCGCTCGGCATCCGCAAGGCGGTGACGGATGGATCGTCCTTCGACATCTGGACCTCGGCGGTCGTGATCATCGGTTATGCCGTGCCGAGCTTTTTATTCGCGGTTTTGCTCGTCACGTTGTTTTGCGGCTCGGTCTGGCAGATCTTTCCGTTGCGCGGTTTGACGTCGGATAATTTCGAGCAGCTCTCGGCAATCGGCAAGGCCGGCGATTACCTCTGGCATATCTTTTTGCCGGTTCTGTCCCTGACGCTCAGCGCTTTCGCGACCATCACCAATCTGACCAAAAATTCCTTCCTCGACGAGATCAAGAAGTCCTATGTGCAGACCGCGCGGATGAAGGGCCTGTCCGAGCGCCGCGTGCTCTATGGCCACGTCTTTCGCAATGCCATGATGATTGTGGTGGCCGGCTTTCCCGGTGCGTTCATCAGCGCGTTCTTCTCCGGCTCCCTGCTGATCGAAATGATCTTTTCGCTCGATGGTCTGGGGCTTTTGTCCTTCAATTCCGTCGTCAACCGCGACTATCCCGTGGTTTTCGCTAGTCTCTATATTTTCGCGCTGCTCGGCCTTTTCGTGAATCTCTTGTCGGATCTCACCTACACCTGGATCGATCCGCGTATCGATTTCGAAACGCGGGAGGTTTGAGGCCATGAGCGCACCCGCCTTTCTCGACACGGCTGGCGGCGAGACGCGGAGGCTCGCGCCGCCCGTGCCGGCCTCCGGCTTCATCAAGCTGACGCCGGTCAACCAGCGCAGGCTTGCGATCTTCCGCCAGCACCGTCGCGGCTTTTGGTGCTTTTGGATTTTTTTATGCCTGTTCGGCCTGTCGCTTTTTGCCGAATTCATCGCCAACGATCGGCCGCTCGTCGTCTCCTACAAAGGCGAGATCCTCTTCCCGGTCTTCATCGACTACCCGGAAGAAAAATTCGGCGGTTTTGCCGCGCATACGGAATACCGGGTCAAGGAGATTTCGGACGAGATCGAGGCTCATGGCTGGATGGTTTGGCCTCCGGTCCATTTCTCCTATCAGACCATCAATTACGCGCTTCCGATGCCCGCGCCCTCGCCGCCGACGTGGCTGTTGACGCAGGCGCAATGCGAAAAGGCCGCGACGGCGGCGATCAAGCCCGGGGCGGCCAATCGCGGCTGTCGCGCGATCGAATGGGATTGGCTCGGTACCGACGACGAGGGCCGCGACGTGTTGGCGCGGATGATTTATGGCGCGCGGATCTCGATCCTGTTTGGTTTGGCGTTGACGCTTCTCTCCTCGGTTATCGGCGTCGCGGCGGGCGCCGTTCAGGGCTATTTCGGTGGTTGGACGGATCTTTTGTTCCAGCGCTTCATCGAGATTTGGTCGGCCTTGCCGCACCTCTATATCTTGATCATCATTTCCTCGGTCATCGCGCCGAGCGTGACGGTGCTGCTGTTCATCCTTTTGTTGTTTTCCTGGGTGCAGCTCGTCCATGTCGTGCGCGCCGAATTCCTGCGCGCGCGGAATTTCGAATATGTCAAAGCCGCCCGCGCCTTGGGGCTCAACAATCTGAACATCATGGTCAAGCATGTCTTGCCCAATGCCACGGTCGCGACCCTGACGCTCCTACCTTTTGTCCTGAACGGCTCGATCACGTCGCTCACCGCCTTGGACTTTTTGGGCTTCGGCCAGCCGCCGGGCTCGCCCTCGCTCGGAGAACTCCTGCTTCAGGGCAAATCGCATACCGAGGCTCCCTGGCTCGGCATCACCGGCTTCCTCTGCATCGCCTCGATCCTGTCCTTGCTGATCTTCATCGGCGAGGGCGTGCGCGACGCCTTCGATCCGAGAAAGACGCTGGCGTGAGTCCCTTGTCGCCAGTGGAGCCCTTCGTGCCTGATACCCCCCTCCTCGAACTCCAAGATCTGTCCGTCACCTTCGGCACGGGCGATGCCGCCACCGTGGCTGTGGCGGGCGTGTCGTTTTCGCTCGTCAAGGGCAAGACCCTGGCTTTGGTCGGGGAATCCGGCTCGGGCAAATCGGTCACGGCTCTGTCGATCCCGAGGCTTTTGCCGCCGGGCACGCGCATCGGCGGCCGCGTGATGTTCCGCGGTCAAGACCTGCTGACCGCCAACGAGAAGAGCTTGCGGGCGCTGCGCGGCTCCGCCATCACCATGGTGTTCCAGGAGCCGATGACCTCGCTCAACCCGCTGCATTCCATCGAGCGGCAGATCGGCGAGATTCTCTCGATCCATGGCACCCATGGCGCCAAGGCGATCCGCGCGCGGACGGTCGAGCTTTTGGAGGAGGTCGGCATCCGCGATCCCGCGGAACGTCTCGGCAGCTATCCCCATCAGCTCTCCGGGGGCCAGCGGCAGCGTGTGATGATCGCCATGGCGCTCGCCAACCGGCCCGATCTTTTTATCGCGGACGAACCGACGACGGCGCTCGACGTCACGGTCCAGGCGCAGATTTTGACTCTGCTCAAGGGGCTCCAGAGCCGCTACGGCATGGCCATGCTATTCATCACCCATGATCTTGGGATCGTCCGGCGCCTCGCCGACGACGTCGCCGTCATGCAAAAGGGCCGCATTGTCGAGGCCGGTCACGCGCAAACCATTTTTGCGGCGCCGGCCCATCCTTATACCCAAGCGCTGCTTGCCGCCGAACCCAAGGGCCTCGCGCCGGCCGCGGACCCCGCCGCCACGCCGGTGGTGAGCGTCGAGGATGTCAAAGTCTGGTTTCCCATCAAGAAGGGGTTGTTTCGCAAGACGGTGGGCGCGGTGAAGGCGGTCGATGGCGTCAGCATGGTCGTGCGCGAGGGGCAGACCGTCGGCGTCGTCGGGGAATCCGGCTCGGGCAAGACCACGTTGGGCCTCGCCATCCTGCGGTTGATTTCGTCGCAAGGGCGCATCGCTTATCTCGGCAAGCCTATCGAGTCCTTCGGCTTTCACGAAATGCGGCCGTTGCGCCGTCATATGCAGATCGTTTTTCAGGATCCCTACGGCTCGCTGTCGCCGCGTCTGCCCATCGTCGATATCGTCGGCGAGGGATTGGTGCTGCACAAGGCGAAGCTCGGCTATCTCGACCGGCGCGAGGCGGTGGCCCGCGCCATGGTGGAGGTGGGGCTCGATCCCGCCGTGATGGATCGTTACCCCCACGAATTCTCGGGTGGCCAGCGCCAGCGCATTGCCATTGCCCGCGCCGTGGTACTCGAGCCGAAATTCGTCGTGCTGGACGAGCCGACCTCGGCGCTCGACATGTCGGTTCAAGCGCAGATCGTCGATTTGCTCCGCGATTTGCAGATCAAGCACGGGCTCGCCTATCTCTTCATCAGTCACGATCTGAGGGTCGTGCGCGCTCTCGCGAGCGATATTATCGTGATGCGCTACGGCAAGGTCGTGGAATCCGGCGCCGCGAAGGACATTTTCGCCGCGCCGAAGGACCCCTACACACAAGCGCTCTTCGCCGCGGCCTTCCGGATCGATGCGGTGCCGGGTGCGCCGGTGGCGGGCTGATTTTACGGCTTGAACGCGTCGATGAGGGGCGAAAGCGTAGGCTTGTCGTCGGCGACATAAAGCGGCGCCGCCGTCGGATCGGGATAGGTCAGCTCCCAGCCGCCGCCGAGCGCCTTGTAGAGCGCGATCAGATCGATCGACACATTGGCCGTGCTTTGCGCCAATTCCTGCTCGGCTTGCAGCACGGTGCGGGCATCGTCGAGCACGGTGGTGAATTCGGCGACGCCCTCGGCATAGCGCGATCGGGCGAGCGTCAAGGCGGCGCGGGCATGTTCCACTTGCTCTTTCAGCCTCGCGCGGCGATCCTGCTCGCTGCGGTAGGCCGTCATCGCATTCACCACGTCGTGCCAGGCTTGCAGCACGGTTTTGTGGTAGGTGAGCGCGGCTTCCTGCTGCTGACGTTCCCGCAGCACCAGCGTCGATTTCAGCCGTCCGCCCTCGAAGATCGGCAAAGTGACGCTCGGCCCGATCACATATTGCAGCGAAGAGCCCTTGAAGAGATTGTTACCGTCGAGCGCTTGCAGCGTCGGCTGTCCATTGAGACGGACGGACGGGTAAAACTCCGCCACCGCCACGCCGATATTGGCGGTGGCCGCGTGGAGCTGCGCCTCGGCCTGACGAATATCCGGCCGGCGGCGCGCGAGTTCCGAGGGGATGCCGACGGGCACGCGCGGGGGATTGGTCGGTATCGCCTTCGGCTTGATCAATTCGCCGCTCAGCCCCAACGGCGGCTCGTCCAGGAGCAGACTGATTGCATTGATTTCCTGGACTTCTTGCTGGTGGAGTTGCGGCAGTTGGGCTTGGATCGAGGCGACCTGGGCGGCGGCGCTTTCGGTATCGAGTCCGGTGGTCAGGCCCTTTTCTTGCCGGACTTTGGTGACGCCGAGGATCTCTTGACCAACTTCGAGATTCTCCTTGGCGATGCGGATGAGTTCCTGCGTGGCGCGAAGCTGCACGTAATCGCGGGCGACCTCGGCGAGCGACGAGACGAGCGTGTCGCGCCGCGCTTCGGCCGTGGCTTCGAGCGTTGCGTTGGCGGATTCGATTTGGCGGCGGACATGGCCCCAGAGATCGAGTTCCCACGAGGCATCGAAGCCGATGATATAATTGTTGATCGGCTTGGTGAACGCGCTGGTGTTTCCGCCGGTCACGGCGGGCGGAATCAGGCTGACGATGCCGTTGGCGCTATATTCCTCGCGTTGATATTGGAACGTGCCGTTCAGGCTCGGGAGCGCGGCCGCGGCCGTCACGCCGCTTTGCGCGCGGCTTTCCGCTACCCGCAGCGTCGCGGTGCGCACATCTAGATTTTGGCTGGCGACCCGCTGCTCGAGCGAGGTGAGGACGGGATCGCGGAAAATTCGCCACCATTCCGCATCGGCCGGCGCGGACGAGGCCGCGCTGGCGATCGCGATCGGGGAGGCGGCTTGTTTGCCCGTGGACAGAAAAGACACCCCAGCTGGCAAGGACGCCAAGGGTGCGGTGAAATCCGGTCCGGCCTCGCAGCCGCCGAGCAGAAACGCCGCCGGAAGCATCGCGATGAGAAGGAATGGCGCTTTCATCATTCAGTGCCCAACTCCGGGGCCGGCGCCCGTACCCTTTTTTGCCGATAAGATGAAACACAATGGGACGACGCAAAAAGCAAGGATCGAGCAAGCTAAAAACACGTTCGAATAAGCCATGATCGTCGCCTGTTTCAAATATGTCCGATAAATGTGTCCCATGGCGGCATCGTGCAGGCCGGCGGAACCGTGTCCAATCGTCCGCAGGCCGGCTTCCGTATCGGCCACGAGTGTGTTGAAGGGCTGGTGAAACGGGGTCATCCACTTTGAGAGACTGGCTTGGTTGACCTGTTGACGTTGTGTGACCATCGCCGTGGATGCGGAGATGCCGACCGACCCCGCGACATTCCGGAACATCGCGTAGAGCGCCGCGCCGTCGCTGCGCAAATATTGCGGCAACGTCAGATAGGTGATCTGCGAGATCGGCACGAACAGGAAGGCAAGCGCCGCCGACTGCGAGCTGCGCATGATGACCAGGGTCTTGAAATCGATATTTGGCGTCAGCCCGCTCGAATAGAGCAGCGCGAAGCCCATGATGACGAAGCCGAGAGCGACGAGATAGCGTGTTTGCACGACGCGCATCAATTGCCCGACGAAGGGAATGAGCAAGATGACCACGACGCCGCCGGGCGACAGGATGTAGCCCGACAGCGTTGCGGTATAGCCCAGCACTTGCTGCGCGAATTGCGGAATGATGACGGCGCTCGCATAGAGAATGCCGCCCATCGATCCGATGAGAACGCAGCCCATGGTGAAATTCTTGTCTTTGAAGACATCGAGATTGACGATCGGCTTCTTGGCCGTGAGCAGCCAGCCGATGGCGCCGGCAATCCCGAGAAAAGCCAAGACCGCCATGATGCGAATGAAGCCCGAGCCGAGCCAGTCCTCGTCCTCGCCGCGGTCCATCACGATCTGGAAACACCCGAGCCCAATGGTGATGAGGGAAAGGCCGATATAGTCGATGCCACGCTTGCGCTTCTGCTTTTCCTTTTCCCATGGCGGGTCTTCGACGAGAATCGACACGAGAAAAACCGCGACGATGCCGACCGGGATATTGATGAAGAAAATCCAGCGCCAGGTCGATTGATCCGTGATGATCCCGCCGAGCGTCGGCCCGAGAATGGGCGCGACGATTGTCGCGATCGCGGTTACGCCAAAGGCCGCGGCACGCTTCGACGGCTCGAACGTATCCAGCATGATCGCCTGCTGGTTTGGCTGCAATCCACCGCCGAAAAACCCCTGGAGCAGACGGAAGATGATGATTTGGCCAAGGCTTTGCGACAGACCGCAGAGAAGCGAGCAGACCGTGAACATCGCAATGCAAATCATGAAATAGCGTTTGCGTCCGATCGTGTCGCTGAGCCAGCCCGAAATCGTCAGCACGATGCCGTTGGCGACGAGATAAGAAGTGAGCGCCCAGGTCGCCTCGTCGTTGGAGGACGACAATTCACCCGCGATATGAGGGAGCGCGACATTGACGATCGTCGTGTCGAGAATTTCCATGAAGGCCGCCAGCGTGACCACGATGGCGATCAGCCAGGGATTATAGGCGGGGCGCCAGCTTTGTCCGATATTAGCGGGCGCCGCCGGCTGGGGTCTCGATGGGGCCCGCCCGTCCGTGGCTGCGTCCGTCATTTCACGGTCACCACCGGTGCGACGGAAATGCCGAGGGGAAGCGGCAAGGTCGGGTCGAGGCCGGAATCGATGATGATTTTCACGGGAACGCGCTGGACGATCTTCACGTAATTTCCCGTCGCGTTTTCAGCGGGAAAAGCGGAGAATTTCGATCCGGACCCCAGCTGAACGCTATCCACGTGCCCGCGCAAGTTCAGGCCGGGGTAGGCGTCGACCTTGATCTTGACGCTTTGCCCGGGCCGCATGAGGTTGAGTTGCGTTTCCTTGAAATTCGCGGTGATCCAAATTTCTGGCGAGACAATCGAAAAGATCTGCTGTCCAGGGGTGACATAATTGCCCGCCTCGACATTGCGCTTGGTGACCCAGCCGTCATGGTCCGCCTTGACCACCGTATAGGATAGATTGAGTTCGGCTTGCTCGAGCTGGGCTTTGGCTTGATCGACCTGCCCCGTGAGCTGGCTCACGGCCCTGTCGGCCTGGCCAATATTCTGTTCCACCGGTGTCGCTTGGGTGACGCGGGCCTGCGCTTGCAGAACTTGCGCCTGGGCCTCCTGGAGGGCGGCATTGGCGGAATCGATCTCTTGCTGGGTCGTCGCTTGTTTTGGCAAGCTCTTCTGGCGGGTGAAATCGGCTTGGCGCCGCTCGAGATTGGCTTGCGCCGAGGCGAGATCAGCCTGAGCAGCTAAAAGAATGGCGGGAAAGTTCTTCCGGGCGATCTCCGCCCCGAGTTTATCTCTCTCGAGCTGGGCCTTCGCCGTCTCCAAGACGCCTCGGGCCTGATCCCGATCGTTGATATATTGACGCGGATCGATATGGATCAGGGGCTGACCCTTTTTCACGAACTGGTTGTCGGTCACATCGAGGGAAATCACGCGGCCCGAAATCTGAGGCGCGATCGAGACGGCCCGCCCGTCCGTATAGGCATCGTCCGTGCTTTCGACATTGGCGGTCGACAGCCAGTAATATATACTGCCGAGAGTCAAAGCCGTGATCACGATCAGCGCGATGATCAGCACGGTGGGGCGTCTCTTTTGGCGGGAAGCTTCGTCTTGTTTGTCCCGTTCGTTGGCGGCGGAAACGGGCGCCGGCGCTTGCTCCTCGCCCGGGTGTTCCGGCGCACCGCTCTCCGCGGGGGCGGTTGGGTGTATATCGGGGCTACTGCGCGTCATGGGATACACCGGCCGTTCTGAATCTTTAAGGGTTGGGCTTGCTGCATCGATGATTTGATGTCTAGATAGATCAGTAACCGAACCCGCTGGTTCGCCTATAAATCAGGAACACCATGCCCTCGTCAACCGTGCGAGATGATTGTCCGCTCAAGCCGGCTCCCGTCCCCAGAGGCGAGAAGCGCCGCCAGGAGATAGCTGCCGTCGCGGAGCGCGTCTTTTTCACGCATGGGTTCACCGATACGACGATGCAAATTATCGCTGCCGAGGCGGGTGCGTCGAAGGAAACGTTGTACCGGCATTTCGGGTGCAAAGAAGCGCTGTTTTCCGAGATCGTGGAAAACCGGGCGAATCATTTTCTCGAGCGGCTCGACGAAAATTTGCGTAAGCCCGGCAGTGTCCGTGAGGTCTTGCATGATCTCGGGTCGCGTCTGCTCGATGCCATGATGCGGAGCGATTCTCTCTGTCTCTCCCGCGTCGTCATCGCGGAGGTTCCGCGTAACCCCGATCTTGGCCGCATCTTTTATGAGCAAGGGCCGGAGCGGGTGCAAAAACGCCTCACGCAGTATCTCGCCATCGCGCACGAGCGCGGCGAGCTGCGCTGCGCCGATCCCCTCCTCGCCGCTAGACTTTTCCTCGGCGCCATCTTCAGCCATTACTACATCAAAGGCCTCGTGATCCCAGACCGGGAAACGATCGGCCAAGAGCAAATGCAGGCCCATGTCGACGAAGCCGTGGCGATGTTTTTGGCGCGCTACGGGGCGTGAAGGACGGAACCTCGATCGTCGTTAGGCACTCCTCGCATTTCGATTCTCGGATTATTTCTGCTCGCCTGCGGGGAGGACGGAGAGTTCCAAACCCAGCGATCATGAAGAGTATAAAACAGCTATAACTATATTTTAGACAAAATCGCCTCTCAATCATGTATTGAGGCCCTTCCTGCTCTCTTCTATTCTTCATCTCTATATTAATCCATAGTCAAGCCCGGCATCGCGTGCGATGGAGGGCGCTTTTGATTTCAATGGACACTTTGGAAAAGGGCTGGCGCCAGAGATCGCGGGCGG
>Ga0187876_1001051_pt1 | contig 25153 bp, 14 predicted proteins | sample June2016WEW_17_4_FD_133000 | JGI IMG/M metagenome (GOLD analysis project Ga0187876, IMG submission 133000) | Peatland microbial communities from SPRUCE experiment site at the Marcell Experimental Forest, Minnesota, USA - June2016WEW_17_40 | ecosystem: Environmental > Terrestrial > Soil >...
AGCAACTACAGAGATTCTTCGCTTCGCTCAGAATGACAGGTGTGGGGGACGGTCCCTACGACCTTCGCGCGAGTGTCACTTCACAGCCTTGACTGAAGACGCGGCCACGCGTTGCAGCGCCTCCAGGAACTGCTGGTTTTCCTCGTGCACTCCCACCGTAACGCGCAAGGAGGTGGGGAAGCCGTAGAGTTTCATGGGGCGCACGATGACGCCCTCGTGAAGCAGCCGGATGAAATCTTCTTCACAGTCCCGGCCCGTGTCGATCAGCAGGAAGTTGCCCACCGAAGGCGTGTAGCGCAACCCCAGCAGGGTCAATTCCCGGGTCAGGAATTTCATTTCCCGGGCGTTCATCTCGATCGAGCGCGCCACGTGCTCGTGGTCTTCGAGCGCCGCCAGACCCGCAACCTGAGCCACGCTCGAGGCATTGAACGGCGAGCGGATGCGGTTGAGGCATTCGATCAACTCGCGGTGACCCATACCGTAACCCAAGCGCAGGCCCGCCAGTCCATGCACCTTGGAGAAGGTCCGAAGCGCCAGGATGTTCCGGCCCGCCCGCACACAGTCCACTGAACGAGAATAATCGGGGCGCTGCACGTACTCGTAGTAGGCCTCATCCAACACCACCAGAACCTGCGGCGGGATCGCATCCAGAAAACGGTTCAGCGCTTCCGCGGTGAAGATCGTCCCGGTGGGATTATTGGGATTGCCAAGATAGACCAGCTTGGTTTTCTGAGTGATGGCATGCGCCATGGCAGCGAGATCGAAAGTTGACTCGCGCATGGGTGTCGCCACCACTCCCGCTCCCATGTCCTCAATCGCCAGCCGGTACATGTAAAAAGCCGACTCGGACGTAACTGCCTCGTCGCCGACGCTCAGAAAAGTCTTGGCCGCCAACTCCATCAAGTCCGTTGAGCCTGCGCCCAGGATGATCTGGTCAATTTTCAACTGGTGAATCTCCGCCAGTTTCCGGCGCAGGTAATACCCGCTTCCGTCGGGGTAAGATTGTATCCGGTTCAAGTGGTGTCGAATAGCTTCCTGGGCTTTTGGGGAAGGCCCCAACGGGTTTTCGTTAGAGGCGAGCCTGATGGCGGTTCGCCCCAGTTCGCGCTCGACCTCCTCCACCGGCTTGCCTGGCGGATAGGGACGGATGCGGCTCGACCAGGGCGGAAGTATGTCGTAAATGATGGATCGTGGCATGGTGTAATGGCAGTGGCTAGTGCCTAGTGGCTAGTGGTTAGTGCCTGCGGTTTTACTAGCCACTAACCACTAGCCACTAGCCCCTGATCTTCCGCCTCTCCAGTTCTTCAGTCGATTCACTTCCGCGGTCTTCAGTTCACGAAACTGTCCAGGCGCCAGACCATGGTCCGTTAGAAAGGCAATGCGGACGCGCTTCAACTTTAGCACCTCTTGCCCGATGCGCTCAAACATCCTCCGCACCTGGTGGTATCGTCCCTCGACAAGTGTGACTTCATACCAGGGTTTTTCGTCCGAGGCAAGAAGTTGGATTTGGCACGGGGCGGTGCGGCGCCCGTCGAGGACAATCCCTGTTTCCAGTTTCTTTATGTCTTCCTCGGCGGCCTGACCTTCCAGCTTAACGTGATAAGTGCGGGGCACGCCGGATTTTGGCGACATCAGGAAATTAGCCAACTCGCCGTCGTTCGTGAGCAGCATCAACCCCGAGGAATGGAAGTCGAGCCGTCCCACGGGATAAACTCTCTCCTTGATATTGCGCACCAGCGAGATTACGGTGGGGCGATGCTGCGGATCGCTCACGGTGGAGACATAGCCGGGCGGCTTATTCAGCAAAAGGTACAACCGCCGGCGGCTGCGCTTCAACGGCTTGCCGTCCACCGCGATTCGGTCGCGCGCCGGGTCTGCCTTGGAGCCTAATTCGGACACGACTTGCCCGTTCACCGAAACCCGGCCCTGTACGATCAACTCTTCGGCCTTGCGCCGGGAGGTTATGCCCGCTTCGGCAATGATCTTCTGAAGTCGCTCTTGCATGTGTGTCAGTCGAAGAGGTACACGCTCTGTCATCCTTCGCTTCGCTGCGCCGAATGTCACGTCATTCCCGCGAAAGCGGGAATCCATTGGTGCCTGGGCTGACAATGGACCCCCGCTTCCGCGGGGGTGACGAAGGTTGACTGTCATTTCCGCAGGTGGGCCACTGGCCCAGCTCCGCGGAGGATGACAGAATCGGGTTCAAGCTACCCTTGGTCGTCGAACTCGGGCAGCGACGGAGGACTTACATCGGACACGGATTCTTCGGCCACCGCTTCGTCTTGCGGAGTTGATTCGGAAGCCGAGGGGGCGGAAGCCTCGGCCGTCGCTGGCGGCCGCGGACCCGCCTCCGCTGCCCATTCCGAGCCCAGTGCTTGCTTGGCCAGCTCTTCAAACTCTTTGAGGCTGGGAAGCTCGCCCACGTCTTTCAACCCAAAGTGCACCAGAAAGTCGCGCGAGGTTCGATAAAGGATCGGGCGTCCAACCACATTCTTTCGCCCCGAGGTGACCACAAGTTTCTTTTCCAGAAGGGTGTGGATAACGCCTCCACAGTCCACTCCCCGGATTTCATTAATCTCCGGCAAGGTCACGGGCTGCCGGTAGGCGATCACCGACAACGTCTCAAGGGCGGGCTTGGAGAGCCGCACGGCCGGCTTCAGACTTTTCACGAATTTCCGCAGCACATCATGATGCTCCGGCTTCGAGAAGAATTTGTATCCCCCGGCCACTTCGCGGATTTGAATTCCGTGCTGCGCCAGTTGAAAATCCGCGGTTAATTCCTCGAGTTTAGACTTCACTCGCGCTCTCTCTTCGCCTTCCAGGGTGTTCAGGATCGCCTCGAACGGCACAGGCTCGGGCGCCACGTAGATGATGGCCTCGATCAGAGCTTTTAACGTTTCGTCATTGAGCATGTGGAACTCTGTGGGTTGTCCGTGGTCCGTTGCCTCCAGTCTCCGCCTGTCATTCCGAGCGAAGCGAGGAATCTCGCTTTGCTTCGAGCCGATCCGAGGGCGAAAGTCCAGGGCGAGATTCTTCGCTCCGCTCAGAATGACAGACAGCGACAACGCACAACTGAAAACGGACAACGGACAACTGACAACGGACCCCTAGCCGAGACTTTCCTCCAACCCAACTTGCAACGCCGCGGCGTTCGTGGCGGAGAGAATCTCTTCGAACCGCTTGCTTTTGGAAATCGTTATAGGACCGAACAGCTCCTTTTGCCGCAACTGGACCGCCCGGACTCTCACCAACTCGAGCAGGGCCAGGAAGATCGCGATGAGCGCTTCCCTCCAAAGGTAGCCCGCGATAAGTTCCTCCAATGACACGGGGCCGGACCTCGAGTGGAGCACTTGCTTGATGTGCTCGACCATCTGCGCCACGGTCACCCCTTCGCGCCGGATCTCGATCTGGGGGCGCTTCTTGGCGCGCTCGAGGATCTCACGGAAGGTCGAAATCAGATCGAAGACTGAGACCGCGAGGCCGGGCTCGTCTTCGGCCTCCGCGAACTCACCGATGCCCGGCTGCGACCACATCGCTTCCTCGACCATCCGCTTCGACTGCAGCATCTGCGCCGCGTTCTTGAACTGCTCGTGCTCGAGCAGCCGGTGCACCAGTTCTTCGCGCGGGTCTTCCTCTTCTTCCGGCGGGGCGTTCGGATCGGGCGGTAAAAGCATCCGCGACTTGATGTGGATCAGCGTCGCGGCCATGAAAATGAACTCCCCGGCCACATCGATATTCAGCTCCTCGAGCATATGGAGGTAGTCGAGGTATTGTTGAGTAATCCTGGCGATCGGAATGTCGTAGATGTCGATCTGCTGCTTGCGAATCAGGTCGAGAAGCAGGTCCAGCGGCCCCTCGTACATGCCTGCCTTGATGGGAGGCGGCGGCTCCCCACCATGGGTCAAACGCTTTCGCGTCGGCGCCGGCTCCCCCTCTGATGCGGCGTCGCCCGGCGGTTCGACCGGGGCCGGAACAACCGGTCCTCCACTCGCCCCAACAGCATTTGTCACCGGTTCGTCAGTGCCGGTTTTTGGCTCGCCATCACTCATTGAACCACACCCTAGCAGCACGGCAGGCTGCTACCGCCTTCGTCACCTACGTTGTCATTCTGAGCGAAGCGAAGAATCCCTGCAGTCTGGCCGGCAAAAAAGCGAACTGCGGAGATTCTTCGCTTCGCTCAGAATGACAGCCTGGGCTAACGCGCCGCGATAACGAATCACATTCTGCGGCCACTAAGTCAGCTTCACCGCTGCTCGCACCTCTTGCATTGTAGCCTGGGCTACCGCGTGGGCTTTGCGCGTACCGTCCTCGAGGATATCCCACACCTCTTGCGGATTCTGCTCGTAAGGCTTGCGGCGTTCCTGAATGGGCGCGAGAAACGCATTCAGGTGTCCGGCTGCGAGCTTCTTGCAATCCACACAACCAATCTCCGCCGTGCGGCACTCGCGATTCACGCGCTCGATCGTTTCCGGCGCGGAAAAGACCTTGTGCAAATCAAATACCGGGCAGACGTCGGGATTGCCGGGGTCGCTGCGCCGCTTGCGGGCCGGATCCGTCATCATCGTCGCGAGCTTCTTCGAAACCACCTCGGGCGCGTCGGTCAGGAAAATCGCGTTGTTATAACTCTTCGACATCTTGCGGCCATCCGTACCCGGCAGGCGCGGAGCGGAGGTGAGCAAGGCTTCGGGTTCGGGGAATATCCCCCGTAGCTCTCCGAGTTGCTGATTCAAGCACTCTGCGCGCTGCTCCAAGGTGGATTGGCGAAAGGCGGCAGGGAGGAAGCTCACGATGTCAATCCCCTCGCCCGCGGTGAATTTGATGCCTCGCGCCTCCGTCGCCCAGGCAATTGCGCGGCTAGCCAAATCACCATCCTCGCCTTCAGGGAGTTCAAGCTCGCCGAACACCAGGTTGAACCGCCGGGCGACTTCTCGGGTGAATTCGACGTGTGGCACTTGGTCCTCGCCCACCGGGACAGCGTGCGCTTTGTACATCAGAATGTCCGCTGCTTGCAGCAGTGGGTAACCCAAAAAGCCGTACGTGTGCAGGTCGCGGTCCGTGATGTTTTCGAGTTGCTCTTTGTATGTCGGGACGCGCTCCAGCCAGCTCAGCGGCGTCACCATCGAAAACAGCAGGTGCAGTTCGGCATGTTCCGGCAGACGTGACTGAATGAAAAAAGTCGCCTTGTGGGGATCGAGCCCGCAGGCCAGCCAATCGGCTACCATCTCCCAGGTGTCCTGGCGCAGGCTGAGAGTATTTTCGTAGCCGGTGGTCAGCATGTGCCAGTCGGCTACAAAATGGTAGCTTTCATACTCATCCTGCAGTTTCACCCAATTCTGAAGCGCTCCCACCAGGTTGCCCAAGTGCAGTTTGCCGGTGGGGCGCATGCCGCTCAATATCCGACGCCGTTGGTTGGTGCCTTCGCTCAAGGGGTTTGCCTTCTGGTTTCCAAATGAAGATTGCCCGCTACGCTGAGACTCAGGTCTCGAATCTGCGCCATTCGCCATCCTAGCACAGGTGGAAGGAAAGGCGTAGCAAGCGTCGATGTGGTGCGGGCGTATCGCCCGCCGTCTCCGGTGCGTCTCGCTCCCGGCCAAGAGTCCTCAGCGAGGTGTGCGGGCAGGACCTGTCCTTCGCGGAGCGAAGGAATGCTCTCGCGACAGCGGGCGAGACGCGCGCACCACATCAGATTTTCCAAAGGCCTGCTCGGCGGTGTACACTCACTACCCATGGAGCCGGCCCTCGTGGCTGCGCACGTGATGAACGAGGGTTATTCTAATTGGCGAGAGTAATGACAATGGGCGAACAGATTCGAGTTTCACGTCGAAAGCTCCTCGAGAGCATGGGAGCAGCGGCAGGAATCGGGATGACCAGAGTAGTAGCTGGGCAGAGCCCGGCGCGTACGCGCACGGGTAGCCCTCCAAGAGCTCTGGCGCTGGTTGGCGACCGCTACCATAATGCGGACTACATTCGCACAGCGCTTAACCGGCTTTTTCTCGAGGTGGGTGTCCCGATAGTCTTTACTATCAATTTTGCGGAGATTGACGCCGCTCACCTCGAGGGTTTTCAGCTTTTGGTCGCCTACCGCGACGGTCTCAATTGGCCGAACGGTTATTTGCAGCCTGACGATTACGCTTATTCCTCCAGCTTGGAGAATTCCGGGGATTGGCCAAAGGAGCAATACCAAGGCTGGATCACCGAGGAGCAAGGCAAGGCAATTAAGGAATTCGTGGAAGCCGGAGGAGGCCTTTACGCTTATCACAACAGCAGCAATGTTTCGCTCTTTTCCAGGAATTTCAGGGAGGTGATGGGCGGAGCGTACCTTGGCCATCCACCCCTGCGCCCCTTCAAGGTTAAGGTGGTCAACCGTGACCATCCCCTGACGCAAGGCGTGCAGGACTTCATGGTGAACGATGAGCAGCATTACGTGACCTACGATAAGGACTCCAAGAATATTCTCCTGCGGAGCGAGAACATCGATGGCTTGAATTACGAAACATATGGCCCCACGGCGATCAGCGCCTGGGCGCATGATTACGGAAAGGGCCGCGTGGTGTTCACGGCAGCGGGGCACACGCTCCACGCCTTGTGGCAGCCGGAGTATTACAAGATTCAGAAGAACGCGCTGCATTGGCTGCTGAGAATGTAGCGCGGGACGTCCCAAGAAGCCTGTTATAATGAAGTGGCTCAGGGTTTAAGAGATTCGACAATTGGAGGTGCGAGTGCGCAGATTCAAGATTGCGTTCGTGTTTGGATTGGGGCTGTTCCTCTTATGGAGCGCCTGCAATGCGGGTGAATTGCCTGCCGCGAAGATCAAGGTAGGAGAGAAGATGGCGGATTTCACGCTTCCGGATGTCAACGGCAAGCCGCACCGGCTCTACGACATCGAGGGAAAGAAGGCTGTGGTGGTCATTTTCATCGCCACCCGCTGCCCCTATTCGAATGCCTTCACTCATGTCATGGCCAGCCTTGCGCATGAATATGAAGGGCGTGGCGTGGCGGTTGTCGGAATCAACGCCAACAGCACCGAACCCGTCAGCGAAGTGGCGGAACACGCACGAACTCACGGCCTCGACTTTCTGGTCCTCAAAGACGAGGGGAACAGAGTTGCCGACCAACTGGGCGCCTCCGTAACGCCCGAAGTATTCCTGTTGGACAGTAGCTGGACGCTGCGGTATCACGGGGCGCTTGGGAATAGTCACCAGCCCACCAATAATCCCGACAAAACCAACGCCGACGAGCTCCGCCCGGCATTGGAAGACGTCCTTAATGGGAAACCCGCCGAGGTGACCGAGACCAAGGCGTTCGGCTGCTCGATCAAACGGATCAAGGTGAGTTGACGGAATGCAGCGATCCATGGCGATGACTCCTCTCCTTGGCGGAGGAGGGGGCAGGGGGTGGTGGGCACAAGATAAACTCCACGGTCAACCCTCTACCTCCTCCTTCCCAAGCAGGGGAATCAGACTGGCAATGTTCGCTTTCGTCCTGGCCGCTCTGCTTTGCTGCGCGGGCTGTTCGCGCTCCCTGATTCCCCCTGAACCACCCGCACCCAAGGGAATTGTCGATCTGGATGAAGCCGCATGGGAGAAGGTGCGGGCACAGCAGCACGGCCGGGTTCTGCTGGTTGATTTCTGGGCTACGTGGTGCGATCCCTGCCGGGAGGAATTCCCGAACCTCGTCCGCCTGCACAATACCTACCGCGGGCGTGGCTTGTCGGTTGTGGCGATTTCCATGGATGAGCCGGAGACCGTTCCAGCCATTCAGCGCTTCTTGCAGTCGCAGGGGGCGAAATTCGGCAGCTATCGGCAGCATTTCGGAGATTTTGAGGCTTTGGTGAATTCTATCAATCCACGCTGGGGCGGCGGCCTTCCGGCTACGTTTCTTTACGACCGGGAGGGAAGACTGGTGAATAGCTGGGGGGGCGCAACGACTTACGAGGAATTCGAAGGCGCGGTCAAACCGCTGCTGCCCTAGCCCACGGCCGAAGATACTGCCGCTCTTGAGGTCAGAAAACGCTGGGTCGATCAGGCAGCGGAAACTCCCATTTTACTGTCATCCTGAGGAGCCCCGATCTGATTGGGGCGACGAAGGATCTCTGCAGTTCGTTGAAGCTTCAACTGCAGGGATTCTTCGCTTCGCTCAGAATGACAGATGGCAGGGGCTCTGCCGCAGCCTGTTGGGCCGAGGCTGCGAACCGCGCGGTTAGCGAAAGGGGTGACGGTCGGCGCGTTTTGCCCTTGACACGCGGCAGGAGCCATGATAGGCTAGTCCGCTGGACACATCGACAAGGTTGCAACAGAGCGGGCCAGGGGGGTGGAGGCCGGCCGCCGGGCGGCAGGAAACGGGCGGAATATGAGGAAGATCCTTCTGATGGGAGACGATCGGGAAGTGGCGGCCGCTCTCCGGGAAAGTCTGCGCGCTGAAGGCTACAGCGTCGAATTGGCTGCGGATGGAGAAGCGGGGCTGGAACGCGCCACGCGTGAATACTTCGACTTGATCATTTTGGACCTTGTGCCTCCCGGAAAAAGCGCCCTGGAGGTTTGCCGGGAACTGCGCCAGCAATTGATTCTCGCTCCTATTTTGATGCTCGGCACGCACAGCCGGACGATCGATAAGGTCCTGGCTCTGAAAATCGGGGCGGATGATTACATTACCAAACCGTTCGACACACAGGAATTGCTGGCCCGGATCGAAGCTCATCTCCGCCGCGCCCCAAGCGGGGGCGGTGCGCCCGGGGCGCTCTACCAATTCGGGGCCATCCGCGTGGATTTCCGCCGCGCTGAGGTTTTTCGACACGGAACACCGGTGTCTTTGTCGGCGCGGGAGTTTCAGTTGCTCAAGTACTTCGTCGAACACCGCGGCGCCACATTGTCGCGAATGGAGCTTTTGAAGGAAGTGTGGGGATATAGTGGTGCGCCTTCCACGCGCACCGTAGACGTGCACGTCTTCACTCTACGGCGCAAACTCGAGGCCGACCCTAGTCAACCACAGTTTTTTCAGACTATAATAAGGCTCGGCTACAAGTTTCTCGGATGAGCTCCAAAGGCATGCCGCGCTGTGAGTCGCGGGATGCGGGTAGTAATAGAGATTGACGTCGAGGCGGTCCCGCGTCTGTGGGATTGCGTTGGGACGCCGCGTGCAGGCGAGATCGCAACGGCATCAAAGCAGGAATCCAGCGCGATGCACGAGGCGTGGCAAGCATCGCCAGCTAAAGCCTAAGGTCGGAATAAGATAAGTGCAAAGGTCTGCGAGGTCCTCCCGGTGGTTTTGAGGAAGCAAAGGGGAGGAGAATCGGAAGGTGCCAAAGGGTTGAAATCAAATTGGTGTAAGTAAATATTTACACAAACCTAACATGAACAGGGAAAACCAGTCCCTGCTTATCGCCTTCCAACGACTTTACAATGCTATTGAATCCAGCATTTTGATTCAGTTGCACATTTTATCCCTGTAACTGGGTCCCGGTTCGGGCTAAAATTGCTACTTTGCCCTGCCAGGCTGAAGCGTTAAGGGAGCATTCGAGTTGAAGTGGTGCTGCCAGGGTAGGAGAGTGGGCGCCCCACGGCTGCGTTAATCGTAACAACCAAGAACGGGCTCCGTCTGAAGCAAGAGCCAAGGAAACGACGATGTAATCGTACCGCCTTAGGCCTGGACATGCCCGTGCTTGGGGTCAACTGTAGCGCAAGGGGTTACTGGAGGAATCTTTGACACAAGCAATCTCGAGATTCATTGGGTTGATACAAACGAGTGGCTTCCTGCTCTGTATGGTTCTCGGGTGCGGAGGCGCGTTCGCGCAAGTTGACAGTGGGTCTGTCGGGGGCATTGTGAGAAACCCCGCCGGTGAGGGAGCAGTCGGCGCTAAAGTCTTTCTTAAGAACGAAGCGACCGCCATTACGAAATCCACCTACGCGCGCGGAGACGGCACTTACATTTTCGCGCCTGTCAAGATCGGCACTTATACCGTATCCGTCGAGTTGCAGGGATTTGTGCCTGCCTTTCAGGCGGGCGTGGTAGTCGAGATCCAGCATCAAGCGACGGTCAATTTCCGCCTCGTCGCCTCGCAAGCCGCGAATGGCGCCAGCGTTTCTTCAGGATCGACCGCGTCGTACACTCACGAACCGGCGGATAAACTAGCCTCTCCCTTCGCCGTGGACACTCTGCCTGTGTTTAACCGGAACGTCACCGATTTGGCGCAGTTGTTTGCGGGCACGGGGCCCACCGCGCAGTTGGTCCCCGAAACGCCGTCCCCCGCGCAGTTGCTTGAGGGCAAAGGGCCCATCGCCGAGGTGCCGGCCAATCTTGCGGCGACGGGGAGTTTCGTGGCCAACGGGGTTCAGTCTGCGCAGAACAACTATATCCTCGACGGAGCCGATAACAACAACCGCTTTCTCGACTTCCTTCCCAGCACGGCTTACCAAGTGCTTCCCGCCATGGACGCGATTGACGAATTCCGGGTTCAAACCATGTTCGGCGCCGCTCTGGGCGGAGCAGCCGGAGCAGTCATCAACGCCACCACAAAAGCCGGAACGAACGAGTTCCACGGAAGCGCCTGGGATTACTTCAGCAACGACTACACGAGCGCGGCGGATTACTTCGATAACGCGGTGGCCCTGCGGAAGTCGGAGTTGCGCAAGAACCAATACGGCGCGACGCTCGGCGGTCCTCTGAACATCCCCAATTTCTACAACGGCAAGAACCGAACTTTCTTCTTCGCGGACTATCAAGGAACCAAGTACCGCCAAGGGGTTCCTTTCGTCGGGACTGTGCCCACGCTGGCGGAGCGGGGAAGTGGATACACGGATTTCTCTGATTTGATCAGCGGCCAGCCGAAATGCACCACCGGCCCGGACGTGCTGGGGCGTACCGTAGCATGTGGAACGATTTTCGACCCTGCCACCACGCGCTTGTTAGCAACGGGCCAGGTTGACCCGATTTCGGGATTGAGAGCCAGCGCCACCGGCTACGTCCGAGATCCGATCCAGTGCAAGACCGTAGCGAACACGATCTGCGCGAATCGAGTGGATGCGGTGACAGCAGGACTCCTCAACCTCTATCCGGCCCCCACCATCGCGACGATCTACAACAACTACACGACCAACGAGTTCAGCCGCGGGGATGCCAACCAGTTTGATGTGCGAGTCGATCACCACTTGAACGATCGCAACCAGACGTTTGTACGATTCAGCTATCTGAACAACCCCCAATTACAGTATGGCCCGTTTAACGGCTATGCAGATGGCGGGGGATACACCCAGACCGATACGGCAGTCAATGGTGTGATCAGCCTCAATCACGTTTCTTCGCCGACCCTGATCCACAACATCCGGCTGGCGGCCAGCTATGTTGAACTCGAGCGCGTGCAAGCCTATGCCAACTACCTCACGGATCTTCCGGCGCAATTCGGGATTTCGGGAGTTCCCCAGTTCACGGGCAACGGCGGCCTGCCTACCATCGACGTGGGGATTTACTCTCCCTTGGGAAGCACTCCCTATACGCCCGCCATTGATTACAATGCCACTTACCAGTTCAGCGAGGGCTTCACCAAAACCCTCAGGAACCACACCATCATCGGCGGCGGCGAAGTCATGCAGGTGAAGAACGCGGTCAACCAACCACCGTATTCCCGCGGCGAGTTTGGTTTCTCGGGCAACTTCACTTCCATCGCCAATTCCCTCGACCCCAGCACGGGCGCCGCTCAGTTTGTTCTCACCCCCCAAAACACCACTGTTCCTTTCGGGCGCAATGGCGTAGGTGGACCCAATCGCGTTGATGCCTCCAATATCAGTACTATCGATAATTACAACTGGCGGCTCTATTACGCGGCCTATCTGCAGGACGAGTGGAAGTATCGCCCCGACCTGACCTTCACCATCGGAGGAAGGTGGGAATACTTTCAACCTTGGAAAGAGAACTTCAGCGCGGAGGCGAACTTTGTTCCGGGAAGTTCAGGGCAGGCTCAATATCTGATTCCTGCCGGCCGCGGGTTTGATACCCTGCCGTGCGGCGCCTTGTACCCCGTCACCTGCACATCCACTTATATCAACTCGCTTTCGACGGACTTCACCAGCACACTCACTAACGACAGCATTACACTCAATTACCCTCACCGGGGCGGGATCGTCAATACGCAGCGGACCAATATTGGCCCTCGCATCGGGTTTGCCTACCAGTACACGCCGAAGATCGTGGTGAGGGGCGGATACGGACTTTTCTATGGTGGAATGATGAACGACGGGAGCCAAGCCAACCTGAGCGGAGGCTACCCCTTCCAGGTCAATTACCAGTACACCAGTCTTGATGACGGGACGCCAATCGCCTACCCGTCGACTTTGGCTAACGCTACCCTGGAGCAAGGTCTCGCGCCTATTCCGCTCACGCCTTTGGCGGCCACGGCCACCGACCTCGTGTTGCGTGGTATCCAACGCACGTTCAAGAATCCCTACACGAATAATTTCAATCTTTCCGTGCAAGATCGACGCTCGAATAATGATCTTTTGCAGTTTACCTGGGTGACCACCGTGGGCCACCATCTCCTGATCAACCCCGGAACGAATGAGGTCGGAGAATTGCTTCCGCCCTTCGAGCAGGCCCAAGCCTATGAGCCCTACCTGAGCTTTGCCTACGGCACAAGCTATCTCGAGACGGAAGGCGACAGCAAATACAATGCCGGCCAACTGCAATATGTGCGGAATCTAGGGCACGGGCTCAGTTTCCTTGCCAACTATACGTACAGCACCACGCGGACGGATGCTTTGGATTTTTTCAATCTTAATGGCCTGCAAACGTACCGCGCTCCTTCCATCCAATCTATTGGCATCCGACGTGACTATCAGCAAGCGGATTTTGCAGTTCGGCACTTGGCTCACTTCAGCGGTGGCTATGACCTTCCCTTCGGGCCGGGAAGACAATTCCTGGCGCAGAAGGGCAACGTGATGGGGAAAATCGCCGGGAACTGGTCTCTCAACTGGATCTTCACTTACGCCAGTGGCCAGCCCTTGACCATTCCTTGCACCCTTACCACCGCCGCGGGGGTCGGATGTGATGCTCTCTTGGTCCAGGGGGCACATCAGAGCGGCGGTCCACACAATGCGAATCAGTATTGGAACCCTGCCTCGTTCTACAATCCGCCGCTGGTCGCCTCGACGGGGCAGGGCAATACTGCTCCGCTTGGGGGTGGCCCCACGCAGGTCTACGGCCCGAACCTCATCCGGCTGGATGCGGCACTGCGGCGGAGCGTCCAGATTAGAGAGAATGTTCGGGTTGAGTTCCGTGCGGAAGCTTACAATGTATTGAATCACCCGTTCTTTGCACAACCGACCAACCTGGATTTTCTTAACCTTGCGAATTTTGGACAGATCAATTCTACGCGCGACAACCCGAATGATGCGCGCGCCATTCAATTTGCAGTTAAATTCTACTTTTGAACCCGAAGGTGGCTATGCTGAGTATCTTTTCCTTACTGATTTCCATTCTGCTGACGGTGTTGAATCCTGGCGGCTATAGACCAGCCGGGAAAGCGTCGCCTACGCAGCGCCCGCGGATGACCAAGGCTCAGGCTTGGAAATCTTACGGTGCTTTGCCTATGAGCTTTGAGGTGAACCAAGGCCAGGCGGACTCGAGCGTCCGTTTCCTGGCGCGCGGCCCTGGTTACACGATCTTCCTGAGTCCGGGTGAGGCGACGCTGGCGCTCGAATCGTCGCAGCCCGACCGACGGTTTCCGGAAAAGGCCCAGCCTAAGCCATCCACTCGCGTGTTGTCGATGAAGATTGAAGGAGCAAATCCTTCGGCCACTGCCAATGCGCTCGACCGGCTTCCGGGAGTCAGCAACTATTTTATCGGCAATGACCCTGGCCGATGGCATACCAATATTCCGACCTACAAAAAGGTGCAGTTCGAAGAAATTCGCCCCGGCGTAGACCTTGTGTATTACGGAAATCAGCGGCAACTCGAGTACGACTTTCTCTTGTCACCGGGCGTCGCGCCGCAGTCTTTGGCGATGACCTTCCAAGGCAGCGAGGCCGCTATCGACTCGCATGGCGATTTGGTGTTCAGCTCGACCGACGGCCAGATGGCTTTTCGCCGGCCGGTCGCCTATCAGACTGACAATTCTAATCCGGCGAAGAAGCGTTACCTGGAAGCGTCGTATGTCCTTCGTGGGCACAACCGAGTTGGCTTCAAGGTGGCCAATTATGACCCGCGTCAGCCGCTGATTATCGATCCCTCCCTAAGTTACTCAACGTATCTGGGCGGAAGCGGAGGCGACACAGGGAATGCGATTGCCTTAGACGCTCTCTTTGACGCCTATATCACCGGCAGCACATCGTCAAGCAATTTCCCCAAGGGCTCGCCGAGCGGATCCTCGCCCTACCAGGGTGCCTATGGGGGTGATACAGACGCCTTCGTAACCAAGCTGCGGTATGACGGCGAGGCGATCATCTACTCGACGTACTTAGGGGGAAACAACTACGATATTGGTCAAGGGATTGGCGTCGATTCTTCGGCGGATGTCTACGTCGTGGGCAGCACGTCCTCCGCGAACTTTCCGACCACGGCGAGCGCCTTTCAAACCACCTATGGCGGGAACTCGGACGCTTTTGTGTCCAAACTGGATCCCTACGGTTCGAAGCTGCTTTTTTCCTCATATTTGGGCGGCAGCGATATCGATTACGGGCTTGCCTTGGCTCTCGACCCCGCGGGGAACGTCTTTGTGACGGGCTCCACGCAATCGACAGATTTCCCCACCGTAAAGCCGGTTCAAGCCGGTAACGCCGGCAACGGGGATGCCTTTGTAGCCGAAATCGACACCAACTTGCCGCAAACCCAGCAGTTGGTCTACTCGACCTATTTGGGGGGAAGCAGCGCCGATTCAGGGCAGGGGATCGCCGTCGATGTCGACGACAATGCGTACGTGACCGGGTTCACCTTTTCCACCAACTTTCCCGTCTACAATGCTTACCAGTCGTCCAACGCCGGCAGCGTGGATGCGTTCATCAGCGTGGTGAGCGCCGGAGGAGGGAGCCTTGCGTTTTCGACCTACCTGGGAGGAAGCGGGGACGACCGAGCCTGGGCGATCGCGCTGGATAGTGTAAACAACATTTACATCACTGGAAGCAGCTACACCGCATGTGCTCCGGCAACGTCGATTACGACGCTGTGCAGTCCCAATTCCACTTTTCCCACGACTCCCGGGGCGTTTCAAACCTTCACCACCAAACAAGCACCGGGGTACCCAGTGGCCTTCGTAACCGAGATGAACCATTTCGGCTCGGCGCTTCTGTATTCCACGCTCCTAGGCGGCAGTTTGTCGGACGTGGCGTCCGGAATTGCTGTCGACACCGCAGGGGACGCCTACATTACCGGATACACAACGTCGAGCGATTTTCCTACCGCCAACGCCATTCAGGCGAGTTACATTGGCGGGTCGTGCGGAGCCAATCCTTGCCAGGATGCCTTCGTAACGGAAGTGAATCCGCAAGGAACCTCCTTGGTGTACTCCACCTTCCTGGCGGGTAGCAATGGGAATTTCGGAAACGCGATCGCCGTGGACACCAACGCCAACGCTTACATTGCAGGGTCCACGTTCTCGCAGAGTTTCCCGGCCATCGCCCTCGCTTATCAAGGGCAATCGGGCAACTCCACGGGACTCAGCAGCGCTTTCGTCTCCATGATTTCTCACAACAACCTTCCGGGCGTCGCTTTGACTCCGCAGAAAATCGCCTTTGGAAATGTGACCGAAAACACGACCGCAACGGTGACCTACCTGAATGTTCCTTCGGTCGTGACGGTCTTGAACGCCGGCACCGCCCCGCTTCAGATCTCGGGTGTGGCGACGACCGGCGACTTTGCTGAGACCAACGATTGTGTTGGAACTCTGCAGGGGAGTGGACAAGCTTGCACGATTACCGTATCGTATACTCCGACGGTGCTGGCTCCCGAGACCGAGTTGCTCTCCATCACCGACAATGCCGCCGGCAGCCCGCATCTGGTCACGCTCACCGGCACGGGGGTCACGGGGATTGCGCAAGTACAGTTCTCACCCACCAGCCTGGTGTTCCCCGCCACGACCTTGAACACCACCAGTGCGTCCCAGAAAGTGATCATGACCAACAACGGCGAAACCCCGTTGACGGTCACTAATATTGCGGCCACCGGCGACTTCGCGGAAACGAATACTTGCCCGAGTTACCCGTTCACAATGGCCGTGGGCGGCAGTTGCAGTTTCTCGGTCACTTTCACTCCGACCAACACGGGCGTTCGCAAGGGAAGTCTGACCATAACGGATAACGTGACCAGCGGCTCATCGAGTATCGCCTTGACAGGGACTGGCAACCCCAACTTTACTCTGACCTCGCCGACTACTTCGCAATTTCTGCCCATCGGCACAACCACAACGACCTTTACGATCAATATGTCTGCTCCCGCGAGCTTGAACTTCACGGACACCATCTCCCTCTCCTGCTCGCCCGGCACGTGCTCCTTTAACCCCTCCAACATCGCTTTGAATTCAACCACCATTCCGAGCACGAGTATTCTGACGCTTTCGGGACTCTCGCCCACCAGCGCCAATCCCTACATCTTCGCAGTCAATGGCGCTGACGTCACCAGCAGCAATGAAGCCGCGACGGTGTCATTGGCTGTATACTTCGGAGATTTTTCGATTTCCGCCACCCCGGCGGTCAACACCATAACCTCTGGGGCGTCGTCCATCTACTCGGTCACGGTCTCGCCTGTCAATAACTTTAACCAGGCGGTGACGCTAAGCTGTCTCAACGTGCCGGGCCACGCTCTGCCGCAGGGAACGTTGTGTCTCGCCAATCCAGCCTCTCTGACGCCCGTGAATGGTGCGGCGGTCAGCTCACAACTGACGGTGAGCACTACGGCACAATCAACGACGACAACGGGGCACGTGCTCCCGCGCGCCGCCCCCCGCATGCCCCCGCCGACTCCAATGATTTTTGCTTTCTGGGGAGCGTGCAACCTGGTGTTGATCGCTGTCTTTCTCATCCGTGGAAAATTGAGGCGGCGCCAGCCGGGCCGCCGGCGCAGGCTCGTCTTCGCGCAATTCGCGTTGGCTATGCTGGCTCTTGCTGCGGTGTTCTGGGTGAGTTGCAACGAGAGTATCTATACGAACGTCATCCAGCCCTCGACGATCAACGGCACTCCCACGGGGAATTACACCATAACGATACTGGGTACTTATACCGGGTCAACCGCAGGCATAGGAGTAACTACTGGAACCCAGACGACGGTCATCCGCGAAACGTCCGTTAACCTCGTTGTGCAATAGCAATGCTGTTGGGGGCGGCCCTTGCGGCCGCCCCGCTCAGATGGGAGCGCGTGCTCTGCGCGTAGAGCCAACCTTCAGGACGGCACGCGCCGGACTAAGTCACTGCATTACGAGCCAGATCATCGCCGCCCCCGAAAGCAGCCAGCCTGAGCATCCCATTTTGAGAGAGCTTGTTCGAGGAGTGTATTTGGGGCACGGCAGGCTCCTGCCGCACTCCAAAGCGGGCTATGCCTGAAGACGCGGAAGATTAGGGTGGCGAGGCACGTCAAAGATGCCGTCCACCCTGGATGGCTTTGACCGTCGCGCCAGGGCGGCCACAAGGGCCGCCCTGCCAGCTTCCAAGCTAGAAGTTGAACGCCGCCTGAAGGTCGATGCGGCGATTCGCCGCTGCCGAAGACCAGAAACCACCCATCAGCGAATTGGACCGGCCAAAGTAGGGAGTTCCGATGGCTCCGTAAGGCGCCGAAAGGTTCACGTTGTTGAAGACGTTGCGCGCGTTGACGCTGAAGGTGAGGCTGTAGCGCGAGTTGCTGGGCGTTCCACCGCCAAAGAATCCGCCACCACCGCCGCCGCCGCCCAGTCCCCGGGGTCCAAGGCCGCCGCCAGGTCCTCCCCGACCGCCACCCCCGGGTCCGCCCGGACCGCCAAACGATCCGCTGCCGGCGCGTTCAGGCTTCTTCCCGAATCCGAACGTCTTGCTGACTCGGAGATTCGTTGTGAATTGGCCCGGACCGGTGCCGTAGTTAGGCCCAATAAGCTTGTCGTTCGGGCCGGGGGCGGTATTGAAGGTGCCCCAGCGCGTTGCCACGAGGTTATCCCCCGAGGCGCCGGGACTGGCAAGAGCAGGCCGATCGTTGTAAACGTCCGTGCCGTAGAGGTCGGGGAGGGGCATGGTGATGTTGAAGGGTGCGCCGGAGTTGAGAACGATCATGGGGCTGAAGGCAAAGCCGTGTGGCACGGTCCACGTGCCGCCCAGGAAGACGCGGTGGCGAATGTCGAAGGCCGCGCGCCCGTAGTCCTCCGCCACGTCGTAGGGGTTCATGGGAGAGGTGGTGTTGCCGTTCGCGTAGCCGAGTGTGTAGAAGCCGAAAAGATTCAGCTTCGCTCCCATGCGCAGGTTGAAGTTGGCGATCAATTGATTCTGGTTGAAGATGCCGGCCGACTCGAGCTGATAAATGTTTGCCACACTGGTCAGGTTGCCGTAGCTTGAGATAGGGCGCGTTCCGAGCGTGTCGGACAGCGGGTTGATGTCACGGCTCAGAATCTGGTGAACACCGTGCGAGCCGAGATAAGTGACTGAGACGGTGGCATTCTTGTTTAATTGCCGCTCCAGACCTGCGCCGCCCTGGATGGTATAGGGGGTTCGCAGGTTGGGGTCAAGCGGGCTGATGTTCGTACCGGTCTGGCAACCCACTTCGCCCAAAGCTGGAATATCGGTCGGAAGATTCGGGAAGAAGTCGGGGTCGCTGTATGTATAGCTCTGCTGGTTACAGCCATTCATGCGCTGGGCATTAAGCAACGAGCTCTGAGAAATGCGGTCGTAGAAGACGCCGCCGCCGGCGCGCAGCACCGATTTAGGCGTCTTCCCCCGGCCGAGACCCCAGGCCAGCCCCACTCTCGGGGCGATGTCGGCGTGGTCGTGAATCCCGGTTTGCGTCTCGAATCGTAAGCCCATGCTGAGCGTCATATTGGGGCGGGCACGCCAATCATCTTCGCCGTAAAGCCCCAGGTCGGCGTAATTGAGGCTGAACGAGGGAGTGCCGCGGTTGATTGAAAACAGAGTTGCCCCGCCGCCCGCCGCCCGGATCTGGGCGTCCGTCCAACCGGCTTCGATGCCTTGGCGCGTAATTTGATAAGCGTTGAGGTTAGGAAACGCAAACGAGCCGTTAAAGCTCTGCATCGAGCCTAAGGTCTCATCGTTATCGCGTACGCGCCCGCCGAACCTCATGAAGTTCTTGCCCAGGTTGATGGACGTGTAGTTCTGGAATTCATAATGGTTTTCGGTGTCCGTCTGTATTCCCTGGGTATTCCCGCCCGCCGTGAACGATCCCGAGACAGAAATCTGGCAGGGTTGGGCCAGTAAGAGGCACCCAACGGGAGGGCCGACCAGGTTGTTGCTGCCGTTGATCACTAAATTCACCGGTGCCTGGTAGCTGCTGTCGTGAAGGTATTGGAAGCGAGCCTGGTTCACCGTCCGGTCGCTGATCACGTGCGTATCACCCACCTGGACGGTGTGTTCGGAGCCGTTGGTGTTGTAGGCCTGCGACGGAAGGTAAAACTGGCCAATGCCGTCATCGGTGTCGTTATTCCCCCAATATTGGTAGCGTACAGTCATGACGTTTTTCGAACTGAGCTGGTAGTCCACGCGCGGACCGACGTTCATGCGCATATGGGGATTCAGCACGGCTTGGCTGTAGGGAATTTGCTGGGACAGATCAGGACTGAGCACCTCTGCGCTCACTACGTTCGCGTCGTCAAGGTCCCGGCGGAATATGCTGAAGAAAAAAGACGCCTTCTTGCTGATGGGTCCGCCGACGCTCCCGTTATAGAACTCCGAATGGTAGTCCGGCTCCTGACCCACAAAAGGATTCCGGGTGTTGAAGGAAACCGTATTCCCGCTCACAAAGCCTTGGCCGTGGAACTGGCTGGCGCCGGGCTTCGTGGTGATATCGACGCGGCCATAGCCGAGCCGGTCGTATTCCGCCGAAAAGGGATTCTGGTTGACCCGAATTTCGAGAATTGAGGACTTGGGGGGAAGTTGGCCGCCGGTGAAGCCGTCAATATAGATCTGGCCGCCGTTTGGCCCTGCTGATGGTCCGGCCAATTCGCTAAGCTCCGATTGCAATTCATCCGGATCGTCGGAGAGCGATTCGAGTTCCTTTCCCGAGATGACCAGCGAACTGGCATTGTTCTCGGGATTGACGCTTACGGTCGGCGCCTCACCTGAAACGGTGATCTTCTGCACTTCCTGTTCGATCTGAAGCGAAATGGCGAGCTTTTGAACCTGTCCGGCGCTCACCTCGACTCCCTGCTGCTCGTACAGCGCAAATCCCTTGGCGATGACTTTCACGCTGTACTTGCCCGGAGCGAGTCCTTTGAACTCGTAAAGGCCGTCCTTGTTCCCTTGCTGGGCTTGGACTTGTCCTGTCTCAGAGGTAACAAGAACCGTCGCCTGCGTCACTACTCCTCCGGAGGGGTCGTTCACTTGGCAGCGCAAGGTGCCGGCTGGGGTTTGCGCAAATAAATGGCTGGCAAAAACTGGCGTCAAAATAAACGCCAACAGGATATAAAGACATTTCCCAAACAACCGAAATCGCATCACTTTTCTCCTGAAGTCACACTACGCCTGATGTCTCCGCGAATTCGGAAACCCAGGTCTTTCTGACCTTGTGCGGACCCCCCGCTCGTACGGGGTGACTACGACGGGCACTTGCTTGCCTTCTTGCTGCTTGAGTGGGGCACAGGCCCCTGCTTACGAGAAACCAACTCCGATTCGAGCCCATGACCGGCGCCGGGCCTGCGACCGGCGCTGGATCATTGCGTCCCTTCTTCTCCGCCTCCGCCGCCCGGCGCGCCCAGATTCCACGATCCCGAGAAGAGCGCTTGGCTGGCGGACGGTGAAGCGGTCAGGATTGGCTCCACGCCGCTCAGTAGAGTAATTGCCGTGACGCCGCCGGTATCCGTACCTTGGGTCGCCACGATCATCACGGCATCACCCTTTTTCAAATCGGCAAGCGTCGCGGTGGGCATGCGATTGAGAAGACGCTGAAAATCAGGCGCTCCACCCGCTCGCGCGCCTCCTGGGCCACCCGGAGGCCCGCCGAAGCCGCCTTGCCCTCCCGGACCTCCTGGCGCTCCACCTGTGGGCCCACCCTGCGGAGCATGGCCGCCGGGTGCGCCCGCAGTCGCGCCGGCTGCCGCGCCACCCGGCATCCCGCCCGGCGCGCCATTGCCGCCCCCCTTGAAAGTCATGGCGATCCTCTGGGCCAGTTGGGGGTCGAGCTTGCGCTGCTGGGAGTCCGCCGTGAGCTTCACCAGAACCGGTTTCTTGGTTTTCAAGTCCGTGACCGTGAACGTGTTCTGGGTGGTGTCAATTGATGAGACGGTGCCGGCAATATTCAGGAACGCTCCCGAAACAATCTCCTGGGCGTCGAAGTCGTTGCCGTCGGCGCTGCGCGTGCCTCGCGCCTTGATCTGATCACCGGGTTGGATCTGGCTGAGCTGGGCGGGCTTTGCGTCCTCGTACTTCACCGAACCCGGCGCGTACCGGCGTAGAATGGTGTCCTTGGAAACGTGGACCGTAGTCTTCTTTGCCCCGCCGAAGCCTGATGTCGAAATGGTGATGGTGTTAGCTACAGGATCGGCGGCGCTCACCAACCCCCCTACGCCTCGCTGCCACTGTGCGGTTTCCGCCGCGTGCTTCTGCGCAATGGCTGCCTTGCTCATGTCAATCGCCCGGACCGCAACGACGGTCTTTTGATCACTCGAAATTTGCCCTTGAACCAAAACGCGGTCGCCCACAGCGATGTCTGCAACACTGATCTTGGTGGCATTCTTCAACGTTTTTTCTTCGGGAGCAACCCGGAGAAGGAGGGCATTGTTGGGGATCACGACGGCAAGACGAACTCCGGCATCGGTCTGGAGGGTGAAACCCGTTGGCTCGATGCTCGCCACCGTGCCCGCGGCTTTGTAGAGGCTGCTCGGCGTCTGGCTCCATCCTGCCGTGGCCACGCTCATAACCAGCAGGCTTCCGCAAACCAAGGTGAGAGCCGATCTAATATCGCGGTCCCCAGAAAGCCGGCAAGCTAGCATCCTCATGGGCAACCTCCACTGATCTACACGGCGAGCGAGGCCCACCCTCAAAGAGGTCTAGCCCCGGTCGACCATTCAGATTTGCGAGTTGGTCAAGTTACGCGGCGGCAACTTCCAACCGTACATGAATGCCATCCCGATATTCCCAGCAATGAAAATGCCATTCATATAAACACCGAACGCGGACGGAAAAGAACCCCCGTCTGCGTAGAACTACCTCTCAAAGCTAAGACGTTTCGGATGAGTAGCGGGTTGCGGATAGGGTATTAAAATCGCAAAGAATCCGCCCATTTGGGCCTATTTGTCGCCTTTTCGCGCCCCACGCCAATACACGCACCCTTACCAAGAGCCAAGGCGTCTAAGAGTTAAGTCGTGGCGAGGCTTCGAAGGTGCATCTCTTGTGGTTGCCCTGGGGCGGCCGGGAGGGCCAACCCTACAACGCGAGAGCGCTGGTCAGTCTGACAGAGGCGGAGTCGGTGCAGTCTCGGTTCCGCGTTTTTCCTTCACCTCCGTGTTGAACAGCTTGAAGCGCGAGTAGGTGTGTGAATTCCGAAAGGTCCTTCCCCTCCACTCGACGGTGACGGCCACTTCCGAAGGCAACCACATGGCTGAGGCAAGTTCCTTGAACCTCACGGGCTGGTAGGTGATTTCGGTGGTTTGCCGTTCCAGGCGGATCTTGGGTTGTGGCGACAGCAAATCACTCCGCAGGCGAACGATTTTGTAGCTGTTCGAGTCAATCCAGGCTATTCCCTGGAAGAGGACCAGAATCGATTCTTGATCGGTGTTGAACCGTTCGACCATCTGAGCTTTCTCCGGCGACTGGGCGAAAGCTACCACTTGACAATGATGTCCGGCAACGGTTTGCTGGCCGATCAACCGGAAGGCCGCGCCGGACTGATAGGCGGGATGAAAAACCAAGGAAGCGGAAGCAAAACCGGAGGTCAGCATGAAACCGGCATCCAGACCCTTTGACCCTGTCCGGTCGCCATGCTTATCGGTGCGATATTCTTCCAGGCCGACACCCCATTTCTCCGGCTTGGCGAGAAGCAGGTACTGGAAGTCTTCTTCCAACAGGTCTTTGGTCTCGCCCTTTTTTCCCAGGCGGGTCTCGCGAACCTGCTCCTGAGACATGGTGTTCGAGAAGTTCTGGAAGAAGGCCTGGACGTCCTGACCGGTGTTGGCAAGAATCGTGGCGAGTTGATCCTGGCTCGCCGCCGGTTCCACAGTATGAAGCTCGGGGATCGACAGGACTAAAGTGAGAAGCGGTTGGTTCAGGACGGATGAGACTTTCGAAGCTGACTCCAACTTGAGCCGCGCCAAAACCAGGGTGTGAAGGTTGCGCACGGGCAGCGGGAAATCCGTAGCCGGGCGGTTACCCATGTATTCTTTGAGTTGCGCCGCGGCGGCCCTTGTATCACCGTCATCCAGCAGTGCCCGCGTGCGAAGAATCTTCGATTCTTGAGAATCTCCGGCGCGGATCGCCTGGCCCAAGTAATCTTCGGCAGCCTCAAGATTCTTCTGAAGAATGAGCGTGCGGCCCAGTTCGCGCAGAATGAGCGGATCGTTAGGAGCTTGCGCTTTGGCCTGCATCAGGAACCCGGCGGCCTTCGCGTACTCACCTTTCCAATCCTCCAGCACGCCGAAGATCAGGTTCAATCGGGCTCGCTGAAGGTTGTTGTTCTTCGCATCCGCACCCTTCATGGCGTCCATAAATTCGCGGGCGGCGCCGTTCAGGCCTCCCGCCTCAAGCCGGGCGAGTCCCAGGAGCATCCGGCAATCAACACAATCCGGAGACTTCTTCGAGGCCTCGTTCAAGGAGTCCACCGCTTTCAGTGGTTCTTGGCGGTCGAAAAGCTCCTGGATCCCTCGCGCCAGGTCCTTGCGCCCGGATCCCACGCTGTTCTCATTCGCCAAATCCGACCTTAGCTTTTGCCCAAGCTCATTCACCAACGATCCTTCGGCTAACTCCTCTGTGTCGCCAGTATCTTCCCGCATCGTGATCGTGACTTCCCAGGTCTTATCCCCGTTCCCGAAATCCACGATCTCGCGCGCAGCGTGGTAGCCCTCACGGTCCACCGAGAGTTTCGCGACGACAGTCTTAAAGGTGGTGAATTCCAGTTCGTACTCCGTTGAGAATCGTCCCTGAAGGTCCGTCTGCACATCGCGGATCAACTTCATGCCGTAGCCCAAGTCGATGTGCACGTCAGCTTGTCGAATGGGCTCACCTCTGAAATCGACGACCTTCCCGAAAATGTGCCAGCGGTGCTTCTCTATGTTGCGGATGGAAGGCATCGCAGGGTTAATGGGCATGGCTCCTTGCGGCCACAAAAAAACGGGAAAGAATCCTGATAGCACTGCGAAAAGAAAGGCGGTTTTAACGGCAGGATATCGCATCTTCATTGGCATTTTTCGCCACCCGGCCTAGGATCATATAAAGCGCCTCAATTACGCCTTCGGCGCCGAAGGTAATATATGCCTAACGGCTCGTCAACGCAATGCCGGCCCCTTCGCAGCGATCGCCCCGACGGTGGGTTCATGAAAATCGTAGCAGCGCGCCAGGGCGTGCCTCTACTCCTTGAAGGGGGGAGCGACGGGGTTGCTCTGTAGCCGACTTCTTGTCACGTCCCGGGCCTAGGCTTGCGCCTCGCAAGCTTCGCGTCTTTGGGAAGAATCGCCTGTTTTTGCTCCTTTCAGGCTCTAATCTGCGCTGATTTGCACGCAAAACGCGCGCAAATTGCACCACTCAAAAAAGTGATCTCCTTTGTTTTCAAGTACTTCTTAGCTTCGTTCCCACTATTCTTCATTTGTTGTAGTTCCCTACATTCCCCATAGCCGGGACTATTGCGCTTTTCCTCGCGGTCCGAAGCCTGCCCACGACAATGTGTCCACAAAACGACCACAATTATAGGCTACCATGCATCCCTAAGTTTGTCAAGTGGAAAATGTGAACGTGTCAAAGCTCTTTAGAAATGTCCCCTTTCTTATCTCGTTAGAAATGTCCCCTTTTCGAACTTATTGCTGTGAGGTTGTTCTGGCTTTGGTCTTTCGCCGGCCTCGCCC